>NPIE01000196.1_pt1 | contig 95721 bp, 89 predicted proteins | sample 8637661 | NCBI WGS metagenome assembly NPIE01 (sample SAMN07420842, study PRJNA396082) | bioreactor metagenome | isolation source: sample BA12 brine-fed electro-methanogenic bioreactor BA | place: Japan: Kochi | collected 2016-12-09
CATGCTATTCTTCACAAGACCCATTATCAATTCTAAATTATCAATTCTAAATTATCAATTATTTCAACTCAGCCATCGTATCACCACTAGAGAAGTGTACCTCCAGCGGCACCTTTACTCCCAGCTCCTCACCCGCACCAACCAACGCATCCGTTATCTCCTTCTCAAACTGCCCCAGCTTATCCGTTTCGACTTCAAATATTAGCTCGTCATGTACCTGCAGAAGCATCCTCGCTTGCCCCTTGAACTTATCTCTTATTATACCATCAGCTCTAATCATCGCAACCTTCATAAGATCACTGGCACTGCCCTGAATCGGCGTGTTTATGGCCTCCCTTACACTTGCCTCCTTCAAAAACCTGTTATTTGACGTAAGACCCCCGATATATCGACGACGTCCTATTATAGTCTCCACAAATCCCCGGCTCTGTGCATCTTCCTTAACTCGCTCCAGATACTGGGCAACTTTTTCATACTTCTTAAAATACTTATCAATATAATTTTTTGCATTTTCAACCGAGATATCAAGCTGCTTTGCCAATCCGTAGGCAGTCTGTCCGTAAAGTATGCCAAAATTCACTACCTTACCGACTCTCCTCTGATCATCAGTGACCTCATCCTCATCAATATCGAAAATACCACTGGCCGTAGCTCTGTGGATATCAGCACCAGACTCAAAGTATGAAATAAGCTTCTCATCCCGGGAAAAATCTGCGACGAGGCGATACTCTATCTGAGAATAGTCTATCGACACAAGCTTACATCCCTCTCGGGGGATAAATATATTTCTGAACTTACCAGCCCAATCGCCCTGTACCGGGATGTTTTGCAGATTAGGATTTTGTGAAGATAATCTACCACTAGCCGATCCAGTCTGCAGAAAATTAGTAAAAATATAAAAATCAGCATCCGTATGATTTCCCCTCCGCAAACTATCAGGAGTAATATCCGCTCTCTCGTAATTGCCATTCTCTTCCCTATACAGATTAGTTAGAAGGCTTACAAACCCTGTTACATAGGTGTTTTTCATTTTACTCAAATTTCGATACTTAAGAAACTCCGGAACAAAAGGATGTGCGTCTTTAACTTTCTGCAACACAGACTCCTTTGTAGAGCGGCCCTTTTTAGGCAGAAGCTCATCGATACCCAACTCATCATACAAAACCTCAGCCACCTGTTTTGGCGAGTCAGGATTAAACTCGTGCCCTACGTAATGAAAAACCTGCTTCTTTACCTCCTCAAGCTGCTTACCAATTTCCTCCTCTAGGTCGAGAAGATAATCAAAGTCCACTCTCAAACCGACATTTTCCATTCGCCCCAGGACAACAGAAGTGTCATTTTCAAGCCTCATCACAAAATCACACTCTTTTAAAAAGTCCCCAGAGTCCAAGATCTCCTTTTGTCTTTGGGCAATTCTACTTACAAGATTAAGCACAGACTCGATATCGGTATACTCCGCATCCTCCGGGATATACTCATTTATCCATTTAAAGGCTAATGCAGGTAGGTCAAAGCTCTTCTCACCAGCAGATAAATAATGCCCCATCAGCTTCACGTCGTGAATGTTAGCTCGCCGCAACAAATCGGGAGCCGGCGTCCGTGAAACATAATCTTCCCATCCGTAAAATGTGGTTTCACAATCGATATTGCAGAGAATTGTGCGTACGGCAGCGGCGTTTTCTGCTGTGTGGATAACTACATATCCATTGTGAGTATCTTTCTCTGTCTCAAACCTTGCATAAAACACACCTATCCCATCGAACAGCTCCTCCCTGTTCGCCACAAACTTCTCGGGATAGTTCTCGCTGCTGTTTGCATTAAATTCCTTTTCCGTACGAATCTCACTCTCCTCCGAATAAAAGCACACAACCCTACTTATCATTTCAATATTATTCTTTAAGTATTCAAGATCAGCCATCTGTAATTCCTGCTCCTTTACGGCTTTTTTGGGCTTGGAGAAAAGCGATTTTTGAGAATGTACCAAGCTCGCCTCACTGTTTACCCGAGCCTTGACCGCATCGCCTCCAGGTATCTTTGGGACTAAAGACTTAAATTCAAACTTAGCAAAAAGCTCTACAACTTCATTGAGATCAAAATCCGTAAGAAGGCAATCCTCGAGCCTCACATCTATATCCACATCCCCTCTTATTTGAGCAAGCTCCTTACTGAGCCTGGCCTGCTCTCTCCCCTCGTCCAATAAGTTGGCCTGCCTCTTTTTAACCTGCCCTAATGACTCGTATATACCCCCCAGGGTATAAAACTCCCCTAGTAGCTGTTTGGCTGTTTTCTCTCCAACCCCCTTTACACCGGGTATATTATCGGAGGAATCGCCCACAATCGCTTTAAAATCGGCTATCTGGTCGGGATAAACTCCTATCTTCTCGTAAACCGCATCTTTATCATACACCTTGAGATCCTTAAATGAGCCAACAGGGAGACACACCTCTATGCCATCATCCACAAGCTGTAAGAGATCTTTATCTCCTGACAGTACTACTAGCTCCAAATTCTGCTTGCTCCACTCCCCTTCCTTGACCTTATGTGCTATAGAGCCAAGTAAATCATCAGCCTCAAAGCCCTCCTTTTTCTGTATTGGAATGTTCAGAGCTCCAAGCACCTTCTCCGTCAAAGGAAACTGCTCAATAAGCTCAGGATCTGTCGGCTTACGGGTACCCTTATAATCCGGATACTTTTCATGACGAAATGTAGGCTTTCTAGTATCATAAGTTGCAAGTACATAGTCAGGATCAAACTTTCGAAGAGCCTCGAGCAACATCGCCGTGAATCCGTATACAGCATTAACCTGCTGCCCGGTACTCGTAGCCAAGGTAGATGGATAGGCATGATACGCTCGATGCACGATGGCGTTACAATCTATTGCCAGGAAAAGCTTTTTGTTCTTATCAAAATCGTATAATTTAGAGTTGCTCATTGACTATAGTATAGCACAAAGAAACTTTGGTGAAAAATCGCACTCAATTGAGCAATCCCCTACTTATCCTCAAATAGCTGCTCAAACTGCTCTGCAGTTACGACTTCCTTCTCAAGAAGCATCTGCACCAGCTTCTCAACTTTGTCCCTGTTCTCTGTGAGTATATCTCTGGCATTTTTTATCGCCTGATCCATAATCTTTCGCACCTCATTATCTATAAGCTCTGCGGTCTTCTCACTATAGTTTCTCCCGACACCGTACTGGTATCCTAGCACTGACTCGTCCTCTTCATCCTGATATCTCACGAATCCTAGATTATCACTCATACCGTACTTCTTGATCATAGACCGTGCAAGCTTTGTCGCTTCTTTGATGTCGCTGGCAGCCCCAGTAGATATATCTTTCAAAAATACATCCTCTGCCACACGTCCTGCCACAGACTGCTGCACCCTTGCTATCAGATCAGTCCTGGTAAGCATCTCTGACTCGTCCTTTGGCAAGTAAACTGTCACCCCACCACTAAATCCACGAGATATAATAGAGATCTTTTCTACAGGCAATCCAGCCTCTGTGAACTTAGAGACAATTGCATGACCCGCCTCATGATACGCCACGATATTCATATCATCCTCAGTCCGCTTATTTTTCTTTTGACGCCCAAGTTTAACCTTTAGATAAGCCTCCATAAGGTCATCCTGAGAAATCTTTTTCCGATTATCTTTCGCAGCCATTATAGCCGCCTCATTAAGTAGGTTCTCAAGATCTGCACCTGAGTAGCCCATCGTCTTTTGTACTATTACATCAAGCTGTACCTCATCTTCAAACTTCTTACCCTTAGCGTGAACCGCCAGAATTTTCTTCCTTCCCTCCAAATCGGGCATCTGTATCACTACTGTACGATCAAATCGTCCCGGTCGCAGGATCGCAGGATCAAGCACATCAGGTCTATTTGTAGCAGCTAGCACAATTACATTCTTTCGCTCATCCAATCCGTCCATTTCAACAAGTATCTGATTTAGAGTCTGCTCAGTATTTGCAGAAGAGTTCAGGCTTGTGCCTCTTTTGCGTGCTACAGCGTCAACCTCATCAATAAATACAATACACGGAGCGGCTCTCTTTGCTTTTTTAAAGAGATCTCTAACCCTTGAAGCGCCAGCACCCACAAGCATCTCCTCAAACTCAGCACCACTGGTCTCAAAGAAAGGAACTCCCGCCTCTCCAGCGACAGCTTTCGCCAGCAGCGTCTTACCAGTCCCGGGGGCACCCACAAGCAGCACGCCCTTAGGGATCCTCGCTCCGATAGCTAAATACTTGCCCGGCTTTTTTAGGAAGTCTACAACTTCAGTAACCTCCTCTTTCGCCTCGTCAATTCCAGCTACATCCTCAAATTTTACACCAACTTTTTTACCAAACAGTATCCTCGCCTTACTCTCTCCAAACATTGACATGCTCTTACCGGAAGATTTCATGCTCTGTATAAACATATAGAAAAGCCCTAAAGCTCCTGCAATTGCCACCATAACAAAGATATCCGCAAAGGTTATCTTAGCGGCTGGCTGATACTCGTAAACCTTGTCTGCCTCAGCATCAATCTCTATGCCCTGATCAAGCATCAAATCATAAAAGCTTCCCTTACCCGTCTCTTTAAAATTCGAGTAGTTTCGAAAAGTCTCTCCTGCACCCTCACCGTCCTCATACTCTTCCCTTCTCTCTATAATTACAATCCCCTGCCTCTCTATGATCTTCTCGTACTCACCCTCTCTCACCTGAGCAGTCAGGTCACTAAGCGGTATAAGTTCTCCCCTATCGTCAAAAAATCTTGGCCCCACGACAAATGCCACAAACAGCAGCACAGAAAGCAGCGCCACGATTACATTAATCTTCACAGGCCGTACACCTTTTGGCAACTTTCTAATGTCAGCCCTTATATCTTTTTTCTTCGATTTTTCCATTTATGCATATTCGTATAATTTTAAACTTTACTATTCTACCACGTTTTGAGGTTATTTTACCAGTGTACGGAAGAGTAGGATCGCAATTGAGATTATCATAATGAGCATTATCCCCCATTCACTCGTATGATTCAAATTGCATCAGATTTTTGCCTTTCTTTCTACTTTTTGATATAATGTGACAGCTAAGTTAGCAAGTACACTTGGTAGGGTAGCTCAGTTGGTTAGAGCATGGGACTCATAAACCCAAGGTCGCGGGTTCGATCCCCGCCCCTACTATTTTATCACCCGTTTTCTACGCGTCACACCACTCTATTTATCTTCTGCCGTTTTTATGCTAAAATATGGCAGTAATCTGATACAAGGCAATTGCAATTTATGGGGATCACAGTGGCAGGAAGTGTTCTAGGAGGACCAGTTGTACCATGTATAGAAATCCAGCAACCGCCCGATAATGTGACTTATCTCCTTGCCTGTGAGGCCGTAGAAAGAGCCATTGAAGAGCCAAATACACAAAACCACGCCCGGAGAAAACATGGTGTTACGACAATCGAAAGCATACTAGAGGCCGCAGCCGATCGATTGGCGACTGCTACAACCTGTCCGCCAGAGGAACTGGATGAAATCGTAGTTAGAGAGTATTCTGACAATATTGAGATATGCTTGCAACCAAATCAGAACTATCCACTTCTCAGGAATGTAAACTTACTAGAACTTTTTGCTCTTACCATTGCAACAGTTCCGGGGCAAGAACAACGTGCTCTCATAGATGAAATTACCGATCAATACGGAACAGAGGTGTGCATGGTAGTGTGTGAGCTCTGCAGGCAATGTTGTCACAAAGTGCTTGATGGAGAAAGAGATGATGTAATAGCGAGAATAATCAAAGGGGGCATGAACGGAGATGGAGGTTTTTTTCCTGATCCAGGAAAGTACCTCGAAGCACTTAAAACTGACGAAGCAACAGCTGCCCTTATCACAAATAGACACGAAGTCCCGCTCAGTACAGGATCCAGAATCATTTTAAGGTTATTTGGGAATGGAGGCACTCTCCTCACCACCGCTTACCCGGACGATAGGAGGTTAGCTGTAGCTCCAGGACGGACAGTTGACGAGATTAAGACATTCATAGCAGTTCACGGTTATCAGTTACACAAACCCGAAGATATTGAGCAGCTAACTGTGCAGGAGGCGATAAAATACATGGAAAATTATAATAAAGCTATGAGAACACTGGCACTTGCCTTTGATGAAAGTTCTCCGCCACACTGCTGGGCACACCTCATCGCCGATAAGCTTCTACCTATGATCGATTCCCCGAGGTGCCAAAGTGTAGATAAACCGCTAACAGAGTACATGGATCTCACGCAGTTCCCCTGAATAAAGCTCATCGACAGATCACCAATCCAATACATTTACGCCATTTTTACATTACATTTATATCTTATTAACAGGCAGAAGCTATAATAAGGGTAAATTAAATTATTAAATATTTTAAAGGAGATACAGTATGGGTATATTAACATGGGTTCTTTTCGGATTAATTGCAGGTGCAATTGCCGGCTTCATCTTTCCTAACGCCAAACTCGGCATAGTCGGTGCAATACTACTTGGCATAGTCGGTGCACTAGTCGGTGGATTTCTGGGTCAGCTAATTTTCGATGTAGGAGTGACTGGTTTCAACCTATCATCATTCGTTGTTGCCATACTAGGTTCACTGCTGGTTCTATTCGTAGGTGAGGCGGTGGTCCGCCCCTAGAATAGTTGGCTAGAAAAATAGATCACCAAAATATGGCGCCACTAGAGTCGCCATATTTTTTCATATAATAGTATCTACAATTTTTACATTATTTTTACAAGCTTTTCATATTGTATTAATTGATAGCCTGTACAATTGAGTAGAATAATTTATTAAAAGGAGGTATATATGGCAAAATTTCCACTATGGGTTCCCGCCACAAGGGGAACATCGCTACTTAGTGATTATATCGATCGAGACTGGGGATGGTTTGACTATCCAGGCAACGAGCTCGATATGTTCGAAGAGGGCGAAAATCTTGTAATTCACCTGAGGGCTCCTGGTTTCAAGAAAGACGATTTTGAAATCACGGTAGAGTCAGGCACAGTGACCATCACAGGTAGTGCTGAAGCAGAAGAATTAGAGGAGGATAAGAAAAGACGGTATTTCCAGAGAGAAATACAAGAAAAGTCTTTCACAAGGAAGATCAATCTTCCATTCGCCGTCAAGTCGGATGAGGCAAAAGCCAAGTTCGAAGATGGCATACTGAAGCTTACTCTTCCAAAATCAGAAGAGGCAAAGCCAAAGTCAATTGAAGTTTCGACTTCATAGTTTTAACTTAAATTTAAAACTACTAATTAATTTTTTACTTTAAAAAATATGACACAGTCAGAGAGAATAAAAAAAGATGTCGTTGACAATCTTTATTGGGACAACCGTGTCGATGCTTCCGATGTAAAAGTCGAGGTATCGGATGAGAAAGTTACCCTGACAGGTACTGTTCCATCTTACACGGCAAAATCTGCTGCGACCGCCAACGTTTGGTCGATACAGGGAATAACCGATGTAGACAATCAGCTCAACGTCAAATATCCAAGGAGTTTTACAATCCCTACCGATGCTGAAATCAAAAATAATGTCGAAAGCTCACTTTTGTGGGATACAGATATCGATTCAAGCAAGATAGAGGTGAAAGTAAACAACAACATCGTAACCTTAGAGGGTACTGTGGATGCTTACTGGAAAAGGTATAGAGCAGAAACTCTCGCAGATACCATTGGTGTATTTGAAATAAGAAATAAGCTCGCCGTCGTCCCTTCGGAGGAAGTCGAGGACGAGGTTATAGCTAAAAATGTAATACAAGCTTTAACTAGAAATCTCTCCGTCTCAGAGGAGAACATTGAAGTAGAGGTTAGCGACTCCAAGGTCACGCTCAGTGGAACAGCATCGAGCTGGACTGAGTACAGGGCTGCAGAAGATAGCGCATTCTTCACTGCAGGTGTTAAAAGTGTAAACAATCTTATCAAGATAGAATCTTAACGTCTCACACGGGCGGCACGAGGGAAGCTAAGCTTTCCTCGTGTAAGAGGAGCTTAAATTCAACTAGATAAATTTTTAAAAAGTATAAACAATGACCATCAACTACAAACCAAGAGGAGTAATCTACTTCCTCGCCCTGATAATTTTTCTAGGCTTCGCCATATTTTTCCCGTGGACTACGCTCCGTGGGCTAGCACTATTCTTTGCGGGATTACTTATAGTACAAGGAGCTTTCTCTACAATAGAAGCATTAGTCACACTCGGAAAACCGGGAGTGTCGGCATGGGAGTTAATATACGGGGCTATATCCCTGATACTCGGCTTTCTTATACTCAACAACCTGTCGTACTCAATTGAGGTAATCTCATATATGCTGTTAGGATGGATCTTCCTTTCAGGGGCTATGCTCATAATTACAGGTATTAGTCACAGGTTAATGTACGAAGAAGAAATTTCCTTATTTTCAGGAGGGATTTTAATCATACTACTATCCGCTGCTGCCCTATTCATCTTTCCTTTTTTTACCGTGACAACTTTTGCTTGGGTAATATCCATATATCTCGTTATATGGATTATATCAGTAGTAGCACAAGCTGAAATAATCGAGGCTAAGAATGTGAGTGCAAGTTCTAAAATTGGAGAGAAGAAAAAAGATGAAAGATAAGCGCATAAACATGGTCGAGAATTATCTCAAACCCAGAGGAATTAACGATCCACTCGTGCTTGAGGCTTTTGAATCGGTGCCAAGAGAAGAATTCGTTCCTGACGAGTACAAAGAGATGGCATATACAGACTCTCCGCTACCCATAGGGCACAAAGCAACGATATCTCAACCGTACATCGTAGCACTTATGTGCCAAATACTGGAGCTTAAAAAAACAGATATCGTCCTGGATATCGGGACAGGCTCCGGATACGAGGCAGCGATACTTGCCGAAATATGCAAGAAGGTTGTAACGGTTGAGCGAGTTGCTCCGCTTGCAGAAAAAGCCCGCGAGACTTTAAAGAAGCTCGGGTATAAAAACGTAGAAGTTATAACTGGGGACGGTAGTAAAGGATATCCTGACAAAGCCCCTTACGACGGAATCAAAGTCGCCGCTGCTACAAAAGAAGCCCCTTCAGCATGGAAAAAGCAGATAAAAGTAGGAGGTAGAATCATCTTCCCACAAGAAAGCTCTCGAGGTGGATCACAGACACTTGTAGAAATTAAAAGAACAGAGATTGGATTCGATAAAAAAACACACGGCGGAGTAAGATTTGTACAACTATTGAGTGATAGTCGGTAAAATCCTTTGTAACCGACAAATTCCTCTCCCCTATTTATTTTCACCTACAACTATCTTGACCGGCTCGTCTATTAAACTCATTGATTCATCGCTAAGCTCCCAATCAAATATTTCCGTATTCTCCTTTATATGCTCAACCTTTGTCGATCTAGGGACAACAACCATTCCCTTTTGTAATAGCCAGCGTAAAATTATCTGCGCAGGGGACTTATCGTACTCATCTGCTAACCTCATGATTATCTCCAGATCAAGATCCTTCCCCTTGTTCAGTGGCGAGTATGCCGTCATTACAACGTCATTCTCCATGCAGTACGTAAGCAAACCCTGTTTCTGATTCCTGGGATTAAATTCAACCTGGTTATTTTTGATCCTAAAATCAGTTTTCCAATGACTCTGCACATCCAGAGCAATTTCCATCTGTTGCTGATTGAAATTTGAGACCCCTATACAGTTCACCTCACCCCTACTCTCTAACTCATGCATCGCCTCAAGAGTTTTTGATATCGGGACATCATCATTTGGAGCATGAATCAACAGCAGATCAATATAACCAGTCTGCAGCTCATCGAGAAAGCGGTTAAAACTACCTTTTAGCTCCTCTGGGGCAAGATCATTTTTCCAAACTTTCGTAGTGATGAAAATCTCATCTCTTTTTATACCCGAGGACTTTATAAAATCAGCGATTTCTTTATGATTCAAATAGTAATCTGCTGTATCGATATGCCTGTATCCATATTCAAAAGCCCATACTAAGCTATTCCTTAGCTGCTTACCTTTTAACCCGCCGGTACCAATGCCCAGCACAGGTATATAGTTCCTCTCATTTAATTTCTTTGTAGGAAAAATAGTTTTTTTACCCATATTTTGTAAAATAAAAAGTTAAATACTCAATTGACAGTGCAGTAAGAATTCTTCTCAAGCATCGTGTATCCAAATCCCTTTTTTGTCTCAATGTACACATCTTTTGTTTTTTCGGCTATCTTCTTTCTTAACCGTGCAATATACACATCTACACTTCTATCGATTACATAAGTATCATGTCTCCAAACATCCTCCAAAATATCATTACGGGCCAAGACCTTTCCCTTATTCAGAAGCATAAATCGCAAAAGCCTATACTCTGTTGCCGTTAATAATAAAGGGCTGCCATCAAAAAGTACTTGCTTACTACGATCGTCAAGAATCAAGCCACCATTGTCGAGAATCTCAACAGCCCTTCCAGGTAAAGCCGTGAGCTTTTTGATCCGAAAGTACAGTATATCAAGTTTTAGCGGTTTGAAAATAAACTCATTAACAGGCACTTCTATAAATTTTGACAAGTGCAAATTATCTCTACTGTGCGTCAGTACTATCTGCTTGGCCCGGGGAAGATATCTTTTTATATCCTGACAAACCTGATAAGCTTCCACTGATTTGGTTTTAGTATCGACTACAACAATATCGGGAAGAAAACGACGCCCCAATGCGATATAATCTTCTGCATCATCAATAAAAGAGGACTCTAAATTACGTTTTGTGTGAAAAAAATCTTTCATTACCCTTCTAATATTTTCACTCCGGGTAACTACCAGAATCTTAATTTTTTTCATTATGTGGTTTGTTGTCTTGCTACCTCCTTATTTACACAAATCTTAACTCGGATGCAACCTTCGCATCAAAATACTCTTCATCCTTATAAACATACACTTCTCCACCGTTTATGAGTACGCTTCTCACACACCAGGGGACAATATCCCCCTCTTTTTTTGAGCCCTTGGCAGGATATGTATAAATAAGCCCCTCATCCATGATATACCCCCCCCTTGTTTTCCCCATATTTTAGGAAAAGTCTATTCACTCGACCCAGTCGGAGATGCTCTGTTATACTCGTCCAACCCTCGTCAAAAAGCTGTACATTCTCTTGTACCTCTTCATATAGATACTTCTTCCGCTCCTTGATTTTTTCAGCTACTGGTGACTTTATTGACGCCTTAATATCATCCAGGTCGCTTAAATTCTGTTGTTGCACAAGCACATCTTGAGATGCAATCCTCTTCATGTGCTCCTCAATATCGTCGCCCATAAAATTATATGCCTCAGAATAATGTACAACCACATAGTCGTACATAGACTCTTTGTTAATATCAGCTCTATGTCTGTTAATAATCTTCTTAAAGAAGGCCTTGAGTGCAGCCTCCTCATGTTTCTGCCAACCCAGTGTATCTACTCCATGTACAATCCCCGCTTTCTGCTGCATTGGTGAATACTCAGCCGTATGCTCAGTCTCATGATCCTTAACCAGGTCGCTCTCATACCGCTTAATCAGCTTCAATCCCCCGGGCTCGAGGTACTCATACAGCTCACATATGTCTCTGTCAAATTTAAAAAAGAGTAAATTGGCAAGATCCTCTGTGGCCCAAATAAGCTGCGAGATAGAAAAAACTCGCCCTACAAAAATGTCATCCTCAGGTGATCTTGGGAGATTAAGATAGTACGTCTCCACCTTAGATCTTGTCACATCAACTCTTGCAAAAACAGCAATTCCAGCACTATACCTCTGGATATGACGCATCTGCTCAAATATCTCTTCTCGTATCATACGACCAAGCCGTGCCTTTGCGAGTTTAGCATTCTCTCTCTCAGCCCTCTGCACCCACGATTTTATATGCGTCTGAATTTGGGCGTAACTGCGATCCCGGGTGTTCAAATATAAAGATATGAGGATAATTCCGGAATCCGGATCGTGTGTTTCCTCATATGCTGAAGGTCTAAAGAAGTCTGTACTGTTTTTAATAATCATATGAGTACATTTTAACACGTATCCCCTCACAAGTCAAGAGATAAATTCTTGGTTCGCTTGACATCTTCTCTACAAACGTGATATCATTGCGAAGAAATAAATTTTTAAACAGGTTTAAGATGAAGGGTAATAGAAAACCGTTGTTCACGACAGGAGTAGCCTCTAAGCTGACCGGGATCAATGAAAAAACTATAATAAACTATGAGTGTGCTGGCCTGCTCAAAGTCGCCCGCTCGGAAAAAAATCGCAGAATGTTCTCCAAGGAAGACTTACTCAAGCTTTTAATAATAAATGAGCTTATCCGCGTTAAAGGGCTTACATACAAAGGGGCTAAGACGGTCCTAACCCTTATACGAGCAGCTCGAAAAGAGCAGGTCGACTTAACGGATCAGCTGATTTCCAAAAAATCGCTCAGGAAGTTTGAGCGGATGGTCGGGATCTAAGCGTTAATAGCTCACCTATTCAAGAATTGGCGTAAAAGTCCATCAAGGTGAACTGGATCTTCTCTGAACTTTTCTATATGCTCAGAGATTTCCGCTACTACCTGTATATACTCCTCCTCGGTTAACTCTTTTCTCATCTGCTCCTGCCAAAGTGCCATCTTTTTCTGCATAGAGCTTACAATTGCCTTCATTATATCGTTCCTTTGCTGTTCACTCAGTGTCTGATCAACTTCTGTTATAAATTTATCTAGTTTATCGAGCTGTTTTTTCTTTCTGTTTTTGAGGGCATGGTCTGTATAAAGTAGCAGAAGATCTGTAAAGACAGAGTAGTTTATGATGCTGACTAATTGTAATATTTTCTGTTCTTTATTTGTCATGATGTCGCCCAATCCTTACTCTTTATCTTCGCTGCGGCCGCAAATCGGACCGCAATGAACATAAGATTTGTGGCTATATAAATCGCAGCGGGCGTTAAATCTGGTTGTCCTGGGCTCCATAATTCTGTAGCTGTAATAACTGCTGCACAAAAAGCCCCCACGCATTGAAGGCCCACAAGAGCATGGTAAGCATCCTGAGCTCCCGAACCCCACGCACCCTCAACTAATACAGGGCCACTTAGAGTGCCGAAGATTTCTGGTAAAAAAACCCTTCTGCTAGGCGACAAGCCACATTCAAGGGCCCTTCGTGGCGTTCTACTTCATGAGCATAAGGATCTGGGATAGCGTTGTTGTGCTCTCCAGCACTAGAATCTCCACTCATATCCACAACCAAATAATTTAAAATTACAGTTCGCTATTTTTCTTTAAAGGAACAGGTTATGCTTAATTATACATCAATGCCCTATAACAAACAAGGACACACATTAGATGCTGCAGCAGCTCCTTAAGAGCCTTTCCTATAAGAATTCTGTTCCCATGCAAGTCATCCAATCGTGATATAGGGATATGGCCAGCTAGCCCTTCACGGTGATCAGTTGTAAAAACGACTCTTCCCGACCAAAGCAGGCTTAAAAACAAAGTATTGACACCAAATACTTTATAAAAACCACGGTGTGTAAATATCGCCGAAAACCCCTTCACCAAAACCGCAAACACGACAATTGTTTCTACATAAGCCGATTGTGGGAATTTTTCTTTCCTGCCTTAATCTAGATCAATTTTAGTAATATTCTTTCTCCCATAACCAGAAGCCGGAAAGCTGCAGTGAGTTCCCCGATTCTCAGAAAACAGTGACCTAGATCTAAAGCGTGGATTTAGCGAAGTTGCACCAAAATAAAACCGTGTTTTTTTATACGATCAGAATAGCCAGGAAAATTCAAGATTGTGTTTTTTAGATCATCCACACTATCAGCTAGCGGATCCAACAATTTGTAATCGAAATTCTTAAATAAATCATCAAGGTTGCTATATTGAGAAACTTTTTCAATTTCAAACTTTAATTTCTTAGCATCAGATACACGCTTCCCAGACACAGCATCCACCTTGACAATTTTCACAACATCACCAACCTTACATTCATAGTATCTCTTTGATTCCCTTGAAGGGTCGGGAACTCTTCCTTCATATATCTTTTTCCCATCTCTTAAAAGTTCATAGTACGGACTTCTGGTTTCAAATTCCCAAATTTTCATATTTATATTTTTAAACCAAATTATTACAAAAAGTTTTTAGTTAGTACGTTGACGACAACTGTACAAACCATAATCCAAAGCAACATTTTTCACTGCAAATCCATATTTAACAATATCATAAGCAATCAAAAACGGATTAATAATCTCTTTATCAATCAATATCCTATGACTCATTAAATTTATACCTATGTTATTTACCCAACTTCCACCAACCACATTAATAATAACATATCCAATATATGAACCCAATTCAGCTGTATACCAAAAAAGTTGCGATTGTAAACCACTATCATCATACCAATAATAACTTGATACTTTATATTCTGTGCTGACAGCGAATTCACTAAGATGACTCCATAAATAATCCAGTGATTCCTGATTTCTATTATGAATAATTTTATAATCAAGATCAGAGTGATGAATCTCAAACCCATCACATGCTTTTTCTACACCATCCATTTTATCACCAGAAACATCAACCAATTTAGCATTATTTTCAAGATATTCATAAGTTGGAAAATAATTTGGATCACATCCTAAAAGCCACTTATCCATAATAGCTTTAGATTCAATACGAGCATATTTTTCCCTCTTTAACATAAGTAATTCCATCAAAAGGCGTCGACAGCTCATATTCTTACTAACCCTGCAAGACTTACCTGATTCTAAAAGTTTAAAATAATATCTTGCATATTTTTCTGATAACTCAAAATCCCCCTCCCAAGCATACCAATAAGCAAGAAGCTCAGAGACGTTAGGCAAGTTAAACTTCTCGTCTTTATAAAGCTCTAAGGCATCAACAAGCAATTTCTTGGCCTCAGTTTTCTTATAGTCATCTCCAGTTAAATATAATACTCTAGCTTTTATAATAGTATATTCCAGTTTTCTACTTCGTGACTTTCTTATATTATCGAAAAAAAACTCTTTTGCTGAAATGTCCCAATCCGTTGTTTCATACCAATTATCATTGTCCATAAGGTTATTTTATCATAATTTACAACCATCTGGAACTAATTTTATCGTTATAAGGTAGAGAAGATAGAGTTAGTGTCAATCATACAGAAGGTTAAAAATCAGGGTCACATATATATTCCGATGGATGGAAGAGAGCTACAACACAACAGCCATTTACAGGCACAATCGCAAGAAGTGACAAATTCAGCTTTATTTGCTGGAATGTGAGTGAGAGTTCAGTTACAGAGAGGATCTTGATTTAGATCCCAGAAAACTGTTAAGTAAAATTTGACGTTAACTTGACTAGCCAGTTGGTTTTTATAAGTCTTTTTGCGACATTTCAAAATTGTCCGTCCTATATGGTCGGGGAAACAGGACTCGAATCCCGCCACTGCTTCGCAGTAGCCTGACACGCCCACGACCTCTGCTTCCCAATCCCGCCAGTTGTTCTATTAACCTTCTAATCCTTTCATTCGGGGAAACAGGACTCGAACCTGCGACCTCTGCTTCCCAAAAGCAGCGTTCTAGCCAACTGAACTATTCCCCGAATGAACGGATTATATAACATGATCACCTTTTTTTTAAAGAACACTCCCCAATAATCAACCAACTGGCGGGACTAGCCAACTGAACTATTCCCCGAGTGTTGAAACTTACCACATAAACTACAACACTAACATCAACTCCAAATTCTAAATTATCAATTATTAATTAAAAATTTCAACTCACACCTTCTTACTATACTCACCACTCTCAGTATTAACCAGAACGGTATCCCCCTTATTCACAAACATCGGCACCTTGACCTTATATCCAGTTTCAAGCTTCGCATCCTTTAACGCATTATTTGCAGTATTTCCCTTGATCGCCGGCTCTGTCTCAGTCACCTTCAACTCTACCGTCGGATTCCTCTTAATATCAACCACCTTATCATCATACACAAGTGCTAAAATCTCCTCTCCCTCTTTCAAAAAGTAAATATAGTCGCCTATCAAAGATTTTTTAATAATAACAGTCTCATAGCTACTCATATCCATAAAGTTCACATCTTCTCCATCGGTATACAGATACTGCATTTTCTTTGTCTCAAGATTCACCTCATCCAATTTAGTCCCCGCCTTCACAGTCTCAGTTATTAAATTCCCTGTCTTCATATTACGCAGCTTTAATATTATGAGCCCTCCCTGCCTTCCCTGCGTCTTAAGCCTTCTATCGATCACATGATAGATCACCCCATCATCAAGCATCAGATACATCCCTTTTACGAACTGACTCGTCTCTGCCATATATAAAATTTAGTGAGATAAAAAAATTGCGGAGATCGGATTCGAACCGATGACCTTCAGGTTATGAGCCTGACGAGCTACCACTGCTCTACTCCGCGTCAATAATATTATTGTACCATATTTTCACCGAATTTACAAGCCATCCACGACAAAGGAGATCCAGCTATCGATCACACACAACTGATCACAGTCTTCGCTTATTGGCTTCTCTACTTCATTCTCTGCCATGCGCATTTTTATCTCATCAGAAAAGATATATATTGTTTCACCATCTCTCGTATAATTGAGCCTGTCACGTGCCTCCAGCTCTACGAAATCATCCTTTTTCATCTTCTCTTTTTCCATAACTAGCTTGATGTTTTCAAGCCTCAAATCCTGCACTTCCTGTTGGGCATACTTGATTATTTCTAGCTTCGTACTTGCCTGCATCACAGACCTGCTGATATTATAAATCATAAAAATCGTTACAAATGCGGCGACTATAGCCAGAGCCATATTAGCCGGACCGTGATCAGATTTTCTTGACCTCCTATTCGGTCTTTTTACGGGATCAGTATGCCTAACTTTCGATTTGTACTCGTCCGCCTTATAGTTTATCTTTCCCATAAAAAGATAGTATCATTTTGTTCGCAATTTTTCAACATTTTTCCAGTAAAGTGAGGCTACAATTCGCAAACTTATAATAAATTTTATTGACTTCTATTCCAATCGAGTATATAATATTATTATCTTGGTTGATAATTAAGTTTATATTTACAGGAAAACATTATGAGCAAGGTAAATAACCCCGTATACGCCAAAATTCACACAAACTTCGCAAAATACTTGGAGCAAAAATCTAAATCTAACTCAACCATCATAGCCTACTCTAAGGACATAGAGCAGCTTTTAAACTTTTTTGTATCACAAGGGTTAACAGATTTAAACGAAATTAGCCTGGACCATCTTAAAAGTTTCGAAAATTCCCTGAAAAAGCAGAACTATACCAACAAAAGCATCTCTCGCAAAATCAACAGTATAAGAACATTCTATAAGTACCTCCTGACAGAGGGAATTATAGAAGAGAATCCCTCAGAGAGACTTTCACATCCCAAAATAGATACAAATCCTCCTAGGGTACTAACGGAGCTTGAGTACAGAACATTAAGAGACGTGTGCCGAGCGGATACACGGCTTTACACCATCATTGAGCTTTTACTTCAAACCGGAATAAGGATCAGTGAGCTTGCCAATCTGTATTTAGAAGATATCAGGACCGTAAAAGGAAAAAATCTACGATACTTATACATCAGGGCATACGGAAGCAACGACAGCAGAAAGGTCCCACTTAACCCCGTCGCTTACAAGGCAATACAGGAGTATCTGGAGATCAGACCGGAGTCGGATGATGATCATCTCTTTGTTACTAAGAACGCACGTCCACTTCTGGTCAGAAATATCCGCACAGCTATAGATAAGGCATTTGAAAAGGCCGGCATCAAAGACGCAAAGGTAAACGATCTCCGCAACACCTTTATCGCACACCACCTGGCCAACGGCGTCAGCCTGGTAACGATACAGAAGATCGTGGGACATAAGCGCCTGTCTACCACAGAGAAATATCTCAACCTGCTAGACACTGATAACAAAGAGCAGGAAAAACTCAACGAGCTTTAAGCATACATTGCAAAAGAAAAGTGGGGATGGGCAGACTCGAACTGCCGACCACGGCTTTATAAGAACCGCGCTCTAACCACCTGAGCTACATCCCCACATATATTTAAAGAACAGCAATATTATATCCCTTTCGCTTGAACTTTTCAAGAAAAAAAAGTAAAATAACAATAATACAGATAAGTTAACCGTTAAACCTTATGAATCACCTTCCTATAACCGTAGATGGCAAAGATTATACTCGTATACCGGTAAAGACCCACCTGATCCACATAAAAGAGCCGCTTGATGAAATATTTAAAAAGAATGTAGCGGAGAATTTCAAGCCGGGCGACTGGATAGCTATATCAGAAAAGTTCATAACAATATCGCAAGGACGAGTAGTGCATGAGTCCGCCGTAAAACCGGGCTTACTGGCCAAAATAATAGTCAAAGGAGTAAAAAAGTATGATAACGACATAGGCTACTCACACCCACGCAAAATGCAAGTCGCCATCAATCAAGCTGGAACTGTACGTATGCTGACTGCAATGATAATAGGAGGCACTACTCGCCTATTTGGCAGGCACGGCGATTTCTACCGTATCGCAGGCAATCGTATATCGGAAATTGACGGGTTTAATCCTACCGCTATGCCTCCTTTCAACGAATACGCCATGCTGGGGCCTGATAATCCTCCTAGAGATGCACAGGAAATAGAAGACAAGTACGGCTTTCCGACAGTAATAATAGATGGCAACAATATAAACGTAGAGGTACTGGGCGTAAGTAAAAAAGTCCCTGTAGATAAACAGCTCGCCAGAAAGATACTGCTGGATAACCCCATGGGACAGGGAGAAGAGCTCACCCCGATAGTAATAGTCAGAGAAAAATAAATCTATGATCACACCTGTCCGCCCAAAGAGATCTCTTGGACAAAACTTCTTTATCAACAAGAACCAGGCTAAGCTAATCGCCCGAAAAGTTATTGAACCTATTGATATACCTAAAGAAAAGATTCGCCTTTTTGAAATAGGACCTGGCACAGGAGTTTTCACTCATGAATTCATCAACCAGGGTGTACATGAAAAGAACATTCTAGTTGTAGAAAAAGACGACGATATAGCCAGGCAGTGGCCTATTTATTTCCCAGATAGCAGAATTATCAACGACGACATATTGAGCATAAACCTGCGTCAGACCATTCAAAAATTCCGTCCCGACGTAGTTTTCGGCGCCCTACCCTACAATATATCAAAGCGAATTATCAACAAGATGATCCATAACAAATATATATTAAAAAATCAAATACCGCTTTACTTTATAATTCAAAGAGAGGTTGCCGAAAAATATTGTGATAGAAACCACAAGTCTGCACTGTCCGTAATCAGTGGGCTGCGCACGAGCTCCAGAATACTAATGAACATATCCCCAGAATCGTTTGCCCCTAGACCCAAAGTGAACAGCTCGCTTATAAAATTTACACCGCAGAAACCCCACGAGATCAAGCATTTACAAGAATTTGAACATTTTCTCTCCTCACTCTTCAAGAAGCGTCGACAAAAGTTGATCAATGCCCTACTTTTCTATACATCGGAAATTAATGCTCCTAAAAATAAAGAGGCTCTGCAAGAGCTTGCGTCGGTCAAGAAGTATCAGGATAAAAGAGCGGCAGAATTATCTACAGAACAGTTCAAAGAGCTGTTTGACGAGTTGATAACAGAGTACGCTTGTGATATACTTTCCTGCAATAAAGATGAGTAAAGAAGCTATAGAACAAAACTTAGGCCTTAAAACAACGTTCTGGCAAACGGTGAGAAATAAGACACGCCACTTCATCTCTCGGCTAGCCCCTCCTATTAAAAAAAAGAGTTATTTAAGCAATTCTCTTATATGGCTTTTTATCTTTTTAATAGCTCTAAACGTACTACTTCAGAACGAGCTGATTAGAAGCAATCTAAGCCTTTTTCCTCAAAAAGTGCCATTACTGACATTTTACATATCACTTGAAAAAAGGTTGCTTCCTACAGAACTGGTCGTCTATATTCCATTTCTGTCTATCATAATAGCCACTACTTCTCTATTTATAGCAGGAGCGGGATATAAACGATTTAAAAATCTCAGCATAATAATGACATTTTTTACGACAGCCTCTATAGCAGTTATAACAATGGCAACAATTAAATTAGTAGCTGCCTACATATAAATGGACATGCCGTTTGTGACAGACGTATTAAACGCGTACGCTAAAATATCTACTCAGTTACCACCTCACTACGCCAAATACTTCCGCTACTTACCGTATGCAGCATTTTTCTTCCTTATATCAGTACTATTAACGCCGCTTTTCGGGAAGATCGCTACTTTGGCAAATATTTTCGACCTGCCCCCACACGAGCGTAAACTAAAGAAAACATTGAATAAGCATGATAACCCCGACAGACATATACACAAAAGAAGGGTCCCTTTCCTCGGAGGATTGGCGGTAGTAATTCCTTTTATCATATACTTATTCATATTCATCCCGGAAAATCCTTCAACCGTCCTCCCGCTACTGGTTGGTACACTAATACTGGTGATAAGTGGCCTGGTAGATGATATTCTCAATCTCCCCTCCACAATACAATTTTTAATACAATTGCTCGCTGGGCTAATCATTGCCCTTTGCATAACGGATTTGACTGTTATAACTATGCCGTTTAACATCGAAATTCCGCTAGATCTTGTGACACTCCAGGGAAGCATACTCGGCATGCCTCTGAGCCTTGTACTGCCGGGAGATCTTTTTTTGGTATTCTGGATAATGGTGTGTATAAATGCCGTAAAGTGGATGGGTGGATCTGATGGGCTACTGGAGAGCAACTGTATCGTTGCACTTATGGCACTTTACCTTCTGGGAGTCAGGGAGTACAATTTTCTAATAATATTCTTCTCGATATCATTGATAGGAAGCATGTCTGGCTATTTAGTATACAACTACCCCCCGGCCAAAATCTTCACTGGTGCAACAGGTAAAATGGTTTACGGGTATATTTTGGCCGTAATGTCAATCATTGGTGAGGCAAAGTTTGCCACTACACTAATCATACTTGCACTACCAATCATGGATTTCACATATGTAATTATAAAACGGTATATCGTTTACAGACCTAAGAATCCTCTGCAAATCCTCCGCATAAATTCACGAGACCATCTTCATCACAAGCTGCTCGACCTCGGCTTCTCCCCTAAAAAAGTTATACTTATAGAAGTTTCTGCCATGCTTACGATTGGATCGCTCGGCTTCCTCGCGATAGGTGCAAACAGATTTTTCCTTTTAGTACTTCTTATTACGGCTGGATTAGCAGGCATATTTACACTCGACTTACTTAGAAAAAAAGCAATTAGCAGGCAAAAGATCCAAAAAGATACTCAATCCCCTGAATCAAAATACTCATACTAGACATTTCTGCTTTTCTTCTTTATAATAAAAGTATGAAAATGAAGAAACCACTAATAATTTTACTGGGGTTAATGATTGTAATAACTGTGCTGTTCATGTTTGTCGATGTAGACTCTTATATGGGGAGAATACCTTTAATAAAAGAGTTATACTCCAACACCAGCCTCGAAATAGTATCCACTAACTCGGTATCGCAAATCTACATAAACGGCCACGATCACGGTGTAACAAATCAGACTGTGAGAAACCTGCCAGCAGGAAAATATGATGTCAAGCTCGTACGAGTAACCGAGCAGGAAGACAGCTTTTATGAGCCGTTCGAATTTACAGTAGATTTAGAAAAAAACAGCGAGGCCTTTGCGAATATTGAGATAGGACCCAACAAGTTAACCAGTGGGTACATAATGTACTACACAAGCAACCGTGCGCTAAGCGATAACAGCGGACACATAAGCATTTTTTCAAATGTTTCTAATCCATACATACTAGTTAACGATGAGTACCTCGGAGATAATATACAGAGCAAGGCACTATCATCAGGGAACTACAGTATAAAAATCGAAAAAGACGGATACGAGTCGATCAAAATACCGGCCACCAAGATAGTCGAGAAAAAAAGTCTAAATTTATTCGTTTATCTATTCCCTAACCCATCACAATAACATGCAAGAACAGATAACTGGGGCAAAAAAAATAGTATCAGTCATTGGACGAGGAAATAATCAGCTCGGCTTTGACCTTGCCAGGGTACTGCTCAAAAATGGCAGCAAGGTAATAATAATCGACGAATATAGCAAGAGCACTAAACAGCTCGTAACCGAGCTTAGAAAGCATGGAGAAGTTGAATTCGTAGACCAAAGAGGCGCAACGCAGCTGTACGAGAAGCTGGAGAGAATAGATTACTCATACTATCTTTTATACGACTATCTACTAACCAGAAAAACCTTGACCAGCAAAGATTTTCTAGAAGAATCCAACTCTTTAAACGCTCTAATCGAAACAACAGCAAAATATGACGGAGCCTTCTCCTTGATTACATCCATAGAGCTAAACAAGCAGCTAGCGCTAACCCAAGATGCACAGAAAGTTTCTGCATACTCAAATATAGAGTTTCAAAGATACGCAGAAAGTCTCACGGCCGAGTACTACGACAAATCAAATGCAGATGTGCGAATAATGAGGCTTGGAACTATCCTGGGTCGCAAGTATAATCTGGCACTCAATCCAACCCTTTATAAGCTGGTTAGTGATGCAGTAAGAAAAAGTCACATAGCGATAGAAGGCGAGGGGCTGGACACTCACTACATTATAAACTCCAAGGATGCCATTTTTGCTATACTAAAAATAGCATTTGCAGAAAAATGCAAGGGAGAGGTTGTCTCAATAGCAAACGACTCAGAATACAATACCTTGTCTTTAGCATATAAAATACTTGAGCTTAATCCAACTGCGACCAATATCCAGTTTATCCAAAAGTCAGACGAGAATCGAGAACTGCTAAAATCAGTGTATATTCCAGCCCCTAACGCAACAAAATACGGCTGGACTCAAAAAGAAAGCATAGAAAAGACATTGGCAAACGAGCTGAAGAGATTTTATCAGGCGAATAACGAAGAGTGGAAACATAGTCCTCTTGAAGATAAAGAGGAGGCAAAAAGCTCAGCGAGAAAAACAAAGAAATCTGTCAAGAGAATTCGAACACCTCTTGGTAAGATTATCGATCGCTTAATCTCAGTGTTTTTCATCGTAGAAGAAGATTTCGACGAGAGTTATAAAAGGAGATTTAACTTTCTAGGAGTTGCCAAGCTACTTGGACTTACAACGGCACTTGCTCTTCTATTCTATTTCTTAATTGCCCCGTTGCTCTGGGTAGTTATTTCCGCTGCACTTTTAAGCAAAGAGGTCAACACAATAAAAACATATGCAAGCGACTACAATGTATCAGAAATAGATCGCTCGCTTGAAAGAACTCAAACATACAGCAAAAATATAGATAGAGGAATCAATTCTTTAGGCTGGGCATTCAGACTTGTTGACCAAGAGGAGCTGCATACAAATTTGCTAAGAATATCCTCCGGGGCAAAAAACGGCTCCAGTGCAACTCAACAGCTTTTTACCGGTATTTCACCACTAATGCAGTATCTATCTGATTTTGAACCCGCACAAAATTTTGATAATTCAGGAAATGTAACAACCACAAAAGAGTATCGGCAGCAGTTGTCAGCGTTAGAGCAGAAGAGTAACAGCATCAGGCAAGCGACAAACGAACTCCGACTAGTGCAAAGCAACTTAGAGGAAATTGACATATCACTACTCCCTGCTTTCACTCAGGAGATAGCTCAAAAATACCACGCTATGGCGACACAATATGTGAGTAGCGCAATAACGGTAGGTGATCTGGCACCGTATCTCCCAGATCTTTTGGGGAATAAGGAGCGAAAGACCTATCTGTTTATACTCCAAAACGAAGGAGAAATACGTGCGACAGGAGGATGGATCAGCAGCTATGCAATTATCGGAATAGAGGGTGGCCAGCTCAGACAGCTGGTAGTAGACGACGCATACAATATAGATGGAGCTCTAATTAATCAGGGGAAAAGATACGAACCACCATCGGATATGTCTGAGGCTCTGGGCGTAGACAGCTGGACTTTCTCATTGGCAAACTGGAATCCTGATATATCAGCTTCCTCTACAGATCTAGAGTTTTTCATCAAAGAATCTAACGCTGCACACAAGATAGACGGTGTGATTTTTATAAACACAGAGCTTCTTAAGGATCTAATCGAGAGTTGGGAGCAAATAGACATAGTCCACGATCCCACGACAGTAAATAATCCGGGGCAAGTACAGGAGATTGTTACGGCAGAAAATTTCGATGAAAAAATTTTCCAGATGCATCGAGACTATACTCCTGGAAGCTCACTTAAATCCGACTTCATCGTTAAACTTTCTGACAGAGTGATTAAAAAGCTACTCAGCCAATCACCCTCGGAGATAGCCCGCACATTTACTGTACTGGAAAGCTCACTTGAAAAAAAAGATTTAATTATCAACTTAAAAGCCTGGGAAATAAGCAATCACTTTGAACGAGAAGGTTGGACTGGCAAAACAGACTCCATAAGCACTTCCGTCGTAATGCCTGTAGATTGGAACTGGGGAGGAAACAAGGCAAACCTATTTCTAAATAAAAACTCCGTTTTGACAATTCAGATAGATGAACAGAAAAACATTCAACATGATTATGAGCTCGCAATTACAAACAGCTCACAGAGCAGTATATACCCGGAGGGAGAATATAAAAACTACTTGCGCCTGTACCTTCCACAAAACGCCAAGATCAGCTCCGTATCAGGATTTGATGGAAATAATTACTCCTCATACTATGAGAATAACTTTAGAGTAGTAGGAGGATTTGTAACCGTGCCTATAAGGTCGACCTCATCCATAAAAGTGCAGTACAGGATCGACTCTGCAGATTCAGACACATATATGCAGGAAGTTGGACAGCTCACCAGTTTTTCTACAGAAATATATAAACAACCAGGGGATGTAGATCACAACTACAGACTATCTATATTCTATCCTAACAGCTGGGAGTTTGAGCGAAATAGCTCTGACATACAGTTTGCAGACAGCCAAAACCTACTAACTTCAGACTTCTCGTTGAAAAAAGATCAATCAGTAAGAGTATACTTCAAATACAGATAATACTCGGTCAAGAAACCTGGTAATTCATCATAAATAAACTACTTTGAAACTGCCTCGTAAACATCGATAACATCATCTGCAGTCACACCGCCAGAGCTTAAAAACTTCATAAGCTCCTGTGTCCTCATGTCGCTATTGAAAGGCATTTTGTTGCTTGCGCCAACACTATCTATATAGTTTGCAAAATGCTCCGCTAGACAGCTAGTGCATTTAAAGTGTATAATAGCCTGTGCACCATTGTCAGACACAATCGTTACATCTTTTTCTGTATACTTCGCACCACACTTGTCGCAATAATTAGATATTTTTGACAAAAAATAAGTTTTTTTATCGGCGTTTTTGCCTGGCTTTTTATTGTTCTTTACAATTTCTTTCGTATTAATCTTTGACATTATAATTAATTTCTTATAAAATATTACGTTATATGATACAACAAAAAGAGAATTTTGACAACATTCTAAAGCTTGCAAAGTCACAAGGATATGTAACAATAGAGCAAATATTGCAGTTTTATCCAAATGCAGAAGAAAATATAGAGAAGATCGACGACCTTTTTGCAGAGCTCAGCGACAAGGGCGTAGAAATCCTTGATACTACAAATGCGACAGAGAGCTCGAGCGACCTGGATGAAGACATGACTCTGGAGAAGAAGATCAAGATATTCAAAAGAATACAGTCTAATCTATCCACAGACGCAATCAGAACATATCTCTTCGAAATAGGCAAAACTCCCCTACTCTCATACGAAGAGGAAGTAACCCTGGCCAAGAGAATTGAGAAGGGAGACAAGGAAGCCGTTAAAATACTAACTATTGCCAACCTTCGTCTCGTTGTAAGCATAGCAAAAAAGTACTCAAAAGGTAAAATGGATCTTTTAGACCTTATACAGGAAGGAAATATCGGTCTAATGAAGGCCGTATACAAATTTGACTATAAAAAGGGTTTCAAGTTCTCTACTTATGCAACATGGTGGATACGACAATCAATCACCCGGGCAATTGCAGACCAAGCTCGGACGATACGTGTACCCGTTCACATGATAGAAACAATAAATCGGTATAACAAAACGGTAGCCATCCTGGGATCCAAACTTGGTCGCAAAGCTACAGATGAAGAGGTAGCAAAAGAGATGCAGATCCCAGTGGAGCGGATCGCAGAGATAAAAAAGGTTAAACAAACACCTGCTTCTCTGGCTACACCAATCGGAGAGGAAGCGGATAATGTCCTTGAAGATATAATCCCAGACGACATCTCCCCTACTCCTGTACAGTACGCAACAAACGAGTATCTAAAACAGCAGCTGCGAGAAGTTATGGATACATTACAGGACAGAGAACGAAAAGTAGTAGCACTCCGCTTTGGTCTTGAAGATGGCGTAGCTAGAACGTTAGAAGAGGTCGGAAGGGAGTTTAATGTCACCAGGGAGCGAATCAGACAAATAGAAGCCAAAGCAATAAGGCGCCTAAAAGAAAGGGCAAGAGAGAAAAACCTTGAGGATTACTCATCAGAGCTTTAATTCATAAAAGGCATCTTAATCAAGCCCCCTCTTAAACTCATCTGGAGATACAGGCAGATGAGTATCAACCCTTCCATGAATCTTCTCAACAAAGTTATTACCGAAATCATTGCTTATAGGAGCACTGTAGAAAGTGTAATCGTCATCCTCAGGAGGGGAAGTAACAGCAAAGTAAACGGAGAATGCCGTCCAAGTAAGCACCCCTATAATACCAATAATCACCAATTCCTTAAACCGTTTCGTCATAAACTATTCATACAAATTTATATTATCAACTTTGTACAGCAACATGCTTACAGAAAAGCTCGTCCTACCCTGATCATCTGTGTCGCGCCCATATCTCACGGCTGTTATGGTAGGATATATTGGCATTTTCTCGATCTCTATAAGTAGATTTACAAACCTCTGCTTATCCCCAACCACAACAATATCTGCCTGCCACGGCACAAGCAGCTCAGCTCTATCGATAACAAGATTACTGTCTTCCAGTACATCTCGGGATGGTCTACTAAAATTAATCGAAGACATATAAAACCCGTTCTGCTCGCAAACCTTATCGATATTCGCCATAACAAGGCTGAAATTGCCCTTTGCAGGATAAAGGTACGACAACAGTTCGATCTCTTCCCGCACATCATTATTATACTCTCGAGTTAACTCCTCTATAGCTTTGATCTTATTATCAAGCTGGGCCTCAACTTCGGCTTTACGCTTGTTGCCGGATATAATTCTGTTAATCGTTATTATTGTTGGTCTTATTGCCCCAAAAATCAGTATTGTCACAAGGATTATTGTAAAAACAGAGCCTGACAAAGTTTGATTTCTTGCTTTTTGTGCAGAAAGAAGCACACTTTCCCTATTTTTTTTCTGTTGTGAGGCAACTTCCATTTGCTATCCTACTCCTTAAACTTAAATGATACAGTAACATCTATGTCCGACGTTAATTCTGTAGCGATATTTTGATTGCCCTCAAGTACCAGTCCTGGATCTATCTGCGACGCCGAGCCCCTTCTCGACAACGAAATCATAACATCGTCATATTTACCCGAACTGTTTAAATAGCTAGTATACTTGGCAATGTCTGAATATGAGTTTGCACTGAAAACAAAACTTACCCCCCTGCTGTTATAAGAAAAAGATTGGAAAATAAACTCTTCCGGGAAATTATCCAATAAATCTTTAACTACGGCAGAGTTTCTCTTTTGCGAATCAGTAACCTCTCTTAACTCTGCATAAAAGTTCTGGTACATTCTGTAACTTGCCTCCTTGCGAACCATCGCATCAGTTGCTAAAACATTCTCTACCTTGGATTTAATACTCTGGTCAAGATCGTTACGGCGACGATCCATCGCAAATCTGGTAAAAAAGGCCGCCAGAACAACGATCTCTACGAGCACTAAAACATATCTCCCGGCACTCATCACCCAGTCGTAAGATTTCTCCCAGATATCCTCCGGTTCAAGCACAGGCCTGAGCAGATTTATCGCACTGTATTTTCTATCATCACCCCTTCCCTTTTTCATATAATTAGACTATTGTGTCAAAGGTTTTTCTTAATATTTTAATTCTACACTTATTTATTAAATTTTGCAACAATTGCCTTTTAGATCAAATTTAAGTATAATAAAGCTATGAAAAGAAAGCTTTACCTTACGACAACGCTCCCTTATGTCAACGCCGCCCCCCATATCGGCCACACATTGGAATTTGTACAAGCAGATGTTATAAGTAGATACTTTCGTGAAAAACTTGGGGAAGATAATACATTTTTCAACCTTGGTACAGATGAACACGGCTTAAAAATATACAATAAGGCGATCGAGCAAGAAAAAGCGCCCAGGGAGTATGCTGATTTTTATGCGGAAAAGTGGCGACAGTTCTGCTCTTTGTACAAAATAAAGTATGACAACTTTTACAGGACAACAGATCCAAAGCATAAGAAAAAGGCACAGAAGTTCTGGAGACTTATGCAAGAGAACGGGTTGATATATAAAAAAAAGTATGAGGGGTTGTACTGTATAGGGTGTGAAAGCTTCAAGACTGATAAAGACCTCGTAGATGGACTCTGCCCTGATCACCAGAAGGAACCGATCAACTACTCAGAAGAGAACTATTTCCTAAAAATATCACATGCCACTGAAAAATTACTGAAATTTTTAAAAGATAATCCGGATTTTATAACACCGGCAAATAAACAGAAAGCCCTTGTTAACTTTGTGAAAGAAGGTTTACGCGATATAAGCATCTCCAGGATGCGCAAAAATCTACCATGGGGAATCAGTGTACCTGAAGATCCAGATCAAGTCATGTATGTGTGGTTTGACGCTCTAACCAACTACATTTTCGCAGTCGGCTATATGGACGAAGAAGATCCCGAGCAGTTCAATGAGTGGTGGCCGGCGGTACAAATTTGCGGGCCCGACAACATAAAATTCCAGGGGGCAATATGGCAGGCCATGCTAGCTCTCGCCGATATACCGTTTACAAAAAAACTGCTTGTACACGGTATGGTTATGGGAGAAGATGGCAACAAAATGAGTAAGACAATTGGCAATGTGATAGATCCCACTGAACTCGCAGATAAATTTCCGGTCGAAGCAATTCGATTCTATCTAATAGCAGGCTGTGCTACATACGATGACTTTGCCTTTTCCAGGACAAGATTGATCGATCTGTATAATGATGGGCTAGCCGATAAATACGGCAACTTGATAAATCGTGTCATTCATCTGGCAAAAAAATCAGCTGTTGAAACCGCGTGGGAGGCGGTAAAAGATTCAGCCGAAATTGATCCTAAACTAAGGAAAAAGGTCGATGATACTATCGCACAATTCCACCTACTGATGGAACAGTATTATCTAAATGACGCCTACTCTGAGATCATCAGGCTCTGCTCGTGGGCAAATCAGTACATAACAGAAAAAGCTCCCTGGAGCAAGGAAAACTCGCCTGATCAAAACAAGCAAACGTTAATAGGCCTCATATACCTACTCTGGAATGTAACAGACTGCTACAAATCCGTGATACCAGATAGCGCATCAAAAGCCGCCTCTATGCTTAAAAACTCAGAAACAGGAGTGCTATTTGAAAAGCTGTAGCATAACACCCTTATCCAATAACTTACCTGATCTCGTACTCCACCCTTACGTCGACTCTCACCTTCTCCAGCCCTGGATTGACAGGGATAGAAGTAGCAGGAACATCTTGATCCATCACTGCTCCTGCCATTTCATTGCCTATAGAATACTCTTTCATCGGGAGTGATCTGTCGTAGTAATTATAACCGTAGTTATTATCCGTATAAACGTTAAGCACCTTTCCAAGTCGCAGACCAGCTTCCTTTGCTTCCTTGTTCGCTTTACTCTTAGCTTCCGAAATTGCTTCAAGCTTAAGTTCATCCTGAATCTCCTCAAGATTGTCAATTGAAAATGACATTGACCTGATACTGTTGATTCCATGACTCGTTGCTTTATCTAATATATCGGACACCTTATCGATCTGCTTGGTTTCAATCTCGATCTGCACATTCATAGTGTAACCGATTATTTTTTGCTGCTCAGTATAATCACTGTCCCACCTGCGCTGCTCGTACTCAGGATAGATATTATACCCATCAGTCCTTATCTCATCGTCTGTAAGTCCTAACTCCTTTATATCATCGACCGTAGCCTCTATAATCTCGCTTGCTCTCTCCTGCACTTTTTTAGGCGTGCTGTCCTTGACGATAGTCGCAAGGGAGATCGTCAGTTTATCCGGAGCCACATAACGCTCGGCATGACCCTGTGCATTGTATGTACGAGTTTGATCATAGCGGCGTGCATAATTGCCGACGACCATCATCGCGAAAAAAATAGTCAGAAAAACAGTAAAAGCTACAAAACTCGCCTTTGCCCAGAATTTGAGCACCTCTTTAATCGAAGGATGTTTTTTTAGCATATAAAATTTATTGATAAAATTAAATAATCAATGTAGATATATTAACAAATACCAACAGATTAAACAAGGTACAAGTGCACTCCCTTAAGACTATTCACTAAACTCAGGATAAATTTCCCTTAGCTCTATGCAGCCACTCAAAGCAGATGAACTATCTTCAAATGTCCCAGAATCTGGGATAAAGCCTAATTCAATTGATTCTTCTAAAAGCTCTTTAACTCTATTACATCGGCCCAGTGATGCATCTGCATATGCCAGATCATATGAAATCTGCCCATATGAATAACCATCCACATCTTTTCCTTGATCCAAAAAAATCTTTCTCGCATAACAGAGCTTTTCAGCTGCTTTTTCGTATTCTCCAAGATCGTATAAATAGGTAATGCCAATGTTATTATAGGCGACCATTTCTTCATGATGTTTCAGCGGAGGTATTTGCCTCACATAAGCCCTTCTATCATAGATAGACTGGCGAAACTCACCAAGATTATAATAAATATTGGCCCGAGCGTTATAAAAATAATATGCTCCACCAGAAAGATCGAGAGCATTTGAGCAGGCCTTAAGTCCGCGGTAACAGTATCTTTCATTGCCTTCATAACACCTTGTTTCGTACCAATAGCACTCTCTGCGTGCTATTTCAAACGAAAGAGGGTCTATCGCCTTGCCCTTCTCTATAAGTCTTGCTGAGATCCAAGACGACTCTGAGCTATGAAAATCAAAGAGATAGGCCAACCACGCATAAGCGGACGGTGAATCAGTAAGTAAAGCAAGGTTAATAAATAGCTGAAGCTGTTCTCGCGGTTTAAGATCCTCCTTTGCATGAGCAGCATTTGCTATTATAAGATCTTCCAGCCCAGATACCCTGTAGGTAGTAACCTTCCTCTTATCTAGACTTTCAGTAAGATTCCCATACATCTTGACATGGTCTATCTCGTAACCCCTACCCTCTTTTTCTACATAAGACAGTACATGGTCAGGATTACCCGCTACCTTCACATCGATGTCCTGCCTTAAGGCCATAACAGTATACAGATTTGTGAAACCCACACAGTTACCCAGATCTTTTTTCTCCTGACTCGTCAGCCATCGATCTATGACGTAGGTGAGCTTATAAGACGGGGTTTCGCCATCTGCCACAACATACAGCTCAAAGAAGTCCTCATCCGCCCAATCAACCCATAAAAACTGAAATAAATGATCTGCTCTATTCAACTCATCATCGTCAAAACGCATATCATCCGGATCAATTGTCATATAATATTCTTCAAACTGCTTTTCAATATTATCAAGCTTCTTAGTATATAGATTTATCTTCTCAGCTGTATCAGCACCTGACAAATAAAGTAGAAAAGTTTCAATCGAAACTGCACCGCTCTTATAACCTGAATACATCTTCCGCTCAAAATCATCCTTAAAAAGTGGGCGTAGAAAATCGATATGCACACTCTCACCATCTATTACATATGTCCCCTCCCCCAACAAATCCGGGTTTTTAACTGTTTCCAGGATGATATCATCAAAATCCTCATTCTCACCATATCTATACTCGGGGTAAAGTACAGTACCGTAATTTCCAACCAAAATATCTTCTACTGCCGTATTGTAACCTAACACATAAGCCAAATACCCAGTAAATCCGGCCAGAACAGAAAGAAAGAAAGCCGAAGAGATCAGAAATAAAACAACCAAGCTTACTTTTCTCATAGGAGATTTTAACCCCTTTGCATCACTATCCTTCATGCTATTATTAAATTACCAGATCAACTTAGCTAAGAGCATCAACCTTCTCCCCCATTATAGTCAAAGATCCAACAAAACCACTCTCATAGAGCTCCTGCCACACTGCTTCGGTGATAAACGGTATAAAAGGATGCATAATCTTTAAATATTTACTCATTATGTATATAAGCCCACCAAGCTGCTCGATCCGCCCCTGACTACCGATAGCCTCATCCTTCACCGCCTCTTTTACCTCCTCGATCCACTTATCACACACCGTATGCCAAAAGAAGTCACGTAGCTCATCCGCAGCAAGATTAAATCTGTACTTGGAAATATATTGCGAGACACGATTTATACTCTCATTGACAAGCTTGGCACGTTGTTCCCAGCTCTTCTGCGTAAAATCTGGTTCGGCAATAAATTGAGCAATCGGCTCTATTTCAGCATCGTCAACATTCATCAGGACAAATCTAAACGCATTCCAGATCTTATTCACAAAGTTTCTATGAGCTTTAATCTTTTCTTCCCTTATAGGACTGTTACCACCAGGCATCGTGTCATTTAAGTACCACATCCGTAGAGCATCGGCACCATACTTTTCTATCATCTCACCAGGCTCGACACCATTGCCTTTTGACTTAGACATCTTGGATCCATCAGGGGCAAGTATCATCCCATGCAGATAGACCGTGTGAAAAGGCATCTTTCCAGTTCTGTATACTCCGAGAAGCATCATTCTAGCGACCCAGAAGTACAAAATGTCACGCATCGTTTCAAGTACATCCGTTGGGTAATACTTGGCGTAATCATCAGCACCCGGCCCTCCTAGAGTAGAAAACGGCCACTGACCAGAGCTGTACCAAGTATCAAAAAGATCCTCTTCCTGTTCCCACATCTCATCTCCTACTACCTCAGGCATCTCTTCGCCAGTGGCAATTCGCCCCCTACCCCGGGCCTTTTTGCCGGTCTGAGATTCATATATAGAAATAAGCTTATCTACCTCACTCTGAGACATGCTGTTGAACTCACCTGGGAGAATCTCACTACCCTTCTGCTGCTCGTATATGTCGATGAGAGAATCATACAGCTGTTTACCTCCACTGTACCATACAGGCATCCTCTGGCCCCACCACAGCTGCCTGGAAATACACCAAGGCTCGATATTCTTAAGGAAATGCACCAAGGCTTTCTGCTGACCTTCAGGTATAACTCTAACTTCTCCTTCACTTATCCTTCTTAACACCTCCTCAGCTAACGGCTTTACATCAACAAACCACTGTTTGGAGATTATTGGCTCGATTGGAGTGGCACATCTTTCACACACAGTAACTTCATGTTTTATATTTTCGATCCCAAGTAGCAACCCCTGCTCCTTAAGAGCGGCACACAAGGCTTTAGAGCATTCAACCGTCTCCATCCCGACATAATCTTCAGGAGCCGGTGGACACATTTTTCCTTCCTCATCTATGACATTAACCACCTCAAGATCATGCCTTTTACCAATCTTGAAATCGGTAGAAGAGTGGGCCGGTGTAACCTTCAGAGCACCTGTTCCATAATTTGGATCAATCTCATCATCAGCAATTATCTCAATCTCTTTATCCATAAACGGCAAAACAACCTTTTTACCGACAAATTTAGCGTAACGTGGGTCCTCTGGATGAACAGCTACCGCAGTATCGCCCAGCATAGTCTCTGGCCTCGTAGTAGCTACTGTTATACCTTTCGTAGAAGGAGGGATTTTTAATTCAAACTCTTCTTCATCCTTTTCATAAGTAAACGATTGACTATCTGCCCACTCTCTTTCTGCAAGCTCCTGGTCAGACTCATCAGCAAACGGATACACAATCTGTGCCAAAATACCTCGCATCTCCTTATGCTCCGTATCGACATCGGCCAGTGCTGTCCTGCAATATGGACACTGATTTACAATATACTTGCCTCTATAAACAAGGCCATCCTCTACCATCTTGTAGAAAGTTTCATATATCACTTTATTTAGTTTAGGATCAAGAGTAAACATCTCCCGAGACCAGTCGGCAGAAAGCCCGATTCTTTTCTCCTGCTCTCTAGCGTTAGACGCATTCTTCATGCAGAAGTCGTAGCATCTTTTGTAAAACTCCTCCCGACCCATTTCCCATTTACTCTCGCCCTGCTCTTCCAGTATTCTGGAAAAGACAGCTTCTGTCTGGATACTTGCATGATCCTTGCCGGGAAGCAAAAGAACCGGCTTGCCAAGAAGCCTGTTAAATCGCCCTAGACAATCCTGAAAAGAGTAGCCTATTGTATGTCCCATGTGCAAATCGCCGTTTGCATTTGGAGGTGGAAGCGTTATCACAAAGGGCTTAGTATTATCATCCCTTCCCTGCTCCTTTAAATATTGCTTAAACTTCTCCGGATTGTACAGCCCACTCTTTAACCACAGCTTGATCATCTCAGGCTCACGTTTTATTGCATCAAAGTTCTTTGCTATCTCTCTCATCTGTTTAATGTGCTAAATTTATTTAATAAAAGCCCCCGCCATTAGGAAAATTGCTCTAATACCACACACAAGGTATTCTGTACAAAACAATTTTCCTAATGGCGGGGGCGTCATATTCAAAATCACGCGGTACCACCCTGCCTTTTTTCTCATTTTTCGCTTTTTTACGGCTGCAACCGTCAGATTCTACTCTTCCGTCATTGAATTAGATTACTCCGATAAAATGACAGAGTTTCTTTCCGCCCCATCGTTAGTGACTGGCTAACTTAAAAAGGGTTTCATCCTAATAATATTATACCATATTTCTGGTCAAATGTCTATCTGCCACGATTGTTGGCCACAGGCTCATCCTCCTCGATCTCGACCTCATCTACAGTCTCTTGCTGGTCAGAAACTATATTTCCATAATCAGCTTCCAGATAAATCGGAGCGACTTCAATTATTTTCTTGGTGGAAGGTCTGTACAAAATCGCCTTCCTGGCATTGATATATGCGATGACCTTATCCCCATTTTCAGCCTTAGCAAAAAATGGTTGATCAGCCAAAGAATCTTTGTCGAGTACAGTCGCTACAGTTGGCTCCTCGTCTTCTGGTAGCTCCATAAGCAAACCGACCTCCTCTTTTAAAAGCTCCATCTCCTGCTGCTCCACCTGATTCGGATTCTGTTTGAGCTGCTCATATCTAGTGTAGAAATGATACGTACCATAAATCCCCCCTAGCAGGAGTAAAAAGATTAAAGCCCCCAATAACTTACGGACCAAACCTGTTTTTTTGCTTCTTACTGTTTTTTCCATAGAATTTCATTAAAATTTAATCTTACTTAGTACACATTATACATAAACGGCATATCAAAGACAACAACTCATAGTGTTGCCAGTCGAGCACATCTTCACACAATCCTGCTTAATATTTCGTCAACATTGCTCTGGATCCCAGCTACTACAGATTTGCTGTTTAAATCCCATTCATTTCCTTCCAAATCTACGACCACCCCACCTGCTTCTTTTACTAGTAAAGCCCCTGCTGCGACATCCCAAGGGTTCGCTCCAGGTAGAAACATACTTCCCAAAGTCCCAGACGCCACACGAGCTAACTCAAGAGCTGCAGCCCCGATCTGCCGACAGCTGATCTTTTCAACAATCATTCTTTTACAGTACTCACCGGCTATTTCCCTTGCATTGGTCATTCTGGAACCGTAACAAAAAGCGTGAAACTGCTCCTCAAATCTCCCCTTCCCCGATACGCTTATTTTGCTGTCGTTTAGATAGGCTCCCTTTCCTGCTACTGCCCAATACTCCTGCTCATACATCGGAGCATATACCACACCTATTACAGGCTCACCTTTTCTAACTAGTGCAACGGTACAGTTCCAGAAGTGAAGATCTAAGGCAAAGTTTGTGCTGCCATCAAGCGGGTCTACTACCCAAACAAATTCACTTTTCTCAGCACCAATATTACCACTTTCCTCGGACAGTATTGAGTGCTCAGGATACTGCTTTTTAATAGCTTCGATTATCATCCGATCTGCTATCATATCTGCCTCTGAAACAATCTGCCCCTTCTCCTTAACTCTAAACTTCATAGCATCACGCTTTTTGTACTGATCCCGAAGCTCATCTCCAGCTCCTTTGACTATATCACGAGCGAATTCCAATAGATTATCCATTTTACCGTTTTTGTTCTAAATTTAGTTTTCTTAAACCCTTTCTAAACATTACCCTTTTAATTTCACGATCTATCCCCCGTGAGCCGGGAAATCTAAAATCAGCCTGCTGAGCAATGATTATATACCCCCGGGGGTATTTGACATGATCATCTAACAACAGTGCAAACTCCCTGTGCTCCCCTCTTTTTGTTATACCTCCCTTAAACACACTTTTTCCCCCAACAAATTTACCTATTTCACTTCTTCGCCTGCTTCCCCGCATTAGATCGATAAGCTCCAACGGAATTAACTCAGCAAACTGTGCCAGATCTCCCGCCGTACTGATATTTTCGGTCTTCTCGCTCTTCACAGTCGTATTAGACAGCTTGAGCTCACTTTTTATGTACTCATTAACACTCTGCCTTACTACCAAATCAGCCAGTATACCTGTCGATATATTACATGAGTCACGGATCATCATATCTAAGAGCTGTGGCACTCCAAACCGTTGCCCTACCTCACTTTTGCCTATCGCGACAGTCCCATAACCGTACTTGTCTATGTGCCAGTTTTCTACTCTGACGCTTTTTGACTTGTTAGCATTCTTAAATATATACGCAGCATAAAAGAGCTTCGAGATACTCGCAGGGTCAAACGGTACATCCTGTCCATTCTCGATCACACGCTGATCAATTTTAATTTTGTATATGAGTCCCATGACGCCATTAGGACGGTTCTAGAAGCGACCTAATGGCGTCATGGGTGATAGAGGATTCGAACCTCTGACCCCAGCCGTGTGATGGCTGTGCTCTAACCAACTGAGCTAATCACCCTATATTACCTCCTCGATTTTACCTATAGCTGCCCAGACATCTTCCGCCTTGACCTCACAGCCAGAAGCCTGCATATGTCCACCGCCACCAAGCTTTGCGGCTACTTCAGATACGTCCTTATATCCCACTGAGCTTCTAAAACTGACTTTGTAAGCCTTCTCGTTTAGATTGTTCAATCCTTTTTTGACGACAAAACCCCACTTATTGCCCTCTACACTGGTCAAGTACTCATTTATCCAGCCAGATACTGCTTTCTCATAATCTTCGTACTCTATCTGCTCTGCCTTGACGACGTTATCTATAAACTCATCTGAGACGTATGAATATGTATAATCGACGCCAAGTTTTATGTTAGAAAGTAGCTCCTGATAGACTCTTATTTCACCCATGCTTCTGCCGCTTATCCGGCTTAGTAGCTTTTCAATAGTTAGATCGTAATCCACAACCAGGTCAGAAACCACCTCCATGGTCTGCCGAAAATCTTTCATTGGATACTTGAATCGGCCAGTGTCTGCTATAATTCCGTACAGTAATATCTCGGCAATATTCTGATCTATCTCAAACTCCATATCCTGCACCATCACTTTATACACTTCTTCGCATGCACTACTGATTCCACGGTTATACTCTAAATCAAACTCACTACTCTCATTTCCCGCTCCCTGATGGTGATCCAGCCCTACACTCTTGATGCTCTCATCAGGCCTCCAATCATCATGAAAAAACCTGTGCCACTGTGAGCCATCTGTCACGATTATTAAATCAGGGTTAAATTTTTCTACTGCATCTCTATTTGATCCTGTGCCAATATCATCGTATCTGTGTAGTATTGAATAGTCGCGAAGGCTCAACCCTTCAAGGTTTATACAAAGCTGCTCCTTTGCAAATCCGTTGTTTAGCAAGATATTGTACACCGCTAGTGCAGAACAAAGGGCGTCAGGATCGGCTCCGATATGAGAAGTTATAAGTATTTTCCTAGCACTATTTAGGTAATCTTCAAATTGTGTCATTGTTAACATTATATTAAAAAACAGCATCTTTATCAACTAGCTCAAATATGGTACAATAGATCTATATGAAAAACAGTTTAAAATTGTGTGCCCTTTCCGGTACATCAGAGATTGGGCGTAACAGCTCATTTATAGAATATAATGACGAGATTATTATAATTGACATGGGACTTAGCTTCCCAGATCAGCAACTCTACGGTATTGACTATGTAATTCCAAACTTATCGTATCTAAAGGCGAATAAGAAAAAGATCAAGGCCATACTAATTACTCACGGACATCTAGATCATACTGGAGCGCTGCCTTACGCACTGCCTATGCTGGATTTCCCTCCTATATATGCAGGTAGATTTGCCAACGGTCTTATAAAGGATCGCCTTAAAGAGTTCAAAATTGACAGAAAGACAAAGCTGCACGATGTTTCCAGAAGTTCGCAGTTTAACATAGGATCATTCAAAGTTCACTTTATCGGCGTCACGCACAGCATTCCAGACTCATTTTCTATCTTTATAGAATCACCAAGCGGAAAAGGCAATGTTTTTATATCAGGAGATTACAAGATCGATGTGAGTCCCGTGGGTGAAAAAGAGAGTGAATATGGAAAGTTTAAAAGCCTGCAGGGAAAAATCGATGTCGCACTTCTTGAAAGCACGTACTCATCCACCCCTGGACACTCAAAATCTGGCCAAGAAATAGCAAATAATCTCGAGGAGATAATTAAGAAACAAAAAGGCAGAGTCGTAGTAGCCTCCTTTTCATCTCTTATCGGGAATGTCTACTCGCTGTTTGAAATAGCTAAAAAGACTGGTCGTAAGGTAGCTCTTTCCGGTTTCAGTATGCGCAAAGCAGTAAAGATCGCCAGAGAGCAACGATACATTAATGTCCCAGACGACATGATCATCCCCGAGCAAAGCATTAACAGAGTTCCTGACGACAAGCTTCTGTTCCTATGCACGGGTAGTCAGGGTGAAAAGTACGCAGCACTCAATAGAATCTCGCTTGGCGAGCATCGAAGCTTCAAAATCAAGCAAGGCGATATGATTATACTGTCAGCATCCGAAATTCCCGGCAATGAGCTGGCAATTGGCAAGATGACTGATCGTCTTATTGAGAAGGGAGCTGATATTATCAAGAGCAGCATGGCAGAAATCTACGAGAGCGGACACGGTATGCTCGGTGATATGAAGGATATGTTTGATATGATAAAGCCTCGCGAAATTATGCCAATACACGGCAACCTGACAAAACGTTATCAGAACAAACAGAACTACGTGCAATGGGGCATGTCTCCTGATAAGGTACATCTTACAAGCGATGGGCAGTTCTGGCAGTACGACAAGGATAGTAAGAGATTTAAAAAAGGGACTCAGATTCCTTCAAGACCTATCATGATAGATGGACTTGGCATGACAGATTCTGCCGATACGGTAATCAAAGACAGGCAGCAGCTCGCAGAGTACGGGTTTTTGCTGGCCATGATTAACATCAGTGCTCCTTCTAAAAAGATACTCGGTAGAGTGCGATTTATATCAAGAGGGTTTGTGTACTCTCAAAATGCCAGAGAGCTGTATCGTGAGCTCGAAGAGGAGATCAAGAATATACACAAGGGCTGGCTAAAATCGGAGGCGAAAAAGGACCCGAAATACGAGTCGTTGCGTAATAAAATAGGTGACCAACTTGAAAAGGTGGTTAAAAAGAAAACTCTAAGAGAGCCCGTGGTAATCGTGAATATTTATTAGGTGAGCAAATCCCTACTTATTCATCATCGGTGGCAAAGCCCCCATCTTGCCGGCATCCTTTTTATCATCCACTTCAAGCTCCGCTCTCTTTCTAATCTGCTCCTCCACGACCTTGACATCACGACCGTAACGAACCTTCGATAGCTGAACAATTAAATCCGCGACCTCCTTGTTCACAGGTATATCAAAGCCTGACTCAGGGAAATACTTACCATAAGTAGGATCGAGTGAAAACGGTGACGGATAGCTTCCTCCTGAAATCATCTTTACGTAGTAGTGCATATTAGGCTGATTCATGAGATCGTTAGCATTTAGGTGTGGATCAAACTGAGACTCCAAATATTTCGCATCATCAGGGCCAAGCCGGGCTATCATAAGCGTACCAACATTACCGAACACCGCCTCCTTAACTTTATCTGTAAGCTGATGAATATACTGATTTGCCACCGTAAGATTCAGGCGATACTTTCGAGCCTCAGAAAGTATAGATGCAAAATCATCCGACGCAAAGTTCTGAAACTCATCAACATAGAAGAAAAAGTCCCGTCGATCGTTCTCATCTTCTATGTTCTCACGACTAAGTGCGGCTGCTATAATTTTAGGGATGATCAACATCCCGAGAAACTGTGCATTAAATTCACCGATAAGACCTTTGGACAGATTAATGATCAGAATTTTCCCGTTATCCATCACATCACGCATATCAAAAGATGATTTGCTCTGCCCGATTATATTTCGCACAGCGACGTTTGTAACAAATCGGTCAAATTTTGATGTGATATAGCCCAAAGTCTCAGACTTATGAAAATCAGATGTTTTAGCCATCTGATCAGTCCAGTACCTTTTAACAAGATCATCCTTTATAAGAGGAAGCCACTTCTTATTCACCCAGTCTTGATCAGTAATAATTCGCAAAACCTCAACTAGAGTAGAGCCCTCTTCGGACATGGCGGTAAGCATAGCGTTTCGGACAGCTCGCTCTAATATAGGGCCAACGATACCCTGATTATTCGGATCGTACAGCTTTTTCATAAGATCGATCATGCCGTTTATTATCATGTGTTTCTCCTGTTCGTTTCTAAAGTCCATGAGGTTTATACCAAGTGGTCGCTCAAAATCCGCCACATTTAAATATATGACATCCTCTGCCCTTTCATGAGGTATTCTATCAAGAAGCATCCTCGCAGTTGAGCCGTGTGGATCGATAAAACAAAGCCCATCACCGTTATATATATCCTGAATCATCATCCTGACCTGCAGCCACGATTTACCAGAGCCTGTTTGACCAACAATATAAGCATGACGACGGCGATCATCTCTCTGAAAACATATTTCCTTTCTCACTCCACGGAAAATATTGTTTCCTATCCAAATTGTGTCTTTTGAATTAACTTCAGAACTAATGCTGGTATCTGCGGGTAACTCCCGGGCTAAAAGCCAGTGGATATTAGGTATTACAGTATCTTTATTTGGAAAGTGATATAGAGTTGCGAGCTCTTCAATATTCAGAATTGTACTGTCGTTGAAAAACTTTTTTGGCGTGATCTTTTTAAGAAATGGGAATATCGCCCCCATAGGAGGCTTACGATAAATCACATCCTCAACAAATTCACGCTCTTTCAATCTGTCAATCTTCTCCTTTTTAAAATCGTTCAGCCCTGGGTTTGCCAGCTGATCAAATGCACCGACAATGCTGTTTAAGTGAGAATCTGCGTTTTCCTGCGACGGTGAAGTCGTTACTATCCTAATGGCGGTGCGGAAACCAACTTTTGAAGTTTTCTTGCTGATACCCTGCGACTGCTCCTGACTGATATGTATCCTTTTCTTCTCGGGATCAGCGTTGTTTTTCTCTACCTTTTCTATAAATCCCTGCCCTGCTTTCTGCCAATCTTTGCCTGCAGGTGTTATTACAAACTGCACTATCGCACCTTCGCCATCTTGCAGCTTACTTATCGAGCTCAAAACACTGCTCAATGTATCCGATTTAAAATCCTCGTGCGTCTTTATAGGATAATAAGGCTCATCTGTCGTTACAAGGCTTGTGTAAGAAACCTTACTGCCCTCTTTGAATATGTTGTACTCCTGAACCACCTGGATGTCAGCATCTTGATAGGCGCCTACCACCTGTTTTTCAACAAGATCAGCATACTTTTGTGGGCAATATACGTAAAATCTAATCTCACCCGGCAGGCCTACAATTTCAAAACTGATCGCATGATTTACCGTGACCCATTTTTTCCAACCATCTTTCACACCATCGATTCCGTACAGATTCGCAAACATCTGCTCAGCCAGAGAGATTTCGTACTCGTTTCCTCTTGGGACACGTATCTCCATAAGAACTCCCTTTTTAGCCTTTTCATCACGGTCCTCATTTTTTAATTTTTTTAAGTAGTATAGTATAAAAGCCCCCGCACTTATTACTACAAATATGAAAAATATCGCCCACGTAGCATATATCCCCCAATTTACACTGTTTAGACGGGAAAACCGCCCGCTCTCCTCTTCCAGGACAACGAGCTGATCCTGTTCCACTGGAGGTGTTGGCCCTATCATCTGAGCTAATATTTGGGTATTGTTCGCTTCTATTTTCATCCTTATATAAGAATATCACATTTGCACGTTTTGTAAAAGCCGGGTGACTACCTATATATGATCGGTATGAGAATTTTACCTATTCATCTGATCGGAACAGAAGCTTTTTCACAAGCACTGCTAACCACATGTCGCTATCCGAAGCGTCAGAGTTTGCGATTATTTTCTCATAATTCTTGATTGTCGCTTCAGAGGGGTCGTATCCGAACAGGTTTATGGTAGAGGGCAAAACGCTATCACTCAGCTCACTTCCACCATCTTTGACTAGCTCTTCATTTGTATCGGCTGGGTCATCTGCAGGTACAACAGCAGGCACGCCTGCATCTCTTTTTGTATTTACGGCATCGCCCCTCTCAGCAGCAATCCTAGCCTTCTCTTCATCAGTAAGCTCTACCTCTTCCTGTTGACCTGATTTGATCTTATCAAATTCTCTTCGTAAAGAATCAAAGTCTGTAGCTTTATTATCGACAATACCGGATCCCTCCTGGCCCGACACAGGATTTGGAGAACCAGTAGACCGCTCGCTCTCCATGTCTACTCTCTTCGTAAGCCCGAGCTTAAAATTATAATCTTCGCCGTAATAAGATATGAGAACTTTTCTTCTGTCGTCGGGACTCATCACCCTCCAGGTCTCAGACTCTACTATACCCGCTGCAACCATTTCGCGGGGAGGTAATTCTATCTGCTCTGCACTTTTATCATGTACAATCTCGGATCCCGAGATCTCCCTTCGTAAGTTGTTAATGCCTTGCAAGTTATCTGCCATGCACAATATTATAGCATAAAGCGAAATCGTTTTAAAGTGCTATCTAAATAAAAATCGAATACAAAACAACTTTTCATGCAAGCTAACCTTTTAGCTCCCAGTCCCCAACTTTCTCTAATTTGCTTCTTATTACATTGAGACTTTTCTTGCTAATTGCGTTATCAATCCCGCGCATAATTATCCTTAAGGTTTCTTGTCTTTTTCCAGCTTTTTCTAAATCATCATCCTTATATATATCTACCGTTTCAATCTCATAAAAGACCCTCCCCTCAAGAACTTCTGCCAATGCCTCCTCTATCTCGACATGCTTCACGCTCTCTGGCACTATATAGCAAATATCCTGTACAACCTTAGGAAATCTTGAGTTTCTGTCAACAAAACCACGCGTATAGGCAATGTTTAAAAGCTCATCAGTTCTCAGCTCAAATCCTGCAGTATACTTCGGAAGTTTCATCACATCGCATAAAGATATTGATATCTGACCCACAACACCCAAATAGTGCGTCGACTCATCAATAGTGTATGTTATCACTCCGCTACTATTGTACTCATAGCATCCCTTCATATTATCTATCCAGACAGGCAGCTTTCCTAGCTGTGAAACTTCATCCCAGCCGTAAAAGTTCACTTTAACTCCAACTTTCAACCCTTCGAGAAGCTCTTCTAAATACCTCTTCGCACCATAATAAGCTGAACCAGAAATTTTTTGCTGTGCAAGATCATCGACAGATAGCACAAACGCAAGAGATCTAAACTCATAAGGCAGTCCATTCTTATTCTCCACTCCCTTGATGTGATACTTGTTAATTTCGAAAAGAGCGAACTTTCTCTGTCCCTGAGCATTATTAAAGTACACCTTCTCAAGGAGATTTGGCATCAGCATCGTACGCATATACTCCAGCTCCGGAGATAGAGAATTCGTTAATCTAAAAGCACGATCTTTTAATTTAGGGTTGATCTTATCATACAAATCAGCACTTACAAAATTGTACGTTAAAAGATCATAGCAGCCCATAGATATAAGCAGATCACGCAGCTGAGACTCAAGTTTCAGAATATTGTTAATCGCTACGGGCTTAACCTTTCTCGAGGGCAGTTTCATTGGGATCTTGTCAAACCCGTATATTCTTGAAACTTCTTCGTATACATCCTCTTTTATATGTAAATCCTGACGATAAGTCGGAACACGTACAACAAGTATCTCATCCTCATCGTCCAGCGGACTATCATAACCATCTTTAAGTACCTTCTCTGCTTCTTTATCATCGCAGAGAAGCTCAGACACTTCCAGCTCGACATTCTCCAGTACGCTGACCACCTCCTTCTTGGTAAACTGCCTTCCAATCAAACGATTAAGCTCCCCAAGATTAAATTTCACTTCTCGCTCCTCTCTAGGATAAAGGAACTCGTCACATATATTACTTGCGACGTCACCTCCAGTATAAGCTTTGTAAAGCTCGAGAGATCTTAGTAACACGGGCTCGCACATATGGGGATCCTGATTTCTAGAATATCTCGTAGTAGCATCAGATGTTATGCCAACTTTATTGCTAGTCTTGCGTATATTGTACATATCGAAATTTGCAGCCTCTAAAATCACACGTTTCGTGTTTTCATCAACCTCGGTATCGAGCCCTCCCATAACACCACCTATCGCAATCGGGTCAGTCCCATCGGTTATGACTACTATTTCTTCATCAAGCTCGACCTTATCTCCATTTATAACAGTAATTATCTCACCCTTGTGTGCCTGACGAACAACTATCCTACCCTCGCAGACTCCATCTTCCCCTACACATCCTGCCGACTTTTTCACGACCTTATCGTAATCAAATGCGTGAAGCGGCTGCCCAGTTTGGATCATTAAATAGTTAGTTATATCTACAACGTTATTAACAGGCCTTACTCCTGCTTTCATGAGCTCTATCTGCATCCAGACAGGAGAGGACTTCACAGTTATACCATCAATCACCACGGCCATATAGCGTGGACACAGTTTACCAGCCTCATTTTCAATTTTTAGCGATAAAGAATACTCCTGTTTATTTATAAGCAAACTTTTACTCCTGATTAGATCGGCGTTATCCCAGTATTTAAACCACTCAGGGGTCTCGTACTTAAGGCCCTGAATAGCACTCACCTCCCTGGCAAGCCCTATAAGCCCGAAACACTCCGGTCTGTTAATGAGTGCCTTATTTTCAATCTCGTACACATAATCGTCAAGTCCGTACACATCAGCAAATAAATCACCCGGAGAAGCATCCTGCCCAATCTCGTCGTCAAGCCTAAGTACCTGGTCATGATTGCCCGATATATCGAGCTCTTTAGCAGAAGCCAACATTCCATCTGATACCACACCACGAAGTTTGGTACTTCTAACAATACCATCAAATTTATCCGGATAGGCATTGTGCGGTACTTTTGTCTCGGGAGGAAAATAAGCAACTTTATCACCAACACTCAGAGATTTATCGCCAGCTACTACCTGGATTAACTCGCCATCAGCCGCCTCTATTTTATATATATTTAGCTTGTCTGCATCTGGGTGCTCCTGTACTTCTTTGATTTGTGCAACAAGAATTCCCTTATACTTCTCTGCTAAATTTTGCACATCCTCTACTTCACCGATCTTTTGAGCCATCATCTCAGCCAACTCTTCGGATGTCAATACGATCTTCGTGTATTTTTTCATTGAGTTTAATGATATTTTCATAATCTTTCCTCTCAAATTTAATTTAGAATTGACTTAAAAAGTCTATATTTCCACTACGAATGTCACGGATGTTTTTTATCCCGGTCCTTATCATGACAAGCCTGTCAAGCCCAAACCCCCACGCAAAACCAGAATAAACATCCGGGTCAATGCCGCCCTCTCTAAGTACATTTGGATGAATCATGCCACAGCCAACAAGCTCTATCCACCCATGATGTCCACATGTGCTACAGCCCGTCTTGCCACAGAATGGACACGACATGCAAAGCTCCAGTCCCGGCTCCACAAAAGGAAAATGCGAAGGCTGCAATTTAACCTCAAGATTAGTCTGATAATACTCTTCCAAAAAGGCATGCATCACCGCCACCATGTTGCTAAGCGATATACCCTTGTCGACATATATGCCCTCAAACTGCATAAGTGTATGTTCGTGTCTATCATCAGTAGCCTCATTTCTGTAGCACATACCCGGGATAATATACCTGATTGGCGGCTTATTACCCTTCAATATACGATTTTGCATAGTCGATGTATGAGTCGTAGGCATAAACCCTTCCTCAGTATGAAAAGTGTCCCACATATCTCTAGCTGGATGCCCTTCGGGAAAATTAAGAGCTCCAAACATATTGTAGTCATTATCAAGTTGACGTGCATCCTCTACTTCAAAACCCATTGTCAAAAATATTTCGCTTATCCTTTCAAGCTCCTGATTCAATGGATTCTTGTGACCCAGCTTACTGATTAGATGCGGCCTCTGATCAACCGGTGTGTTCACGTCGAAAGGTGCTGTGAGATCGATCTTTCTGTCTTCTCGTTTATAAGCTTGCTCCTGGGATTTAATGCTCTCAATCTTTCCCTGTATAAATTTTTTGAGCAAATTAACATCTTTACCGTAAACAGCTCTCTGCTCAGGACTTTTATTTGTAATCTCCTGTATTAAACTAGTTACAATGCCACCCTTGCCCAGATACTCTTTTTCCAATTTTTTAAGATCCTCCTTCTCATCATCGATCCTCTCGATAAAATGAGATTTAATATTTAGCAGCTCGGGTGAAGCAATCTGCTTATTCTCTTTTTTCATAACCACCTTCCCTTTCTTTTTTAATTTAGACCCACCAAAATCGTATTTTATCTTTACCCTGTCGCCATCTACTTTAACCTTTTTAATATTTAAGCCCTCAAGATGCCCGCTACCACTCACATGCGTCCCACCACAATGATCCTTCGCCATATCTCCTATCTCAAGGATTGTGATTTCTTTCCAGTCTGGACAGTCGTACAAATCTGAGTCACACTCCTCTTTCGTAGCCAGTCGCACTTTCATTTTTAAATCAAGGGCTATCAACCTGTCAACCTCTCCCTGCAAAGACTCTGCGAGCTGATCAGTGTCGAGATCTTTCGAAGCAGCATACTCTAAGTACGCACCCTCTTTGTAATGATACCCCTTTATAGGCGTCAATTGCAAGCCCAGGTTTTTCCTAGCCAAGTCAATAATATGACCGGCGCTGTGATACTTGCTATTGATCTTGCGAAGATCTGCATCCACAGAAGCATCAACTATATCTCCCTCCCGGATATAACCTTGAATCTGTGTCCCTAAGTGTAAAACAGTATCGCTCTTCTTATCGTAATACACCTTCTCCACTCGAAACTGTGCACTACCCTTTTTTATCATTCCAACATCAGAAGGCTGTCCCCCACCTTGAGGATAAAAAGGTGTCTTATCAAGAACCAAAGACTGGAAAAGTATTCCGTCGATTACCTCTTCTCTTATAAACAGCAATTTAGCCTTGACATTTAACTTCTCGGAATTAGTAAGATATAGCAGCTTAGTTCTCATTTTCTTATAGCTAATATTAAATAAAAAACCTCCTTTTACAGGAGGTTTAACAAATAACAAAATAACCTCCTAATATTTTAGAGGCTAAAAAAGAAATTTACTGTCTTGTTAACTTGCTTTAGCATATTTTTTAGCTTTGTCAACTACTTGAGAAAAAACAGCTGCATCATCCATCAGAAGCTCTGCAAGCATTTTTCGGTTAAGTTCGATCTTGGCACCCTTAAGTCCATGGATCAACTCTTTATATTTTAATCCATCTTGTCTGGCACCAGCATTTATCCTTGTGATCCAAACTCTTCTCATTTGACTGGCTCTTCTTCTCCTGTGAATGTATGAGTACTGACCAGCGTGCAGATATGCCTCATGAGCGACCTTGTAAAGCTTGCTCTTTGACATCCTGTACCCCTTGTTGGCTTTCAAAACTTTCTTATGTCTTTTTCGTGTTACTGTACCACCCTTGACTCTCATCTGATGTTACTATTAATTTAAATGTTTGTTATAACTTTACGTATCTTCTTAGTAGCTGTATCTGTATGTGTCTTGCTAGGCAGCTTTCTTCTTTTACTTCTGGATGACCGCTTAGTTTGCAAGTGATGCTTGCGTGTAGGATTGTACAAAGCCTTGATTTCTGACTTATCTTTAGGGTTTGTAAACTTCACCCTTTTCTTTGCTGTTTTGTTTGTTTTTATTTTTGGCATGATTTTCAGACTGTATTATAGAACATTATAACGAAAAAGTCAAATGAGAAAATCGCACGCATGCCTTAGAGATAACGCTCGCCTACTTATTTTTATAAGTAATCATCATCCTCCTGCCTTCCACCTTCTCATTGCCCTCTATACTCTCATAGTCCTGGAATATCTCTTTCAGCTTCTCCATCATCGCCTTAGCCAGCTCTCTTGGCTGACGGCCTCTTCTCTCTACGGTTATCCTCACATTATGCCCTTTAGCCAAGTACTCCTTAGCTCTTTTTACCCTTATGTCAATATCATGCTGCTCGATGACGGGGCTAAACTTAAACTCCTTCATCTCTTTTGTCTTGCTACGACTCTTCTTCTTTTTCTTATTCTGCTCATACAAATATTTCGAGTAATCCATTATCTTGCATACCGGTGGTTTAGCATCCGGGGACATTTCTATCAAATCAAGCTCTCTTTCCCAGGCCATTTTTCTAGCATCGTCAGTTTTCATTACACCAAGATTATTCCCCTCGTCATCTATAACTCTAACCTCAGGCGCCTTGATGTACATATTTCGATTCGGTCCCTGATTTCTGCTTCTATTGTACTGCGATCTTCCACCCCTATTGTAAAATCTCTGCATATTTGTAAAGAAAAATAAATAAAAAGTTAACTACTCCTGACCCAACATATACTCGCCTTTGCTCTGAATCTCCATCAGAATCATTTCCAGAAACTTCTTCTTTTTAATCATACCAAGATTCTTTCCGCCCTTCGGTCTTACCGACACAGTACCAAGCTCCATCTCCTTATCTCCTGCAACAATGATATAGTTAATATGATCCAACTCAGCCTGACGTATCTTAGACTGCATAGTATCATCAGAGTCATCAACAGATGCAGATATCCCCAGATCGAGAAGCTTTTCGTTTATCTCTTTGAGATACTCTGTATGTTTCTCTGCCGACACCGGGATAAATCTCACCTGATTTGGTGCCAGCCAAAGAGGGAAATTGCCACCGTAATACTCTATCAGAAAGGCAAAAAATCTCTCGAACGATCCTATTAAAGCTCTATGTATCACAAACGGCCTCTGCTTCTGTCCGTCAGAATCCACGTATGATATATCAAATCGCTCCGGCAAGTTAAAATCTACCTGTATCGTCGATATGGTGTCTTCCTTACCGTAAATGTTCACAGCCTGCACATCCAATTTAGGGCCGTAAAATGCCGCCTCTCCCGCCGCTTCATAAAACTGTACCTTATTTTTGATTAAAACATCTCGCAGAGCCTGCTCTGCCCTGTCCCAATCTTCTCTACTACCACAGAATTTAAACTTATCTGCTTCCGGATCGGAAAGAGATAACCGATACTTATAATTGTCAAAGCCGAGATCTTTATAAAATTTCTCCAGCATTTCAAGCACCTCTAAAAACTGCTCCTCAAGCTGCTCGGGAGTACAAAAAATGTGCGCATCGTTCTGCGTAAATCCTCGAACTCTTTGCAGACCGTGAAGCTCACCGGACTTCTCATATCGATAAACAGTACCAAACTCACCTATTTTGTAAGGGAGATCTCGATAACTTTTTGTACCCATTTTGTATATCATCATCGTAGTTGGGCAATTCATCGGCTTGAGATAAAACTTCTCACCATCGATTTTCAAGGGAGCGTACATTGAATCTTTGTAGAAATCCAAATGGCCGGAAGTCTTAAAAAGCGCTTCTTTATTTATGTGAGGAGTAAGACAGTGTACATAGCCGTAACGTCGCTCCATCTTTATCATATAATCCTCGAGCGTCCTCCTCATAGCATAGCCGTTAGGCAGCCATATCGGTAGACCCTGTCCGACCTCATTAAAGATAGTAAAAAGCTCCATCTCTTTGCCGATTTTGCGATGGTTTTTCTCTTCTGCTATTTTTAGACTCTCAAGATATGCATTTAGCTGCTCCTTCGTAGGGAAGTTGGTGCCATAAATCCTAGTAAGCATCTTATTTTTCTCATCACCTCTCCAGTAAGCACCGGCGATGCTTAGTAATTTCACCTTGCCCACCTTGCCAGTATTCGAAAGATGGGGCCCTCTACACAGATCTGTAAACTCACCATCACCCAAAGAGAAAAAGCTCAGCTTCTCATCATCAATCTCTTTTATTAGATCCAATTTATACTCTTGTTCCCAGTTTTTATAAAATTGTACGGCCTCCTGATACTCTTTGAAATACTGCTTGACAGGCATCTTTGCCTTAATTATTCTCTTCATCTCCTTCTCTATCTTTGGAAGATCCTCCTCCGTGATAGGCTCGCTGAATTCAAAATCGTAATAAAAGCCGTTCTCAATTGCAGGGCCAATGCCTAGTTTTGTATCGGGGTACAGCCTTAAAACAGCAAGAGCCAAAACGTGAGATGCTGTATGTCTCATTTGCTCTAATGCTTTTTGCTCAATCTCACTCATAGAATAGTTTGCCGACGACTGCGACGTCTAAATAAATTTATGATTTGCTTGTATTAAGCTTTTTCATAATCCTAGATTTCTTCCTGTCTGCAGTGCCCTTCTTAATGTAGTTCACTTTAACTGCCTTATCCAAGACTTTTTGAAGGTTTGGGATTGATTTCTTAGCTCCCTCTATGTCGCCTGAGGCAATTTTGGATAAAACAGCCTTCTCATTCCGCTTTATCCTGTCTTTCAAGGTCTCATTCCGAGCTGTTCGTCTCTTGATCCTTCTGATATCTTTTTTCGAAGATTGTAAATTCGCCATAATTTTATGTTACATATTATCTATCTATAATTATACCTTTTTTTCACAAGATTGTAAATAGTCACAAATTTTGATATTATTTGATTATGGAGGGTCAAAAAAGAGCATTGATCGGCAAACTCATAGTTGTAGCCATTTTTATATCTTTAGCTATCTTTATAGCACTTTTCTACTCTTCTCCCGAAGAAGGCAGCGTCAATCAAAGAGAATCTGCAGAGGGTATATCCCCTGCCAGTATCTACAATATAGAGTTTACAAACGTCCCGAGTGAATCCGCCAATCCCCGGGAACAGTATTATTATCCCGTAAAGTTACTGATAACTGATGAGGATGGGCTTATCATAGACGAGAAACCGGCTCTGGAGCTAAAAGATGCCCCACCGTGGCTCAATTTAGATAAAAACAGCAACATACTCGAGGGCATTCCGCCGGAAACAGCGTCAGAAGAAACATATAAAGTTATTTTAGAAGCAAGTTATGAAGGATCAATCGGAACAAAAGTTTTTTACATTATCGTACGGTAGCGTATTAACAGTTATAGGTGTTGTTCTAGTGGCAGTACTGATATGGCTCGGGGTAATTGTATATAAGGCTCATCAAATAGAGTTGAGTATCCAACGAAGCCAGCTTTCCCAGCTAGAAGATTGTACTCCGTTTAATGTATACGCTGATTACCAGAAAGAAAATGAGGCGATTAGCCTGTCATGGCAAACTAAAGAGAAGTGTCTCGGATACGTCGAAGCCGGTAACTACATAAGCAATACTCCATATGAGTTTTTTCCTTTAGAGCTAGTTTCCGCAAAAGAGCACAGCATCGAACTCCCTGCCGAAGATGACAAGACCTACTATATCGTTATCATTTCGGGAGGCGTAGCGTACGGAGATGCAGGATCACCGCTAGTAGTCACAACGATAAAGTGAAAATTCCCAAACTTGCTATGTTACGATCTGGGATGAACCACTCCCCTGACAAACCGTTTCTGTTTCTTCCCGATCCGATCAATAAACTGATCGTAGCTTAATTTCTGTATCTCCTTATACAGATCCGACAGTAGGAATTCGTTTCCGTAAAGCCAGCCAAGATAAAGGTTGTACGGTGGTGTCTCGGCTACAATCGCAGAGTCTTCAAAGCGAGCGTACAGGTTGCTATTTAACACTGCTTTAGCCCTTAAAAACTGGTCCTGTGTGCAAGTAAAATCATTTAGAAGCTCATCAACAATCTTGTGCGCACTTTTCTCGTCTTTTCTATTAAAATTGAACGATAGTACAGTAGAAATAAGGTCGGGAAGAGTTGCAGTATAGAAGCTAAAGCCGTTGCTTATTGAATTCTCGTATAGGAGTTTCTGCTGCAAACGTCCCAGCTTACCTATCCGCATTAACGAGTCGTACATCATGACACTGACATGATCCCTCAGGCTTCTCACTGGAGGCATACTCCCCTCACATATATATATCGATCCATCGATATCTTTTTCGTCATAATAAATTTTCTCTTTATCTAGCGGAGCAAAATCGATCTTTTCACTAGGTAGATCTGTCTTAGATGAAGTAGCGAAGTTTAATCTTTCTTCTACGACATCCTGTATTTTTTCCACATCGATATTGCCGTAAGTCATGTATACAGAATTATCGTAAGAATAAAATCTCGAGTGAAAATTTCTAAGCTGCTCCTGATCGATAGTACCGATACTCTGCTTCATGCCGATTGTCTCGTGAGCATAGCTAGTGCCATTATGTAGTCGCTGTGAAAGTTTCTGTGAAATGTCAAAGTCAGGTTCATCCTGTAGCATACGTAACTCTTCAAGAATGATTCCACGCTCTTTTTCTATCTCTTTCTTATCCAAAGTAGGGTGAAAAACTCTATCGTGCAAAATATCAAAAGCTTTGGCAAAGTGGATGTTAGATGAAGTCAAGTAGTAAACTGTATTACTATACCAGGTCCAAGCGTTCTCCCTTAACCCCAGCTCGCTTTTTATCAAACTAAGCCTCTCCCTATCAGGGTATTTTTCAGATCCATTAAAGAGCATGTGCTCCATAAAATGTGCTATTCCAAAAAGCTCTGAACTATTTTCATGCTTGGAGCCGACATTTAACAAAAATGCCTGTGTGATATTCTGCGAAAAAGGAGCTTGTAGATGAATGTGTACAATACCACTTTCATACCTTTTCACACTTTCTTTTATGCTCTTCATATTTTACTCCTTATGCTATCTGAGATTTTCCCACATATGAGCAGCTTCTCCTGCCCGGCAAATAGCTGATCATAAAAATCTACAATATCTTCTTTTCTTATGTTATCAATACGTGCGATTCTATCGTCGATCGCCTCTAATCCCCGACCATAAACGATGTCGTTAACATATAATGAGTAAAGATCTTGAGAGCTTCCCTTAGCGGACTCGTAATTGGTTTTAACCGAGCTTTTTGCATTATCCAGTAACTCATGCGAGAAACCACCATCCCTGACTTGCCTGACTATATCCCTGGTTACCTTGACAGCTTCGGGAAGATTCTGCTCGCTTACGCCGGCACATAGTAAGAAAACTCCATTCTGGGAAAACATTCGTGCAGTTGCAAAGGCGTAATAAGCTAAGGAACGCTTCTCTCTGATTTCTTGAGTATAAAGTCCACCCAAAGAGTAGTCAGACAGGAGATTATGAGCGATATCAACTATCAGCGGATCGTAACTTGCAAACTCATTCATCCTGTATCCACAGAGTAATACTTTCTGCTCATAATCCTCGGGCAGAATTTTCACTGGCTCTGTGATGTCATCAGTTTTTTTATTAGGGTTTGCGACGATCTTTTTAGCCATTTCCTCTATCTGGATAGAACCATCGTCCGTGATGTAAACGTTCATATGCGGCTTTAAATGCTTCGCCCAAAGCCCAACATCTTCCAGATCAATTCTCTCAAGGCTCTCTTTTGTACCGTACGGATTAGTATGGCCAAGTACAAAATTAATAAACTGGGTCGCAGCATATCTCCTTGGTGTATTCTTTTCACTTTCTATCTCCACAAGTAGCTTTCTCTTGGCGATCTCCAAGGCTTGCTGATCGATCTCAATTTCCGACAAAAAATCTTTTTCTAAGCGAAGAGCCTCAGCAGATTTTTCGCGACTAAATCTGGCTCCCCAGACAGTATAATCTCTTGCAGCACTCATCCCTGACAAAACACCACTCTTCTCCATCTCAAGAACACGCAGCTGGCTTGTAGGATAAGTAAGCATCACATGATCAATCGCTTGCACTGTAGTCGCCAGCAGTCCAGCTTTATCCTCCGGATCAGCTATAGTCCCAACATTATATATAGTCGAGTAGTAACGCATCAGGAATTTTTTATCGTAAACGGCTTTGTAAGTTTTCATAACTTTTCAAGCACTTTCTTAAGATTGGCGAAATCATTTATCAATGTCTCTCTCATGCTGCCGTTGTACAGTGCCACAGCAGGATGATACGAAGCAAAAATTATCTTTCCCTTTATTAACGGATCGTCAACTTCACAGGTGAAAAACCGTCCATGAGCCTCGGAGATCTTTATGCCGGGAACAAATTTACCAAGTGCATGTCTGCCCAGCGGGATGATAATTTTGGGATTGACCAGCTCGAGCTGCCTGTCAAGCCATTTGCGACAGATAGCTTTCTCTTCGTCAGATGGATCTCTATTTTTCGGCGGACGGCATTTCACCATGTTAGCGATGTATACTTTCTCTCTATCTAAATCTATACTGGAAAGCATTTGATCTAAAAATTTACCCGATGCTCCGACAAACGGTTTGCCAAGCTTATCCTCTCTGGCACCCGGTCCTTCACCGATGAACATTATCTTAGCACTGGGATCACCATCGCCCGGGACAACCTGGGTAGCACCCTCCCGCAGCCCACAATCAGTGCACTGAAGGCACCTTTTGTAAAATTTCTCATAATCCGCACTATCCATATATCCTGCTAATTATTAATTTAAAATCTATGACAACGGGCCCTGATCTGGCAACACAAATTCTCGCACATTTTCCGTTGTAATAACAACAGGTCTGCTTGCTCCATCAAGAATTCTTCGAGCCGCCTTACGAACTACAGTCGTCAGGTTTCTCTCTAACTGCCTGAGTCCAGCATCAAATCCAACCGGTCTTATAAGTACGGGCCAGACGTCTTCATCAAGTACGACGTCACCCTTTTGCAATCCGGCATTCTGCACAATCTTAGGAAATGCATACTTTTTGGCTATCACCTCTTTCTCCTCATCTGAGTAACTGACAAACCTTATAATTTCAAGCCTATCCATAAGTGCCGCAGACAGACTTCCGAGGTTATTGGCAGTGCATATAAAAAACACCTTTGATAAATCTACTGGATAATCAATATACTGATCTACAAAGTGATGATTCTGCTCAGGGTCGAGAATCTCAAGTAAAGTCGCCATAATATCGCTCAACAAGCCCTGGTTACCACTCGATTTGTCGATCTCATCAAGCAGCATGACTGGATTCATTGTCTTAGCTTTAATAAGCCCCTTCATTATATATCCCGGCTCAGCGTTAGGTACATTTTTGAGCTGTCCACGGATGGCGGCAGCACTGCCGATAGCACCAAGCGGCACTCGCACAAATTCTCTGCCCATCGCCTGAGCTATAGAATGAGCGATAGATGTTTTACCTACACCCTGCAGCCCGACAAAAAGCATAACAGGAGCATTAGCAGAGGATCCGCGTAACTTTCCGGCAAACGCTTCCTGCGATGCTCCAGCAGCTACTGCTGCCGAAGAATCAAGCTGTCCCTTTTTCAGACTCATGACAGCCAGATAGTCTAATATTAGCTCTTTGACAGTATCCATACCAAAGTGCGTACTGTCCATGATGTTTTTAGCATTCTGGATGTCGAGGTTATCCTCGCTTAGCACACCCCATGGAAGCTGTGTTATCCAGCTTATATATTTCGAGATCACTTCATAATCGTTTGAGTAGCTTCCTATCCTTGCCATTCTTCTTAACCGGTCTATATTTCGCTCTGCAACTTCCTGCAAAGGCGTAGGTACTCGTGACTCTTTGACTTTGCTGGACAGCTGCTCTATTTCCTCGATATATTCAGTGTTGTTTGTTTGCATATTGGGCTTTTATTAATATTTTAATTGTATTAACACACCATTTTGTGGTATAATTATGATTATATCACATTATTTTCTACTCAGCGATAAATGAGGAAAAAAAGCTCAAAACCGAAGAAAGGTGTGCAAACTTTTAACAATGTAAAGTGGTTGTACAAAAAGTTTTACTCTATATCTAAAAAGGACACAATTCTGCTTACCACCTTACCTATAATTGTAGCACTATTGCCAATCTTGACATCATACTTATGGGCAAGAGTAATTGATGCCCTCGTCGCTTTACTGGAGATAAATATAGATTCGCTCTCTTCTCTAATGTCCGAGACAAATATCGTAACCTTGGTAATACTCCTGATATTAGGGGGTAGCATTACAAACCTCATACACCAGTTGATTTCCTACATAAGGGCGAAGTATTACGGGAAATATTTACAGATCCTCAGAATGCAGCTGGCCCAGAAGCTCTCAGAAATGGATGTGGCATCTACCGAAAACCCAAAGATCTATGAGCTTGCACAAAAAAGCAGAGATAACTTTTACAAGATCAGAGGGTTCTTTAACAGCATTAGTAGCATAATTACTGCGATCGTTCAGATAGTGGCAAAAAATCGCTTTCGCCCGAATGTTTTATAGAAACGCACCTATACTTATACTGGATGAGGCGACCTCAGCAATCGACGCAGAGGCAGAGGAGAGAATTTTTAACAGTCTGTATGAATCAATTAAGGACAAGATTGTGGTTTTAATATCTCATCGATTTGCTACAGTCCGTCATGCCAAAAAAATCTATGTAATAGAGGATGGAGAAATTAAGGAAAGTGGCTCGCACGAGCAGTTGATGAAGCTGAATGGAAAATACGCTAAGATGTTTTCAACTCAAGCCAAAGGGTATAATTAAACTTACTCACCGTCCGAATTTCTTATTCTCTCTTCGAAATACTTCTTTGGATCTGTCAATTTCAATGCACCCATCTCAGCCTTACCAGCTATGCTATCAATTCCTCTAAAAAGCCTACTGTCATAGTATCTACTTAAATAACCACCCTTCTGTAGCATGAAAAGCATTCCCAATACCATTAAGATAACCCCAGCTAAGACTCTTACCATCACTGAATCAAATATTCCCGTCTGCGGAGATAGACAGCTCTGCTGCACTCTAAACACATACTCCGTTCGTAGCGTATTTGGATCTGAAGGCATATTAGGTATCGCTACTACCACCTCATTCTGGTTTTCGCCAGTCAACGCCTGCGGTCCTGCCAAAGCAGCGAACGTTATGACCACACTTGACCCGTTATCAACACCACTACGACTGCTCATATCCCATATAAGCTCCTGAGTACTCCCCACTGTATTGACTGTCGGCTCTTTTCCATCCGTTACCGCCACGCCATTAATTGACATCTGGGTGCTGTTCGCTACATATGTAAACCCAAGTGGCAGTTTATCGGTTATCGAACTAATCTGCTCGCGAGTAGTCCCACTGTTTCCCACATTTATCGTAAAGTTTATTCTGTTTCTCGGTGCTATTCTCTCAGCGCAAGTTCCCCCACTCTTACTCACTGTAATATTAGTCTCAGATGGTTGCACAGCTCCCGATGGAGATAGCACGACCTGCTGACTGCCTGAGCAGCTAACTGTCACACCATCTACCGTCAGTTGTGATGCAACATTATATGTCCGGCTACTACTCTCACCCGTAGGTAAGGTTATGACAAGAGGTGTATTATTAGCAAACATAGCTGAAGATAAGCTTAGTGTATATGGAGAAACTGATATATCCGTTATCGGAAAATCATTAGTCCTCTTCCCTGAAATACCAGCCTCTGGGACACTGAAGCTAAAGCTAGCATCGCCGTTTAATTCAGAAAGATTTTCTATAGTAAATGTAGCACTGTCAAGCTGGACAGAATTTACCCCTGTGCTTGGTGATACAGAGTTAAGCGTACAGCTAAAATCTGCTGGTTCCTCTTCACCTTCCTCTTCCTCCTCTTCTTCTCCTTCAGATACCCGAGAAACTGTAATTTCCCTATCAGCACAGCTAGTATACTCGCCATCCTCACCCAGATAGGAGACTTCAAAATTGTATGCATAGGTTTCGCCTGCCGCTAACGACTCTGGAACAGCAAAAGGCGCAAGTAAGCCTGAACTGTAAAGATCATTCTCATCAAGGTAGAAATGGTAGTACAGATCCTCGAGTGACTCAGTCGAGATATCATCAGTTATTACTTCTGTTGAGTTCCCATCCTCGTCGGTAGTAGTAAATTTCACTCTAAATTGATCAAGGTATACATTTCGGACCTGCACATCTATCCCCTCAAGTCGACGTGTGCCCCCTGTATAACCAGAATCCAATCTCATATCGACAGTACACTGTGGCTGTCTAACAGGAAGTGACCTAGCACAGTAGTTATCATGCTCATCTATCACGTTCCCACTTGAGTCAAACATAACTGCTTTAATAACAAGCCTACCTGAATCATCCTCTAGGTTTTTGGGGATTATAGGCTCAGCTCCAACTGTAGTAAAAATAACCTCGCAGACGGCATCATTGCATTCATCCATGCTAAATCTATCTGTTACAACAACTCCTCCACCAGTCTGAATTCTCAGCTCTACTTCCGCAACCTCTCTTTCATTACTTATCATCGTAGCGACAGAGATTGGAGCATTTCTATCCAAAGGATACGTCAACAATCTATTTTCATCAGATTGTAGGGATAAAATATATGGACCAACAAGACAACCCTGTGGAACGTAATTGTCAACAGAGCAAGAGCGTATTTGATCATCTTCGGTACATGCTATATTCCCGTCCAATTTTGTGACACAACTATCTACCTGATATCCAATGGGTGGGCAAGTAGAACTCTCCACTACCTGAGAGTATATCGATTCCCGGACCCCAGTAAGACCTCCGCATGTAGTATCGCTTGGCACCCAGTAACAGCCCAGATCTTCATCTGCCCGACTATACTGAGGAGTGACATCACGGATATTTGAATACCAGTACGCAATTCCCAGGCCCGAAAGCCCTAGAACTCCAGCCATAACGAAAAGTATTATTACACCACCCTTATTATTCTTTTTCATCTACTAAGCTACTAGGTATACGCAAAATTTATGATAAATTTGGTTCAATATTAACATCATTTGAAAAGTTTTACAAGATCCCCAGCAAAACAGTTATCGCAACTCTACTATCGACGCCACCCCGTTTAGATTCATAATCGATATTATTAATTTTCTCATAGATTTTTTTAAGAAGATCCCAGCTGTACTTGTCTACATTTCCTGATATTTTTGAAAAAACAAAAGGGTGCACTTTTATTTTCTTTATTATTTGATCTCTGCTTAATCCCTCATCGGTCAGCGATTTTATCAGAATAACCTGATCGAGATTACGGGAAATACTATTTAAGACTAGGAAATCATCATATCCGTTCGATACTATGTTTTCATATACCTCTAAAGCACGCTTGCTATTACGACTGTTTATGGCATCCGTAAGATCCCACACCTGATTTTCAAATGTATCCGCCACCAGCTGCTCTATGAGCTCTGCTGTTACTTGAGTACCGTCTTCGGAAATTATCTGAAGCTTATTTATCTCATTTACCACTCTTTCCGCATCGTAATTGCTTCTGCGCAAGAGCAAATCTATCTGCTCACTATCAAGTACCAGGTTTGCCGACTTTAACTGATTAATTACCCAACCAGACAGATCCCTTTTGCCAAGAGCATCAATGCAAACTACGGAGGCAGAGTTTATATATCCTTTTAGATGCTTTAAATATCGGCTATTTGACTTTATCTTTTCATCTTCCCAAAACACAATTTTGAGCTTATCACTGGATGCAGCAAGCTTTCTCCCAATCGCCTCAAAAAACATCTCAACATTATCGTTAAACTGCTTAGACTTAGAAACTCTTTTAATAAAAAGAATTTTTCCAGTAAAAAAAAGCGAGCCTCCCAGTATACTATCCAGAAGCTCAGAAAAATCGAAGTTCTCAGCATCAATTATGCGTGCATCGAAAGATTCATTTAATTTAACGAGCTGCTCATATTTATCCTGGGCTGCTCGCAGACTCAAATATTTATCGTTGCCATGGTAAAGATGCATACAACTCTTAATTTACGGTTTACTTGGCCAGATCGATCCAGCCAAATTTGATTATGCTTTTTTTAACTTTATTCTGTTATCTCTATCTATCTCGGATACCTTCACTTTCATTGTATCGCCGACCTTAGCATATTTACCGACATCTTTGACAAACTCACCGTCACCAAGTTCAGAAACATGAAGAAGTCCTGTAAGTCCTCTCGCCAACTCTACGAAAGCACCGTAATTTTCTACACGAACAACCTTACCCGTATACTCCTCTCCAACTTCTGCTGTTGCTCCATAACTTTCAATTTCCTCAACGGCCTCTTTAAGTCCATCCTCATCTACGGCGTATATAGAAACAGTACCATCATCATCGACGTTGATGTCAGCACCTGTCCTTTCTATCAGATCTTTTATGTTCTTTCCTCCTGGTCCTATCAAATCACCAATCTTATCAGTAGGAATTTTCGTACTAACAAATTTCGGAGCGTACTGAGACAGATCTTTCGCCTCAGGAACAATCTTCTCCATCATATCCAAAATCTTTAACCTCGCCTCTTTGCTTTTAACAAATGCTTCTTTAAATATATTCATCGTTATACCACCTGCTTTCTCATCCATCTGAATCGCCGTGACGCCATCTCTTGTACCACCAACTTTGAAATCCATAAACCCGTAAAAGTCCTCGACATCTCTCATGTCAACGAGTAGCCGGTAATCATCCCTGTCCAGCTGCCCATTATCATCCTCCGAGATAAGTACTCCAACTGCGATACCCGCCACATGCTTTTTAATCGGAACTCCCGCATCCAGCAAAGCTAATGTAGAGCCACAAATCGAAGCCATTGAGCTAGAACCGTTCTCAGACATTATCTCACTGACCAACATGATCATATATGGAAACTCCTCAGTAGAGGGTAGCACAGGCAACAGTGACTTTTCAGCCAAGGCACCATGTCCGATAGCCCTTCTTCCAGGGACAAACCTTATCCTGTCAACTACGCCATAGCTGTATGGAGCCTCCTCATAATAATGAATGTATCTCCTTGTAGCCTCACCACTCACATCCTGTATAAGTTGAGCATTTTTTAAACTATCAAGTACCGCAATAGTCAAAACCTGAGTCAAACCACGAGTAAATAGACCAGACCCATGAGACCTAGGGAGCATCCCCGTCTCCATCGCAATCTCTCGTATCTCACCATAATCTCGTCCGTCCAGCCTTTTATCTTCAGTCCATATAATCTTGCGAGTAAGCTTTTTGCACAACTTTTCATATGCAAGGTTTATCTCATGCTTACTGTACTTACCCTCAAAATCTTTATCTTCATAAATCTTCTCAACCAGTTTCTCGTTCCTGTTCTTCACATCCCTTAAGTCAGCTTCTACCTCTTCTGCATACTTTTCAGCAATCTTCTCGAATAGCTCATCTGAAACAGAAAAAGATTTATATTCAACCGTCTCTCTAGAGTCACTCCCTAATGCTTCTTTCAAGAAGCTCATTTGTATATCCTGCCACTCTCCAATTTTTTTCATCCCAAATTCCATCGCACTTATAACCTCTTCCTCATCTATGTCTTGCATATCAGCATCAATGTTTACAATTTTCTCACGATCGCCAGCTATTACCAGGTTCATTCTTTCTTCACTGTCAGAGACAAAGATATCGTTATAATTAACAGCAAATTTATCACCAACACCACCATCGGCGTAACCGATTCTCACCATGGAAGCGGGTCCTTCAAAAGGAAGCCCCAGCATCATAAATGCTACAGAAACAGCATTAACAGCAATAAGCATAGGATCGTTCTGCTCATCATAGGAAAGAACTTTAACAATTACCTGTACCTCATCTCTATAATCTTTGGCAAATCTCGACCTAACTGATCTGTCAATCATCCTAGCCTTGAGTATTGCATCGTCTCCGGGAAATCTCTCCCTTTTGACAAATCTCGATGACGAAATAATTCCGGCTGAGTATAATTTTTCAACATATTCTACTGAGAGAGGAAAATACTCCGCATCATCTCGTGCGGATGCAGTATTAACCGTAACGAGAACATTTGTGTCTCCCATCACAGCAAATATTGCAGCTTGTGATTTTCTCGCCATCTTACCAATTGAAAACGAGCAATTCTTTCCGTCAATCTGGAACTCAAACTTTTTTTCATTAAACAACATAAAATAAAACTTTTTAAAAATTAATAACTAAAATATTACAAATAATAAATGAGAGATCACAAATGTGAGGATTGCATCCAAAATTACAGACCAAGCTTTTTTGCCAGGTTAGAGTATCTTTTCTCATCTGTCCTTTTTAAGTAATCGATAAGCCTTCGCCTACGCCCAACCATTTTGACAAGGCCGACTCGTGAGTGATTATCTTTCTTGTTCTCGCTAAGATGATCTGTTAAGCCTTTTATTCTTTCTGTCAGTATAGCGATCTGAACCTCTGGAGATCCAGTATCTTTTTTACCGAGAGAATATTTCTTAATGATTTCTTGTTTTTTCTCTTTATTAATAGACATACCCCTTATTTTACCATACTCGATCTCATTGTGTCAATTGTATACATCTTTAATTATATTTGCGATTATTTCCGGCGCATTTTCCTTTTCCAGTTTATCCATTGTTAATAATAGCTGCCGATCAGCTCCCCTGCCGCCCAATAAATCTTTAATCTTATTAAGATCATATTTGGAACAATCGTACGAATTAAGTAAAACAACCGACCTTATCAGACCTGTTATCATAAAAACATTAAGCACAGTTTCTGGCTTTGCATAGAACGGAGAGTGTATCTTAAATAGGTCTTCTAGTCTATGCTCGTTTTTTACTGCTCCCTCAAAGTAATCAAGGCTTTTCTTGTCAAGTTCTGACAGGTCAATGACTGTAAGTAAAATTTCGTCATCATCGCTAAACTCTTGATAGTAAGGCTCTATCCTTAGAAGCTTATTTAAATTTACTGTCTGAGATATAGACTTCTTCCTGTAGCTGTTTTCCATTGCATCAGTTAATACTTGAAAAGTACCAGCTAAAGCAACCAGCTCAGCTATCATCTTATCCTTCTTTTTGCTGGCACTGTATCCGATTGGGTAATTCTCTTCATACACGAATTGATCCGTAAGCAGCTGAGCTATTCTTGGCAACAGCCTTTTTTTACCACCGTCGGACGAGTTACGCAAAATGTCGAATACAATAGAGTAAAGAGATAAGTCACTAGAAGATATACTCATCAGCTTAGCTTTTTTGAAAAGCCGCTGATTTTTACTATAAATAGATCCTAAATCCTCCCTTTCCTCGACATCAAACATCAGTATCCCATCGAAATGATCTTGTATATTTTTATAGTTTATATTTTTGAAATCAAATCCTGCTTCTTCGGGATATATGTGAAAGAGAATCTGGGAATTGTCTTCATCTATATCATAGCTAATCTTTTCGATCTTTTGATCTGCGTAATTTACAGCTATCGTGTACGATTCGGATAATACTGAACGGGAAAACTTAATCCCGTTTCTCTTCATAATCTTGAGTGCAGGATTGTACATCTTACTTTCCATGACAATCTGTGTCTCTATATTTTCTTCCTTTAAATATAGGTATAAAAAAGCGAGTTTCGTGGCCTGATCTGTTGATGTGATATCTTTTGCTACAATGAGTATCCTGCTTTTACCAGATATAAAATTTACGAGCCTTTTAGATTCTTTCCCCATAGTAGGAAATTATATCAGAAAACTGGACTGAGCAAAACTTCACAAAAACAGAAAGAGCACTAACGTTGTAAAGGAAGCGTTAAACAGATACCACCTTATAGCAAAATATCTTATCGCCAACCTTGACATCCTCTATTTCCGGCTCAATAATTGCACCAAAATCAGTGCCCTTTGAGGCTGATTTTATTTCATCTTTTACATGCTTAAGCGAAGTGATTTTCCCCTTGCCAATAATGTCGTCACCCCTGAGGATATAGCATTTTTCACCTTTTTTAACTACGCCGTTAGTAACAAGGCCACCTATTACATTTCGTCCGTCCGTTAACGTTACTAATCCTTTTACCTCTGCGGTACCGACCTCCTCTTCTATCTCATCATTGCCAGCCAGCATTTCCAAGCTAGCCTCTACCTCTTCCGTCAGTTCGTAAATAATATTGTATTTTCTAATCAGGACTTTTTGACGCTCATTGTACACTTTTGCTCCAGGCATCAACTCCACCTGAAAACCCAGGATAATCGATTTAGTATTATATGCCATCTCAATATCGTTCTGGCTGATAGCTCCTACGGACGCATCGACGATGTTTATCATGACGTTTTGCTCCATAAACCTTTCTGAAAGCCTCTTTAAAGCCTTTTTTATAGCCTCCAAAGTCCCCTCTGAGGGCGATTTAATAATAACATTAAGATTTTTAAATTTCTGTGTATCATCCTTCTCAGCGAAAACATTCCCCCAGAACTCCTGGGCTGTAGCCGCCTCAGCATCGGTGCTGCTCTCCTCTTCTTTATTATCTTCCTCCTTCTGCTGATCGATTTTCTTTTCTACAAGCTCAAGATATTTTTCGTAAATCTTCTCACTATCCTTTTTCTTAGAGCGGGGAATGCAAAGAACTGTTGACCCGAGCTCCAGCACTTCTTTCGCACCAATGATCTTACCTCCTTGTCCGTCCGCCAATGCACTGACGCTCTTACAATCATCTGTTTGAAATCCTCTTATACTAACCTCTTGCACTCCATCCTCTGTCATAAAGAGCATTAATTCCCTTGCATTGAACTCTCCAGCCGTAACAACTATGGATGATAAACAGCCAAGACAATCATCCTTGACAGACTCGAGCACCGTTCCAACTCCAAGGATATCTTCACTTACATTTTCAGGAAGCTCAGACCTTTTTATACCCTCAATTTCTACAACAAGATTTATAGTTTCAAGTAGATCGTCGATACCCTGTCCTGTTTTACCAGAGAGTTGCACGACAGGCACTTCTCCACCCATTCCCTCTAGAAGCAATCCTTCATTTGCGACTTCACGCTTTACTTTATCTATATTTATATTTGGCAGGTCGCACTTATTAATAACTACAACAGGAGTTGCTTCAGATTCTTTTATTATTTCTATCGACTCCTTTGTTTGAGGTTTTACACCATCATCAGCCGCTACAATCAAAAGAACCACGTCAGCGATCGATCCACCCCTGACCCTCATGAGATCAAAAGCTTCATGACCGGGAGTATCTATAAAGGTAATTTCACCAACATTAGCTTCTTCGCCAGCTGAGACAGTAAATGCCGATATCTTCTGAGTTATCCCGCCAAACTCGCACTCCTGCACATTAGTTTTTCTTATTTGATCAAGAATTGTCGTCTTACCGTGATCCACATGCCCAAGTATTGCAACGATTGGGATCCTTCTCTTAATATTTGTTTGTTTTTGTTCTTTCTTTTTTGCCATTTATTTCTCGATATCTATTTTCATACCTACTAATTTATACGCCAATCTAACATTCTGCCCATCTCTACCGATCGCCAGTGATAACTGATCCTCAGGTACCGACACCTTAGCCACACGAATTTTCTTGCCTGTTTCTTCATCTTTCTCTTCGACTATTTTGACTGATTCAACCTTTGCCGGATTAAGAGCATTCTCGACAAATTTCTCAATCTCCTCGTGCCACTCTATTATATCTATTTTTTCGAGCCCAAGCTCATCCATTATTGATGCTATACGTACACCTTTCTGACCGACACACGAGCCAATCGGGTCAATTCCTTCCTGATTTGATTTGACAGCGACCTTACTCCTGGATCCGGCCTCACGAGCCACGGCTACTATTTCGATAGCTCCCGACTCAATCTCCGGAACTTCCATTCTAAAAAGTGCCTTTAGAAAATCTGCAGAAGACCTGTCTACTATAAGAAACTTTCCTAATTCACTATCTTCGATTTCTTTGAGCAATACCTTATATCTATTGCCGGATTTATAAAACTCTCCAGGTACTTGGTTCTCTTTGGGCATATATGCAGTAGCCTTCCCGATCTCAAAAACTACTCTGTCTCTTTGCATTCTCTGCATAAGGGCAGAAAATATCTCACCCACCTTATCCTTATACTCTTTAAGTATCGCCTCTTTTTCATGCTCACGGACACCCTGCATTAATACCTGCTTAGCGACCTGTGCGGCGATCCTTCCAAATCGCTCAAAAGGGATTTCCGTCTCTAATATATCACCCTTCTTTACATCTGGAGCGATAGCTTTTGCCTCTTTCAAGGTAATCTGAGTATGAGGATCTGTCCTTCTCGCGACAACTTCTCTCTGCACCAGCATCTTTATATTACCCGTTTCCCTGTCCATGTGAACCTTGACGTTTTGCGCTTCCTCTCTATCTATCTCAGCCAAGTAAGCCTTAAGCATACCCTCCTCAAGAGAGCTCATAACCTCATCCTTATCTATACCTCTCTCAGCACAAATCTGATTTATTGCTGCGATTATCTCTGTTGTAATTGCCATTTTCTTAATTTAAAAATTTAAAACTCTAAAAAATAAGGGCGATTCTCACCACCCTCAATCTAAATCGTAGTAACCTTATATTACATTATACCTTATTTAGACATTTTTTGCAAATCCTTGTACAGCCTCTCCTGGTCCCTACTCAGTTTGGTCGGGACATCAACTATTATACGCACAAACTGATCTCCCCTACTCTCTTTGCCAATCTCATAAGACCCCTTCCCCTTGACTTTAAATATGGTTCCAGACTGGGTACCGGAAGGAATTTTAAGCTTAACCTCACCATCTATACTGTCTACCTTCTTTACCGTTCCAAGAACCGCATCCTCCACCGGGACATGCTCCTCGGAGTAAATATCATCTCCGCGCCTCTGGAACTTCTCGTGCTCACTGACATTTAACTGTATATATAAGTCACCGGACGAAGCCGCCCCCTTCACATAGTTTCCACCGCCTCTAAAAAGTAACACCATTCCATCATAAGCTCCTTTTGGTATATTTATCTTTATATTCTCCTTCTCCTGCACTACACCGCTGCCATTGCATTCATCACACTTCTCTTTCGGAATTTTTCCCGTACCCTGACAATCAGGGCACACGCCCATCACTGACATCCTACCAAAAATGGAGTCTCTTGTTTGCTGAACCTGGCCCCTTCCATCACAAGTTTCACACTTTCTTAATTTCTTCTCTTTAGCTCCAGTTCCATCACACTTTTCACATTTCACATCTCTCTGAACAGATATTTCATACTCTCCACCCATGATAGCAGAAATGAAATCCAAATTTATCGAATAACGAACATCCGTCCCCTTTTGAGTCGAAGCACTGGCTGATTGTCTACCAGTCCCACCCCCGAAATTAAAGAAGGATGAGAACACATCACCAGCATATCCCTGCTCACCTGAGTATCCAGCATTTCTAAAAAATTGCCCAAAGATATCTCCCATATCATAATAATCCGATCCGCCCTGACCTGCAGTCGCCCCTGTGTACCCTCCTCCGGCACCAAACCCGCTCACTCCAGCCCGGCCGTACTGATCGTAAGCTTTTCGTTTAGCCTCATCAGATAAAACCTCATAAGCCTCAGAAACCTCTTTGAACTTGGCTTCTGCGTCTTCACTTTTATTGTTATCGGGGTGATATTTCCTAGCTAGCTGCCTGTAAGCCTTCTTAATATCTTTATCAGTGGCCGATTTGGACACCCCTAATATTTCATAGTAATCTTTTTCCGCCATACTTTATATTTTAGCAGATTTCTACACCATTTGCCAAGTTTTTTATAGAAGGAGAAAAATCTGCGACTGTTGTTACCACCCAACTACACTTTACCCCCACCACAGAAAGAATATTTAATCATAAGTAAAAAGAAGCCATTATCTATGTTGACATGACAAAAATTTTCATATACAATTTTTATCAATTACTTAATACAATCCAAAAAAGAATGCACAAAACAGCAAAATTTGTTCTTGCTTCTATCCTCCTTCTTGTTCTGTCTGCACTATTACTAACACACACATCACGCGCCGATCTTGTTACAACCTCTGTGACCGTTGGTAATTCACCTCCAGAATTTACAGCCGGACCAGCAGAGAATCCAGCGAGCACGACAGCTAATCCTGCCAACGTAGGCTCCGATGTTACATTTGAAGCGACCGCAACAGATGCGAATGCAGAGAACTACTATTTTGCCGTATGTAAAACTAACAGTATAACAGCAAATAACGGAGCAGCACCAACCTGTGGTGGTGGCAATTGGTGTATAAGTTCATCCACTTCTTCGGGTAGCCAGGCAACCTGTTCCTACACTACATTAGTCGGAGATTCAGAGAGCAGTGCCTGGTACGGCTTCGTCTGCGATAACAACGCCTCAGCTTCAGCCTGCTCACTTTCAAGCCAGGGGACAGGAGACTCCGGGTCACCTTTCGAAGTGAACCATAGACCAGGTTTTACTGCGATAAGCAATGATAGCCCAAGGAATCCTGGACAGGATGTCACGTGGACAGCAACTGCATCTGATACAAATACTGGAGACACAGTGAAGCTGATAGTCTGCAAAACAGCAGGTATAACAGGAGATGATTGCGATGGAGGGGCCTCCGATAGATGGTGTGCCAGTGGGTATGAAGCGAGCAATCCAAGCTGCTCTTATTCAATCCCTGTCCCAACAGTGAGCGGCTCTAATGACGCATATGTATATATCGTAGATAACCATCTGTTCGCTGCCGATTCAGCACACCAAGGTAGCAATGTTCCATTCACAGTAAGTAACGTTTCTCCTGTCGTAAGCAACGTAACGCTCAATAGCGGTGCAGATATAACTCTAACAGAGGGTACGACTACAAATGCAGAAATAACAGCCACTGTCACAGATAATAACGGCTGTGAAGATATCTCAACAGTCACGACAAATGTGTATAGAGCTATTGCACCAGGAAATGGAGCTGTTTGTGATACAGCTGGCGAGGCGGATGATAACAACTGCTATTTCGAGGTTAGCTGTTCAGTTGTAGCCTCGGGCAACACATGCACAGGCTCTGCAGATACAAGTGCTGACTACGAATGCACCGCAGCAATTCAATATCACGCAGATCCAACAGTGACCGGATCACAGTATCCTGATCATGAATGGTATAGTACGGTAGTTGCAGTAGACGGGGGAGCAGCATCACACTCGGCTGAGGTGGCAGTAGGGGTCCAAATGAACACCACAATCGGTTATGATGTAACAGATGCGATTAATTACGGAGCTCTCTCCGTAGGAGACTCTAACGATCCATTAGACAAAACCACTGTCATAACGGCGACCGGAAATGTGGGACTCGATCAAGAGCTTAGTGGTACAGATATGGTAGATGGAGCCAACAGCATCCCTGTTGCAAATCAAAAGTATGCGCTGACATCATCGACAGCGTACGCTTCTGGAACTACGCTATCGGGGCTGGCTACAGAGTCTCTACTAAACTGCCCGAAAACCACGATAGCAGCATCTCCATCTACAAAAAATACATGGTGGGGCTTACACATACCTATCGGGACACCATCAGGAAATTACAGTGGAACGAATACTATTGTGGCTATTCTTAGCAACTCCACAAACTGGTAAATTTAGTGTATAATAAAGCATGACAAAATTTATGAAAAAACTTTTCACTATTTTCGGAGGATTGCTTATTGCCTTTTTGACAGTCCAAAGCGCACACGCCAGCTTCGGCGTATCACCTGCAGTTCTGTCTTACCAAAATATCAAACCAGGGACAAGCTACACAACGCAGCTCACCATCTCACGTGCTAATCCAGATAAAAGGATACGAGTTCAAATCGAACCTGACATGGGAGAGGTCAATGATTGGATAACCTTTTCTACCGGAGATGAGTTTACCATGGAAAGAGGTGAGGGATCAAAAATCGTGAATGCCACAATAGACATACCTCAAAGTTCGGATTTAAACGCATTTAAAGGACACATACGTATTTACGTTTTTGATGCCAGCCAAGAGGATAGCGGAGGAGTTACCGTAGTAAAGGGGACAAGGATTGATGTAGATCTTGCCTCTTCAGACGAAGATTATATCGATTTTATTGTTCGAAATCTGAGCTTTAACGAGGTACACGTCAATCAAGATATAACGTTGCAGATATCAGCTGAAAATCGAGGTAATGTACCCACTGCGCCCACAAAGGTTAGTTTAGAAATATTAGATATTCAACAGCAACCTCTGGATGTAACTCTGGAAACAGATAATCTGGAAAGCTTAATGCCCGGAGAGAAAAAGACAATACTAGCAACTTTTGAAAACCCGCTTGAAAAGGGAAGCTATTTTGCAAATACAAAGGTGTATCTTCAGGATGAAGTTATACGAGAAGAGATGCTTTACTTCGAGGTAACGACCGGAAAAATCTCTCCTGAGCCAGTTGTTGAAGAGACCGTTGAAATAGATGACAAAACAGAAATAAGCGATGATATTATTGGATTAACAGCAATCATTATAATATCGATACTGTTTATTATTCTCCTACTCGTACTGAGAAGAGGAGATAAAGATGAAGATAAAAAAAATCTAAGAAGGGTACTTGCTGTCCTGGCGACAATAATATACATAACATCTCTCGCTGCTATTCTAGTAACGCTCAATTATGATAGCGTCCAAAAGCTAATAAAAAAAGAAAGCATAGAAGAAGAGATTGAAGAAATAGAAGAGATTATTGAGGATGAACAAAGAGGAACTTCAGTCACAGTCACTGACGCTCCAGAAACCGCAGATGGAGAAACGCTTGGTGTAGTAGACAGAAAATATCCGATCTACACATTTCCAACTACTGATTCAATAATTAAGCTCTATGCCGAGGAAGGAACAACTTTCGAGGTGTTAGAAGAGATAGACGGCTGGTATAAGGTCAAGTTTCCCGATAGCTCAGATGGCTGGATAAGCGATAAAGATATCAGATCAAAGGAGTTTGAAAGTGTAAATTAATCCTCATCATATTGGCGTAATAAAGATCCCCTGATCGGCTATTGCAGAAAAATAGTTCTGCCCATTATATGAAGCCGGAGCGGTATTGAGAGGAATACCCATCCCCCAGTAAAAAGTATCTGATGAATTAGAAGGCGATGCTGTAGGCTTTGGAAGAACTGCTACTACAGATTGATAAGTCCTGGTCAAGGAGTATCCGGTACCATAGGTAAATGTATTGCGGGCATACTCTTGATTATCCACACTTAAAGTGTATCCTGAACATGTCGGATAATCTGAGCAGAGATTATCCCCTTTTAATTCGATATCCAAATTCCTATTCCCATTGTTAGTGATTAAAACTGACTGATTAGTAGAACCCGTATCATCGCCAGCCAGTAACGGCCCGTAGACGATATCAGAGTCTACTTCAATAGCAAGTAAAGAGAGCATGTCTGTTGTACTCGCAGGACTTGTGCCAGTACCCACTAAACCCTTTATATCGCTCGCTTCAATATAAGCTAACCAGTACTCACTCGGATATGGACTATCGATATCTGTAGGGTCAGCATGAAAATACACATCAGCCGAGCACTCCACAGTACACGAATTTCCAGTGCAACTGGATAGTGTGCATGAAGAATCTACATAGCAGTTGTTGTTATCAGGAGTACAGTTCGAATCGTAGGCTGATCGATAAATCTTACCAAAAGCCTTATCTATGTCAAAATGTCCCTGTGAGTCAGTTACTGTCGCACTCCAGGTCACAGTTTTAGTCGTACCCTCGTTTAATGTTATGTCCTGACCACTATTTAAAGTAACGTTTGTAACAACAGGTGCCGAGTTATCAAACATCGTATCTAGATTGGCTGCATTTAGACCAAAAAATGGGGTTTTTAAATAATCGCCAATCCCATCCGAACCGCAATCATTAATACGAAATGAGATTATGTCATTAACAGAAAAAGAGTATATACCGGCAGAGGATGATCCGCCTTCATTTGTAGTACTGCCCCCCCAAACAAATATACCCGATCGACCTATAGGAAGTGCTACGTCTCCAGCTTTAGATTCTTTATAAAAATAAGCACAGCGAGTTAATTTTGTTGTGCTATTAAAACTCCTTATAGATCGTCCACCTTGAGAAAACAGGTACTCACCCGCCGATAAAATTTTCGTATTACCCGTTGATGCGGTGTATTCAAAACTGCTCGAATCTTCTCTTAATACATTATTATAACTAACCCTGATCTCAGATGTACTGTTTATCGCTAAATCAGTTACCGTTCTACTAACTCTCAATAGCTCTGTTGAGTTAGGAATTCTAATCACAGCTATACCTGTCATACTGTCCACAAGCGTCGATCCGTATGCCGTCGCTCCCGTTGCACCCCACTGAAGGTTCAAAACCTGATTATCAGTAGTTGTCTCGATAATAGATAGATTGCTTGTAGCAGCAGAAGGAACGTTATATCCACTCCCAAGATAAGGGGTAGAATCGTACGACGATGAGATAGAGGAACTATCGAGTGTTAAACCGGAGGTTATAGAAGTCACACCAGTAGCACTATCCACGCCGACGTTATATACAACCAGATAGTAGCCGGGCGTAGCTATTTGTATATCGCTCATTTTTTTTGAGGCATCGTGAATAAATAATGTAGTATTAGTATTCTCAATTACTGTATCAAAATTTGCATTCTTGAATGTGGTCGTTGTCGAAATACCATCTTCTCCCTGCAAAATGATTCTGTCCCAATCGTCATCAAGCTGCAGAAGCCAAAAAGAGGAAATAGAATCTTGCAGCGTCTGAGCTGCCGAGTCGTTATATCTTATATTGTCAACTCTAATTTTATCATACTGATCGAAGCTACCGACTCCATAGCCGTAATTATAGGAGTAGTACGGCAGGAAATCACTTCGTATACCAGTACTGTGACCGAAAAGCTGTTCTGTAGTTGTGATTCCATCATATATCATCACCCTACCATTATAAACAGAAGTCGGAGTACCAAAATCAGTTCTAAGATTTCCACCCTGCAGCATGTACCCATACAGATAAAACCCATCTTGCTGAAATTCTATGTAAGTGTCGCCCAACTGCTTTGAAAATGCCGAGTCCTCTCTATCCGTACTGTTAAACGGCACCGGAGTATAAGAGATATTATTTAAGGAGTGACTGTTATTTGTATCTCTATATATACCCATATCTCCAGGAGCTGCACGAGTAAGGCCAACACTTGGCAGTGTGATGAAAAACACCATCAACGATGTAATAAACAGTTGTCCTAAATTTACGTGCCTAAAAGTTACCATAATATCTCAAATTATTGCATAAACATGACATAAGTTCAATAGGAATAATTCAGAATATGGACAAAATAGCTTTACAAAGATATAGACAGGCGGCTATAATATATAGAAAGCAATGCTAAGACCACTCATCACACTCACAATTGAATACGTACTTGCATACATCGTTTATAGACACGGTAAATATCAGAAGAATGTTCTAGCAACAGTTCTTTTCTTTTTAGCTTCATACCAGCTCGGCGAGCTGCTAATCCACTTATATCAAGGCTCATCGATAGGACTTAGAGTAGCGTATTTCTCAACAACATTGCTCCCACCCCTAGGTATCCTCTTCCTGGAAAAGCATATGAAGAGAAAGTTTGGCTACCCTCTGTTCCAAACCATCGGAGCTGTCCTGGCAATAATTTTTGCTCTATTCCCTCATATAATAGGAGCTTACTCGATCTCTGAATCCGGGATGTGTTTGCAAATGTCCTACTCAGATAATTTTATAATGAAATTCTGGAGCGCGTATTATCAAATCAGTCTACTCTACACTATGATTTTGACACTGTACAGCATGCGAGCCCTCAAAGATCCTATCAAGACACGTATATCTTACCGTTTCTTCATCGCCTATGCATCATTTAATCTAGTGTCGATGATTATCGTACGAGTTATGCCACAGTATCAAGCAAGTTTTGCATCCCTTATGTGTGCACTCGCATTGATAGCTGCGTTTATATTTTCAAATATAGCGTGCAAACTAGAGCTGTTTAATCCCATTAAAGAAAAGATATCTACCATGCGAGCTTCCTTTTTAGGAGCTTGAAGATTTCCCCCACAGCAAGAACAAGAGATGAAAGTAAAAATAGTATCACCATGTAACTCATTGGCAAGACTGCGAATCCAAATACAGCTGCTGTCGCAGGTATCTCAATAACCAAAATCGCCAGCACGACAGAAATAAGGAAGCTCCATATTACGTACTTATTTGAAAAAACACCCACTTCAAATATCGATCTTTGGAATACACGCATATTAAACATATTAAAAAGTTGAGTGAAAGCCATAACAACAAAAGTAGCAGTTCTTGCCTCTTCAATTCCCCGGGGTAAAAAGTACACAAAAGTAAGAAGACTTAACAGAACCATTACAAATCCAATTACACCTATGTATGTAAAGTTACGAACTGATATGATGCCCTCCTTTGGAGGTCTTGGAGGCTCATCTAATATATCTTTATCAGCTGGCTCCATCGCTATGGCTATGTCGGCAACCCCATCGGTAACCAAATTCAGCCAGAGTAATTGAAGAGGAAGAAGTGGCAAAGGAAAACCCGCTATCATAGAAATAATTATTATCAAGTCCTCAGCTATATTTGTATTTATCAGGAAGAGGCTTGTTTTACGAACATTTATGAAAACACGTCGACCCTCTTCTACTGCACTCACGATGCTAACAAAATTGTCATCTAGCAAAATAATATCGCTAGCCTCTCTCGAGGCATCAGTACCTATTTTACCCATGGCAATTCCTATGTTTGCTTTTTTTAAAACAGGGGCATCATTGACTCCATCGCCTGTCATAGCAATGATCTCTCCATCTTCCTGCAAAATCTCAGCAATTTTCAGCTTCATAATTGGCGTTAATCTAGCAAATACCGGAACATTTCTTATATGGTCCTTAAACTGCTCAGGAGGCAACTGCTGCAGCTCCAGCTCCGTCATAGCTACCGGATAACCATTTACTTTTTGATCAGTGATCCCGGCCTGATTAGCGATTGCTATCGCAGTTTCTTTATAATCACCCGTTGCCATGACGACTCTTATTCCAGCTCTTTTAGCTTTTTCTACAGCAGCTGGGACATCATGACGAATAGGATCGTTTATAGCCAGGATAGAGACGAACTGCAAATCTTTATACTCGTAATTTTGTAGACTTTCTACATCTTTGTCGACACTTTTTACCGCAAGTGACTGCATTCTATAAGCTTCTCGTGCGTATCTCTCGATCGCTTTTTTAAAGTAACTCCCATCAAAAAGCTCTGTCCCTAAATCATCATTGGAGCTTGTACACAAATTCAGAACATTTTCTGCACCACCTACGACGATTACTAGTTTCTCACTTGTTTCTCTGTCAAAAACTAGCGATGCTCTAAACTTGGAAATTTGATCATAAGGCATTTCATCCAGGAGCTCATATCTTTTATTTGCCATACTCTTCGTCACGCCTCCTCTCCTGGCAAGGACAACCCGGGAGGCTTCTGTCGGATCGCCCATGATGGTATACTTGTCAGTCTCTTTCTCATAAGACAAATCTGCTTTACTAACGATCATAAGCATATAAAAGACATCCTCGAGAGAATCGGCTGATGCCCCCCGTATCTCACCCGTTGGGTCCCAACCAGTTCCTTCTATATCCACCTCTGTTTTATCCGCCAGAAGTAATTTACTTACATTCATTACATTTTGAGTTAGTGTACCTGTTTTATCAGTAATTATTCTGTTCACTGAAGACAGTGTCTCTATAGCAGAAAAGTTTTTCACTACAGCATTCTTCTTCGCCATCGCATGAGATGCTACTGATAGTACAACGGTAAGAACAGAGGGTAGCCCTTCTGGTATTCCTGAAACAAGAGAGGCTATGACAAAAAGCAGAAGCTCGTCTAACTCCATTCCTCGATATATACCAATAGTAAATGTTATAGTTGTTGCAATAGCAGTTATAAGTATCATCTGCTTTACGAGCTTTTCTGTCCGGACATGGAATAGCGTCTTCTCCTCTTTGATCTCCCTTATCGTTCTTGATATTTTTCCTATCTCAGTTTCAAGTCCAATATTTACAACCACCCCCATACACTCCCCATCTGATACTATGGTAGATTTGTACAACATGTTATATCTATTGCCAAGTGGTGTTGTAGCATCAACTGTACCAGCTTTTTTCTCAGTTGACTTTGACTCACCAGTTAGCGACGACTCCACAGCACTCACGCCGCTGGCTTCTATGATTCTTATGTCAGCTGGCACTTGATCGCCACTTTCTAAATAGACCGTATCGCCAGGTAATAATTCTTTAGCATCAATCTCCCTAATCTCTCCATCACGCAAAACCTTTGCCTTCGATTGGAGCCTCAGTCCTAAGCTATTGACAGTTTTCTGAGCATGAAATTCGTGGTAAAATCCTATGAGAGCGTTGATAAAGATTACGGCTATTATGACCCAAAAATCAACCATATGATCAAAAACCAGCGAAAAGGCAGCAGCAAATATCAATACATACACAAGAAAGCTATTAAATTGCTTGAGAAGCAGCGTAATAAAAGATTTTCTCCTGGCGTCCGGAATCTCATTATAACCATATTCGCTCCTCAACTCTTCGACCTCTGATACTGACAGCCCCTTTTCGATATCTTTTACGGATAGGCCACTGTACAATCCTTCAATGCTTTTTGAATGCGGGTTTTTTAACATTTCAAATTCTCTTCTACAAATTTATACCAAAACTCTACAAAACATATACACACACAATTAAGTTGCCGTGCCAAGATTTAAAAGCTTTAAAGCGCTCTTTGATTGACAAGTTATCCACAATTTGAGATTATCAATAACATTCATGATCATTACAATTTAAGCATCATTCTATCATTATGGAAAAAATTTTGCAAAAAGAGAGAGAAACATTGAAAACCGCTAAGTCGACAAACTCCTCTGATGCATCAGCTGTCTGGAAGTCTGTAAAAGAGCAGCTAAGAATTTTTTTGACAGACTCATCGTTCGAAACCTGGTTTAGCTCTGTAAGCCTAGACAAATTAGAGGATGGAATTGCCTATATTTCATGTGACAGTGATTACAAAAGAAACTGGATCGAGCAGAATACGCGCAATATAATAACGAAAATTCTAAAAGAGGTAACCGAATCTGAATGCAATGTCATTTTCTCTGTCAAAAGCAGTGTAAAAAGATTGGACACTGATAAGCAGAATTCACCCCACGACGAGAAAAGTGAAAAGAAAGAATCAGATGATAAGTATGAATACTATATTCCTGCAGGTAATATCAAGGTGAAATCAGTGCCTCAAAACAGCCTGATGAGCTTCTCAAACAGTATCTCAGAACGTAAAGATCTTGCATATCTGAACAAAAATTATACGTTAGATAGCTTTATAGTCGGCGCGAATAACAGACTTGCTTTTGCAGTCGCAGAGGCCGTAACGGAATCACCGGGAAAAGCATACAACCCTGTGTTCTTCTACGGGGGCACAGGAGTTGGAAAAACACATCTGATGCAAGCGGTAGGAAATAAAATTATCGAGAGCTACAGTGACAAGTCAGTCATATATGTACCCACCGAGACATTCCTTAATGAACTCATCTACTCGATTAAGACAAGAAAGAATGAGCAGTTTAGATCAAAGTATCGAGAGATAGATCTTCTGATTTTAGACGATATTCAAGCCTTGGAGAATTACGATAAAACACAGGAAGAGGTCTTTAACACATTTAACGCACTGTATTTAGAGAATAAGCAGATAATTATAGCATCAGATCGGGTCCCTAAAGACATTAAAAATCTAACAGACAGATTAAGATCAAGATTTGAAGGCGGAATGGTAATCGACATACAACCTCCGGAGAAAGAGACCAGGATCGCTATAATACAGCAAATCATGGAGGAAAGAGATGTCTTTCTTCCCAAAAACATCGTGGAAATAATCGCCGAAAACATCGAGCATAATGTGAGGCAGTTAGAAGGAGCCACTATGAAGGTAATATCGATGGTTACTCTGGTTGGTAAAAAGTCTGGACAATCTCTATCAGAAGAGAAAGTCAGGCAGCTTCTGCAAATAGATATCGAAAGTAAAAGAAAAAGAATTAAACCTGCAAGGATACTGGAAGCAGTATCAGAAGTATTCGATGTTTCTGTAAAAGAGCTCAAAGGGAAGAGAAGGACCGCACACGTTGCAACTGCGAGACAAGCAGCGATGTATCTCATGAGATCAATTCTGAATTATCCTCTGGAAAAAATAGCTCGAGAGCTTAACAAAAGTGATCACACGACGGTAATTCATGCCTGCAATAAAATTGAAATCTGTATAAAAGAGAAAGATGAAGTAAAGGCCAAGATAGATCGCTGCAGACTGATTATTTCAGAGTGATTTCTTATCTGTGAACACCATGTGGATAACCCACGCATAACTTGTGGATAAAACAGGACTTATCCACGCAATTTTTCTGCAAGAGGGAATATGCTATTCGAGAAGAAATTTCTCCACAGCTTTTCTCACAATTTCTACCACATATATACACAGTTATTACAACGGCGAAACTAGACACTCGTATTAATTTTCTGCTTTTCTATTAACTCATCGTTAATTAAACCAATTTTCACAGTTATCCACATCGAAATATCACGCATTTATTCGTCCCTTATAATATTTGTAAACTCTTTACTAACATATACACACTCACTACTACAGCTACTACTATTTATTTATATATATTTTATTTTAGAATATAATATGATAGAATAGGAAAAGGATAAATTTTTACAAACTGTTACTTCATATGAAATTTTCATGTAAGAGAGACACGCTGGCAACTTATTTAAATATTGTTAACAGAATAATTGTATCTAAACCTGGTTTGCCAATTTTAAATAATGTACTGATTCAAGCAGAAAAGGGTAAGCTTTTTCTAAGAGCAACAGATCTTGAGCTAGGTATGAACTGTTGGATCGGAGCGAAAGTTGATTCTGATGGTGTCATAACAGTTCCTTCCGGAGTACTTACAGAATATATCAACGGGCTAAACAGTGAGAACATAGACGCTGAACTAAAGGATACAGTAATATCATTCTCTACATCTAATAATACGGCAAACTTCAACACTATGCCTTCTGATGATTACCCTACTTTTGCAACAGTTTCTGATGATCATCGATCACTGATTAAAATCTCTCGAGATGATTTGCTTGATGCTGTAAATAAAGTAAGCTTTGCTGTTGATTCAGATGGTAAAAATCCAATATATACCGGGATAAAAGTCGAGATTGAGGATGATACGATGAGTTTTGTTGCTACCGATACACTTAGGTTATCAAGATACTCTATTAAACTTAGTAAAAAGGTCAAAGAGTCTCTAGAATTTATAGTACCTGCCAAAGCGTTTGATGAGATCGCTCATGTTGTTGCTACTATGGACTTAGTGGATGGCAATGACTTTGTTGAACTGTTCTTGATCGAAGAGAAGAATCAGATACTTTTTAGATATAACGACATTGACCTCCTTTCTAGATTGATTGACGGTGAATACGCTGACTACAAGTCGATAATTCCGACTGCTTACACGACAAAAGTAAATTTTGATAGAGAGGAGCTGATCAACTCTCTCAAGCTTATCAATGTAATGGTAAAGAGGATGAAAGTCTCCAGGGTTGACATGAATATAGATGTGAAAAATAGTACCGCCGTACTAAAAAGTAGTAATGTGGATTTGGGTTCCAATGAGAGCATTTTGAAAGTTGATGCTGAAGGTAAAGATATGGGCATAATGTTTAATTCTAAGCACATAATAGACCTACTAACTAGGCTTGACGCAGAGAGAGTTTTATTCGAACTGACAGCTAATAATGCCCCTGTTATGGTGAGGATTGAAGGAGATGAGAACTTCCTTCATTTGATGATGCCGATAACACTGGTATAGTATCATGTTAGTCCTCTTTTGATGGCGTTCAAGTCATGTTTTCTTATACACTCTTTGTTTTGAGAATCTTTTATCATATAGCCAAATCCATGTACTGTCCGAAGTAGTTTCGGGTTTGGCAACTTTTTTCTTATTTTGTTAATGTGGACATCTATAGTATTAGAAGAGATGATTCTTTTATAATCCCACACATGATTCATAAGCTCACTTCTGCTTACAGGACGATTTTTGTTGAGGGCCATATATTCGATAATATGATACTCTTTTTTGCGAAGTGGTAGCTCGTTGTCTCCCAAAAAAGCAGTTTTTTTCTGCGTATCAATATCTATCTCCCCAAGCTTCAGTATAGCACCACTGCTGCTCTTTGGGCGTCTGATTAGAGCCTGTATGCGGGCGAGTAACTCTTGCATCATAAATGGGTAAGTTATCGCATCGTCTCCACCTGCATTTAGGAAGTCCACTCTTAATTTCCACTGCCCCATTAGTATTATACCGATAATATTGATATCTGTAATTTCGTCTCGTAAAACTTTGACGACACTCCTTATTTGTGATGCTGTTTTGATATTAGGACTTGATGTGTCGATTATAGCTACTGAGTAAGGTATGCCATGAATTGACCTTTTTAATTTGTTAGTGAAACCTTTCTGGTCGTTATTTGCAGCTTGTGCGAAATTGAGAGTATCTGTGTGGTATCCATAACTTTTTAACCCCATGCGTATCACCCGGCTTACGGTTCTGTTATGTTCTAATATTATACTGTTCATGATTATTGTGATATAATAAAATTAGTTTGATACAATCAATATACAACGAATAATGTTATGTATTTAAGACTTATAAAGCTTTTCTTATGAAATATGCTGTTATTCAGGGGATAATAATGACTTGGAGTGTAATCTTCCTGTACTATTTAAGCCGTAGCAGCTTTTTTCTTCCGTTAGACCCTCATGGTAAGGTAAATTGGTATAATGTTTCTATACTCTTTATACTGTTATTTCTGTTTTTACAAGGCCTGGTATCTATGATTATTTATCTTGTCCGTAAAGCACTGAAAAAGCCAGAACAGGGCAGTCGTTTATTCTCTATGAAATGGGGTCTTGGTGTTGGTACTATATTTATTATGCTAGTAGCTCTGAATATAACGCATTTGCTTAGTTGGCAGTGGGGTATTATAATATCAGCAGTAGTGATTTTAGGAATAATTTTAATCAAATAGATTGATGGCAAACAAAAAGGATAAAATCGATATTAACTCATTGGCTTCTATGATTACGGGTGAGGCTCAATTGGAACAGGAGCAAATTAAAAAGGAGAGAGCTAAAGAAAGGGCTGCTGAAAGAAAAAGAATAAAGGTGGATCAAAAGATATCTGTAGGCGAGGTCTCATTAGAGGATGAGATTGAACGTCCAGCAGTCGTCCAGAATATAAAGGTATATGATTGGGACGCTCCTATCCGTCTGAAAATTGGCTTTGAGAAAAAGGCTTATTTCTCTGTGGTAATAATAGCAGCGATATTTGTTGTTTATTTGGCAATACTTGGACAGTACGGATTGATGGCATCTATAGTTGCATTGCTTTTTTTTATATATGTCAGCGGTGTGTATGAGCCGATTGAAATAAGGAATAGAATAACTACAAGAGGTATCGAGACGCCAATAAGCATTGAAGAGGAGAAGGAAATTGTTTCTACTAGTAAGCTATATGAGTGGTATATGCTTGAAGATTTTGCTTTTTACAGAAAAAATGAACAAATAATGCTTATTATAAGAACTAAGCTACGTTTTCCCACAAAACTCATGTTGTTGCTGTCTGAAAAAAAGATAAAGCCAATTTATAAAATCCTCGAAAAGAAGATAATTTATCGAGATATCAAGAGAGAAAATGTTCTAGATAAAATTGTTTATGGTGAATATATTCCATTAGAAAATGTTCTATGAGCAAAGGGAAGTTGTTAAAAGAGAGACAATACTTATTTATCGGGATCTTTGTTGTATTGGCTTTGCTTCTTGTTTTCATTATAAACTTGATATATCAGACAGATAATATATCAGAAGATAAATCTCTTGCTGGCGAGCAGTTTGAAGAGTGGAATTTTGTTATTATAAACGATACTCATTCAAAAGATTTTGAGCTTTTTGATGCTTATTATCAAGCAATAGCAAATCAAAATCCTAAAATGGTTATACATCTTGGAGATCTTGGATGGAATCAGAACGGTAACCGAATATACTGGGGGGATTATAGGTATCAGCCGCTTAAGGGAATGATCGATATCCAGTACAGGAGGCTGGGCATGGATGATAGTTTGCCTTTTACTGAGATACACATCGCTCCTGGAAACCATGATGTCAAAAAAGTTCGTACAATTGATAAAGATACTCCGCAAAGGCATAATATCTATACTCTACTTCCTGGCGATCACGATATCGCATGCGAAGGGAGATACCCTTATTGGGGTAATGCTGGTGAAGAATTTTCAACACACTTTACCCCTTCCGTAGGAGAGCAGGGATATGAAAATATTCAGAAGAAAGATGGTTTTGAGCCTTTTAATCGAGATATTGTTGATAGTAGATATTGTGATGACGATGATTTCTCTTCTGTATACCAGTTTGAACGGGGCGGCATAAGGTTTGTACTTTTTGGGTATGATATCAACGACAACATGGGGGTTGAACGAAAGTTTGATGAGCTAAGAAATGTAGTATGCAACTACGATGGAAATGCTCCAACTATTCTACTCAATCATGATGGACACAGAGATGTCGCTACTATGGTTAAACTTGACTGCCCATCAAAAGTGAATGTGATGTTTAATGGACATACACACTACGAAAAGAAGGAAATGTATGGCGAGATTCCTCTTTTCTCCGAAATAGGGATACTTTTTACTAGCAGTGGTGCGGATGTGGGCAAGGATGACACTATGCTTGTGGTAAATGTAAAAAAGAATAAAGTGACGTTTACAAGATGGAGAAATTTGAACCGCTCAACTTTACAGCCGCAATCAAAGGAGGTAATTTTTGAGCTCAAAGGTTCTTTTAGCTCATATGAGAATCCGCATTTAGTGGCAAGTGAAATTGCGTTGCGAGAGCCGCACAATTTGATCAGCATGCCAACTGGTTCGATAGCTGAGTTTATTAGAAAGTTAAGGGCGGAAGAAGTAAATGCGAGATTAAGCTACTATGATAGCGGCAGATGGAATATAATAAGTGAAGATAGTGTACCAGATTTGCCACCTGGTGTCGGCATATATGCAGGATTGGGAGATGATAATATACTGGTCGAGGTAATGGGAAAGAGAGAGAATTTTGATTTCGCAAATGCAGCAAAGGGCTGGAATTTAATAGGTATTAGTGACTTTGAATCAGCAAAAGAGTTTCTGGAACGGATAAATACGGGCGAATATAATGTTTCAATAATAAGTGATTACAGGCAAAAGGGATTTAAGAACCTTGTTTACGTAGGTGGACAGTTTTTTGGAGAAGATTTTTCTATCGATAGTAGCAGGGCATATTTTGTTTTTATTAAATAACTTTTATATTTACATTATCTAACATGAAAAAAATTATAAAAAAGCATTGGTACTATGGGGTTTTTCTTGGAGATCTCTTTATTCTTGCACTTTTTCTTGTTTTTTCTGACAAGATATTTTTCCATCTGGATATGGAGAACAATCTTCCAACTATTTATCAGGGGGCTAAGCTGTTTATGGTCGCAACGTTTAGTGCGATGATAATCCTCCTTCTCAAAATAGCAGGTGATCTTGACCTGCGCAAAAAGATTGTCTTTGGGGGATTTTTTCTTGGCTTTCTCTTTATCGCTATTGACGAAGTTGGTCAGGTACATGAGAATATAAAGATTCAGATGGATGAGCTTTTACCTTTTCTTGGAGGAGCGTTTAATCAGGTAAGAGATGCAGGATATCAATCCACACCATGGATTATATACTATATCCCCATTGTAATACTGGGCTTAGTACTTTTCGTATATACGGTAAAAGTGCTTCTAGATGAAAAAGTTAAGAATTTGTGGACAATTTTTGTTGGATTAGCAATGTTTGTCGGAGTTCTTGTAATGGAATATATTAGCACTCTACCACAATTTTTTTGGCAGGATAATTACATTCTCCTGATAACGATTGAGGAGATGCTTGAGAAGATTGGAGCAAGCTTTTTTCTACTTTTTATGATAAAAACTTTGCTACCTTACTATAGAAAGGTTGCGGGTAAGTTTTCTGCAAAGTAGATCTTGAAAAGAATAGATTTTAACAAAATCCTGCAAGAGTATTACCCTCCTCTGATAAGAGAGATCGAGCATTATGAGCTTACACACATCCAGCAGGGTTACATGAACAATGTTTATAAGTTTTCTTGTACTGATAAAAACTCTGAAAAGAAAGATTATATTGTAATATTTTACAACAAAAATAGATATAACTCCACTCAGGCTAGAGCTTTTTTAGAGGAGGTAAATGCTGTAACTCGTTTTCTATCTACAAGCGGGTTTGATTGTCGCACCTCGATAGAGCTGGAGGGTCAACATTTAAAAGTAATTGAGGGTGGACGGTTTATGGCGATTTATAACTATCTTCCGGGTTGGACTATAGCTTGGGAATCGTATACTCGTAGGCATTTGAGATCGCTTGGCATGCAGATGAAGAGAATGCACGAGCTGTTATCGATCTATACAGAGAGAAATGAAATTAAGAACATTGCTAAATGGGGCGACTATTTGGTGCTTGATTCCGCCAGGATGCGTGAGTATTTTTTAGATAATAAAGAATCTATTAAACGAAAATTAGGTTACTCAATTAATTTTGATCAGATAGATAAACTTGTTAAAAGTATGCACTCTTCTTCAAAAAAAGATAAGTATCAGCAACTCATCCATATGGATTTTGTACGTGGGAACATTCTCTTTAGAGACAGGAAGGAGGAAGAAATCTATGAGATCACAGGAGTATTAGACTTTGAGAAGATGTTAGTGGGACAAGTAGAAATAGATGTTGCCAGGACATACGCTTTTCTGATAATCGACTGCAAGTATAAGTCCCATGATGAAATTAATAACTACTTTATGACCGAGGTGGGAGTAGAGTTTTATGCAATTACTCATTTTGTGAACTATTTCTGGATGCGTGATCTATGGAAACATCTTCAGTGTAACCCTTACGAGTCTTTATGTGAAAACGAGCATTATATTAGACTGGTAAGTGAATTGAAAAAAGAGCGACTTATTGTATAATGGGATGTTAGATTAATATGTAAAAACTATTTTTATGAAGCCAAGAGAAATTTTGCAGGGACGATATCTGGATCAAGATGATTTTACAGATTTTAGAGATCAAATTAAGAAGAGTGGGAAAAAAGTTGTTTTTACTGCTGGCAGTTGGGATATGATACATGTCGGTCAAATGAGATATCTTACAGAGGCGAAAAAACTCGGAGATATACTTGTGGTGGGTGTCGTAAGTAATGAAGCAATTAGGGCAGTCAAGGGTCCGAATAAGCCTATTCTCGACGAGTGGATACGTGCAGAAAGCCTGGTTTTTCTGAAGGCTGTTGATTTTGTTACCATAATACCCACTCCTAGCTGTAAAGCAGCCGTTGAGCTTTTGCAACCGGACGTGTTTGTATCGGTAATTGAAGATTGGGCATCCGGTTATAAAGAGTCTAAGGAGTACAAGGCAGTGAAGAAATATGGTGGTGAGTTTAAAATTGTAGATAGGCAGTCTTTGTTTTTGTCGGCAACGCAGATAGCGAAAAGAGTTATCGGAGCGGAGTTTGCAGAGATGTTTAAACCGTTTATAGATAAGGAGAGATCACCTATTAAAGAGCGCTACTCTAAAAAAGAGAAAAAATAGATTTATATGCCCAAAGATCAGAAAATAAAAATAACGAAAGAGGACAAAGTGCAGATGGAAGCAAGATCTGCAAAGGATTGGTACGATGATATTTGGAAAAATGTAGGAAAGTGTGTGTTTTGTGATTTGAAAGAGAAATACGTTCTAGATAGAAAGGACGGGATGGTGTTGACTACCAATATTTATCCTTATATCGATGGGAATTTAATGATAGTGCCAGAGCGGCATGTGCTTAGTCTTAAGGAGCTGAATGATAAGGAGTGGGAAGCTGTAAAGATGTTTCACTATGTCGCTAAAAAATTCTTGCGAATAACTTTCGGCTACAAGACACTATTTATGCTGTATCGTGAGGGGGCCTGGCTAGGAGAAACCTCTCAAAAGACAGTACATCACTTGCACATTCACCTTCTACCCTACTTGTCTGGACTCGTAAATTTCGATTATCAAGAGATAAAGTATCCCCCGCGAGTTGTCGCCGAGATTTATAAAAAGAATATTGATGAGCTAAATAAGATTAAAAAGAGATATGAAAAAAAGTATGGCTGACCTTCTCTGGGCAAAGCTCACGCAAAATCAGAAACGCTATTTGCGCTCCGTGGACAACAAAGTTTTTATAATAGGAGGAATCCATGTTGACAAGGAGAGGTTGGAAAGTGTCGTAAAGAAATATTTGAAAGATGGCTATCTTGTTATACTTGGTAATTTGCTCGATGAGTATATTCCAAAGTTAGAGCACTCAGCTCAGTTTAAGGTTGAGAAAAGGAAGGTTAATTTTGATGATGAGAAATTGATCGGTCTGGACTACTTTTACTCTGATACTAAATATGTCGTGCGGGAGCTTACTCCATCTGTTGTTGTCGGTTATAACGGATCCTGGAGTAAATGTATTCATTACAATGAGTTTTATTGGGAGGTCATAGCGAACGGATCAAAATTTATAAGTTTATCTCCTTTTGTATCTGAAAAAGCAGCCAGGGAGTACGCAGATCGATTTAATGGGGAATTTGAAAATGTGATTGGGAAAAAATATAGCGAAACTAAATTAAAAGATCTCTGTATTAAATTGTCAAAGTTGTCGTGGGATTGGACAGGGCAGACAGGTGCTGTTTTAACGGATAGTGCGGGAGTAGTGCTTTCGTACGGATTTAATGAGCTGTTACCTTACCAAAGCGTGATGATGCACAAAGGCTCCCTTAAAGAGCGAGATCGTGGAGAAGTAGGTAAAAACATTGAGCTTCTGGAGACTGTTCATGCTGAGATGTCTGCGATACTAATGGCGGGGGAAAGAGCCGTGTCGCTTGATGGCAAGACGCTATGGGTTAGTAAGTTTCCGTGTCCATATTGTGCCAGGATATTAGCTAAGTCTAAAATTAAAAAAGTTAAGTTTGTAGAGGATTATCCTGAAAAGTCAGGCTACTCTATTCTTGCAGGTAAGATTTGAACAGATTCTCATATTCAGCGACCATTTTCTTGATGCTAAACTTCTCCTCCACTGAATCTCGACAGTATTTGCGATCTATCTCACTGATTTTATTCATTGCACTAATCATTTCCTTTTCGTTGTTTACGATAAAGCCATTTTTTCCATGCTTGATTATTTCTGGCACAGCCCCATTATTAAATGCGATTACTGGTGTGCCACACGCAAGGGACTCAATCATTACAAGCCCAAACGGCTCTTCCCAGCTTATAGGGAAAAGCAGTGCTTTGGCGTTACGTAAGAACTGCCCCGTTTCTTCCGGGGGCCTTAAAAATCCAAGATACTGTATGTTTTTATTATCAATAAATGGCCGGATATGATTGTCCCAATAGGTTGATTCTTTATCATTACCGCTAGAGTAATGTTTTCCGGCAACTTTAAGCATCGAATTAGTTTCACGACAAACCTTTACTGCAGTATGTACACCCTTATTCTGCACAATCCTCCCTAGTGACGCAAAATAGCGATCAGGATTGCCATTGAAATAATACTTTTCTAAGTCGATTCCGTTGTATATATTAGCTACAAAATTTGTCTCGGGGTGTGCTGTGGTGCGTTGGGAGTATGAAATAGAGATGTAGTTAAGGTTGACGAGCCTAGGAAATCTAACCCTGTATTTTCGATAGAAATTAAAAGGATCGTGATGAGTAAAAAAGATTGGGATGTTGACCAAGTTGGAAAAATAGAGTGGGATCTCATCTTCGCACATGTACACCAGCAGCACATCAAGCTTGTCGCTCCCGGCATCTTCAAAGGCACGTCTTGTAAGTTCGGCGTGGACTTGTCGAGACACGCTAGTGAAGGCCAGAGGATTTTTTACTGCAAATTCTGGTAGTGTGCACTCTTCATTGATTAGCTCTTCTTGTAAAAAAGAAAGATCAACTGAGATGGAGTTTGCCTTTGTTTTGATTGGTCCAGGAGTATAAAGAGTGACTTCATGCTTGGCATCTGAAAGTCCATCCGCTAGCTGTATAGCCAGCTCCAGAGGTGCGAAAATAATCCTATTTCTGAGCCTCTCCTGTGCAAAAATGTGTGGTATTAAAATGCCAATGCGCAAGATGTTTTACGAGAAACAAGTTATTTTTTTTCTCCTTCCTCTTTGTCTTCGTTGAGTAAGTTTTCAAGAGAAAATTTGCCGACGTCGATTCTCATATCCTCCTTGAAATAGCCGGACGCCTCCATTTTCTTAATGTTGTCCTTTAGATCTTTATCTGCCATGGTTATTTTTGACTCACAAATTAAATTTTATCGTAAACGTTGAATGAGTAATTATACTCATTTCTTTCGTCGGATGCAAACTGCTCGTTTGCAACAAGTTTCCAATTATCGGCATTGATTTTCGGTAGAAAAGTATCTCCATTTTCTATTATTGTGTCGACTTCTGTGACGTACAATCTATCTGCTAGCGACATAAACTGTGCATAAACAGAGCCACCTCCGATTACGTAGCAATCATCCTCTCCAACGATATCGAGGGCTTGGTCAATGCTGTGTGCTATCAGTACATTTTTTGGAAGATCTTCAAGCTGTTTGTGGCTTAGCACGATACTTTTTCTACCTTTGCCAAAAAATCTGTTTTCTCTAGGAAATTTATCTTCAAATCGTGACTTAATGGAAAAGTAGGTAGCTTCTCCCATAATTAAATAGTGTCCGGCGGTTTTTTTGAGGAAATATGAGAGATCAGCAGGCAGTTCCCACGGGAGCTCTCCTTTTCTCCCTATGACATTGTTTTTTGATACTGATACAATTATATTTATCATAATTATAAGATTACGACTGGCTCTACAATCTTTGGATGATGTTTGTAACCCTTTATTTTAAAGTCTTTAATTGTAAAATTATCAATATTTTTCACCTCTGGGTTGATCTGCATTTGGGGTAGCGGATAAGGATCTCTTTCGAGGAGCTCTAATGCCGCTTTTTTGTGATTTTTGTAAATGTGGGCATCACCTATGGTGTGGACGAATTCAAACGGTCTAAAGCCCGTTAAATGAGCGATCATCATCAATAGAAGAGAGTACTGTGCAATATTGAACGGAGCACCTATAAAGACGTCGCAACTTCTTTGATACAGAATCATACTTAGCTTATCCTTCCTGGCATAAAACTGGAAAAAAGTATGACATGGAGGGAGTCGCATCTCGTCAAGTTGTGCTGTATTCCATGCGCTTACAAGCATCGCCCTTGAATACGGATCGGTCTTTAACAGCTTAATGACTCGATCAATCTGATCAATATGCCCTCCGTTATAATCGGGCCAGTTTCTCCACTGATATCCGTACATAGGTCCCAAATTCCCATCCTCATCCGCAAAACCATCCCAAATCTTTACCTTATCTCTAGGGGACCTGTCACGGAGTGTGCTGATATTCGTGCAATCACCAGAGAGCCACCAAAGTAGCTCGTGTATCCACACTTTTTTTGGCATCCGCTTTGTCGTGACTAGTGGAAATCCTTCTTCTAAATTGTAGCGGGCAGTATACCCGAATGCGCTGCGCAACCAGAAGCCGGTTCTTTGACTCGGGACGGTACGTCCATTTTCAAGTACATGTTTTATCAGATCGTGATACTGCTTCATTTTTTACGGTGATGTAATAATTCTAGCAAGTTATATATAGATCCCAGCAACGTTCCTAGGAAGAGAAAGATAAAATATAATCCGATAGCAGAGTATACTAAAAGATCTGATTGTGGAAGGGAACCGTCTATTATTGGGGCGGATGATTGTAGCATAGTTTCGTAGCTTGACGTGAAAAGTAGCATCACTGCGACAGGGAGTATTAGAGTGGCGTTATAAATGGAGTGAAAGATTATGCTCCAGAGTAGTCCGTACTGCACACGGACATAACCCATGAATATACCGGCGACCACTTGCGGTGTTATCATGATTATTACGATGTACCAGTATGAAAGAAAACCCTCATAATTCCATATATGGATAAGCCCGAAGTATATAGCAGATAAATAAAAGATTAAAAAGTAGAGTTTAGATAAAAGTGTTCTGTTTACAGACCGCAATTTTCGCAGCAGGTATCGGAAAAGAAATGTTAAAATGATCAGCAGTAATATTAATGAAATAATAGTCGCTAATATAAATCCGATATTTCCCGTTATTATAGAGAGAAGATTTGTAAGAATTGGTATGTAGCTGGCAATAGAAATAAAGATGAATATAAGCTGAATAACAATAAAAAAAGCCAATCGTGCAGGAGAAATTTTAAGATGAACTCTAAATGCGAGCTCTTCAACGATCGGAGCGATAATGCTGCTATAAAAGAGCGTTGCAATTACTTGATCTTTAGTCATTAAGTCGATTATTCTATTTTGTGGCTCCTGAGGTAGCAGGTTAGACGAAATGAAGGATAGAATTACAGATAAAGTTATTGCTATAGGAATGATTATTACATATATTCGCAAAATGTGTATCGATTTAACTGCCTGTATTCGAAGAAATCTTTTTATTTTTAGAATTAACTCTTCGTTTTTGTGGCGGGGTTTAATGTGAAAATTGGATCTGGGGGTTGGTTTTATAAGAAAACTCCAAATATTTTGAAGCAATGGTTTAGGCTGCATGGCTAATTATAGCAGAAAAAGGCTCTTTATGGTATAATTTATTAAATTCATTAGGAAAGATGTATCTCTCCCGCCATTAGGGCGGATACATCCGCCCTAATGGCGGGAGAGGTGCCTGAGTGGTCGAAAGGAAACGCTTGGAAAGCGTTCACTCGTGTAAAAACGGGTCGCAGGTTCGAATCCTGTCCTCTCCGTATATTCTTGAAACCGCTTGATTATACTAACTCTTTTCCCGGATATGGACGATCACTTTATTATTGCCTCGAGGGAACTTCCATAAGAATTTTGGTATCCATGACGGTGAGAAAGAGATTCTAGGTTCTTCAGCATGAAAGTCTAGATCATTTATATATTCAAGTCCTTCTTTCCAGCTCTTACCTTGTATATCCTCAACGATTTTCTCCTTTGAAATGTCCGGCTTTAGAGTTGAGGTAACCGTCATCCTTATCTCAACACCATTTCTGTCACCTTTAATTAACTCGTAGTCGACCTCAGTATTTTCACTAGTCTGAAAAGCGGTCTCTTCCGCATAAAGCTCAGAAGAAAGAGCTTCTTCGCGTATCACATCAGAAACGGCATTCTCAAGGTCTTTTTTATTATAATAGTAGGCTGAGTGCTTTGTCTTTACGACTACGTTCACGATATCTGTTTCAGAGCCTACTGGTGCATCTGGCTCTGGATCACCATCAAGCTGATGTTTAATAGTCCCTGGTAATATGACCCATCCTTCATCTCTGCTCCAGCCCTCTAACTCTTCTTTTGCTTCAGCGTTCATTGGCTCTGTAAGACCTTCCGTTATATTATCAACATCCTCCTGAGAAATAACGCTGTACGTTTCTTTTGTACCGCCAGTGAAGGCCGTATTATTTAGTGCATTAACTTCTGATGAGGCATGACCTGCAACAGTGAAAGGGGTTCCCGACTGAACGTTGTATTCACTTCCGTAGTTTAGTGCCTCAACAATGACCCCTGATAGGGTGGTAGGGCAATCTAGATTTTGAGTTGAAGCTATAGCAAATTCCCTATTGTCGGCTGTTTTAATTTTTGTTCCCCCTTCCAGCACGACAGGCGAGTCCTTAAAGCATCTTATGGTAACCGTACCAGTAGCCTTTTTCCCCCTCTCACCCGTACCGGTGACCAGCGAGCTTTCTGAAGACTCTTTTTTAATCTCATGGCTTATTACAGCGAGCTTGTTCTCTTCTAAGGAGAATGCAGAATTAAGTGTCCCTTCAAAAACCCTGTCAGCAGAAATGTTATTGCTCTCATAATACATAATAGCCGTTGCCTGCGAGGATATGCTATAAATAAAGTAGAATACAATTCCCGCTAGCACAACGGTACCACCTGCTAATGGGATAAGTTTTTTGTAACCTGTTTTTGATGTAACCGCTTGTTTTACAGATGAGAATGTGTTTGCTGCTAATGTCCGTGCACCAGTTAAAGATATTTTTTTGCTTCTAGACTTTGATTTAAAATGTCTAATATTTGGTTTCGATTTAAAATCTTTTGATATAAAAGTCGAGTAAACATCCTCATTTTTACCATGCGTATTGGGGCGTTCTTTTTCTGTTTCGATTATCTCCTTCTCTATTTTTCGTGAATCATCCTTACTTACAACTTTTTGACTATCCTCTTTCTGTTTCGGTATTTCGGCAATTTCTACCGCTTTCTCTTGTGCCAGAGGCTGGGTGAAGTTTTCTATGTCGTCATCGATGGCTATTTCAAAGCCATTCTCTTCTAATAACTGAGTGTTTGCAGGTTTGAGCCCCGACAAAGTTTGTGCAACTTTTTTTTCAAAGTCAGACTTTTCTACAGGCGGCTCGTCACTCTGGGTCAACCTATTTTCTTCTGTTTCTTCATCTTCTTTACTCTTTGATTCTGTTATTTTTTCAAACCCTTCTTCTTCGATCATCCTTTCTATTTCAATTGTATCCGCTTTTTCTGTCTCTTCGTCAGTTTCTTCATCAACTTCAGTTATCTCATTACTACTAACTGTGTCTTTTTCGCCCTTCAAAGCCTTTTTCACGGAATTCTTTCTTTCATCCAGTTCTCCTGCTGTAAATGTCCACAGATCTTCACTTATTTCTGTTTCTTTGCTTGTAGTCACATTCGCCAGTTGAGCATTGGTTAAGCCGGAGGGGCTATTTAGTATTTGTGCGATTAGAAGCTTATCTAGCTTATCCGTGACTTTCTGTATAACTTTGAAGTTGATAGGGCTTATAAGAATATCTGATTCGTCAGGAAATTTGAGTACTATTCGTTGTGCTTTGCTGGAGCTGATTTTACGAACAATATCGATTAGCTCGTCTTCCGGTTTGATGATAATTTTGTCTACAGCGAGTGCTGATTTGTTTTCCTCCATTTTTATATCGTGCTAAAGTAATTTGACGGGTTTAGTAATTTGTCATGATAGAACTTCGCCAATGCTATAGGTGTTATATCAAAGGAGTTTGTTGCTTCACCTGTACTATCGACAATACCCTCGAGCCGATTTGGCAAGAATAAATTAATCTGTGGAACAGAATTGAATTTAAGAAGTTTGGTCCACGGATACTCTAGCATAATGTTTTTGATGTCTGGAAGTAGTGCACCACCACCGCAAAGATATATCTGAGAGGGGAATAATTCTATGTCGTCGGAAAGCTCTAGAGCTGAGGCTAAGCTTTCCATCCAAAGCTGTGAGACTCCCCATGTAATCTTTTTGACTTGCTGTGCAAGAGACTTGTCGAGTAGTTTGTCAGAGTACTTGATTTTGCGGTTTTCAGCGTATCTGTAATCTAGATTCATGGCGAGTGCAATCTCCTTTGTCCACACTCGACCTCCAAATGCAAACATCTGTGTATCTATTACATTACCATTTATGACGATTGCTATATCTGTAGTACCACCACCGATGTCGATAAAAATACCCGAGAAGTTTTTGTTTTTTGCCCCAGCATATGACTGTGCCACTGCGAAAGGCTGTGCTACGATCGCCTTGAGGTTCAATTTTAATGAACTGCACAGGCTTTTAAGGGAATCAACGAAAGTCTTAGGTGCAAATGAGGCGTAGAAAAATAGCCTAACGGTATGTCCTGTGAAGCCTATTAGTGAATCCACCTGAAGACCACCGACTTCGACGCCTGTTATGGTCACATGCAATACCTCTATATCGTTTTCATCTACCCCGAGTCGTTTGGCTAAGTCTTCTTTTCCTGTGTCAATTATCTGTTCTCTAATTTGGGTAACTATCCGTTCTTGCTCTTTTTCAGTTATAGGCTCGTTTCCCTCTTTCTCCCGGTCATAATTTACCGTGATAGATATACCCTGAATGTACTCGCCGGCCATTCCCATTACTATGTCTTTAGGTATATCACTCTCAGGTAGTCCATCGACGAGTTCTTTTATAGCCAAACTGCAATTTTCCATCACCGTTGTAAGATTTATTATCATGCCCTTGTTCATAGCCTTTTGCTGTTGCTGGATGCGTGAGATATTTTCAACAGTAACCTGCTGCTCTGTGTTGCTAAAGAGCACTGCTTTTAGATATTCTGTTCCAATGTCGATGGCCAGTGCATTCCCAATAATATCGTTGTTATCACCTGTTTTTTTGTTTATTATGTTTTTTAAAGAAAACATGCTGACTCTAGTATAGCAACTGAGGAGTAAAATAGCAACATCTTCACAGTTTGGTGTGTCACGGCTGTTTTATGGTATAATTTACTAAGTGATTAGGCAGGATGTTTCTCTCCCGCTATTAGGGCGGATATATCCGCCCTAATAGCGGGAGAGGTGGCTGAGTGGTCGAAAGCGTCGCTCTCGAAAAGCGATTTCTGCCTTTTGGTGGAACGCAGGTTCGAATCCTGTCCTCTCCGCCAGAATCGACTGACAGTCGCTAAAGCTTCGTTTTTGTTGTTATCTAGGCTCGGATTTAGTTCGACCCACTTCGGATAGGTGGTTGTAAACTTTTTGACTTTCTGCATAGACTTAAATGGGATTTCGGGCTTTATACTGAGGATTTTGTCTCTTAGGTCTACGGTTCGACCCAAATTGAGAAGTATCTCTCTTTTATCTTCAATTGACCCGTTATTAAACCTGTTTATTAGGTTTGTACAGAACTCAAGGTTGGTTCTAACTTCGTTGATTATGTGGTCTTGTCTTTTATTAAGATCTTTAAGCTGTTCGGTGATTTCATCTCTTTTGTAGGATAGATCTAACTTTTGCTTTTCAAATTCCTGTTCTGTGAGTAGTGAATGGTCTTTATTACTTTTGCCAATCATTAGCTTGATCAGTCCGTGTTAAACTAAA
>NPIE01000985.1_pt2 | contig 94328 bp, 87 predicted proteins | sample 8637661 | NCBI WGS metagenome assembly NPIE01 (sample SAMN07420842, study PRJNA396082) | bioreactor metagenome | isolation source: sample BA12 brine-fed electro-methanogenic bioreactor BA | place: Japan: Kochi | collected 2016-12-09
GCGAGCGCAGCGAGCCTCAACGTCTCAACCTCTGAACGTCTGAACGTCTGAATTATTGCTAAACATTAAATCTGATATTCAGAATATCTCCGTCCTGTACTTTATATTCTTTTCCTTCCAGACGAACCTGTCCGTTTGCTTTTGCTTTAGCGAGTGAACCGGTTTGTATAAATTGTTCATATTGGATAACCTCTGCCCTGATAAATCCTTTTTCCAGGTCGGAGTGTATGGTTCCGGCAGCATCCGGGGCTTTTTCCCCGGCGTGCAAAGTCCAGGCCCTGACTTCATCCTCACCCACAGTAAAAAAACTTAACAGTCCGAGTCCCTCATAAGCCGCCCTGATAACATGGTTGATTGCAGGTTCTTCAATTCCCGATTCGGCCATAAACATTGCTCTTTCTTCTTCGTCCAGCTCCTGGATCTCTTTTTCGGATAAAGCAGAAACAGCTGTTACGGCCATGTTGGGATATACGGTTTTTACGGATTCTATGTGTTCTTCGCGTTTTAAATAGTTTTCTTCATTACAATTCAACACGGCCAGGAGTGGTTTTATGGAGAGAAACCGGAAACCCCGAATTCTCTTTTCGTCATCTTCACTCAGTTCCAAAGTCCGGATAGCCTTTCCGTCATCAAGACAAGCTTTACAAAGAGACAAAACATCATGTTCTGCTTTATCGTATTGGGGAGCACCCCGTTGCTTCATATGCTCAACTTTTTCCAGCCGGCTTTCGATCACCATCAGGTCTGCAAATTGAATTTCGTCTTCAAGATGTTGAATATCTGCCACAGGATTGAGTATTACCGGCTTCCCATCATCCCCAAATCCTTCAAAAATCCGAATTACGGCAACCAAACCATCCACCTGCCGCACTGCCTCAAGGTATTTCGAAGATGTATCGCGACGGCTCCCCGTAGGAATACCCATAATATCTATGCAGTCAAAACTGGCAAATGTAGTTTTTTTCGGTTTGAATATTTCTGATAAGTGATCAACCCGGTTATCGGGAACGGTTACTCTTCCGCGCCTTGATTCTGCCATCCCTGAACGAATTGTTTCAAAATGATTTTGTGTCAGCAATTCAAACAGTGTGCTTTTACCCGAATATTTAAATCCAATGAACCCAAGTTCCATAAGTCACCTACTGCTTTTTATTTTTCAACCAGGCTAAAATCAATGTCTTTGTTGCCAAAACACCTTTTACGTGTGTTCGTTCCACACCGTGTGATGCGCTTACTCCCGGGCCAATGAGCCCAACCCGAACATCCAGGCCAGCCCTCAAGGCCATTGATCCGTCACTGCTGTAATAAGGGAAAACATCCAGCGTATGTAAAATCATTTTTTCACGTGCCAAGGCAACCAATTCGCGTCGGATTTCAAGATCATATGGACCGGAACTGTCCTTGACACAGATGGATACGGCTGATTCTTTTCCATTGATCTTGTCACCGATTACACCCATATCCGCAATGAGGAGCTCTTTCATGGTATTCGGGAGTCCTGCCGGTGCCCCATGACCAACTTCTTCGTAATTTGAAAAGAAAAATCCTGCGGGAATCGTTTTAATTTCCTCTTTATGATTCAGGAGAATATCCAGAAGTATTCCGGCACAAGCCTTATCATCCATAAACCGGGATTTTATAAAACCGGTATCCGTTACTTCAAAACGGGGATCAAAAAAGATATAATCTCCAATACTGATACCCAGGTTTTCGGTTTCCTCCCGTGATTGAGTCTGGGCGTCAATCCGAACATGCATTCCCTGCATCTTTCTTTCCGTTTTAGAAATTTCCTGATTTGCATGTGCTGCAGGATTATCTAGTAAAAATGTTCCTCTGAAGGATTTCCCGGATTCAGTTTGAATGGTTAAGTATTCTCCTTCAAAATTATTGGGCGGCCATCCTCCAATTTGTGTCAGCTCCAGCGTCCCGTCGGACCGTATCCAGCTAATCATGCCGCCAAGAGTATCAATATGAGAAGCAACGACAAACTGCGGTTTATCCGACATGGTAACAAGCAGCGATCCTTTATTCGTCACCTGTACAGCATATCCATTATTCATTAATTGTTTTGACAAATATTTGATTATGTCCTGAGTAAAACCGGATGGTGAAGGAATATTCACAAGATCACGGATATAATCTACTGACATTACAAAGCTCCTTATTTTACAGCGAAAGATTACTGAATTTTCTGGATGGACGCATCAATATAAATTTCAACCCGACGGTTCATGTTACGGCCATATTCCGTCGTATTATCTCCAATCGGCTTAAATTCTCCAAAACCTGCAACGGCAAATTTATTTTCTGCTATACCTGTATTTTCCTGAAGAATACGCATAACATTCTGAGCCCGGGCAGCACTCAGTTCCCAATTATCCCGGTATCGCAGATTGGGCCCGAGAGGGATATTGTCCGTATGTCCTTCAACCCGGATTTCCACATTCCACGATAAGGCGTTTTTATTCAACTCGTGAATAATACCTCTGTATTCACTTTCTTCCAGATGCAAAATTTTAAGATTTCGAATATCTTTTGAAATCTCAATTAATTGTTCATGCAATTCTGGAAGGGGATCGGCTTCGCCGAGATTAAAAAGCGAACGGCCGCTGATGGTGATCTGAACACCCTTTGAATGTCGGTAGACGGAAAAGGAGGCAAGATTATTCTCACGGATTACATTTCTGATATCTGCTTCAGCTTCATCCAGACGATCATTGGTCCACTTGTGGATTCTTGATATTTCACCGGATTGCATGGCAATCATCATTATGAAAAATGTCAGCAACAGTGTCATAATATCTCCGAAAGACAGAATCCATCCCGTTCTGCTGGTCTTTTCCAGCAGCGATATGTACTCTTTGCCTGAACTCATAAAGATGACAGATTCTCGGATATCATATTTATTTTTATATAAAGTTCAACTCTTCTGTTCTCATCCCAGTCACGAACATCATGTAAAGGATGAAAAGAACCATAACCCGAGATGGAAAATATGTCGTCAGGGAGGCCGGTTCTTTCCTTTAAATAAATCATAACCTGATAAGCCCGGGCTGTAGACAAGTCCCAATTATCAGAAAACCGATTTGTCCTGATGGGTTGTTGATCTGAATGACCTTCAATTCGAATATCTGTTTCTATTCGGTACCCGTATGATTTAATCTGAAGTATATTTTTTGCATATTTTTTTTCTATATCCGGCAAATCCGTGTTCATTATAATCTGAGTCAATTGAGCTAAATAAGGATAAAAATTAGGATTTATCTGATCCGAGGCTGAATTGAAAAAAGGCTGATTTCCTACAATAGAGGGGATTAGTATTTTGACTCCTTTGGTACCCGTATTCTCAATATACAACCAATCTGCTTTCAGATTTTTTTTCTGTTCTATCAGCTGTTGCCCAATCCACGCCGTCAGATTATCTGAGAATTTAAAGACCGATGCAGCCTCATTGGTTGCCTTGCCGATAAAGAGGAGAAAGAAAGCCAGAACACCCATCAGAAGGGATGCATATATAACCTTCCATCCGTCCTTGTCATAATCCCTGATTTGTTTCTGTTCAGTGTCCATGTTTCTTTAGAGAATCTTTGTCAATTTTCGGAATAAATGTTAACAATTTTTCTTCCATAAGGAGGGGGTGTTCCTTGGCATGAATGCTAAGTATGCCGGTAAGAATGATTTCATTTATAAAGACTTCTTCATCAGAACGGATTTTTAATTTACCGCCGATAGGAATAAATACAAGATTGGCCAGCAGAACGCCATAAAAAGTTGTCACCAGTGCTCGTCCCATCCCGCTTAATAGTGATGTCATCATAGCCTGTGTATCCTGGGCAAAGGTGGCGATTCCTGTCACCTGACCTTGCTGAGTCATCATAAGTATCAACCCCATAACCGTTCCCAGCAGCCCGAATGCCGGTGCATAGGATCCCATATTATAGAACATCTCCTGACCGTTACGGTGGCGAATAATCATATTCGTCATCTCGCTTCGGAGAAAACGTTCAAGTTTTTCGCCGTCTTTTTCCACCAGTGCCATTTCAACACCTGTCTGCATAAAACGGTTTATCATCTTCGGAATATGATTTTCCAGCTCAAGAATCCCCTTCTCGCGGACAATCTTGCTATAGCCGGATAATTGATTGATTATTTTTATACTTTCCATCTCATGCTTGGTAAAAGCTTTACCGGTTACTTTCAACAATCCCAAAAATTTTTTGAAAGGATAGTTGATAAGCGTGGCAGAAAGTGTTCCTCCCAAAACAATAGCCAAAGCATTCCAGTTCAAAAATGCATGCGGAATACTAAATGAATCATCAAGCATACCTAATGTTATCAGCCCAAGGCCTATCAATAGTCCGAAAAGTGTTGCTACATCCATAACTAATCCTGTTATTTAATTTGTAAAAAAATAAACATGTTTTTATTGATCTTCAAGCAGAATAAAATCAGGAGGATTATTGTCAGGTACTCTGACCTTCATCGGCGTTAAGAAATATTTTTTCAAAAATATATCCTGCTCATTATTATCCGGTAAGAAAAGCGCATTCGGTAATGAATGACCGGCTAAAATCAGCTGGCCTGAATTATTATGGTTCTGTTCCGGAAAAATCTGAAAATCCATTGCTTTACACATCCGGGCTTCCAAACCATTAAAGATATAGCCATTGCCTGAACATCTGTCATCGGTCCACAATTCCCGCCATGGATATGGCAGTTTACGTCTGCTCAGCTTATTATCTTTGGCAATACAGATGAAAGCCGCATCTCTTAGGCTGTCATTGGGATTTACATCCGATATTATAATCTGATCCGGTTCAATATCCGTTATAACAACCTGTATCTTTTTTTCTTTAAGGATATTTTCAGTATCCTCCACGCGAAACGGTTCGTCGAATCGGACTTCTGAACCGTAATAACAGGGTGTTATAACCGCAATCAGCCAGTCAGACAAATCCGTGATTGTTTTTGAAAAGGACACTCGTCCTGCACGGAAAAAGGAAAACTCTTTCCCGACAGACTGAGCTGCGGAAAGGATATTATACTGACTGTATTCTGCCCATACATTTTGAACCCGTGCATAAACAGCCGGATAATCAAGACGAACATAGGGGATCTCTACAGGGTCATTGATAAGAGGAACTTGTGACAGCAATGATTGAGGAAAAGGTATATCGGTAACAATTTTTACCGGAAATTTTTGAGAAACATAACCATCAATCGCTACAGGCGTAAGATCCTCAGGGAAATTATGGAAAGGTTCTTCTCCTGAAATAACAACAGCGGGGATTCCCGCATCCATCAAAGCATGGAAAAGAAGGATCATCTCAGGTTTTGTTACTCGCTCAACAATAACAGGTGTTCTGCTGTTGAGGCCGGCTTTTAACAGCTGGCCGGACAAAGTGCGGACACAAGAAGTCCAATCGAAAAACGAGTAGGATTTTTTCTGAAACCAGGAAAAGGCAGGAGCATCCGGAATATACCGGCGATGTTGAATCAGAACAGATCCAAAATTCGGAAAGGGAACCACTTCCTCATCATAAGGAATTCCAAGATAGTCGTGATAAAGCTCAGGAAGCGGGTAACGAATAGTTTTCATCATTTATGTTCTCTGTAAAAAATCATGTAGGTCTTTTCCGGGAATAGTATAAAAGGATTAAACGATGTTATTCCATATCAATCTGTTCAGGATCCATATATTTTTTTGCATAGCGGATATAAAGTTTAGTTTTTTTAAAAAAGGCATAAAGTTCCGGATCTATGTGATAATCTTTAACCATAAAATCCATAATGCGCATGGCTTCAGAAAGGGTTTTCCCTTTTTTATACGGCCGGTCTCTGGCAGTAAGAGCTTCGAATATATCGGCTAAAGCCATAATCCGGGCTGGTAAAGCAAGATTGTCAGCATTTAATCCTTTGGGATAACCGGATCCATCCATTCTTTCATGATGATTGGCAGCATACTCGGGAACCCGTTTTAATTTTTTGGGGAACGGAAGTTTGCTCAACATTTTATCGGTAACGACAGCATGGTTGTTAATAATTTGCCGTTCTTCTTCCGTCAGCGTTCCCCGCGAAACATGCAGATTATACACTTCGTTTTCAGTCAAAACTGTTTCCGTATTCCCCTCAATGGTAACGGTTGTTTCAGCAATTTTATTGACACGTTCTTTCAAATCCTGAGAAAGGAATTCTCCTCCGGTATTCATTCTTTGAATAAAATTAAAATCATCCGTGATTTGCTGAACATCCCGACTCAGTTGATCAATCATGGCATTATGTTCAGTGTTAAATGCCTTCTTTCCGGACAGACCGGCAAGCGCTTTCAACATTTCGATTTCCCGCTCCTTCTTCAGGATTTCAAAACGCAAACTGACTGCATTGATACGATCATATATTGTTTCAAGTTTAGTGGATTTATCAACAACATACTCAGGGGTCGTAATCTTGCCTATATCGTGGAGTAAACCGGCAAAACGTATTTCATCAATCTGGTTTTTGCCGTACACAACATTAGCATATACGCCTTCATTGCTGTTTGAAACTTCCTGAGCCAGTTCAACCGCCAGTTCGGCAACTCGTTCAATATGTCCGCTTGTATATTTGGATTTTTCATCAATTGCCGATGCAATAACATGAATAATCGAATTCAGCAGTTCTTCCAATTCGTGAATTAAACGGTTTTGAGTAATGGCCACAGCCGCCTGGCTGGCGAGTGCTTCTGTCAGAGCCTGGGCTTCCGGACTGAATGGAATTGTCTGTTTATTTTCATCCTTGGCATTGATCAGCTGCAGGACGCCAATGACTTCATTCTCATGGTTTTTCATCGGAAGCGTTAACATACTTTGAGTTCGGTATCCGGTTTTCTGATCAAATTGTCGTGTCCCGGTAAAATTAAATCCATCAACATAATAGACGTCATCAAAATTAAGCGTTTCCTGTTTCAGGGCAACATAAGCGGCTACCATTTCGAGATACGGCGAACCGTCATCATTATATAATTTAACCGGATACCAGTTAATCTCATTACCGGAAGTTCCTCCCATTCGAATATTCATAGAATCTGTATGAACAATACTGAAGCGGAGTTTATGTTCATCCTCGGTCATCATGTAAAGTGTTGCCGCATCTGCTCCTGTAATTTTTTTTGCATACGTAACGATATTTTCAAGAAGTATATCCTGGTTTTTTTCCGTACTGAGAGACGTTCCTACAGAAACAAATACATTAACACGATCCTGAAGAATCTGAATTACGTTTTTCAGTTCTTGTTTCGTTTTGGCTTTGAGACACTTTTCAGACAACTCGAATGTTTTCATATCAGAAAATATCAAAATACATAAGTTTTATTTCTCTGTTAAAAGATTCCACATTCTCACCCCAGATAAGGTTATTGAAATCCACTTCGAGATAGAGATTTTGTGAGAGACCTATCCGGACTCCGGCATTTAAAAACCCGTAACCTTTGGATATTTTAAACGCTTTCATATCAGAAAATTTTTCATAATTCAAAGCTGCATCATATTCTACCATTAACGAAAACTGGGGATTCAATTCCATGGCTGCTCCCAAAAAGAAGGATGGAAGTTTACTTTCTTCCGGTTGTTCAAGGCTGTAATTTGCGCCACCATGAAGACTTGTGTTTCCGATCAGATGCCAGTTTTTACTCATGACCGCAAAAAATCCCGGAGATGTAATTTCATAATGACCATCCGTAAAAAGGCCATAGCCCTGGGAAGAGAATCCTACAGATATTCCGGGCCCTTTCATCCCTTCATCTACCAGACGGTATTTAACATGGACGCCGGGTTGAGGATTCCAGGAAACACTTTCATTACCGATAATATTTGAACCGCCATAGGAAATACCCATGGAAAACCGGTCTGTTAGTCCAACCATAGCACCGATCAGCATTCCGCCCGACGTTGTAAAACGGAGATCTGTCAAATATGATCCCCGGTCCAGTGTAGCCACTGTTGGTGTATTTATCAATTGTACCGGTGCAGGAACATATTGGGCTTGCACCGCAGCGGCAGCAGTTAATGCAAAGACACAAAATATCAACAGCTTTTTCATTGTTCACCTTGTTTGTTGTTTTTTTCAATTGATGAAACGAAGCACCTTTCACTAAGCTCATAATACTGTTGCCATACTTTATTCACAACAATTTCTTTACAAGCAGAAGAAAATTCATCAACAACTTCTTTTCTGTCTCTGATAATTTGAGTGACCAATTTAATCAGTCCTTTATCATTACGTGAACCCAACATTTCAAGAATACGATCCCAATCGGTCAGCATTTCATACTGACTGTAAACCGGGCTGTTCAGAAGCATGATGGTTTTTTCCTTTTCTTCCAGCAATATTTTTTTTACCAAACTGAAATTCTGATCAAGAGTGTATATCTGACGAAGGGCCCGGGTGGTTTTGACAACCAGCGTTTCTGCCTGTTTCCATCCGTCAGATACAGCTTTCATCATGTGAAGAAACGAACACAATTTCATAAAATCCGGGATGAGTTCACCGGACAGTTTCATATTAATTTTATCCTTATCAATGCTTTGAACCAGTACAAGCGGTACCAGATAATCCAGGGTTTGGGTGTGAGCGACATTGTTATTTGTCACATTTTCCGGAAAGGATTCGGATGCTTTTAAAAATGAATCTTTCCTGTCCCTATGAAAGCTTTTCAGCAGTTGATAAGGAAATTTTTTCTGTCTGATGCTTAATTCGTTCCTTAAAATTGTCTCTGCATACAAAGCTCCTCTTAACGCCCCTTTACGATTCTGGTAAGCAGAGGACTCATAATAATGAACCATATCCTGCGTATGAACAAGCGCCTGACAGATATTCAGGATTCTGTTAAATAATAAAATATCCGAACTGAAATCAGAATGATCGGTTAAAATGCCCAAAAATTGTCCGGATACAATAAAATTTCGTATATGTTCGGACAGGTTTTCACCGATACTGAATTCCTTATTGCCTTGATTGACTTCGTCAACAAGTGAATAAGCAAGAGAAAAATCGTGTGCAAAGCTTACTTTCAGCGCTTTTATCATGATTATAAGTCGTTATGCAAGTTTCTTTCTATTAAATCAGGGGATGCATAACTGATGAGTCTGCCCTGATTGACCCCGGGTTTATCGGGGAATTTGACATAGGCGCAATCCCCCGGTTTGAATTGAAATCCTTTAAAAACATCCAAGCCGATCAACGCACACAAAAATTGTCCCAATGTCGGCTGATGCCCGATAATCAATAAATTTTCAGGGAGACTTTCGTCTTCCAAAAATGAAATGATCTCACCAGCTGAGCCATTGAGAATCATAGGATCGGTAAGAACAATAAATGGCGATATCTTTAAATGTTTACATAAAATCTCTGCGGTTTGCTGTGTTCGGCGTGTCGGACTTGTAATTATTTTTTCGGGTTTTGGGAACCAGGGGTCAATAGTTGAAATAAAATTCTTTAGTGTTTCACTTCCTTCTTTTGTCAAATTGCGGTCTGCATCATTATCATGACTTCTGTTTCGTGCTTCTGCCTGACCATGGCGCATAATTACAAGATTCATAAGCATTCCTGCCTGTATTTTAAAGAAATGTAAAGAGATTTTTAATCTAAATCGACAGTTTACTCACTTTGGATCGTTGATAATTCCTTTATATAGTGGATCAATGCTGCGAAGCATACTATCCATATATGTTTGAATCCGGACAGCAAAAGCACGCCTTTCATCCAGGGAAGTATCATCATATTCGGGAATTACCGGTTTGCCGATTTTAAATTTCAATTCAACATATCTGTATTTCAAAACCTGCGTAATATGCGGAATAAATGGAACACCCCCATACCATGCAATCATATCACGCTTGTCTTGCGGTACGGCTTTCCCCTCAATGCTTACAACAGTGCTGACAGTAGGAAGAACAGGCACTTTCAACTGGTTTGCTACAACAAATAGTGCTGATTTAAACCGTTTTAAATATGTTCCGTCAGTGGTTGTGCCTTCCGGGAAAAATATAATATTGATATTTTTTTTCAATGTCTGAACCAGAGATTCAATATATCGTCCGGACAACCCCCCTTTATCCCGGTTCACAAAAACTGTTCCACCAATCCTTGCAGCCAACCCAAAAACAGGCCATGATTTGATTTCTTCTTTTGATACGGGAACAGCCGGAACAATAGACATCGTACAAAATGCTTCAATATAACTATAGTGATTCCCGACGACAAGAAAACCGTTTTTTTCCGGAATATTTTCTTGACCTTCAATCTGAAGTCGTATACCGCAAATCTTATTTAAAACCAGACAAAACGGTTTAACAAACTTAAAAATCACTTTATCCGCAAGGTCATGATTGAAAAGTCGAATCATTACTTTTAAAAGACCCATAATAAATGCCGAGATTAAAAACAACAAGAGCACCAGTACAATTCTTATACCAAACCGTATATTCCTCATAATTGAAAATTACCTGTTTTTCATACCGTTGATCAATTGTGACTCTATTAGATATTTATGATGAGCTTCTTCTTCCGCAAGTCGTATCAGAAGTTCTCTGGCTGATGAATTAACGGGACAGGATTCCGATAAAATAAGATAAAGATCCCGGGAATCTTCCTCAAACTGGGCGGCCATAACCAGCGTATCCTCAGGAGAAAGATCCTTCAGTTTTCCGGATATGTTTTTTTCATCGGTTACGTGAAGGTCAATTACAGGTTTATTATCCATATCAAGGAACTCTTTTAAATCAATATTTTCCAACATATTCCTGTGTTCTTCTTCCATATGCATCATATCAATAAGCATATCTCTTGTTTTCGGATTTTCAACCTGTTCAGCCAGCCGTTCATATCGCCGGGCAGCCTTTTTTTCCTGATCAACAGCAAATTTAATAATCTCTTCAATACCTGGCATAGGATACTCCTGCTTATGGTTGTATAGTAAAACCGGACAGAATGTCCGGTTAAAATTAATTCAATTCAAGAATATGATTTAAATCTTTTATTATTCTATCATATCCGTATCAAGAAAGTCCTCGATATCAAACTTTCCTTCGGAAGCCAGTTGTTTTACTGATTGAACTAATTTTCTTCTGGCAGTTTCAACTTTTCGTCTTGGTTGGGGACCTTCCGCATCTTTTATTTCGTCTTCCAGCATGATTTGTGTTTTCTGGGGAAGGTTTCCTATGATAAACTTTACAAATTCCTCTTCCATCCCTTTTAATGCCAGTGCCAAATCCTGAAGTTCAACACTTTTTAATGCCTCTCGCAAAACATCAAGAGGGAGTTTATCAAAACTGTCAAAAGGAACATAGTACTTGGCAAGATCCCTTGCCAGGTCCGGGTCTTCATTTTGAACATGACTTACAAATTGTTCTTCAAAATTCGGTTCAAGCTGACTTAAAATATCCGCAATCTGCTTAGAACCGCCTTTATTAAAATGTGCTTTATGGGGAACCAGTCGTGCTTTATCCCGGATATCGTTTTCAATATTGATTATTCCTTCATAAGGAATCTGTTCTATATCATTCATCTGAATAAGAACTCTGGCTCTTTCATCTTCTTCCATATTTTTTATTACTTCAACCTGCACACTCATATCCAGTTGACTCAGAACCAATGCTTTTACAAGTTCACTTTCCGGTTCAAGGAGGTATCGTATCTGATCAGAAGACATCGGTTTGAGAAAATCAAAAAGCACTTTTTGCTCACCATCGCTGAATATCTTGATTTTCTCCGACATTAATTGGAAATAGTATTCTTCCAGGACCTTCCTTTTGAGTTCAAAGGGTACTTTGGTCAATGTCTCGGCATGTCGTCTTAACTTATTCAGCTGTGCCTGAGACAAGTGTCGAAACAACGATACAGACAGATTGTCTCCCAGTGTTTTATATATGATAGCCGCTCTGTCAAGATTGGAGAGTTTTTGCGGATCACTCATTTTCCCGTTCTCCTTCTTCTGCCGTTTCATCAGCCGGCGTTTCTTCTTCCATCCAATCCCGGATAATCCGGCTTGCAGCATCCGGATTTGCTACGCTCATATTTACAATATTTTTCCGGATTCCGTCCAGTTCGGCTTTTTTCTCAATGGGATCCGGCGGAGAAACCGGTTCCCGTTCAAGCTTGCTTTCTTTCTTTTCTGCCTGTATTTCACTTAAAATCTTCCGTCTGATAGACTCTTCTTCGGCCTGCCGGTTTTTCTCCCGTGTGATCATTTCATTTTCGTGTTTTTTCCCTTTCCGGATAATTGCAACAGCTAAAGAAATGATCGCTGCGGTCAAAACGACCAGTAAAGCCCAAAACCACAGGGGTATTTTGCTTTTCTGGAGGCTCAACAATTCATCCTGTGTTTCGCTGAGAAGGGCAAGTTTTTCGGCAATGGCTTCTTCCAACTCCCTTTTTTCCTGATATTTGCTGTCTGAAACCGCTTGTGTTCTCAGTTGATCATCAACTTCCATTTGCTGTGTGGCAAGTTGCAATTTTAAAGCTGCAATCTCATTCTGAAGTTCTTGCAGACGGGTTGTATCCTTACCCAGCATTTCAAGTCGGATTTTCTGTTCTGTAATCATTTTTTGCGTTTCAAGATCATCGGCAATGGATTGACGTGTGTTAAGTTTATCAATGATTTTCAGCAGCATATTTTCTGTTGGAGTGGGTTCCGCGCTTCGAGCTGTCTGTCTGATTTCCTGCTGACGTGCCAGATTGTTGATTTGATCCTGTATCTGCTGGATCAGGCGCTGCGTATCGTCAGTCCTTTGAATTTCTTCCTGGGATCGTTCATACCGCACATCACGAGCTGCGATAACCGGATCGACTTTGGGTGTTTCATCTTCGCTGAAAGTGGTTGTCATTATACTGAGCACATCGCCGCGAACCCTGTCAAAATGAGAAGCAACAATGGCAACCTGGCGAATTGATTCTACCAGATCCGGTTTGATTCCTTCCTTTAAAATTATACTGATATCCAGTCTTTTTACTTTGGGAATAAGGGGTGTGGAGCGGGCTACTGAACGACTTCTTAGACGATCCTGAGATTCAGGACTGTCTAGGCCGGGAAGAAGGGCGGTTTGTTCTTCTCTAACCCGGATGGATTCATCGGGGATTTCTTCTGTTAAAACATCCAGTCTCCTGTCTCCGATACGGGCAGGGATACCGGGAAGAATTTCATCAAATTCCTCTTCATAAGCAGGCGCGGCTGCAGAGGGCGTTTGTGCAGGACTTGTACGTCTTGTATCATCACGAACCGGTGCAGCAGGTTCATAAACTTCTTCTACGCGATGATCAGGAACAAAGTCCAGATCAGCTTTTACATCAACGATAAAGTGGCTGTTTCCAAGAATTCTTTCCACAGCCTGAGAAATTTTATTCTGGAGCGCTTGTTCAAGTTCCAGTTTTTGTGACAAATAATTGCTAGTCTGGGCGTTCAGGGTCAAGACCGTTAACAGGATTATTGTCAGAGTAAAACTAACAAGTTTCCGACAATTCATGGGTGCTCTCCTTTATTAAGATATTGCCAGGAATGTAATTTCAACCCGGCGGTTCTGACTTTTATTTTCCGGAGTCGTATTTGGGGCTTTGGGGCGCGTATGGGCAAAACCGATAGCCCTGAAACGCTCCGGTTCCAATCCTTTTGACAAATAATAATTGACAACTTTTGAAGCTCTCGCCGCAGACAGCTCCCAGTTTGAAGGATAAAGATTTGAACGGATTGGATCACTGTCAGTATGTCCTTCAACGGCAATCTGATAGATGGAGTTGTCGATTTTTGCAATGAATTTATCTAAAATCGGAAAAACCTGTGGGTTTAATTCTGCACTGCCTCTGGCAAAAAGCAGGTCGGCAACTATAGAAATAGTTACTCCCCGGTGAGAATGATGAACGTCAACATATTGATCAAGATTCTCCTGATTTATGATCTCTTTCACATCTCTGTCAATCTGGGCGAGGGAAACCCGGCCTTCAACAGGCGCACTTTTTTTACCAAGTTCCTTACCCATTGCTTCGCCAAACTGTTCAATTTTAACCGGATCAATGGTTGACATGGAAAATAGAAGAACAAAAAAAGTCATAAGAAGGGTCATCATATCAGCATATGTGACAAGCCATTCTTCCGAATCCGTTTCTTCCCTGGAAACAGGAGCTCTTTTAATTAAATCTTCCATTATCCTTTTTGTTCAACCTCTCTGATCCATTCTCTCGGAGGGAGGAATGAATTCAGTTTTTCACGGACAATTAGAGGATGTTTTCGGTTATAAAGAAGACATACACCTTCAATCAACATCAACTGAACCATTGATGCTTTTTGGATTCTGGAATCAATTTTTGCAGCAGCGGGATTAAAGAACAGATTTGCCAGAATAGCACCGTAAAAAGTCGTGACAATAGCTGCCCCCATCCCTTTTCCTAGCTGAGAAGCCATATCGCCGGTTGCTGAGGTAGCGCTCATGCCATACAACATCACAACCAGGCCTATGAGTGTTCCGATCATCCCAAAGGCGGGAGAAAACTTCCCCATTGTCTTTACAATATTCACTTCACCTTTTTCCCGTTGTTCCCGGTTTATGATGCGTGACGTTAAAATTTCACGAATATCTGCATCGCTATAACCATCAATAACCAATTGAATTCCATCTTTTAAAAAGGGGTGACGCACTTCATCTATATGTTTTTCCAGTTCTGTTGGACCCCGGCGGGCAAAAGAAGCCAGTTCAACTATTTGTTTAACCAGGTTTTGCATTTCTCTTTTTTCGCGTCTGAAGACAATTCCTATCACTTTAAAAACACGACCGACTTCATGGAGAGGAAAAGCAATCAATGATGCCGCCAGTGATCCGCCAAGAACAATCGCCAGTGACGGTAACGACCAGAACATCTGATAATCCTGTGTCAAAAGAGTGATGCCGAAAAAAATCAATCCCAGTCCCAGAAAGATCCCTATAATCGTTGCAAAATCCATTGCGGCTCCTTAATTGTTTCCCATAAAGGACTGTGTTCTGGTGCGGTTTTCCTGCAAAACCTTCAGAATATTTCTCACATCTTCATATTCCGGATCTATCTGCAGGGCAAGATTCCAGTTAATCGTTGCTCTCTGTATATCACCCATTTTATAATAAATTGATCCGCGTCTGGCATAAGCCAGAGACAAGTTTGGATTAAGCTGAATGGCTATATCAGCTTCATTAAGTGCCTGTGTATAATCTCCGGCATAAAAGAATCTCAGGCTCCGGCTAAGATGCTTAAGAGCAAGATTAATATTTTGTTGCATAACATGCTGCTGGAGTTTAACAGACTGCAATGAATCTTCCAGAACGGATTTCTGTTGTCTTAAAAGGGCAACCATATTATTCAGGTTATCAACTGTTTCAACGGAAATTCTGAGGGAATCCCGAAGTCCCATAATTGTTGCATCAGCTTCACGGATAACAGAATCCAGTTCGGCTTTATACTGAACTTCCGTACCCGTAACCGGCTGCAATCTTCCGCTTTCGATAGGAATATCCATCCGCCCGCCGGGTCTTTTTTGAGACAAAGCTTTGGGAATGGACAGGGTTAAACCAAGTGAAACTGAAGGCAGATTGCTTTCATCTGTTTTGCCAAAATTGGGCAGCCATTGGAGTTGGGAAATACCGATATTGAACTGGTACTCTGCAGTAACGGGTATTTGCAGCCCAAGGTTCAGCCCTGAGCCGTCAAATTCTCCCAAAAAATTAATACCTCCCCGATCATGAAGCATACCTGTCCTAAAAAGAAATCCGGCAAACACACCGATTGAAGTGGTCGTATCATTACTGGCAAATGCCCGTGAAAGATTACCGCTTCCCGCGCCCATATAAGTATTTAACCCGGTTGTACCTAAAGATTTTTCAGTAGAAATAACCGCAAAAAAAGAAAAATCGTTTTTATCAAGCTGCATCTTGCCTTCAATATCTCTGAGGACAAAATCCCAGAGCCCCACAGCCATGGAAATATCACCATAGGACATTACACGCTTTGTGAGGTTCAAGCCATACTCAACACTGACCGGATCAAGAGCAGAAACTTCAAGGGGCTGGACAACAGACAAGCCTACATTAAGCGTATTGATCAGCTCCATATCAAAGTATACAGCACTTGACATACGGAAATCATCCACGCCATACAGATCGGAGCCGAAACCGGCTCTGAAAATATAGGGATACTCGAGAGAAGAACTTCCGGGAATTCTCATCATGGGTCCCGGCTTTGAAAAAGAGACCTGTGAAGAGGCATAGAGATTCTTCCCTGATAAAAACAGTAAGCAAACCAGGGAAAACAACAACAGACTTTTTGATTTATGTATCACGGATTTTTCTCCAACTCTCTACGGGCAAAACTTGAAAATTTAGACTGGGGGAAGTGTTCCAGGTACATACTGAAATAATGCCTGGCTTCCGTACTTTTCCCCAGGTTTCTAAAGCTGACAGCCATCAGGATCATTGAATTTTCCCTGAACAGATCCAAGTCATCGGCCAAAACCTCTTGAAGCAGGATTACTGCCTCATTATACGTGTCAAGCCTGAAGGCACATTCAGCCATCCAGTAAAGAGCACTTATTCGCAATTCCCGGTCATCAGTCCCTTCGCTGACCAGACGCAGATTTTCATAAGCTTTTTTATATTCGCCTGAATTGAAATACTGCAGTGCTTTGGCATAATGCTCTTTTTCAACAGAGGGAAGGGATTTTTCAGAGACTTGGGGCGTTGAACGTTCCTCACGGCCAAGCCTTTCCTTCAAAATACGAACATCTTCTTCCAGCCGTTCGATGCGGCGAATCACATCATCCGGCAGAACAGGGTTTTTCAATGAATCTCTTTTCACCTGTTGTTGGGCCGCTCTCTGTTCTTCAGCCCTTTCCGGAAAAAGCATTTGAATATCAAGCATTGGATCAGCAAACCCCGCTGAAATAAATAATATCAAAGAACAGAAAAAAATCACAAACTTCATGTTTAAAACTGTCCCGAATCCATCATTTCCTGAACTTTACTTACAAGTTCACTTCCGGGATAGTCCTCAATAAGTTTTTTAAACGCTTCCAGTCCTTCCACTTTTCGTCCAAGTTTCAGGTATGATAATCCGATTTTAAACTGGGCATGATCTGCTTTATTCCCATTGGGAAGGTCTTTAACCTTTGCAAATTCGGAAATTGCCCTTTCATAAAGCCCCTGGGCATAATATCCTTCTCCGATCCAATATTGACAATTGTCCGAATAATCATTATCGGGTGAAATTCTTATCAGTTCCCTGAACTCTTCGATTGCCCGGTTCCTTTGTTTATCAAATAACAGATCAAGCGCTTCCTGATATCTTTGAAGATATTCGTCCTGTGTCAGATTCATAACGGGACTGATCGCTTTATCAATTGCGCCGGTATCCTTAACGGTTTTACTTTCTGCAGAATCATGCGACGTATCCGTTTCCGATGCGATAGCTTTTAAAAGATTTCTTTCAGATTCCCTGACGGCTTCTGTTTCAAGAGCACGGCGGATAGAATCCTGAGAAGCGGTCAAATACGTTTGCAGCTGTTCATTCATCCGTATCAGTTCAAGGTTTTTTTCATCCAGCTGCGACAGTTTTCCTTCCAGTTCTTTCGATGATTCTTTTTCCTGCATTATACGGCTTTTCATGGAATCGGTCTGAGATTCCATATCAATGATTGTCGATTTCAGATCACTGATTTCACTCTGGAGTATTATTATCTGGTTTTTCAGGTCCATAATTTCAATGGTTCTCTGCTGGACTTCCTGTTCACGGCGTCTAAGATCATCTTCTGCCCTTTGTAATTCTTCCGGATCGACGGCAGGTTTAGAACTCCCGCAGGATGAAAACCCCAATGCCAGAATTAAAAGAAAAATGAAGATATGAAAAGAGTGTCTCTTATTCATATTCCTCCCAGTTGATTGTATAAGAGTAACCAATGAATGTACCAAAAGAAGCGGGGATATTCAATGTGAAGGTTCCTGAAGCGCCGGGCAGCAGCGATGCATCAGATGAAACACCGCTGGCAAAAGTCATATAGGATCCTTTCACAAATTTAGTCAGTGTTTTTGTTTCACCGCTCCAATTCATTCTGAAAATAAAATTAATTTTTACAAAATCTGCCCGTCTTGCTCCAATATTCTTTATTTCACCTGAAAAAATCCGATTCCCGGAATGATCGGTCGTTTCCCGAATATTGCCAACCAAAACACAATTTGCACTCACGGCTGTTGCTGCCGGTCTCTCCGGAAGTTCGACGGGAGAAACGGCATCCGCTGTCGGTGCTGTAACAGGACGTGAAGATACCGGCGCTGCAGACTCGGAAACGGTTTCGAACGGCGTGGCAGGAATATTATCTACAATCCGTACAATATCACTTCTTCTTATGACAAGATACCCGATGAGCGTCTGGATCTTAACAATATCATTATCCTGGAAAAGGATTTTACCATATATGGTAGATCCGTTCTGCAGAATTATCTCTTTGTTATATATTTTTAACGGATTTTCCCACAAGGAAGATTTTGCTTTCAGGTCTTTTAGCTCCGCTTCCAGATGTTTGATGCGGGCTCCCTGTTTTTTTAGCTCATAAGAGAGCTCATTAATGACAAAAGGATAATCCCTCTCCTGAATGACACTGTCCTGAACCCCTGCCCTTGCCAACGCACTCATTTCCTGCCGGATCATGACATTTTGTTCATCAATAAGGACCTGATCGCTCGTTGGCAAATCACTCTCATCTCCGCCCCTCCCGCGGAACCAGGCACAGCCGGACAAGAGCACCAGAAACACACCCAAACGAACCCATCTATTGAGAGACATTCGGTTTTCCTTTTTATTCTGAATTTACACTTATTGAATAAGAACTTTCAACATATATACATACTTAAAAAAATATAAATTCAAATCGGATTAAAGTCAAGATAAAAACTATATAACAATGTTTTAAAGCCTTTCATTTAAAACTCTGTTTAGAATATTCTCAAAAGTGCCTTTGTATCAACGAGTTAGCGCCTGTATCGAAGGATGGCGCTAATGGGTGAAAATGTCCCCATTTCAGTCGAAACAAATTCAATCCTGGCACTTGTATCAAGGGCGATATGAATAAGTTCGTCGGTTATATCAAGTGTGCGTTCCATGGGATGGCCGCATTCTGAACACAAATCATCGCTGTCCGTTGTTGTGTGTAAACACCATTTACATACGCGTCCTTTTGTTTGAAAACTGTCTTGTATCATAAGGGTATCAACCTGTCCCTGCTGAAGGGCTTCTTCAACATGGCGAATACCGCTGACGCCTTTATAATTTTTATGAAACTCATTCGCGAGCATATTCAATAAATCGCCCTCAAACATATGCCGGCATTCCGGTATTTCTTTGTCAATCAGTTGAAACACCTTATCGATGGACAAATTGGGATCGATGGATAACTTGCGAAAAATTTTATGTTTAATATCCGGACGAAGAAAACTTTCAAAATCTGACATGCTCTCTCTGAGTCCGCCCAGAATAATCCAGTCAAAACGATATGTTGCATCCAATTGCTCCATTTGCCCGGCAATATTCTTGTAATGTTTGGACACTGCTTCTTCCCGGCGCCGTTCGTTTTTCCGTTCGTCCATACCGCCGAATCCGCCGTCAGTAGTATCGTCAGGAATAAGATTGATGACATCCAATAACTCTTCTTTATGACCAAGGTGATTGACAAGGATTTTTCCCTTCCCCTGATCCACCAGGACTATGGCATAATTCCTCTCTTGGCTCATTCCCTCAAGGAACGGTCTTAAATACGGCCTGTCCTGAATAACCATCATGTTTTCGACAGGAAAACCAATATGAACAACCTGCCATACATATACCCTGGCTGAAGAAATGATCATATAGGATTGCCTTGCCCCGCCCAGCTGGTTATTTAGAAATTTGATGATTCCCTCAACATCTTTATCTACAGATCTTTTTTCTTCATCAGACAGGTTTTTATAAAAAGTCTTCTCTTTTTTTTGCTTGAATAAATTGTTTACAACAATTTCTGCACTCCGGAGCTGCTGAGATGTGGAAACATCAAGATAAACGGTAGTAACGGGATTTCCCTCGGTTTTTAAAGTTTGCAAAGACTGGATAAGCTCAACTGAATTCATATCAGTCCTCCTTTTACTAATGTTTAGCAGATGAATATTTTATGTACTTTGAGGCATTTCTAATTCAATATACGGTTGTGTTTTGTCAAATTTCAATACTTTTACTCTCTGTAAACGGGAATGTTGCTTTCTATTTTCATTCTTTTTTCATTACTTTTCAAGAATGCAGGAGGTATGATGAAATCATTGACAAAACATCTTACATTTAACATCCCGTCACGCATGGGTTTTGTTAATATTACAAGATATGTGGAGGAACTGGTTCGGGAATCCGGAATCCGGGAAGGGCTTTGCCTTGTAAATGCAATGCATATAACGGCTTCTGTATTCATCAATGACGATGAGCCCGGCCTGCACGAAGATTACAAACGGTGGCTTGAAAAACTGGCTCCCTTTGATCCGGGTACTAAGCTTTATGCTCATAACAGAACCGGTGAAGATAACGGTGATGCCCACCATAAACGGCAAATTATGGGTCGCGACGTAGTCATAGCTGTTACAGATGGCCGTATTGATTTCGGCCCGTGGGAACAGGTTTTTTACGGAGAATTTGACGGCCGAAGACCCAAAAGAGTCCTTGTAAAAATTATCGGAGAATAAATACACCCATGAATCATGACATTATCCGTTCTTTTCGCACACAAATTGATCAAATTGACAAATCGATCATTGAGTTACTGAAGAAGCGTATGGAACTGGCCTATAAAATCGGTCTTGAAAAAGGGAAAAACGGTCAGGTGGTGACAGTCCCTGAAAGAGAAAAGGAGATCCTTGAATCCCTGAACAATGTCTCGTCCCCGTATATGAGTTCTGAAGATTTCAAAACTTTGTTTTCGCATATCATTTTATTCGGCAGAAAAGCCGGCGAAAAAGGTGCACAGGCTGTAACAAATGAAGGGGAAAAAATATAATGATCATCGTTCTTACACCGAATTGCAAAGAAGAGCATATAGACCATATATCGGAACATCTTCATAAACTGGATTTGAAAATTCACAAATCCAGAGGAGAAGATCATATGATCCTCGGTGTTATCGGGGATATTTCACGGGTTGATATAGACAAAATCAAAGGATTTGACGGGGTTGCAAATATCATACGCATTTCAGAGAGTTATAAACAATGCTCCCGATCTTTTCACCCGTCAGACAGTATTATTCATGTAGGAAATGTTCCCTTTGGCCGCAAGGAAATTGCAATTATTGCAGGCCCTTGCTCTGTTGAAAACGAGAAAATGATAAAAAAACTGTCTCGTGAACTGACCCGAAGCGGAGCCCATGCTCTCAGAGGCGGCGCATTCAAGCCCCGGTCATCCCCCTATGCTTTTCAAGGTCTGGAAAAAGAAGGACTCAAATATCTGAAAGAAGCATCCCAACAAACCGGAGTTCCTTGTGTTTCGGAAGTTATGGCCATTTCTGACATCGATCTCTTCTGTGAGTACGTAGATGCGATTCAGGTGGGAGCCAGAAATATGCAGAATTTCAGTCTGCTTAAAGCCCTTGGCACAACCCAAAAACCTATCATACTTAAACGGGGCATATCCGCCACAGTGGAAGAGTGGCTCAATGCGGCAGAATATATCGTAAACGGAGGAAACCCGAATGTTATTCTGTGTGAACGGGGAATCCGAACATTTGAAAGTTCTACCCGTTTTACACTCGATTTGTCATCTGTCCCGGTCATCAAGAAATTATCCCATCTGCCCGTTATTGTGGATCCCAGTCATGCCATGGGAAAACGGGATCTGGTTTTGTCCATGGCCCGGGCTGCCGTAGCTGCGGGTGCAGACGGTATTATGGTGGAAGTTCACGACGATCCCAACAATGCCCTTTCGGACGGACCGCAATCCCTTTATCCGAAACAATTCAGACAATTAATGAAAGAATTGCAGGTTATCAGCCAGGTTATCGGACGGGGGCTGCTAAGATTATGAAACCATCGGAATTCAGCGTAATCGGCTATGGCCGCTTTGGCAGACTTATGGCAGGGATCCTTTGCCGTTACGGAACCGTCTATGCCTGTGACAGTAAAAAATTTACTCCTGAAACCGGTATACAGAGCGTTTCAGTTGATGAAGCACTTAAAAAACAAGTCATTTTTCTGTGTATTCCCATATCGGCTATTCCTGTTTTTCTAAACGAAAATAAGGATAAATTTTCACCCGAAAGCACGGTGATTGATACTGCTTCTGTCAAGTCCTGGCCCGTTAAATGGCTGGACGAAATACTTCCCAATATTCCTCATTTAGGGATCCATCCCCTGTTTGGACCCGACAGCTATGCAGAAAACCGCGTCAACCTGATTATCCTTACGCCCTCCGAACAATATCCTGAACTTGCCACATTTTGGCGGGATATCTTTCAGGAATGGCATTTTTTTACACGCATATTAACACCGGAAGAACACGACAGCAGCATTGCCGCGTCACAGGGATTGACGCATTTTATCGGGAATGTTCTTTTAACCATGAAACTGCCTGAATCAAAAACACCCACAAAAGGATACGGAATGCTCAGGGCTGTTGAATCGTTCTGCAGCAACGATACTCCTCAGCTCTTCAGGGATATGCTCATGTATAATGACCATTCATCCGAAATGTTCAGATCCTTTATGAAAGCAACCCACACTGTTGCTTCTCTTATTCGTAAAGAGACAAAAACGATCCTTAAAGAAAAAGTAATCATAGGGGCCATGGGCGATGAAGGGAGTTTTTCTCATGAGGCCGCTTTACAGTTTATTCATGACAGACAGCTTGTCAATGCAGAGGTGTTGTGCCTGACTTCAGCGGAAAATGTTCTTGAAGCCCTTGAGTTGGGTAAAATCCAAATCGGGCTTCTCCCAATTCAGAATGCTGTAGGCGGTGTTGTCCAGGAAACGCTCTCACACCTCACGGGAACCCGGTGTAAAATATCCGGACACTTTCCCTTTCTGGTTAAACAATGTCTGTTATCTAAACCCGGATTTGAAGGACCGCCGGTTTCTATCCATTCTCATTTACAGGCATTGCGGCAGTGTAAGAGTTTTCTTGCGGATCATTATCCGGATGTCCCTCTCGTTGAAGAACGGGATACGGCAGCTGCAGCATTTATGCTGTCAAGCGGTGCCATTCCGGAAAATGCATTTGTTATTGCCCCGGAAACCTGTGTAAAATTGCATAACCTTAAACTGGTCCGTGCCGGTATACAGGATCTGGATTACAATATCACGGATTTTATTTCGGTTATAATGGATGAGTAACAAAACAACAGAAATCACCCCTGCACAAAGAGTACGGGGAAATATCTCTTTACCCGGGGACAAATCAATCAGTCACAGAGCCTTGATTTTTGCCGCGATTGCCCGGGGTAAATCTAAATTACGGTATCTGAACACAGGGGTTGATGTCCTTTCCACAGTGGCCTGCCTTCAAAAACTGGGCGTCAGTTTTCAGCTGGGACGATATACCGTCAATGTAAAAAGTCCCGGAATCCATGAATGGCTTTCGGAAGACAAAACCATGTTTAACTGCGGAAATTCCGGAACCACGGCAAGACTGTTGGCCGGACTTCTTGCAGGCCAATCATTTTCGTCTATCCTTTTTGGAGACGAATCCCTGTCCAGAAGGCCGATGAAACGAATTATTGAACCGCTGACACAGATGAATGCTTCCTTTGAAAGCACGAACGGGTGTCTTCCTCTTACCGTTCACCCTGCAAAACTCAAAGGTCTGCGGTATACGCTCCCTGTAGCCAGTGCCCAGGTAAAATCGGCTATTCTTCTGGCCGGTCTTTTGGCTGATGGAAAGACACATGTAACAGAACCGGTTCCATGCAGGGATCATACAGAACGTATGATGAAAATGCTTGGAATTCCCATCTTCAAAAAGAAAAACACATGGACGGTCCATACATTAAAAAAATCCGTTCCCGGTTTTGAATATAACATTCCTGCCGATCCGTCCTCAGCCGCATTTTGGGTGGCTGCTGCTCTTTTATTGCCCAAAAGTAAACTGGTATTGAACAATGTAAGCCTTAATCCTACCCGGATTGCCTATATTAAATTACTGCAACGTTGCGGAGCTGACATTCAATATTCAGAGGAAAATCGTTCAATGGAACCCTACGGCGATATCAGTGTAAGCAGTTCACGCTTACAGGCTTTCTCCGTTACGACCAAAAATATTCCCGGGCTTATAGACGAGATACCGATCCTTTCGCTGATCGCAACCCAGGCAAACGGGCGAACACAGATCCGGGGAGCACAGGAGTTGCGGGTAAAAGAAAGCGATCGTATTAACACGACCATCACATGCCTGCGGGCACTTGGGGCAGATATTGAAGAACATGAAGACGGCATGACGATACATGGCCCCACACCGCTCCACGGGGGAACTGTGAATGCTTTCATGGATCACCGGATAGCCATGACGATGTCTATCGCAGGTTTGGTCGCCTCTGAACCGGTAATCATTGAGGATTATTCAGTGGTTGATATCAGTTATCCTGATTTCTACAGCACCCTGGAAAAAATTCGGCGTTAAATATGAAGCTGGGAATTCTTGGAAAGAACATATCCTATTCCCTAAGTCCTGTACTTCACAAACTTTTATGCCGTGAGGCCGGATATATCGATATTGAGTATACAATTTTTGATGTTCCGCCAGAAGACCTGCCAAAAACAATCCGGAGCCTCACACAGGAGAATTTCACGGGGATCAATGTTACAATTCCGTATAAAAAAACCATTCTGAAATTTTGTGATCGGCTTGATGAAAGCGCAGAGCTGTGCGGTTCTGCCAACACGCTGCACTGGGTTCAAAACAGGATAACAGCTCTGAATACCGATTTAAGCGGACTCTTAAATGTTTTTAGGACTTTAAATATTCAAACATTTAACCGCAGTGTGATTTTCGGATACGGGGGCGTGGCACCGGCTGTTGTTGTTGCCTTAAAAAAATCACGCGTTCCGCAAATTGAGATTTTTGGGAGAACAAGCCAAAGAATTAAAGATTTCAGTGATCAGTTTGACGTTTTTGTCCACAATCCTGCCAAATCCTTTGCGGGGACGACACTTTGGATAAATGCCACACCTGCAGGTTCTGTTAATCATCCTGAAATTCCCGGTTCTTTTTTTATAACGCCAAACCGGGGGGATTTTTTTCTGGATTTGAATTATTCGCCTGTTCCCACAAATTTTCAACAGTATTTTATTTCACGGGGAATTGAAACGGCAGGCGGCTTGGATATGCTTATTGAACAAGCCGTTGACAGCCAGAAATTATGGAGAGATGACCCTCATTTTGGAGAAGATCTGGACAGGGCATTGATCAAAAAACAATTAATAAGCGCAATGGGATGATACCATGAAACATCTTCAATTTATAACAGCCGGAGAGAGCCACGGACCTGCATTAACCGTTATCATTCACGGTTTACCGGCCGGTTTCAGGCTGGACGCGGATCAGATCAACCTTCAATTATCCAGACGTCAAACCGGTCACGGCAGAGGCGGAAGGATGAAAATTGAAAATGATACGGTAACCTTTCTTTCCGGTCTGAGAAACAGTGTTACTTTGGGCAGTCCTCTCACATGTATGATTCCTAATAAAGATTTTAAAAACTGGCAGGACACGATGGATCCGGTGTCTGCAAGGACAGATACAAAAGTAACAGTACCGCGACCCGGTCATGCAGATTATGCCGGTTATATAAAATATGGCATGGACGATATTCGGAATATTCTGGAACGGGCAAGCGCCCGGGAAACCGCCATGCGTACCCTGGCAGGCGCTGTATGCCGCCAATTTCTTGAAAATACCGGCATTTCCTTTCATTCCATGGTCGTGAAAATTGGATCGGTATCTCTGGATGAGAGCCGTTTTACTGATCCGCTGCAGTGGACCGATTCAGAAATTTCACCGGTTCGCTGCCCTGATCCGGATGTAACAAAAAAAATGATTGAAGCCATCGATCAGGCAAAAAAAGAAGGCGATTCTCTGGGAGGAGTGTTTAAAGTGGCTGTCCGCGGATTACCCATTGGACTTGGAAGTCATACTCAATGGAACGAACGGCTTACATCCATGATATCCTCTCATATATTGGGAATTCCGGCTATTCGCGGTATTGAATTCGGGCTGGGATTCGGTTGTGCCGATCTTCCCGGAAGCAAAGTTCACGACCCATTTACGATAAAAAACGGTGTGATCAGCCGCCTGTCCAACAACAGCGGGGGAATTGAAGGCGGAATGAGCAACGGAAACGATTTGATTTTCAAAGCTGTTATGAAGCCGATTCCAACCCTTGTCAAACCCCTGGAAAGCGTTGATTTGTCAACAGGAGTCCCAACACCTGCTCACATGGAAAGAACCGACAGCTGTGCAGTTCCTGCTGCATCGGTTGTTGCGGAAAATGTTACAGCCATACCCATTCTTGATGCGTTTCTGTCAAAATATGGCGGGGACAGCTGGCCGGAAACCCTGAAACATGTAAACGCAGCACAATGATCATATTTCTGACAGGAATGATGGGATCGGGAAAAACGGCTGTGGGACAGGCTCTTGCAGAGAAATTAGATTATATCTTTATCGATCTGGACCGTTATCTGGAAAATTGGGCAGGAAAATCCATTCCGGAAATTTTCCGGGATGAGGGAGAAGCCGCCTTCAGAAAAATGGAGCATAAAATCAGGCATGATCCCATTATGAATAATAAAGAATTGGTCGTTGCAACCGGCGGAGGCTTTCCCCTTGACAGTGAAAACCGCATGTGGATGAAATCATTAGGTGTGGTGATATGGCTTCAGGCAAAACCCGAGACGATACTGAAACGTTTGGGAAATACGTCCGACAGACCCCTTCTTCCCCAACCCGTTAACCTGTCCCACATAGAAGAACTTATTGAAAAACGTGCTTTTGTTTATAAAATGGCGAATTATTATATTAAAACAGACGATAGACCGGTTGATGAAATCGTCCGGGAAATTATGAAACGGATAAATCATGCATAAAATACGAGTTGACCTTCACGAACGCAGCTATCCCATTTATGTGAAAAATGAAATCCTTTCTTCCGTAGGGCAAATCCTTAAGCAATTTGATATTCAACCAAATGTTGTTTTGATATCCGGCAAGAATGTTTCAGCATTATACCGGGATGTGGTTGAAAAAGCACTGGAAGAAGAGGGATACAAAGTTCGTTTCATTCTAATGCCAAGCGGGGAAGCCAATAAAAACCTTCAAACCGTTCAGTTTCTTTATGACCGTATGCTGGATTTGAAAATGGATCGGGGATCAACGGTCATCGCCCTTGGAGGCGGAGTGGTGGGTGATACGGCCGGATTTCTGGCAGCAACGATTTACCGCGGCATAAATCTCGTTCAAATTCCCACAACACTTTTATCACAGGTGGATTCTTCCATCGGGGGAAAAGTCGGCGTCAATCACAGCAGAGGCAAAAACCTAATTGGAGCTATTTATCAGCCCAAAATTGTTATTGTAGATCCAACCGTTTTAAAAACGCTGGAATTCCGCCAACGGGTTTCAGGGTTTGCCGAAGTTATTAAATACGGGTTTATCAGGGATCGTATTTTTACGCAATTTCTTCTGGAAAATTTTGCTGATATCCTAACCCTGCGCAATCTTGACCATGTCAATGCTGCCATTATCCGGGCAATTGAAATAAAATCCTCCATCGTTTCTGCCGATGAATGGGAAAGCTCATTGCGGATGATCCTGAATTTCGGCCACACCGTGGGACATGCGATTGAACACACCGCCGGTTATGGAACATTTACTCATGGCGAAGCCGTCATTATCGGTATGTGTGCCGCACTAAAAATCAGTGCCCAAATGGCTGCCCTGGATACCAAAACAGCCGATATTTTTATTAACAGTCTTTTACGCATCCCCATTTCCGGTTCACTGCAATCATGTACCCCCGAAACACTGTTTGATGCGATGACCCGGGATAAAAAAGTCCGAAACGGTAAAATTCAATTTGTCCTGCTGCAAAAAATCGGCGATGCAATCATTCAGGACAATGTCCCAAAAGAAATGATCATGGATGTTTTAACGTGGATAAAGGATATCACATTTGCAAAAGCCCTCTGAAAAAAAAATTAAAATTCTCATACTGAACGGCCCGAACCTTAATCTTTTAGGGAGCCGTGATCCGAAAATCTATGGCAACCTGACTCTGGATAAACTCAATAAACTCATACGGCAAAAAGCACTCGAACTTGATATTGACGTTAAATTCCGTCAAACAAATCATGAAGGAGAAATAGTAACGATATTACAACGGCAAAGAAAGAATGTTGACGGTATTATTATCAATCCTGCAGCTTACTCTCATACAAGTATTGCCATTCGCGATGCCATTGAACTCATAAAAATCCCTGTCGTCGAAGTGCATCTGTCCAACATATCCCGGCGGGAAGATTTCAGAAAAATTTCAATTACCGGCGAGGTTTGTCTGACCCAAATTGCCGGTAAAAAGGAATTGAGTTATCTTGAAGGGCTCGAATTTCTTGTAAATCACCTTCGGTCACAACACTTGTAACGTTTTCCTTGCAAACTTCTTAAAAGAAGATGAACAATGAATGCGTAAAGAAGTAAAAAAGGAAAACAGGAGATAAATCTATGAAATGGCTTCGTTTCGTTCTTCCGGTTCTGCTCATATTCGCACTGGTGGCATGCGGCAAAGAAAATGAAGGTTTCCGCAAAGCCGACGATTTTACACTATCCAACGGATATGGTGAAAGTTTCACATTATCAGAACAAAAAGGCAAAATGGTAATCATTAATTTCTGGGCAACATGGTGTCCGCCATGTCAGAGGGAAATCCCCGATTTTATTGAACTTCAGGATAAATACGGCAAAAAAGGGCTGGTTATTTTAGGTGTCTCTGTTGACCGGGCCGGATGGGATGTTGTTGATCAATATATTCTGGACAAGGGAATCCAATATCCGGTGGTTATGTTTACGCCCGAAGTGGTGAAGGCCTATGATAATTTTCAAAGTATTCCAACAACGTTCATCGTTGACAGAAAAGGACGAATCGTCAATAAGGTGACAGGTTACCGTCCCAAAACCTTCTGGGAGGACGAGATAAAGAAATATCTGTAAACAATGATCGGGAGTTATGGACGAAAAAAAAGAGGATTTAAAAATAACCGCATCGCTGGTATGGAGCCCCGTCGGCTTTTACCAGCAGATTTTTATCTGGTTATTTACCCTTAGCATTCCCGCTGTTGTTTATATTGTTTATATACTGAATCCTGCAAATAAAGCCGGTTTATTTGACTGGCTCCTTCGGGTAAAAGCCCTTTTTAATCTGAATCATTTTATCATATATGTCTTGTGGGGACTGATCGGCGGCGCAGTTCTGTCTTTCTTATTTCTTCTTTTAACATGGCTTATCGGAAGAATAAGCGGAGAAACAGCTCATGAACGTCTTAATCGAAATGATGAACTCATTCCCCGATCACCTGCACAAAAAAGATGGGCTGTATTAATAAACCTAAGCGCTTCTTTTGTGGAAGAAATTTTATTCAGGGCGTATCTGTTTATGGCTTTAATTAATGTGTGGAATCACTGGATCTGGGCTGCTGTTCTTGTTTCGGCAATCTTTGCCTTTGTCCATACAAACATTCAGCAACTCAGCGCAACGATCTGGATTTTTATAACCAGCTTCTTTTTGTGTTTATTTACCATAAAACTCCAGGGACTTGCATTCCCCTGGGGGATGCATCTGAGTGTAAATCTTATGAATCTTTTTATTTTCCCAAAATTATCAGAAAGGCTTTTCAATGAGCGTTAGTCCGATTCAAAGAGTCTCGGCAATTCTTATTCTTATTTCCCTGATTATCTGGTTTTTTAACACGACCCTTGTTCGGAATCAACCCCCTGAACCCTTGGTGTTGTCCGGAGAAATTTACATTTTATCTCTCGAGCCGGAATTTGATAGTGACTTTTTTACTGACGTTCTTGCTATGTCCAAACCGGCTGCGGAACAAAACGGACAATTTTATTTCCGGGAAGGTTTTATCATATTAAAGGGTGTGCCGGGAGACGACACCGTTACTATTCGGGTGAGTGATATGAAAAAAGCATGGAATGAAATACTTGCATCATCCGCCCTTGTAATGTCTCCCCCTGAAAACAGGGAGGGTTATATATCAGCATTATTTAAATTACCCGGCGGACAAAAAATTCAATTAAGGGAAAAATGAAACAATTCAAGAATCTTTCACTCGTTTTTCTAATAACTTTATTTTTCATCACTCCTGAATTACACGGCCAGCGGGTTTACGAGTTTGAAACATTCATCAGCAAAATCCGGGAAAAAAAGGATAAAGACCAGCGCTCTCTCGGTTGTCATGCATTCACATTTATTCAGCAGCAAACGATTCGGGAGGATACGGTTACAACCCGTATTGAAACCAGGGGGGCAGAATATCACAGCATTAATCACCCATTACTGCGGACTTACAGTTACTACGCCGTCAACGATGTTCCCGGCAATCTTCCGGCGCCTGACACACTATACCGGAGAATAATTCCACTGTCATTTTACTCGGAAAATTATTCCGATTATTATAGAATAAAAGACCTGAGATTTGATGAATTGAACGGTAAAAAACTGCGCCATTTACAGTTTGTGCCCCGTTCAAGAAAATTGAATCTGATGAAAGGGGAAGTGTGGATTGATCCGGAAACACACGGCATAATCAAAATGACGATGGAACCTTATCCCCTTCCCCACGGCATTAATCTCCTCCGGATTGAAATTTATAATTCCTACGATGCTGAAGGACGGGTAATTCGTTATGGTATGCATACCATTCAAAATATTATTGCCAGTGATAAAAAAATGGAAATCAGTATATGGGAGCGATATGCGGATTATATCCGGTATCCCGATTCATTATGCGTCTCATTAAAATCACACTTTTAACGCTTATCATTCTTAACCGGTCTGAAGCTCAGGAAAACAGAAAAGATCTGATTGTGCAGGATCATCATTTCTATTCTTATTACAATGTATCAAGAGCTGTTACAGGTTATCAGACGACCCCTCGCTATGCAGATCTTCTCAGACTTGAAATCAGGGCTTTCCCCAAGGCGGTTTTAGGTCCTGTGATTAATATTGCAAATCCTGACTGGTACGATTGGGGTGTTTACCGCCAATGGAATATTTGGGACTTATACGCCAATTCCAACAGACCGTATAATATAAGAGCCTTCTATGGTGAGATTATACGTCACGAAAAAACAAATTTAAAAATCAGAGGCGGTTTTATTTCATACAGCCATCTGCTGCGGGTCGGAATAGAAATTAAGCCATATCAAAGTTTTGAAGTCGGGTTCGAACATAAGAACATAGAATATTTTTCCAAATTGGCCCAAAATGTTAATACAAAATCTGTTTCACTCCTGTTTATCGGAGATAATCTGTCTGACCAGATCCTGAAACTCGTCTATATCCGTAAAGGAGTTTCATTGGAAATTATTCCTACATTACAATTTCCCAATACTATTTTAAACATATCCGCAGACTGGAGTTTTAACACTCCCTATGCCAGAAAAGTTGAATTTACCCTGGGGCGCCCATATCTGGTGATGCAAAAAAAACGCCATGTTTTCATTACACCGTCTATAGGCACACGGTTATTTCTTCCGATAACAATAGATTTTGAAAATAATTTTCTGATTGACACTTATCCCGTGTCTATTGTTCCCACTTTTAATCTGGAAATTTATATTCCGGAAAAAATACTTTTTTCAGACTAACTTTATTCCTGATTTGATTGAAACTCTCAGAGCTTTTGGATATATTCTCAAACTGTTAATTAGTGAGTATTGAAAATTAAATTATCCTGAATAAACTGAAGACAAAATACCCATTTTGTCAACGGGGAGGACGACCATTGAACGAGATTTTTATATCCGGCAATTCAGGTCCGAACGGCAAGGGAGACTGTTGTGTTTCTCTGGCACTTAAGGAATCCGGCGGCATCACACTGACGATTAAAAGCAAAGTGGAAGCGCTGTTCGGAAAATCCCTGAAAAACCTTTGTCTGGAAATGATGGAGTACTATGGCATCCCGGATGCTGACATTACCCTTGAAGACAGCGGCGCTCTGCCTTTTATACTGCGTTCCCGAATTGAAACAACCGTTTTTAAGGCATTTCCGGATTGTAAACCCTACCTGAATTTGGATCAGGCTGCACATTTCAGTCCGACAAAAAAGGATCGGTTACGCCGTTCACGGCTATATTTACCCGGAAACAATCCAAAGCTCATGATCAATGCAGGGTTATATCAGGCAGACGGAATTATTCTTGACCTGGAGGATTCTGTTGCTCCGTCCAAAAAAGATGAAGCACGCATCCTGGTCCGCAATGCCCTTCGCGAACTGAATTTCTACACATCAGAACGGATGGTCCGTATCAATCCTTATCCCTTGGGGATGAAAGATCTTGAAGCTGTGATTCCTCAAAAGGTCAATTGTATCCTGATCCCAAAATGTGAAAGCAGTGAAGATGTGGTTCGGGTTGATATGATGATTGGAGAATTGATGACAAGCGCCGGCCTGGACCATCCTGTATGGCTCATGCCCATCATTGAATCAGCAAAAGGTGTTTTGGCTGCACAGGAAATTGCCAATGCTTCAAAAAATATTGTTGCTCTTACAATCGGACTTGAAGATCTGACGGCCGATTTGGGGACCGAGCGCACTGCTGCCGGAGAGGAGACATTTCTTTCCCGTTCGTTGATTGTTCTCGCAGCCCGGTCTGCAGGAATTCAGGCGATTGATTCTGTTTTCTCGGATGTGTCTGATCTGGACACTTTAAAAAATACGGCTTTAGAATCGAGATCACTGGGTTTTGACGGAATGGGTTGCATTCATCCCCGGCAAATTCCTGTAATTCATGAAGCCTATGCCCCTACCGAACATGAGATTAAAAAAGCCGCCGCCATTGTAAAAGCGTACGAGGACGCAGAGAAAAACGGACTGGGAGTTATTAGTCTCGGTTCCAAAATGATTGATGCACCGGTTCTTAAACGTGCTTTAAGAACAATGGAAACGGCTCTCGAAAGTGGACTTATTGATAAAAACCGGAGTGACGAAAATGTCTGACAAAACGGATTGGATCATGAATGCGGCAGGACGGATGATTCCTGCTGAAATAAATGGGGAAAAAGTCATTCCTTACAAAGGAGTGGGCAAACACCGCCCGGAAGGGAACCGGTACGGCCCGCCAATCCGTACATCCATCGATTACCCGGCTGACGGAGATAAACGGGTTGCTGATATTAAAGATGCCCTCATAAAATCAGGCCTCCGGAATGGTATGGTTATTTCGACTCATCATCATCTGCGGAACGGCGATCTGGTTGCAAATCAGGTATTTAAAGCAGCATCGGAATTGGGAATAAAAGACCTGATCTGGTTTCCCTCTGCATCGTTTCCATGCCATGAACCCATTATTGAATATCTGAAAGACGGAACAATTCATCATATCGAAGGAAGTATGAACGGCGCTCTCGGGCGATTCTGCTCCGAAGGAAAGATGAAAGGCGTGGGAATTCTCCGCTCTCACGGGGGCAGGTACCAGGCAATTCAGGACGGGGAAGTTAAAATTGATATCGCAATCGTGGCCGCACCCACAGCTGATGCATTCGGCAATGCAAACGGATTATACGGACCTTCAGCCTGCGGCGGACTGGGATATTCACTTGCCGATATGCTGTATGGGGACAGAGTGATCGTTGTAACAGACAATCTTGTGCCTTTCCCCTGTATTCCAATGCAGATTGAAGGAAATTATGTTGATTTTGTCGTCGTTATGGATAAAATCGGCATCCCGGAACAAATTGTTTCCGGAACCACACAGATCACCAAGAGTCCGGACCGCCTGCTGATCGCCGAATATACAGCCCGTTTTTGTGATGCTGCCGGTTTGGTGCGCGATGGCTTTTCTTTCCAGGCCGGAGCCGGCGGAACATCCTTAGCCATTGGGATCTTTTTTCATAAAATGCTGAAGGAACGGGGAATTAAAGCCCGGTTTGCAGTCGGCGGTTCAACCGAATATTCTGTAAAAATGCTGGAAGATGGCGTTTTGGAATACATGCTTGATGCACAGACATTTGATTTGGCTGCCGTAGATTCCATGCGGCGCAATTCAAACCACCCTGACATCTCAATTTTTCATTGTTACGATTTTCACGGCAAAGGCAATTTTTCTACGATGATGGATGTGATGATCCTGGGAGCTACCGAAGTGGATGTGAATTTCAACGGGAATGTGGTAACGCATTCCGATGGAATTCTGCTCCATGGTATCGGCGGCTGGCAGAATTGTCTTCATGCACGATGCACCATTCTCCCTGTCCCGCTTTTCCGCAACAGAATTCCTATTATACGAAACGAGGTCACAACGCTATGCGGGCCGGGAGAGCTGATCGATGTTATTGTAACCGAAAGAGGCATTGCCATCAATCCCAAGCGATCAGACTTGATTGAACGCGTAAAGAACAGCGGACTTCCGTTGAAGACCATCCATGAATTAAAGGAAGAGGCGGAAGCACTGTGCGGAATACCCGAGCCGGTTGAATTTGAAGATTTGGTTGTCGCAGCCGTTAAATGGGTCGACGGAACCGTTATTGATGTAGTAAGAAAAGTGAGGAGGAATGATTAGTATGCTCGATGTAAAAAACATGCTCCCCGAATTGGAAGCGATTCAAGACAGTGTGTTAAAGGAAAAAGTTGAAGCAGTGTGGCAGGAAGCTGCTGCATACCGGGGTTGGACTGAGGAATTGCTGAGAAAAATTCCCTTTACTCTCCTTGCCGAAGGCGTAACAATTCCCTTTATCGACCATGTGCGTGCCGTGTGCCGTCTGTGCATGACTGCCGAAACCGTCCTGAAAGAAATTCATCAGGAAAGACGAACACCGGTTGACAGGGATACCTTGATTGCAGGTGCACTTCTTGCCGATGTGGGCAAACTTCTTGAGTATGAAATTATCGATGGAAAAGTGTTAAAGTCTGATTACGGCAAATACCTGCGTCATCCTTTCAGCGGGGTTGGACTGGCTTTCAAACATAACGTTCCGGAAGCGGTTATGCATGTTATCGCAACACATTCCAAAGAAGGGTCAGGAGAAAAACGATCTCCTGAATCAATTATTTTTCATCACGCAGATTTTATTGATTTTGAATTGGTAAAGGGTTAATAAAAAATAAATTGAGGAGACGTTATGGCTAAGTACCGAATTGCTTGGTTACCGGGTGACGGCGTTGGGAATGATGTAATGGATGCAGCACGTATCATCCTTGACACCTTAAAACTGGATGCTGAATACATCCATGGTGATATTGGATGGGAATTTTGGAAAACGGAAGGTGATCCTCTTCCCCAAAGGACTCTGGATATGCTGAAAACCACAGACTGCGCATTGTTTGGAGCGATTACATCCAAACCTAAAGAAGAAGCAGATGCTGAGCTGGATCCTTCACTGAAAGGAAAAGGATATGTTTATTTCAGTCCTATCGTGCGGCTCAGGCAAACATTCAACCTTCATACTAATATGCGTCCCTGCAAAGCATATCCGGGCAATCCCCTGAATTACAGAGATGGCATTGACATTACAATTTTTAGAGAAAATACAGAAGGAATGTACGGCGGGATCGAATTTCATCCCGTTCCTCAGGAAGTGTTTGATGTGTTGGATAAACACCATCCGAAAATGAAAAAATTTAAGGATGCAGGTCTTGAAAATATGGCCATTTCAACCCGTATAATGACGCGTCAGGGATGTAGAAATATCGTGACGCAGGCGTTTGAATATGCACGGAAATTTGGGAAAAAAGCAGTAACCGTTGTTGATAAACCCAATGTTTTGCGGGAAACGGGCGGACTTATGATCCGCACGGCAAGAGACGTGGCAAAAAAGTATCCTGATATTGAATTGTGGGAAACCAATATTGACGCCCAGTGCATGTGGCTGGTTAAAAACCCGGAGAATTATGAAGTCTTGGTAGCCGAAAACATGTTCGGAGATATTCTGAGTGATTTGGGAGCCCAGCTTGTCGGCGGTCTTGGCTTTGCATCAAGCGGAAATATTGGCGACCATTATGCTGTTTTCGAACCTACGCACGGAAGTGCGCCCAAATATCATGGTTTATACAAGGTCAATCCCATGGCAATGCTGCTGACTGCAAAAATGATGCTTGACTGGCTCGGCGAAAAGGACAAGGCGGAACATCTTGAAAACGCTATTGCTACCGTTATTGCAGAAGGAAAGGTTAAAACCTATGATATGGGCGGCAGCAATACGTCGCTTGAAGTGGCAAGGGAAGTGGCGGAGAAACTATAAGTCTGAGTGATGCGTTAGAGTTCTGAGTGATGAGTTAAATGATGAAATGCCCGGGTTTATAATCCGGGCATTATTTCATGTTTTGGTTATCTGATAAATAAAAGTTCCAAATTTAATATTACTCAAAAAGTCATAATTCCGGTCTATTTACACATGCCTTCATTTTGTAGCGGGGATGGATATCCGGAGTGAATCGGGATTGTAATAAAAGCAACTTTCACCTTGATAAGTATATACGGTATTAAGTATATTGATCTGAAGTTACGAAAGCAATGCAAGGCAGAATGATTACATATAAGGAAAGCATAAACACAACAGTGCTTACCCCTCCATTTTGGGAGAATAAAGGCAATGGTTTTTACACAAACGTTGTGCTTCATGCAAAAAAGGACAGCATATTTACAGATAATTAGTATTATTAGAGACTTTTAAATATGGATAAAGAATATAACTGGAACAAACTATATAAAATTGCAGGACATGCTGCTCTTTTGATTGTATTTATAATTCCTATTCAGATTCTTATATTCTCTTTATTTCCACCGCCAGAAGATACAATTGGATTTTTAACATTGTTCCATGATAATTGGCTATTAGGACTATTGAGTTTGGATTTATTATACTATTTCAATAATGCGCTTTTAGCATTGTTTTATTTGGGATTATATGCCTCGATGAGAAAAATTGATTTTACTAATATGCTAATTGCATTACTTATTGGATTAATAGGTATTGCTGTTTACTATGCCTCATCAATTGGATTTGAGATGCTGGCTCTAAGCAAGCAATATTATCAAACAGACTCTGTTGAATTTAAGCAACAATTATTATCAGTTGGACATGGTTTGATTTTTAAATATAAAGGGACTGCTTTTGATGTTTATTATGTTTTTAATGCTATTGCTCTTTTATTAATTTCAAAAACTATGTTTAACTCAAAAGATTTTGGAAAATCAGCAGCAGTTTGGGGATTGATTGCTGGTTTATTTATGATTATACCTTCAACGGCTGGGACAATAGGATTAATTTTTTCATTAATTTCATTGATACCCTGGATTGTATTTTCAATAATAGTAGGACGGAAAATGTTGATTATGTCAAAAAAAATAGAATAACAATAATGCACGAAAGCACAACACGCGGTATAGTTAATTGCCGGTGCAGTGGGTATTCGAGCGGCACAGCTCGTATCAAAAGTTCTTGTAACTTGAAAGGAAAGTGCTTCGAAATGCCAAACGTTTCATATACGTAACCGTTATGCGAAAAGCAGAGCACCAAGACAGTGAAGAGGAAAATGAATTGATGATAAATACATTTCTTAACCCCGCTCCAGGAAACCACCCTTCCGTGGCGGGCTGAAGAGGATAGAATTGGAGAAAAGATGATTAACTTCAATAATAGTAAACAAATAACAGTTAACAAGTAACAAAGATTAGGTTGTCATGAAGAGCAACCTTTGCTTTTTTCATGAGTACACCTAATCTTATGTTGGCATAAAAGAAGGATGCAAAATGGCAATCGCTAATCACATTGAAAAAGTTCGGCAGGGTCTGCGGGAAGGCAGATTTACTTCAGAAGCGGCGGTTTCGCAGGGAATACTTTTGCCAGCTTTGCTTGCGCTGGGCTGGCCAGTTTTTGATACATCAATCGTAATTCCAGAATTTTCGGTTGAAGGCCGACGTGTCGATTACGCATTATGTCATCCTGAAAACAGACCATCGGTATTCATCGAGGTCAAAAAAGTGGGATTGTCCGAAGGTGCAGATCGACAGTTATTCGAATATGCTTTCCATCTTGGCGTGCCGATGGCGATCCTTACGGACGGCCAAGAGTGGAGTTTTTACCTTCCTGGTGAGCAAGGCCGTTACGACGAACGCAGAGTTTATAAACTTGATCTTCTGGAAAGAGATATTGCCGAGGCAAAAAGCAGACTTGACAGATATTTGAGCTACAGCAATGTTTGTTCAGGTGCCGCTCTTAAGTCTGCACGTTCAGATTATCAGAATGTAGCTCGTGTTCGAATTATCGAAACCAATCTTTCTAAAGCATGGGAAGCTTTGCTTAAAGATCAGGATTCATTGTTGTTGGAGCTGCTTGCTGATAAAGTTGAAGACCTTTGCGGGTATAAACCTGATTTAGATGTTTGCAGTCAATTTCTGGAAATGCAAATGCAGAACAACAAACATGTTGAAAAATATGAAGTTGAAATTAAACCCCCTATAAAACATACGAAGCCATTCACTCCTGCGACCAGCAGCAATCACCCTCGAACCGCTGACAATTTTAATTTCCTATTCAAGGGACAAGAATTTTCTGCTCGTTCGGCGCGAGATGTTATGATAAAGCTTTTCCAACTGCTGTATCAAGAGGATAGCGGATTTCTTGATAGATTTGCATCTCGTAAACATGGCAAGAAAAGGCGGTATCTTGCAAGGGACAAACATGATCTCTACCCCAATCGCCCTGATCTGGCCGAACAACACTCTGTTGAAGTTGTAGCAGGATGGTGGCTTGGGACTAATTATAGCCGGAGAAACATACAAGATATAATCGAATTGGCACTTGAAGTTGCTGGACCACAACTTCGCTATGCAACCAAGGCAAATGTATTGTGATCACTTGCCCAACAAATCACTGCACTGGATTTTAACTCCACTGCACTCCGTGAAAACCAGTAATCTCAGGCGTTAGTAAAAAAGGATGAAGTAAATGAGAAATCCACAAAATCCAACCGATAACACAGGCTATATGCCATTAAAACGACACATAGCCCAAACCGTTGTGCGAAAAGCAGAGCACCAAGACGGTGAAGAGGAAAATGAATTGATGATAAATACATTTCTTAACCCCGCCCCAGGAAACCACCCTTCCGTGGCGGGCTGAAGAGGATAGAATTGGAGAAAAGATGATTAACTTCAATAATAGTAAACAAATAACAGTTAACAAGTAACAAAGATTAGGTTGTCATGAAGAGCAACCTTTGCTTTTTTCATGAGTATACCTAATCTTATGTTAGGCCCCACTAAAATTATGACCCTATCTGATATAAAAGAAGAAATTCACAGACTCCGCCATGAACAAGGCATGACTTTGCAGGAAATTGCAAATAAATACGGAAAAAGTATTTACTGGGTTAATGCCAGGCTTAATAAAAGCTATGAACCAAAGAGATTGAGGCATACGGCTGATGATATAGGCGAATTGAATGAATTAGATGTTGATGACGAGACTTTGTCCAAAGAAATAAAACAGATTCAAACTCTTAGGGCTGAAGGTTTGACTTACGAACAGATAGCCTCAAAATTGAATAGGAGTGTTTATTGGGTTCATACTCGTTTGCAAGGGAAATATACACCGAGAGGTGCTAGGTCAGAAAAACAGTTTCAAGAGGAAAGAGTAGTTCCTTATATGATTGAAATCGGTTTTTCAGGAATATTACAATATGTTCGAACGTCAAAAGAGGGTATTGTCCAAGAAGCAGATATTATTGCTACATTAAATGGCAAGCAATACATTACTGAAGTAAAGGTTCACATAACTCATCACCAATTACAAACTGCTATCGGCCAATTATTAATCCACCGTTTTACATACAATAAAGAAGTTGAGCTACAAATAGCTCTTCCCAAAGAAGCAGATTTATTAAAATTACCTGGTGCACTTATCAGGCATCTGGAAGATACAGAACGGATACATTTATTATTCGTCCCGTAATGAACATGGAGTGCTATGGAATATTTCAGCGATAAGGAGCAAGGCCCAAGGGCGCGTATAGAAGACCAATTGACGCCAGCGATTTGGGATGGAATTGTTGCACATATTCAATCATTAATTGCCATTGGTGCATTTGGGGAGCATTTCCCTGAAGTATGTCCGGATGGTGCAGGGCCTATTGGTACAAATGAGCGGGCGTTTTCACAAGCACTGAAAGCTGAAATACCAAAGATCGAGTGGCCACTAAAAGCAAGTAACGAACAAGGTAGCTTTTTATGGGAAGACGAGCCCTATGCTCCAGATGCTATTGTTGCACTCGATTTAATTCAATTTTGCTATATGCATGTTGCAAAACCTATCAAAGGTAATTATCACAACTTTTTTCAACATAACCATTTGTCTTTCGACGCCATCGCTGGACAGCAAGAATTCAAAGAAAAAATCAATCGTATTTTCTCCAGGAATGGACTTGCGTATCAATTAGATAATGACGGTTCAATTAAACGATTATCTCCTCCTATCATCGGCAAACAATTCGAGTCTTTGAGATTCGACACTGGGGATAGCAAACTGAATGAAATATTAGAAGATGCACGGAAAAAATATTTTAGTCCAAATCCGAGCGTACATAAAGAAGCTGTCGAGCGGTTATGGGATGCTTGGGAACGACTGAAAACCTTAGAAAAACCATCTAATAAGAAAGAATCGGTAAAACAAATATTGGATAAAGCTGCCTCTGAAACATCTTTTAGGAAATTGATTGAAGAAGAGGCAAAGAAACTTACAGATATTGGAAATGAATTTCATATCCGTCATTCAGAAATTAACCAGACGGAAATTGAACGAATGGAACATTTTGATTACTTGTTTCATCGTTTATTTTGTATGATTCTTTTGTTAATAAAAACAAGGGCCTAACGTTCCGCATCAACTCGGACTGGAAATTCTGCTGCGCTCCATTTCCAGCCGGTTATGCGGAACGTAATGCCTCATGAGGAGAGAAAAATGACAAAAGCACGAACTGTGTTGCTACTCGTGGCACTCGCTCTGACAGGTTGTACAACCACTAGCGCCGTTATGCTTGAGAGCGGAGTAACTTATCCGCCTACTCAAAACGTTCAAATCATTACACAAGTGCCGAGTCGCCCGTTTAAGCAAATCGCTATGTTAGAAGCGCGAGGCCCGGTCAACACGCCAGTAACGTCCCTTCTAGAGAGCATGAGACAAAAAGCCGCTGCAATTGGTGCTGATGCGGTAATACCGACCCAAGATGCCAGCACTCAGCTGCAACTAGACCTGATATATAACCCTTGGCTAGGTGGGTATCAAACTTTTGGTGGCGGAACGATACCCATCATTAGAGGTGTGGCAATCAAGTTCACAGACTGAGGCCTAACAACCGGCTCATGCGGACGCCGGGGTCAGCGCGCCATTTTTCCTGACAGTTTTGTGGCCGGCGCCGCACAGCCGGAATGTTAGTAAAAAAGGATGAAGTAATTGAGAAATCCACAAAATCCAACCGAAAACACTGGCTATATGCCATTAAAACGACATATAGGCTTCACCGTTGTGGGTAACCTACGCGAAAAGCGATACAGATGAAGAAAAAGAGGCCAATTAATAGATTCGATAGTTTCGTTGATAGATTAGTTCAGGAATTCATAAAAATTCCAAACTTTGAATTGACTCAAACAGATGAAATTGGCAACAAAATGTTCAACATAATAACATTTAGGATTGCAGAAGTTAGCTCATATAAAGAATTGGTATGTAATCACTTTATTCCTGCAACAAATAAAGCTATTTTTGATAGTAAATTAGATTTTCAAAACTCTCGCTACAAGGCATTACTCAGAACTTCACAACTCGATTTTCAAGAAACTTTATATGATACAATTAGACTTGCCTATGTTGGACTATTTCATAAACTCGAAAATTTTATAAATGATGTAATTCAACTACCTGAGTTAATAATGGGAGACCTATACGAGACCGACGGTACGGTTTATAACTGGGCAAAAGATAAATTTAATTTTGACCTAAAAGATTGGCGACAGTTCTATATAACACATAAGATAAATTGGGTTTGTAATTGTGTTAAACATAAAGATGGTTTTCCAGTAAAAGAGCCCAAACCAATAGGATTTCAGTACACAGATGAAAAACAAAGGATAAGAATTGGACCTGATGAATTCAAAAAAGACTGTGAATTATTAATAGATTTTTATCCGATTTACATTCAAGCGATATTCATGTTTGCTCAAAATAAACTTGCAACAGAGAAACCGATTGTAAAAGAAGAATGGGTTCATTCACTTGACCTTTATGAAAAACAACTTGAGAATCTGAATTATTTGGAAAGCAAAATGATTGAATTTGTAAATTTACTTAAGAAGATGAAATAAAAGGCTACTCATAACATCATGGATAAAACATTGGGGTTTAGGTGGTTATATGAATGTTTCTGCCTCGCATCGGCATTTGTGTCGGCAGACAGGGACGAAGCCCCAATCCCCAACGTTTCATACATGCAACCGTTATGGTTAAGATTTTGGAGTAAGGAATTTGATTAGAAAAAAATTAGTTTAGGTTGCCAATATGAGCAACATATACATGGAATCATTGTCCTCGTAGGGGCAGGCCCCTGTGCCTGCCCTGATAATGGACAACCACAGAATAATGGACAATCACAAAATAATGGACAACCACAGAATAATGGGCAACCACAGGGGGTTGCCCCTACGTTGTCATTACAGGATGTTGTTCATCGATTCAAAACCATGACCACAAAACGATATACGGATGGGGTTAAACAATCCGGTTGGCCGCCGTATCCCGGCAAATTATGGCAACGCAATTATTACGAACATATCATCCGCGATGAAACGGAATTGAACAAAATCCGGGTATATATCATCAAAAACCCATTTAATTGGCAATCGGATGAAAATTATTCAGTATGACCTCTACGGCCTGACCGAAGAGGAGATCCGCATTGTGGAAGGGGAAAAATGAAATACAATCCCGATATTCACCACCGCCGGTCGATACGATTGCGGGGATATGATTATTCACACCCCGGGGCATATTTTGTCACCACCTGCACGCAGAATCGTGAATGCATGTTCGGGAAAATCGTGGGCGGAGAAATGGTGTTGAATGATGCGGGACGGATGATCAACATCGTCTGGAATGAAATGCAGGAAAATTATCCCGGTGTTGAAACCGATGAATTTGTCGTCATGCCCAATCATATACATGGAATCATTGTCCTCGTAGGGGCAGGCCCCCGTGCCTGCCCTGATCATGGGCAACCACAGAATAATGGACAACCACAAAATAATGGGCAACCACAGAGGGTTGCCCCTACGTTGTCATTACAGGATGTTGTTCATCGATTCAAAACCATGACCACAAAACGATATACGGATGGGGTTAAACAATCCGGCTGGCCGCCATATCCCGGCAAATTATGGCAACGCAATTATTACGAACATATCATCCGTAATGAAACGGAATTGAACAAAATCCGGGAATATATCATCAATAACCCATTCAATTGGCATTCGGATGAAAATTATTCAGAATAATCTCTACGGCCTGACCGAAGAAGAAATCCGCATTGTGGAAGGGGAAACAAAATGAAATACAATCCCGATATTTACCACCGCCGGTCGATACGATTGAGGGGATATGATTATTCACGCCCCGGGGCATATTTTGTGACCGCCTGCACGCAGAATCGTGAATGTATGTTCGGGAAAATCGTGGGCGGAGAAATGGTGTTGAATGATGCGGGACGGATGATCAACATCGTCTGGAATGAAATGCAGGAAAATTATCCCGGTGTTGAAACCGATGAATTTGTCGTCATGCCCAATCATATACATGGAATCATTGTCCTCGTAGGGGCAGGCCCCCGTGCCTGCCCTGATCATGGGCAACCACAGAATAATGGACAACCACAAAATAATGGGCAACCACAGAGGGTTGCCCCTACGTTGTCATTACAGGATGTTGTTCATCGATTCAAAACCATGACCACAAAACGATATACGGATGGGGTTAAACAATCCGGCTGGCCGCCATATCCCGGCAAATTATGGCAACGCAATTATTACGAACATATCATCCGCAATGAAACGGAATTGAACAAAATCCGGGAATATATCATCCAAAACCCATTTAATTGCCAATCGGATGAAAATTATTCAGAATAATCTCTACGGCCTGAACGAGGAGGAAATCCGCATTGTGGAAGGGGAAATTTTTGATGAAAGGGTCAACACTCATCACGTTTCGTAAGAAAAGACCCTATACACCTTCATTATTCCACCATATAATCTTTCCGGGACACATACTCTTGCAGTTCTGAGTGCTGAATTGACTGCCTGCCGGCTGCCGGCTACCGGCTACCGGCTACCGGCTACCGGCTGCTTCTTCTCCCTTAACCCGTTGCCACAGGTTTTCCAGTTCATCAAGAGTCATTGAGCGTAAATCTTTCTTTTCATCATCTGCCAGAATTTCCACCCGATGAAAGCGCCGGATAAATTTATCGGTTGATTTTCTCAATGCTTCATCCGCATTAACGCCAAGAAAGCGCCCCACATTAACCAGTGAGAAAAGGAGGTCACCGAATTCCATTTCCACTGCCTGCCGGTTTTCTCCCAAAGAAGCAGATTCCAGTTCACAGATCTCTTCTCTGATCTTTGCCCATACATCATGAATTTTATCCCAATCAAATCCTATCATGGATGCTTTCGACTGAACCCGGTATGCCTTATGCAGGGACGGGAGTTCGCGGGGAATTCCATCCAAAAGCCGCTTGCGTCCCTCTGTCTTTTTTTTCTGTTCCCAGAAATTGTGAATGTCTTCTTCTTTATCAAAAACAACCCCCTGAAACACATGGGGATGACGGCTTGTCATCTTATGGTTAATATTTCTTAAAACATCCTCAAGACTAAACCGGTCTTCTTCTTCGGCCATCACGGCCTGAAACACCAGATGAAGCATGACGTCTCCCAGTTCACGGGAAAGTTCGCGGTCATTTTTGTGGTCTATCGCATCAATCACTTCATAAACTTCTTCAATCATAAAGGGAATAAGACTTTCAGGAGTCTGTTCACGATCCCACGGACACCCTTCCGGAGAACGGAGTTTCCGGATAATATCTGCCAATTCAGAAAATTCTTTCATAAAACCTGTCTAATCGGTTGGGGGAAATTCCAGTCTGATCTCTTTGATACGGCGTCTTTGCATCAGAACTACGGTAAAACGAATATTCTTGTAAACAAACGTGTCCTGTTTTTTGGGAACACGGCCCAGTTTATCCATAATAAATCCGCCCAATGTATCGTAATCGCGTTCTTCCGGGAACGACAAGGCCAGTTCATTCTGCAGTTCATCCAGATTCAAAGACGCATCAACGATATATTCCTGTTCACTGATCTTCCGCATCTGTGTTTGAGCTTCATCCATCTCATCCTGGATTTCACCCACAATCTCTTCAAGGACATCCTCAAGGGTCACCAAACCGCTTGTTCCTCCGAATTCATCCACAACGACGGCAATTTTTGTTTTTTTTATCTGAAATTCCCGTAACATTTTGGCAACACTTTTATTTTCATGAACAAAAAGGGGCGGACGTATCAATGATTTTGCCAGACGTTTTCCCGGTTCATTGTCTGTGAATTGAAGAATATCTTTTAAAAAAATGAAGCCGCTGATATGGTCCAGATCTCCATCGTGAACCGGAAATCGTGAAAACCTTGCATGCCGCACATCTTCCAGAATATCACTGATGGACGAATTGATGTTTATGGAATGGATATCGGGTCTGGGCACCATAATTTCACGAACCCGGGTATCAGAGAGTTTGAGCAGGGATTGAATCATATCCCTTTCTTTTTCACGGATAGCTCCCGTTTCGCCACTCAAATTCACAAGAGCAGACAGCTCATTGCTGTCTTCAATAAAATCTTCCCCTTTGATTCGGAAAAGGCGGGCAAAAAGTTCTGTTATCCAATAAAAAATTGCCGTAAAAGGTCTTAGAACTGCATACACAACCGTTAGGAAAAACGACATTCTCAGACTGTGCTTCACGGCATTCCGCACGGCGATGATCTTGGGAAGAATTTCTCCTAAAATCAGAATTACCAGGGTAACCACAACAACCTGAATAAAAACGGACAAGAGGGGAGACAATTTTAGAACGTCGGCAAGGTCGCGGGCAAAAGAAGCAGAGAGAACGGCCATGGCAATATTGACAAACGTATTCCCGGTAAGAATGGCTATCAAAAGTTTTCGGGGAAAGTGCATCAGGGCAAAAAGACGAAGCGCTTCCGGATGGCCGGAACGGGATTTCTCTTCAAGTTTAATGCGCCGTGCTGAAAATACTGCCGTTTCACTGCTGGAAAAAAGCGCAGACAACAAAAGCAGAATAAAAAAGAGTAGTGCTCTGAGCCATAAATCCTCAGGCATAATCCCATTCCTTCAGAAAACGGTCTTCAAGTTCTCTCATGGTCTTTCTTTCTTCTTCGGATGAATCTTCATAACCCATTAAGTGAAGAAAGCCATGGATGAGAATCCGAATAAATTCTTGTTTAACCGGAACAGTGTACTCAAGTGCATTTTCCCGAATGCGTTCAGGAGAAATATAGAGTTCCCCTTCCAGAAATTCTTCTGAACAATCCAGCGTAAAAGAAATAATATCGGTATACACATCTTCATCAAAGTATTGAATTTTCATTTCCCTCAGGGCATCATCCTGAACAAAAATGCAGTTTATATCAAACGCCGGGATATGGAATGCATGTATAAGTTTATGCAAAACACCTTCAATCGTGTCTCGCTGAACCGGAAGGCGCTGCCCGGATTCATTGTAAATGTGAATGGCTTTCTGACGCCGTTTAACAACACTCATGATTTATTCGTCGTTTGGTTTTTTTGTCCGGGATATTCAGGGCGGTGGTGATACATGCTTTTGAACAAGCGAAGTAATGACTCTTTGATAACAGATATATCATGAAAAGTCAAAGGACATTCGGAAAGCTGTCCCTCATCCATCCTGGATTTTATAATCATATTGATGCGGTTTTCAATATCGGTATCTGTCGGTTTGTCCAAGGCCTTAATTGCCGCTTCACAGGATTCGGCAATCATGACAAGAGCTGTTTCCTTTGTATTGGGTTTGGGTCCGGTGTATCTAAAATCATTTTCTTTAACATCTGTCGGATCTTCCGCCTGTTCAAGCGCCTTATGGTAAAAATATTTAACAATCTGTGTACCGTGGTGCATCGGAATAAAATCCGTAACAACTTTGGGCAGATTATAACGCTCGGCCAGTTCAATGCCGGTCCGAACATGATTGATCACAACTTTTGCCGCCATGTGAGGTTTCAATTTTTCCAAACGGTTTTCTTCCTGCTGGTTTTCGGCAAAATAACTTGATTTGGCCGTTTTCCCAATATCATGGTAATATGCGCCTACCCTGGCAAGCAGATTATTGGCCCCAATGGCTTCCGCCGTTGTATCAACAAGGGTTCCCACCATCACTGAATGATTGAACGTTCCCGGCGCCTTCATCGCCAGCTCTTTAAGCAGGGGTTTATTCAAGTCCGTCAATTCAAGAAGAGTCATGTCGGTGGTAATATTTAAAATCCGTTCAAAAACACTAACCAGGCCATATGCGGCAAGAACAGAACCAACCGTATTAATACAGGCATACAAAATATTCCGGGTCAGTTCGGCTACAGATGTAAAACTAACCAGTTCAAGCGATATCAGGCCGATTGTATAAGAGAGAAAAATCCAAATAAGAGGTTGAAAAATCTGGTCTCTGCTTCTCAGTTTTTTGATAGAAATAGTAGATATTAAAGCAGGAAGAAGGTGTACAACCGTAAAATAGAAGGTATTGCCAAAAATATAAGAGAGCATGAGTATAACCGGAACCGTAGAAAAGATTGCAGCTCTTTCATCGAAGAAAATTGATGTAATCATAGCAAGAAGAGTAATGGGAACCGCCATAAAAGCAGCATTATTCAATGTGGAAATCAAATATCCGATACTGATCACGATCAATTGATTAATAATAATCAGAAACAGTTTTTTTCTGTCAGAAAAAATTTCTTTTCTGAAGTGAATCATAAACAGAACAAAAAGCGCATATAGAAGTCCCATAATCACCAGATCGCCGGTAATCATCATGAAATACCGTTTCCCGAAGGCATTTAAGTTCTTTCTCGACTCTGCCACGTTGAGCGAATAGATTTTTCGATAGATCAGAGGCGTTACGCGTGTATTGGCATCGACTATTTTTTCATTCTTCAGAACTTTCCCGTCAACTATCGGAATTCGGCTGACGGCATCTTCCTGCCGTCTTTCGGTTCTTTCTTTATCATAGATCAGGTTCGGGCGAATAAAAATTCTGGATAGCTGAAAAAGGATTTGTTTAATATCAAAACTGAAATCCTCCCCGTTTGATTTCAGATTCCGGGAAAGAAAATCAAGAGCCTTATCTCTGTCAAATACTTCGTCTGTTCTCCGGTAGATTTCTTCTCCGGACAGGGAAATTGCCACCTGAACGGAAACAATATCGTTTTGCGGAATATCCACGATTCCCTTGCTGAAAATTTGCTTTATTATCTGTTGATATTGACTTTTCAACATTTCAGGATCAGGCAAATGTCCCGCTGCAGGATCGTACAATCCTTTAAACACATCATTAAGGACATCAATATTGTAATCCTGTTTAAACTGCAAAACCAGCTGATGAAATGCCGTGCTATCAGAGCGGACTTTTTTATTTTGTTCCTGAAAACGGGTAATATTATACCGGTAATAGTTTCTTTCCTCTCTGGATTTCACAAGAGACTGATATCGCAACTGGAGGGCTGACGTCATCCTGAAAAACTGTTCAATATCCTGCAGGCTGCGGGTTTCGGCATCAGCATTATGATTAAAAACAAACGGAACCCTCTGAAGGGCTTCTCTCTTTTCTGCTTCAATGACATCTTCAGGTTTAAGAATATCATAATCGTATGGCGCAATTACGGCTGAACGGGTAATTTCACCGATCTGGTATTTATAATACTGGGATTTTTCGCGGGGAATCAAGAACGTGGCAACGACAACGACAATTAATAACAAACCGAATTTAATGATTAAATCCCAGTTAATTTTTACATGCATTTTATCTTTGAAGCCCATTCCATCCTCCTGTCAGAAAAGCCGATTAGAATTTAATCAGATTTGCACCCCAGGTAAAACCCGAACCGAATGAAACAAAGATGATAGTGTCTCCCCGTTTAAAACGATTTTGCTCAAGAGCTTCACAAAAAGCAATTGGAATGGAGGCCGCTGTAGTGTTTCCATATTTCTCAATATTCGAAAAAATCTTATCAAAGCCCAATTCAAGCCGTTTGGCAACCATTTGTGTAATCCGCAAATTTGCCTGATGAGGTATAATTTGCCTGATTTCCTCTTTCGAAATATTGTTTCTTTCCAGCAATTCAAGAATCACTTCAGGCATGCGGGTAGAAGCAAATTTAAATACAAAGCGACCATTCATGGTTGGATATTGGCGGTTATTTATTATATCATCAATATCCATACGTCCTTGTTTCAGTATTGAAGGATATTCTTTCCAAAGGGCCTGGTAAAATTCCCCTTCACTGTGGAGGACAGAATCAACAACATCGCAGTCTTCCTGTGAATCAGTGAGAACAAAAGCACCTGCGCCGTCTCCAAATAATACGGCAAGATCTCGTCCTTCAGTACTCATATTCAGCCCTATGCTTTGAATTTCTGCACCTACAAGAAGAATATTTTTATACTTTCCTGATTTAATAAATGTAGACGCCATTTCAAGTCCGTAAACAAACCCGCTGCATTGCTGGCGTATATCAAAGGCCGGAATGGTACGGCAACCTGTCAATTTGTGCTGCACCAATACACCAATTCCCGGGATCTCATGATCCGGTGACAGAGTGGCAACTATGATCATATCCAAATCACCGGCTGAAAGACCGGCTTTTTCCAGTGCCTTTTCCGCAGCTTTAACGGCAAGATCTGAGGTGCCCATTTCACCGGGAATAACATGATGCCGTTCAGAAATTCCGGTCCGTTCAATAATCCACTCATCCGATGTATCCATCAGTTTTTCCAGATCATGATTGGTTATGACTCTTTCAGGGACATAATAACCGTATCCTGCAATTTTTACACCCACATTAGTCTCCTTTTTCAACATGCGGTTTTATCGCTTTTACAATAAGTTGAATAGAACGTGTTCCATTCCATTCATTCATCGTAGGGACAAATACAATATCAATTGATTTCTGCGGATTTTGTATCAGAGGGAATTGATCTCCAAGATTCCAGGCAATACAATCCAGAGATCTGCTTTTTTTGCGAACCCTGAATTTCAAATGATTTTCACCCACAATCCTTGGATAAGAAGGCATCACATTCCGCAGACAGAATTTCGGGCGCATATTCCCGGGGCCGAAAGGTCTCATTCTATCAAGAAATTTAAGAAGGTTTGTATCAATTTGCTCTATATCCACGTCTGCATCAATATAAATTTTTGGAACAAGGAGATCTTCAGTGATAATTTCATCGGCAAAGGAAATGAGATCTTCGGCAAACAGTTCAAGATTCTCCCGTGCAATCGTCAATCCTGCAGCCATCACGTGGCCGCCGAAGGTTTTAAGCCATTTGCTGTTGGCATGAAGCGCACCGTACAAATCGAATCCGTTAATACTGCGTCCGCTGCCCTTGCCCACATCATCCTGGAAAGCGATCATAATAACCGGACGGTTATACTGTTCCTTGATTTTTGAGGCCACAATTCCAATAACACCCGAATGCCAGTTCGGCCTGTAAAGTATCAGCAGTTTAGGAAGTTCATCGGCATATTTACTTTCAATTTCCAGAATAGCTTCTTCCATAACCTCTTTTTCAATGGTTCGGCGCTGTGTATTTTCATCATCCAGAATTTCCGAGTATTCCCGTGCAACCTGAGAATCGTCCGTAGTCAAAAGCCTTACGGCTCTTGATGCTTCTCCAAGGCGTCCAACCGCGTTCAGCCTGGGAGCAATTCCAAAGACTATTTTCGTCACATCCATTTCTTCAGGCCTGATGCGGCTTACATTCATAAGAGCAGCCAAACCAATCCTGTTTTTCCCCGTATTGATCAGCCTTAACCCTTCACTCATGATAATTCTGTTTTCGCCGGTCAGGCTCACAATATCGGCTGCCGTTCCCAACGCCACCAGATCAAGATAGTCGTTTGCAAGTTCACGGTCCAGATTAAAGTGCTGACAGTATGCCTGTATCAGTTTAAACGCAACACCGGCTCCGCATAAATTCTTTTCCGGATAATTGTCATCATCACGTTTTGGATTGAGAATGGCTACGGCCGGAGGGAGTTCAGGCGACGGCTGGTGATGGTCTGTTACAATTACTTCCAGTTCTTTTTCATTTGCATATTGAATCACATTCACTGCATTTATACCGCAATCACAGGTTATGATCAAACGGATTTTTTCACCTGCGGCATAGTCAATCCCTTCGAATGAAAGTCCATACCCTTCTTTTTCACGATCCGGGATATAGTACGTTACATCGCCCCCAAGTCTTTTAAAAAAAAGATAAAGAACCGATGCAGATGTGATACCATCAACATCATAATCCCCGTAAATCAGTATTCGTTCATTATAAAGCAATGCTTCGTGGATCCGCTTAACCGCCTTATCCATATCCTTCATGATAAAGGGGTCATACATTTTATCCGGATCCGGATCAAAAAAGTCTTCCAGCTGTTCGTTATTAATGATACCCCGTGTCAAAAGAATTTTTGCATACAGAGGGGCAAGATTAAGCGATCTGCTAAAAATCAGAAGCTTTTCGTTGTCATATTCTTTGAAAATCCAATGCATTTGTTAAATCAGATCCGGAGATGAACGTAAGCCGAATTCTGTTCATCCCGCCAGGCGGGATGGACGGTCATTTATCTGGTTTCGGAATCACTTCCGAAATCATGCTGCTACCTTGGGAAGAGAGTCCGGGCCGGACTCACCGCCGAAGCGGTCTCCCAATTTTGCATTGCTCCTGCCGGGGTTTACCAGGCAGCCCGCTTTGCAGCGGACCCGGTGAGCTTTTACCTCGCCTTTTCACCTGTATCGGCTCAAGAATGAGCAGATAGTTTGTTTTCTGTGGCACTTTCCAGCCATCACTGACTCCTCGCGTTACGAGGCGGCCTACCCTGCGGAGTTCGGACTTTCCTCATCCCGACAGATTTCAAACCTGAGGAGACGCGACCGTCTTATCAACTCCGGATCTATATACCTTTTATTTATCTACAGTCAAACACCCTTCTTCTGAATATATGAACCGGCCGCAGATATCACAAGTAACGATTTTATTCCGCTTGTAAATATCTACCCGTTTCTGAGGAATAACACGGTTGTTGCAGCCGCCGCACGCATCTCTGATAATGGGAACAACCGCTACCCCGCGGCGAGCTTTTCGAACCCGTTCATACACATTTAAAATATTCCGGGGTACCTTTTTCGTAATTTCCAATCGTTCCGCTTCCAGCCGTTCCTTTTCATCACGCGTTTCCTGAATTGTCTTATCCAGGTCTTTTTTTGCCTTTTCAAGATCATCAGTCAATGAACGTACCAGCGTTTCGGATTCCTGAATAGATTCTTCAAGATTTTTGCTTTCTTCTTCGGCTTCCAATATAATGTTTTCTGCATCTGAAATTTCTTTTTTGGCATAATCAATTTCTGCAGTCAGTGCGTCATATTCTCTGTTTGTCGTAACCAGATAAAGCTGCTCCTGATACCTTTCCAGCTTTGTCCGGTAATCCATGATTTTACCTTCGCTTTTGATAACTATCGCTTTATTCTGGCTAATCCGGTTTCCATCCTGAATCTTCTTCTCTTCTTCCTCCTGTATCCGGACTTCAAAAGAAAGGACCGTTTCCGGCAGATTTCCCATTTTTTCATTTATTGCTTTTAATTGGTAATCAACTGATTGCAGCTTAATTAGCCGATTCATTGTCTCATGCATTCAATCCTCCGGGCTGGTAAAAAATTTCCAAAAAAAAAAGCACCTGTAAAAAGGTGCTTCTGTTTATCTAAGGTTTTGTTACTGGCTGGAATGACGTATCGTTTAATCTGTCCTGCTCCATAGTTTTCGATGAACATGTTTTTTTCGCATCGGTAAATTTCCAGAAATTTCAAGTGAAAGTCAAGATGCATATCATTTTCCCGTTTATTTATTCTATCATTTCAGACACTTTTATTCTCATATCTTCACAGTGCTGCCTTTGAAGAAAAATATTCTCTTATCTCAGCATCAAAGATATTGTCACTATTAATCAGGCCCGGCTCATTGCTGTTTTTATTCAGCGAATCAGATCGAATCCTTTTATGAGAAATCCCATGTGCTTCAATGTTTAAATGCTTCTGCAAAATGGTTTCCCAAAACCTCGTTCTTATCTGTACTTCTACAATTTTTGACAGATTATGAGATGAAATCTGACTGATTATTTTAAACCGTCGTCCGGCCTGAATCATTACCATGAAGTGCCACTGCGATAATTCGTAACAGCGTAATGTTTTATGACTTAGAAGAATACTTTTTTCACACATTAATAAATACATTGTGACATTGGCTATGTTTTATAGGCAGAGCGGTACATAAACTCCAGAACTTACGAATCATTACTAATTATACTATAATCGTATGATTTTTTAATTTGCGTAATAATATTCTTGATAATGTGTTTGCGTAATTGTATTATTTATACGAATAACGTATAAATCGAAACAAACCGTAAACCCTTTTGAAGAAAATGAAAACAAAAAAAGAACCCAAGAAGAAGACGGCAATTGTTCAAGCCGCAAACGGATTGTTCAAACAATTCGGTTTTAAGAAAGTCACAGTTGAAGAAATCTGTGAAATTGCCTGCGTCAGCAAGATGACATTCTATAAGTATTTCCCAAATAAGAATGAATTAATCAAATATCTTTGGCAAAAGATGATCGATGACAGCTGGGCAAAACTGGGCGAATTGGAGAACAATGAAACACCTTTTCAGGACAAAATACATATGATACTGAAATTAAAGGAAGAAGCGACTTCGGCGATGGGAGACCAGTACATCAGGGATTATTTAAATATTGTACCGGAGTTGCAGGATTTCTATAATCAGGTATTGGCAGATGTAATGCAACGATTTATAAAAATAATTAAACATGCTCAGGAAAAGGGTGAAGTCAGGAAAACAATCCGTCCCGAGTTTTTCTTTGCCGTAGTTAATCAGTTAACGGCGTTAGCCAATAATGAACAGTTAGTCAGTATATATAATAACTATACTGAGTTTGCGCTTGAGATCAATAATTTTCTCTATTACGGTTTAATGCCGTTACCGGAAGATAATAAATGAAAAATCGGATAACAATTCTGATGATTCTGATTAACACGATTCTCGTTGCGCAGGTCGATTTCCGGGGCCGGTTGTCTTTACAGGGCAATATCAGGCTTTCCGATACTTTATACAAGGGAAATGTTGCCGCTCAGTATATCCCCAATTTGCACCTTATGAGGGAGCGAAAACCGGGCAATATATTTGATATTGAAGCATCGGCTTTGGGCGTTGTTTATTATGAGGATTTTACCTTAAAGGATACTATTCGGGTTTATCGCCTAAACGGTCGCTTCACAACCCGGCAGTCAGAATTTCAGATTGGTTTACAAAAAATCAATTTCGGACCTGCACAGCTTTTAAGATCGCTGATGTGGTTTGAACGGGAAGATCCCACGGATCCTTTAAATATGGCCGAAGGTGTTTGGGGTTTGCGTTATAGGTATAATTTTATAAACAACAGCAATATCTGGCTCTGGGGTCTGTATGGCAATGATAAGCTGAAAGGCTGGGAAGCATATACAAGCATCGATAATCGACCGGAGTTTGGCGGACGAGTTCAAACCCCGGTTCCGTTTGGTGAAATGGCCGTAACTACGCACTATCGCCATGCCGATAACGGCGTTAGGGATTTTCAGGAAGCGAGAATTGCACTGGATGGCCGCTATGATATCTTTGTAGGTGTGTGGTTTGAAGCGTCTGTTCAATATCAGGATATTGCAAGTCCCTTTCATTATACAGAAATGGTTACCCTCGGAGCTGATTATACGTTTGGATTGGGAAACGGACTTTATGTTCTTGGCGAACACATGATGAATCGCTTTGGAAATGAATTTATAAGAGCCGAACAGGATGCTCAGCTGTCTGCCATTATGGTAAGCTATCCGCTTGGTATCTTCGATTCCGTATCAGGTATGCTGTTCTATTCCTGGGAAATCGATGACTGGATTCAGTATGTCAATTGGCAGCGCAGTTATGACCGCATTGTTCTTAACCTGAGTCTGTTTAATTTTCCCCACATTCCCATCGCACTCGGCACCGCAGGAACAGGCGGGTACGGCTTGAAATTCATGCTCCTATACAATCACTAACCGGGTCAAAAGGAAACGTCCGGTTGTGTAAAGTTGACTTGAATAACACGATGAACGGGAAGGAAGCATAAAAGGATGGATGATATAAAAAAGTCTGTTTATCAAGCATTTTATCCCGGACGGATAGAAACTCACTGGATTCTTTGCAATAGTTCTGTTAATAAAATTCTGAAAATTCGATAATAACATAAGGATGAGTGTAATGAAAAACGGTCAATTAATCACAATCACTGATATGGTTAAGGATTACCCGATTGGAAAGGGCTATTTCCGGGCGTTGGAGGACATTAACCTGAGTATTGGTGAAGGTGAATTTGCCGGTCTGGTAGGACCTAGCGGCTCCGGAAAAACAACCCTGCTGAATATTATCGGCTCGCTGGATGTTCCGAGCAAGGGTGATGCCAATGTTCTGGGTCATTCGATTGGTCAACTCAATGCCCGGCAATCAGCGCAGCTGCGAAATCATCACCTCGGGTTCATTTTTCAGACGTATAACCTTCTCCCTGTGTACAATGTGTTTGAAAATGTCGAATTACCGCTGCTTTTATTGAAGATGGAAAAAAACAAAAGGTACGAACTGGTCAATCAGGCCCTGGATTGGGTTGGCTTGCAGGACAAACGCAAATCCCGTCCTGCACAACTCTCCGGCGGTGAATGCCAGCGTGTTTCCATAGCCCGGGCAATGGTCAAACAACCCAAAATCGTCCTTGCAGATGAGCCGACAGCTAACCTTGATGCAGAAAATTCCCATAATATTTTACAGACCATGGAAACACTGAATCGGGATTTAAAAACAACATTCATATTTGCTACTCATGATGAGAAAGTCATTCAATATCTGCATCGTAAAATCAGCCTGTTTGACGGTAAAGTGGCCAAAGATGAACAGGTAAAGAAATAACCGGGAGGATATTATGTTAGCAATAAAGTTAGCGTATCGAAACCTGATGGGAGCCCGGTTGAGGACATGGCTGAATGTCTTTGTCCTTTCCCTTGCTTTTGTGGTAATCATCTGGTTTAAGGGAGTATTAAACGGATGGAATCAGCAAGCCCGGCGCGATACGATCAGCTGGCAAATCGGCGGCGGGCAATACTGGCATGAAAATTATGACCCCTATGATCCATTTACTTTTGAAGACAGCCATGCACCGTTAACGGATGAAATGACGGCTGCCATTGAACAGGGAAAAATAACACCAACACTGATCAGTCAGGCAAGCATATATCCTCAGGGACGGATTCAGGGTGTCTCTCTTCGGGGCGTTGATCCGGATCAGCAGATACTGGAATTGCCAACGGAGTATTTAAAAAGCGACGATGGTGAAATACCGGCTATTATTGGCAGTCGTACGGCTAAAAACAGCAAATTGAATATCGGTGACTATGTGACGGTACGCTGGCGGGATGTGAACGGTACCTTTGATGCCAATGAGGTAAAAATCGTTCATATTTTCAAGACAGATGTTCCGACTACCGATTTAGGGATATTATGGATTCCCATAGACAAACACCGAAGTATGGTTCAAATGCCCAATCAGGCTACGACTCTGACAACATCCCATGAAATCGGTTATATTGGCGAATTTCCGGGATGGGTGTTCAAGGACCACTACTTTTTACTTTCAGAGATAAGGGAAATGATAAAGGCTAAATCGATTGGGGGTTACATCTATTTTATCATATTAATGTCACTTGCAATGCTGGCGATTTTTGACACACAGGTGTTATCAATATTCCGCAGGCAGAAGGAGATTGGAACTCATATTGCACTGGGAATGACTCAAAAACAGGTTGTGGCGCTCTTTACGGTCGAAGGTGCCATGCATTCAATCCTGGCGGCTTTCTTGGCGATGATCTATGGAATTCCGCTCTTGGCTCTTCAGGCAAAAGTTGGCTGGTCAATGCCGGCCGGAACTGACGATTTTGGGTTGACTCTTTCAGATACGATATATCCAAGTTATTCAATTGGTCTGGTTGTGGGGACCACATTGATAGTTTTAATAACAACTACAATTGTAAGTTATTTGCCGGCACGACGAATATCGAAAATGGAACCAACCGATGCAATCAGGGGAAAAATACAATGATAACATTTATTATTAAAGGCCTTCTTCGTGATCGTCATCGCAGTTTGTTTCCGGTTATTATGGTAACAATTGGCGTATTTATTACAGTGTTTTTTCAAGCGTTCATGGGAGGTATCTTAACAGATATGGTTGATTCAACCGCCCGTTTTTCAACCGGCCATGTAAAAATAATGAGCCGGGCATATATGGAAAACGAAGACCAGCTTCCAAATGATCTGGCTTTGACAGGGGTTGATGCAATTATGCAGGATTTGAAGCAGAAATATCCGGATATAACCTGGGTCAAACGGATAAAATACGGCGGATTGCTCGATATTCCGGATGAAAATGGCGAAACCCGTTCTCAGGGAGCCGTGGCTGGTTTTGGTGTTGATCTGCATAATCCGAAAAGCACCGAAATCAGCACCCTTAACATTGCAAATTCAATTGTTTCCGGAAGAATGCCCGATAAGCCGGGTGAGATTCTGATCAGCGATGAAATGGCCCGTGATCTAAAGATTGCACTGGGAGATAAAGCAACATTGATTAGTTCCACGATGTTCGGCAGTATGGCGATCTATAATTTTAAGGTTGTCGGTACAATAAAATTTGGAATTCCGATGATGGATCGGGGTGCTATGATTGCCGATATCAGTGATATTCAGGAAGCGCTGAATATGGAAGATGCTGCCGGTGAGATCCTTGGTTATTTGCCCGGCGGTGTTTATGATGATAAAGTTTGTGCAAAAATTGCAGACAATTTCAATGCGGGATATACCGATAATGAGAGCGGATTTGCACCGGTTATGTCAAAATTGCAGGAAATCAGCGGTCTAAGTGATTACCTTGCATTAGCGAACAATATGGCAAGCACTATTGCCATGATTTTTGTAATAATCATGTCTATTGTATTATGGAATGCCGGACTTCTGGGCGGTCTGCGCCGTTATGGAGAAGTCGGCGTGCGCCTGGCAATCGGTGAGCACAAAGGACATGTATACAGTTCCCTGCTGGTTGAATCAGTTGCCATTGGCCTGGTTGGTTCAGTGATAGGAACCGGTATCGGCTTAATGATGGCCTATTGGATGCAGACCAAAGGGTGGGATTTCAGCAATACCATGAAAAATGTCAATATGATGATACCGCTCGTCTTTAGAGCCCGTATTACTTCGGTGACGTATTATATTGGATTTTTCCCCGGTTTGATCTCCACTTTATTGGGAACTGCTCTGGCCGGGGTCGGTATCTACAAACGTCAGACAGCCTCGCTGTTTAAGGAGTTGGAAACATGAAATATATCATTCTTGCCGTACTGATGCTGGGAATATTTATTCCGGTAAACGCTCAAATTCCCAGTGGTGATGATATCCTGAAACGGATTGATCAGAACCAGGTTTTTGATAAAGCAATCAGCACCTCTACCATGATTATTCACAGTCGTACCGGAGATCGTACCATAAAATCCAAAGCCTGGTCATCAGGCACTGAAAAAACGTTTGTTGAATATCTTGCCCCTGCACGCGAAAAGGGAAAAAAGATGCTGAAACTGGGGAAAAATCTCTGGATTTACACCCCGGAGCCCAGCGATAGAATAATTACAATTTCCGGACATCTTTTGAAACAATCGGTTATGGGGTCAGATATGTCATACGAAGACATGATGGAAAGTGACGAACTGCGCAGCAAGTATGATGCAAAGGTCATTGGAAAAGAAATGTATAAGGATCGTGAATGCTGGGTTTTGGATCTGACGGCAACCATTGATGATGTAGCTTACTTCTCACGAAAAATCTGGGTAGATGCCGAGCGCTGGCTTCCCCTGAAAGAGGAACGCTTTGCAAAAAGCGGTATGTTGCTGAAAAGAACGGAAATCCTTGACGTTTTTTATCAGGACGACCGCTGGCTGCCAAAACGCATAATTTTCAAAGATATGTTATCTCGCGGCGACGGAACAGAATATATCATTGACTCAATTGAATTCAACGTACAAATACCGGAGTACCAGTTTACCAAAGCAGCACTAAGAAAATAGTCAATCAAACAATATTTTTTAAGTGCAGAATCATCCTTGTATGAGCTCATTATCAGGAAAGGGGTTTGTCACCTGACAAGGACAGCTAAGAACACCCCTGATTATTTGCTTCGTCATGATCTATAAAGATGTTATTTATTGACTTAAAAATTACAATCTTCAGGATATTTGAAGGCACTGCTGATATTCTGTAATAATCAACATCCGGGACATGTAACTCTTTAAACAATTCATTTAATTGAGAACTAAAAAGAACAGACAACTTTTTTGTGAATCAAGCATCTTTATTTTTGAAGAAGTAAATATCAAAAAAGAGAGGGCAGGCATCATGAAAAAAATAGCGGTCTTACTGGCAGGAATACTCATTATCGGCTGTGCAGCAACACATGACGTTTTCAATCCTTCATGGAAAATAGATGAGATATCATCCTATATCAACGGGTGCATACATACTCAGGATTATTATGGGTTCGTGGAAGATCTGGGAGAACCGGATCGTATCGAAAAATCAGAGGATGAATTTGTTGCCGTGTGGATAAAAGAAAACGGTGATAATAAATATATGCTCCGTTTCATATTTGACGATAAGACTCTCCGTTCAAACACCTGGTCATACGTCGAAATGTAAGAAGCCAGCCATGATACACGTTTAAAAAGCGGAGTTTACTCCGCTTTTTTGTTAGATATATAATTAATACTATAATATTGGTTTTTTTACCGTGTTTTGATAGATTCGATTATGACGTATTCCCGAGTCCAACTTCTCACTCATGTTCATTTTACAGTTTTATACGGGAAAGCCTGTATACCAAAAAGTATGAAACTTGAAAGTTTTATAAATCATTTTCTTCGGAGCAAATTCCATCAGCCCATTCTTACCTATGTTCTGAAAGACCATATCCACTGTTTGTTTTTTTTGAATCCGGATACATCGTTTACAGAGTCCATTAACGAATTGATGTTATCCATACGGGCAGAGATCAACCGGAATCCGGATAACAAAAATTTTGTATGGGATCCCTGTTATTATGCTTCATCCTGCAGTATTCAGGACATTGAACGGATTATCAGTGAGCTCACCAGACAAGATGAGTTTCATAATCGTTTCACGTATAAGGATGAACAGAATAAGCTGTTGGAAGACATGTTGATTGCAGAAATATTTGCGGAAGAATATCAGCGATAATAAGAAGACAGGGCGTTATGCAACGCCCTGTATCTGTTTATGCCAACCACTATGTGGATTCAGTATTAACGGATTTCAATTTTTCGGGCTTTGGCAACTTCATTCTTTGGGATATTAACGGTAAGAATACCATTTTCCCATTTCGCTCCAATTTTTTCTGCGTCGATCGGGGATGGAAGCCTGAAACTTCTGGAGAATTTTCCAAATGCAATTTCAGAAATATGACAATTGGCTTCTTTGCTTTTTACCCGTTCTTTCTTCTCTCCGGAAATCGTTATGACTTCATTTTCAACAGAAATATTAATGTCTTTCTTGTCCATTCCCGGAAGTTCGGCATGCAGAACATATTCATTGTTGGTCTCGTCCAAATCCACAACCGGACTCCAGCTAACATTTGATAAAGAGTTGAAGCTGTCCAGGAATGATTCAAAAAGATCATCCACCAGTGGCCGGCGATCTCTCAACATCGGATAACGTCTGATAATTGTCATGGCTGTCTCCTTTTATTTTTTTTGTTTTTCACTTTTTCATTCATTTCTATTTATTTTATTGCATAGAGCATGCCAAAACAGTCGGTTGTGCCAATATGTCATTGGTTCTGCCAATGTTGACCGGAGTATGCCATTATGACGGACATGCCCATAAACTATGGTTATCGTGACTCAAATGAAAAAAAACGATCAGGCCTTACCGGTATATATTCCCTGCAGTGAAACAATTAATTTGACAACCATTTAAAAAATAAATCTGTCAACACCAGAGAAAACTATGAATGAAATCGAAATCATACGAAGAGCTCAGGCAGGTGATATGGCAGCTTTTGAACAAATCGTTCAGACCTATGAAAAGCGGGTGATCATGGCCGCTATGCAGGTCTGCAGGAACCAGCAGGATGCAGAGGACATCACTCAGGATATCTTTGTTTCAGTATACCGCAATATCGGTTCTTTTCGGTTCGAAGCCAGCTTTTACTCCTGGATTTACCGCATCACCATGAACATGGCCTTCAATCATTCGCGGCAGAAAAAGTATCATGAATTTCTCACATCCGAAGACAATGATGATCATTATTATGCCGTAGCGGAAGACGAAACGACTGAATTCAGTGAAAACACAGATTTTCAGGCCGTTCTGGACAGTGTGCTTAAAAAGCTGCCTGAGAAACAACGGACCGTTTTTATTATGCGGTACAATCAGCATCTGAAAATCAAAGAAATTGCTGTTATCCTCAATATCGGGGAAGGAACCGTTAAAAAATATCTGTTCCGTGCACAGGAAAAGTTAAGAGTTTTATTAAAACCGTATAAAAATCAGTTGTTTAAGGATTAACCATGAAATGCAAACAGTGTGAGGATATTCTTCTTAATTACAATCTGGAAGAAATTCCCGAAAACATAAAGAAACAGATTGACCAGCACAGAAATACGTGTATCCGCTGTTCTCAATTATGGGAGGATAATCTGTTGATCACCCGAGCCATGCAGGAACTCCCTGACGTGAAACCTGATGAAGAAAGAATTCCGTTTGTTCATGCCAAAATAATGGACAGAGTACAACAGGAAGTTTTCAGGCAGTCAGCTCATATTAATCCTTACCGGGTTCCTGCCCGATTCTGGCAGACCGTCACAACCGTAGCGGCAGCCCTGGTAATCGGAATTGTTCTGGGGAATTTTGTCCCGGGGAAACCCAAACCAACAACCCCTGATCTTCCAATCGCATCTGCAAATTTTGATGATCTGTTAAAAGATAACACATTAAATGACATTCGTATTCGAGAGGTCAATCAAACCACGGGAGAGCTGGTGATCACTGCATCGAGAATCAACGATCTAACGCTTACGGGGAACATTACCGATCCTGAAATTCAAAAAGTTCTGGCCTATGCCCTGGTACGTGACCAGAACCCGGGCACACGTTTAAGGTCTGTAAAACTCATGGAGGGTGTCACCACAAGCAATGCAGTTCAGCAGGCTCTGATCACGTCGGTTCTCCAGGATGAAAATCAGGGTGTGCGGCAGCGGGCGTTGCGGGCATTGTCCCAATATTCTATCAATAGCGATATTCGCAATGCCTATCTTAACGTCATATCGAATGATCCCAGTCCGGCCTTGCGCATTGAAGCCATACAGATTTTAATGAGGGATGAAGACGCTGCAACGCGTAATGCAGTAATAAGCGCTTCCGAAGATGAAACCAACGAAATGATACAGGACATCTTAAAACGTTATTATCAGGAACCCGGGCAACCTTTGGAGAAGCAATAAAATGAAAATTAAAATAGCATTCGCACTTATCCTGCTTTCTTCTTTTGCCTTATGGGCGCAGGAACCAACCGTTGTTGAACGCGGGAAATACTATATTTTTACGTGGAGTACCGATGCAGAGGTCAAATCGGTCCCTTCTCAGCTTACAATGAATCACCTGAATGGTGATGTGCTGATCCGCGGATATCATAACAATACAATTAAATATGTTGAAAAAATGCAGATTGAAGCATCGTCGCGAAGGGAAGCAGAGAAGTTGTGGGAGCAATATCACCTGAAATTTGAAGCGGACCACAACGGCTTTATTGTCAATCAAGAAGGAAAAAGAAACCTTTCTTTCGGGAGCCACAGCATACGGGTTGATTATATTGCTGATGTGCCGGAAATGACAAGTATTGCCGTTAATACGCTTGGAGGTAATATTGACGTATCTGAACTTCAGGGTGCTATTGAGCTTGTTTCAGCCGGAGGAGACATTCGAATCGAAAAAACGCGCGGTCGGATTTTTACCAAGACATACGGCGGTGATGTTCAGGCTTTTCAGCTTGAAGGAAAAATTGAAGCCCGGTCAGCAGGCGGTGATATTGAAATGCGTCTTGTCACGGGAGAAATTTCGGTGGAAACAGCGGGCGGCGATATTCTTTTGAAAACCATGAACGGCAATCTTGACATTACAACTTTGGGCGGCGATATAGAGCTTGCAGATGTAAAGGGGCAGAAAGTCCGTCTGAAAACAATGGGCGGAGACGTTCAGGTAGACGATTGTGAAGCAGATTTGTATGCTGAAACTAAAGGCGGCGAAATTAAGGTCCGAAATATTACCGGCAGTGTTGAAGGAAAAACGTCCGGAGGAGATGTATACGGAAGAAATATTAACGGCCCGGCCAGGCTCAGCACCATGAGCGGTGATGTAGAGATTATGCGGATTACCGGTGCCGTGGACGCCGAAACAAAAAATGGATCAATTCTCATATCCAAATACTATTCACCCAAATTTGAGAACCACAAGATTTTCGCGTCAACTCAAAACGGGTCCATAAGTCTTGACCTTCCTGCAAATGCCGATGTGTCTTTTGATCTTACGGCACGGGGATATGACAATAGCATAACATCTGATTTTAACATTGATATTAAGAAGATTGACTCACGGCTTGTCAAAGCATCCGGCCGCCTGGAAAAGGGAACGCATGCTGTTGAACTGTATGTAGACAATGGAAATATAAAGATTCGAAAACGGGGACAATAATCCACCGATCCGGGAGACTATCATGAATAAAATAAAAGTTTTTCTCATACTGATATTAATAACAAGCGCTCTCTTAGGCGGAACAGTTATCAGTGAAGACGAAATGTACGTTGAACAGATTTATAAAGATTATGAACTGGCATATGGCGATACAATAAACAAACAAACCCATGTTAAAGTATTTGTGGGCAATGCGATCGTTTCGGGTCTTGTTGACGGTATGCTCACTGTTTATGCCGGCGATATCCATATCGACAGTACGGCAGTCATAAACGGTGCGGTCAGAAGCCTGGGGGGGGATGTTCATCTGCCTAAAAACCATCAATCGGACGGACAGATTATATCATCCAACCTGAAAGGTAGTGCTGTCCGGGATTATTTTTCCAAGCAGATTATTAAAGAAAAATCCGTCACAAAACATTACAACCGGCCGGGCGGTGTTTTTGTACCGGCTGATTTTCTGCCAACCTATGAACCGTTTGCTACTGTGAATTCCCAACAAGGTTTCTTTATCAGCTTTGGTAATAAATTGTATAATATGGGTAATCTAAAAAATACATCACTTTACTATAAGATCGGATACGGCTTCAGCAGCAAAGAAGTCGAGGGAGCGGTTCAACTGCGTATCAAAGTTATAAATAAGCTCCCCTTATATGTTTATGGCGTCGGTTATCACGAAACCCAGTCCCAGGACTGGATGAATATTCCCGAATTAGAAAACGGGTTAAGTTATCTGATAAATAAGCAGGATTATCTAACGCGATATATGGCAGAAGGATACCGCTTTGGATCTTCCGTACGAATTTTTAACCGGTTACGTCTGAAGGGAGAATATTTCCGTCAGAATGAAGATACTCTCAAGGTTTTTCACCATAATACGTTAACAAATACAATCAATAATTTTACTGTTGAAACAGGTAAACATGCCGGGTACCGGCTTTCAGGATCATTGTTTTTTGGTTATAATGCCATGGATTTCCCCGGCGCTTATCAAATGGATGCAGTATATGAATGCTTTTCTCCCTCCTATGGCAGTTCATGGGATTACGATCGCATTCGCATTTCCAGCCAGTATATCGGAACGATTAAACATGCCATCCAATACAGAAACCGGATCGTTTCAGCCGTTGTGATGGACAGAGACGAACAAAATATCACGCACCCTTCCCACTATGAATATTTTCTGGGAGGAATGGGAACGCTCAGGGGTTTGCCTTATAAATCAATGCAGGGAACCCGTATGTTGCTGATCAACCAGGAGCTTGGATTCAGTTTCGGATCGGATGTCTGGGTTCTGGGATTCATTGATTTGGGAATGACAGACCAGAATATCCCCGGCGGTTCCCTGGTAAAACAATTGACGGACTTTAATTCAGACGATTTGTCCGGCACAATCGGGTTAGGAATTGAAACCGGTTCAACAAATGAATTTGGGGTGCGTGTAGATGTTGCAAAAGATTTGAGCACTGGCTCGGCACCGTGGATATGGTATTTCCGTATTACCCGAACCTTCTGAGAATTAAACACTTACTTTTAAGAGGGGAATATGGGTATTCCCCTTTTTTACTTTCTCAAACTATAGAGGGATTTATCGAAATATTCGGGATCATCACCATAGATATAGAGAACTGTTCCACCTTTAATTTTCCGGATAATCGGTTTTGTTACCGGCTTGGGAAAAGCGGGACAACCCCAACTTCGGCCCAGGCGTCCTTCCTTCTCAATAAATTCCGGACTCACATAATCAGCGCCGTGTATCACGATATAACGGGTACGGGCACTGTCATTAAATCCTCTTTCCAGGCCGTCAAGCCGTAATGAACGGCCATGCTTGCCCTTGTAGGTTTCAGCTGTCAAATAAAAACCCAGCGAACTCATCCGGCTCCCTTCCGTGTTGGAAAACGTGTGTGCCATATTCTCGCCTGAATTCACGCCATGTGATACCCATGTATTAAATAATACGCGCCTCTTATCCATATCTATTATCCATGCCCTTTTTTCAGTGGACGGCAGAGAAAAATCAATAATGGTGAGCATCTTTTTTTTATATGGGATATGATCATAGCCGTGGACTGCTTTCATAAAGACATCTTTGGCCGGCGGAGATATAAGAGTTGAATACAGTTCCAATACTTCCTCCTGCCGCGATTCATGCATGGCAGGGATTGGTTCTGACCGTAATTCAATTTCGGATACTGAAGGCCGAAAGACGGCACAGCCAACAGTCAGACATGCGGTAAAAAGTAATAATCCAACTTTCATGAAAATTCCTTTCTTTCCGGGGGATTGGTTTTATTTATTTACAGGTGAAAATAATGAAGCGAAAACCGGTCTTCAAGAAATAATTCTTTGTATTAACAATCCGAAAAGAAAAGAGAAAAAATGAAAAGTTATCTATTCATTTGCTGCGGTGATCTGTCTTGCAATACTTTTCAAATTAATCTATTTTTGCTCAACATTAAAATACCCGGGATTTACATTTTGAAGCAAATATCATATCCTGTCAAAATATTGATCATTGCCCATCTCTCTTTTTTATTACCTTTAATCCTATATTGCGAATGTAAGGACAGTCCCGGTATGGGCTTTTATTTTTATAATCTAAAAACCAAACATTTATGTTCAAATCTTACGCTTCCTCTGGAGAAGGAATATCCTCAAGATCTGGTTATTTCATTCGATATCAGTTTTTACAACCTGAACCGGTACGGATACCTGGCAGAGTTAAAAAACGATTTTAATCAGAACCTGCTGATCACCTGTATGTTCACCCGCATTGATACATTCAGTTTGTCTCTTCATTCCGGAGACGTATCAAAAAAAGTCGAGATCGATTATGATAAAATCCATCCTTATCAATGGCAGAAAATTGATATTCACTTGAAACAAAATTATATTGAGGTCTGTCTGAACGGGGATCCCGTATTAAGATCAAAGAATCCTGATCCGCGACTTCAGGGAAGAAAAGTCATTTTTGGATATCAACCGGATAAAATTGACACCCCTTCAATGATTATCCGAAATCTGACAGTCTCCGATACCCAAGACAAAACTCTGGCGTTCTGGCCTTTAAACGGATTAACCGACAGCGGATCACTCAGCGACAGTACGGGGAAATACAGAATCTATTTTAATGATTTGATTCCCATGACATATAAACACTGGTACTGGGAACAATTTATTGAACGGCCAATTCCTGATTACCCAAAACAAGACCGAATTTTTTCTGCATGGGATTCCAGCAGGCGGGAATTGCATATTCTCAGCTATACTGAACATATCATTGTTGAACCGGACTGGAACCGTGAAACGGTTCATCCTTTTCCGGAGCAATTTCCAAAAGAACAGAAAATTGTATACAATCCTGTAACAAAAGAAATCGTGTCTTATCATCACGGCAGAGGTGCTGTATATACTTACAACAGAAATAAAAACGAATGGATAACACCCTACCATGAAAAGCCTTCCCCTCAATTTTACAGACATTGTCATTTTTTTGATGAAAAAGGTACTCTGTATATGGCCGGCGGATATGGATATTATACGGCAAAAAATCTTGTACAATACTGGACACCATCAGGCGGTTGGGATACATTGGACGTTAAGGGAGACGATGATTTTTTCCTCAGATCGGATTTGATATGTGCTGCCGGGTTAACGCCGGGTACTGTCATTCTTGGCAGTGGACGGGGGAATGCCATGGGACTTCAGGAAAACGGATACGATTATCTCTATGATTTCTGGTCCTTTACTCCGGAAACCCGAACATTGGAATACCTGGATTCTTATAAGCCGGCTCACGGAACCATTGAATACATAGCGATGACATCCCTTCCCCGGGATTCGCTTCTTTTTATTGCCGCTCTTGTATTTCCGGATAAATCGGACGATGATATTAAAACCCGTTTGTTTTCTGTTCACACCGCGCAAAAAGAACTTATCCCGGTTGGATCCGACCTTCCTTACATGGTCGATATTAGCTTAACGGCCGACACGCTGACAAATGAACTGATTCTGACGGGACAAACCCCGCCCCCGTCATCCGTTGTCAAATCATACCGTCTTCTGTTGCCCGTTTATCCCCCGCCGACATCTCATCTGCAGAAGAAAAATTCGTCTTTTGTATTACACAAATATATAGCAATGCTTCTAATTCTGTTGATCTTCCTAACCTATGTGTGGTTTAAGAAGGATAAAAAGAGCCAAAAACATAAAAAACCGGTGTCTGTATCAGGGGATTATGAAATCCGGCTTTTAGGAAACTTTTCATTCCTTCAAAACAATAACCCATTAGCCTTACCGCCATTATCTGCACAAAACCGTGAACTTCTTCTGTTATTACTGATTCATTCTTATTCTTACTGGCGATTGGGGAATATTATGAACAGCCATGTACTGAATAATGATATGCTGAATATTTTTATCTGGCCTGAAGCATCAAAACAAGCCTTCAAAAACAGGAAAAATGTCGCCTTCAACCGTTTAAGGAAATGGTTGGAGGATTCGGAATATCTGGAACTTCAAAATAACCAGGGCCGTCAGGCTGTCAGGTTAAAAAAGGGCGTCAGCTGTGATTTTTACCGTTTACGTTTTATGCTGGAAGAAAGAAAGACTCAATTATTATCTCAGCAGGAAACAGAGGATTTTATTCATCTTGCCACAAGGGGACCTTTGCTTGAAAATGTGTCTTATGTCTGGCTGGATCCTATCCGCCACAAAATTCGTGAGGAAACCATTAAACGTCTGAAAGAGCTTCTGACGATTACACGAACTGAAGACGAACAACAATTGGCAATTTGCAATGCCATATTTAAATGGGATGATCTGGACCTTACGGCCCTGAGAACAAAAATTCAGATTTATAAAAAAAGAGGGGATCTGGGATTGATGAAACAGGAGCTCTCCTCTTTTTCATCCCGCTATAAAGATCTTTTTGATGAAGAGTTCAAAGAGTCCCTGGAAAATCTGGCAAGAGATCCGGAATAAAAATTTTTTTACAGTATTTAAAAATATTTTTTTAAGTAATCCCTCCGCTAATCATATCGGTAAGCTTTCATACTTTAAATTCTAATAAAAAAAGTGCAAAAATGCTGCTTGCAGAGAAAAAATCACATATTCATCACCTTCATTGGCACACATCCTTATATAAAGATGTTTTTAGAGCATTATTATTCAGTCTGGTCGTATGTATTTTTCTAAAAGAGTTGAGCTGTTATCGTGAGAAGCCGAACCCTGTTGATTTGGTGAAAAACGGGGTTCTTTATAAAGACATTACCATGAAGAATATGTCTGAGCTCCTTCCCGATTATGAGTGGATAATCATCAGTGAAAATGACGACACCTCTTGTGTCCAGGCAGTCAACATCAGCAAGGACGATACCATGACGTTTTCCTTCATCGTCAACACATCGGATCAAACATTTGATTTAAAGCAAATTATTATTGATAACAATATTGTAAAAGAAGAGGAAAATATCCGGCTTTTTATCGGGGCTCTTAATTTTCTTCTAAAAACAAAATAGCAGCGCGTTGTAAACGCTTTTTAATCATAATTTTTAATCACACTCCGTTCAATTTCCTTCCGGGAAACTGAACGGGTTTAACCATGGAAAATCTTTTTCCTGCCTTAAAAAAAGATTAACTTTTAATAAGTATAAAAGAGTTGGAGTCCATATGAAAAAAATAATGATTTCTTTATTATTTCTGTTCACCCTGCTTATGGCACAATATCCGGGAACCGGCAATCCGGCTTCGGGAGATCTTTTTCTTAACGGTCCGGGAAATAATCCTGCCGTATATGGCGTAAACACAGGGACATCTTTAACTGCTTTCTTACGTCAGGGAAACGATAATTCAATCATGTCTGCACTTGATGTACAGCTAAATTCTGCTCATTATCTGCTAGGATATGACAGCACGTTTTTTTACAGAGGCGGTATGGGTTTACCTCTTTTACGGCATGTCTGGGCAGGCCTGGAATTCAATTCTGTTGATAAAAAATTCTCGGCAGGACTCTTAATCCGTCCGGCTACCTTTCTTTCTCTCGGGGCAGTGGTGCATGACGTAACAGGACCGGACCAGCTGACTGCAGGTATTGCAATAAGACCGTTTAATGACCGGATAACGTTCGGATATACATATCAATCTCCCATCAATGCTTCATTTAAAATGACAGGGCATAACAGTATTTATTTTGTTGAAACCGAGGTCAGAGACGGAATACTGTTAGGGTATTCATATGACGACGTAAAACAAACCAGCCTCATTTCCCTGGGGGTTAATCTGACCAACCAATCCGCACGAATATGGAATGATAAACAGTCAACCACTGTTGCCGTTTCACAACACACGCGTTATCTCAGAAACATTTCCAAAGGAAAACCGGGGGTATACCTTCGCTTAAACGGTCAATATGCCCGAGAAATTGTTCCGGGTATGACAAATGTCACCAATATAAACGATTTGCTGTCTGCATTGGAAGCCTTTAAACACGACCATTCCGTTAGCATTCTTTATTTGGATATCCGTTCATTCTCCATGAATATTTCAGAAATGACGGAGCTTCAAGCCTCATTAACGGATCTTAAGGAATCGGGAAAACGGATTTATGCATACAGTATTAACGGCAATACGGCAACCTGGTTTCTTACAGCGCCTGCACATAAGCGGATGATTTATCCCCTGGGGGAATATCGTCTGAGTGGACTCTCTTCCACCAATTTGTATATGAGATCACTCTTGGATACATTGGGAATTGATGTGGAAATACAGCGCATCGGGGATTACAAATCTGCCCCGGAACCGTTACTTTTGAATGCTATGTCCGGCCCGGGAAAAGAATCGCTGCGGGAATATCTTGATAGTATAATGTCCGGCTTCATTTCAGGAATCAGTAATGGGACGGGGTTGGATGAAACGGTTGTATCAACAGTTATTAAAGAGGGGCCCTATCTTGTAAAGGAAGCCTTGGAAAAAGGGATTGTTCATGAACTGGCTTACCCGGATGAAATCAAGGGAAAAATTGCAGAACACGAAAATGTGAAATCGATAGACTGGCGCAGTATTTGGTCATACAGCCCGACAAAAGGATGGCCTTACACATGGAAATCAGCCGAAACAGTTTCACCGGTTGCCGTTATTTATGCGTCCGGAGCTATCACAGAGGGTAAGAGCAGGTATTCCCCCTTGTCCGGTCAGATTACAATGGGAGATCGCACAATAAGCGACCGTTTAAAAACAGCTCAAAAAGATCCCCGGATAAAAGCGATTGTTCTCAGGGTTGATTCGCCGGGCGGCAGTATAATAGCAAGTGATCGCATTCACAGGGAAATCAGCCGAATCACAAAACCGAAAGATAAGAATAAAGCAAAACCGGTTATCGTTTCAATGGGAAACCTAGCAGCTTCGGGAGGATATTATATATCTGTACCGGCTGACAAAATTTTCACCGAGGAAAACACATTGACCGGTTCTATCGGTATTTACGGCGGTTCATTCACCTTTGAAAAATTTCTGCGACAGACGTTATTTATCCATCCGGACTCTTTGTATTCCTATAAAAACAGTATGTTTAATAATCCTTTTTTTATGATGACAGACGAAGAGAGAGCATGGCAAATGCGCAGTCTTCAGAACGGTTATGAAATGTTTGTCGGAAAAGTTATGGACGGGAGAAATATGAGTTTTGAGGAGGTGGATAGTCTTGGTCGCGGGCGGATATGGGCCGGTGAAGCAGCATTCAAACATGGGTTGGTTGACACGGTAGGAACATTAAAAGACGCAATCCATTATGCGGCAAAGATATCCGGCGTTCCGGTACAGTATACAACTGACCGTGCATACCCTGCCGATGGATTTGGAATGATGAATTTACCATTAAAAAGCCGGATGGTACAATCTGTTCTGGCTGACTATCCCGCCATCCAAAAAGCCGGTAAAATAATTGAAAAAGAGCTGCTCTGGAAAGAAAACGACATGATGATAATATTGCCATGGAATATTCTTGAATTCGAATATATTTCAGGAGGTGAAGGATGGCAACCGTAGCTGTTGTGTTGTCCGGATGCGGGCTTTTCGATGGTTCAGAAATCCATGAATCTGTTCTCACACTGCTTGCCCTTGACCGGGAGGGTGCAGCCGTAAAGATTTTTGCTCCCTCTGATCCGCAAAAACATGTTGTGGACCATTTGTGTGGAAAAGTTGCTGGCGGTGAAAAGAGAAATATTCTGGAAGAATCAGCAAGAATTGCCCGGGGAAAAATCCAGGATTTATCGCGTGCAGAAATTGAATACTTTGACGCAGTCATATTTCCCGGCGGATCAGGAATCGTAAAAAATTTAAGTGATTTTGCTGAAAACGGAGCAGACTGTCATATCCATCCGAAAGTTGAACGGTTGATTCTTGATGCAATGGAACAAAAGAAAGTTCTTGGTTTTATGTGCCTTGCGCCTCTTTTAGCGGCAAAAGTCGGCACTCGTGCAGGTAGAAAGCCAATTGTCACACTGGGAAACGATGCTGAAATGGCAAATGCAGTGCAAGCCATGGGAGCCATTCACAAAGCATGTTCCGCAATTGATGTTGTTGTTGATGAAAATAACTTTATTGTTACAACGCCTGCCTATATGTTAGCAAAATCTATTTCCGAAGCTGAAATTGGAATATCCGAACTGGTTCGAACTGTTTTATCTATGATATAATCTAACGGCTGTTAATCATTGCCGTTAATCTGTCTTCTTTTTGTTTTCCGTCAGAAATGCGCACACGGGCATAAACAATATATAATCCCATTGGCACCGGATTCCCGTCATGATATGTTCCATCCCAGAAAACCTGGGCTACCGGAGCAGAAAAGGCTTTTAATTCCCATTGTCTGACAGGATTACCCGTTAAGGTAAAAAGCCGGATTTCTCCGTAAGACAGTCCTCTTGGATCACTTAATGTGATACACATGGGTTCGGGATTATTACGCGAATAAATCCGGGGGTTCAGTGACAGAAGAGTGTGATTTTCATCTGGAAATGTAAGGATGCTGTTGGGCAATCCGGCTGTATGTCCTTTTGCCGACCGGCTCCTGTGCCAGGAAGACGAATGTAAAAAAGGAAAATCTTTCCGGGGGCTTTCCAGACTAACACCGGTTGTAAACTCAGAATGATCACGAAGATCTACAGAATCTTTCAGACAGGAATCCGGATCAAAGAGTTTCAACACAAACCCTTTATTCGCCAACTGGGGAAATCCTGCTACAGCAAGCCAATCTTCTTCGCCGCTTCCGTCATTACGGCAAACAACCGTATACGTATTGTTCAAAATTCCGGAAAGAAATACAACTCTCTGGTCAATACTTAAAAACCATCCATCGCTGATAACAGGAGGATTGTCAATATGTATCTCAATCCATTCCCTGCTGTCGGATACATCGGGACAATTCATAACCTCACTTAATGTAAAGGGGGATTTACTGTACGGAATATAAACCTGAACCGATTCGCTGAAAACATATTCACCGTCAAAAAACCAGGCTCCCGTTCCGGGATGATCATAATAGACTTCAATTGAGTCCATGATAAAATCTCCGGGAGACAATACGTATTCTGATACAACTTCCGAAACAAGGCACAATTGACCGTCGGGATAAGCCGCCGTTAAATTTAATGACGGTGTTATTGCCGGCATTTCTCCCAAATTCGTCAATTCATAATAAATTTTTAACAACGGTTTATGATCTGTTTTTATGGATAGAGAAGCTTTCCATGAAATTTCCTCCTGCCGGAAAGGATTTGATAATCCGGGAGTCCCGGGAGACATTTCTATCCAGTTTAGCTGGAGAAGTGAGGGTAAATAAGGACTGGTACGCTGGTAAGGAATATCATATGAGGAATGGTGATACACGATACTGTCCTGTGTTTTTCCCATTGGGTCAATTATTGCCAGACAATCATCACTATTATTCAGTGCTCTCCATTGTTTGGGAATCATAACCGGGGCTTCAGGGAAATGATGATTTAATTCAGGGTTTTCAGCGAAAACAGCATATTCTCCGGGTCTGAGAATTCGGTTATTATCCCAGTTAACCCGTCCTGTCTTATCTCTGATGGTTAAACCGTTCAGATTCAGACTCACATCTCCTTTTAAGAATAGTTCAAAATACTCACTGTTATGCAATGTACCGGGCCAGGGACAATACTCATTGATTATTAAAACCTTTTCAGGCCAGGGATTAAGACAGGTAAAGGAATAAACGGTATCGGATAAATCGGGAATTTGAAATAAAAGTGTAATGAATCCTGCAAGAGAAATCCGGGGTGTAAAAAGAACGTCATGACTGTTAAATGGTTCAATCGCAGGAAATATTACCGATTCAAGCATATAATTTGAATCCGGAATACCGGTAAATGTATTATCCAAATACATCAGCAGACGCGAAGACGGAAGGGGCCGTTCACCTTGGTTTTCAATTCGTAACCGAACTTCCGAAGGCAGATTTGAAAAGTAAAAATCAACCAGGGAGAATGCTGTGTCGGGCCAGCCGGCAGAATTGATCAATCCCGGTGAAAAGCCGGGCATCCAGTTATCTTGCCGATTCGCCGAAAATAAAAGGGATCGTCTTTCCAGTCCCATGCCGGCCGATACGCCCCATGATGTAACATATTCCAAGCGGTCCAGCGTATTCCCCTGACGATCTTTCCAGTGTATCAAATCCCCGTTATTATTTAAAGCTCTCCATGCCGGGGGAACCCACAAAAATATGTGGGGTGACTGCACATCATTGCGTAAGTCCGCTTTCTCTGCAGCCACCCCCAGCCCGTATTCCGGTAAAAAAATATCCTCAGAAACTAGCAATGCCGTTCCGGTTTTATCGGTAATTGTCATCCCCGCCAGATTAACCGGCAGACTTGATGCATTTAAAAATTCAATATATTCACAGGAAATGCCTTCCCCGGGGATGGCACAAAACTCGGTAATAAAAAGAGAGTCGGCAGGAACATGTATTTCCTGATCAAACGACGCCCTTATTTGTTCATTGTTAACAGAGATCTCAGCAATAATCCAATGTTTTCCATACGAAATAGCCGGCCATTGCGCTGTTATCAATACGGAGTCTCCCGGATCAAGTTCTACAGAATAGATTGAATTGAATAAAAGCCTGTCCGTCAATGAATCTTTGAGTGAGAGTTCAAAAGAACCGACGGACAGGCGCCCGGTATTGTGAATATACATTGAAGTAAATACTTGTTTGAGTTCGAGACTTGTACCGGCATATATTAACATCAACGGAGCATTCCCGCTCGCACTGACGCTGTTTCTGAAACTGGGTGTTCCCCCGGAGCGCAGGGATGCTTGCCAGTTATTCTCATCATCACGTTCCATGGAATACCCTTCAGGGATACCGGTCAAAGAAAGGCATGAATCAATCATCACTCCGAGTGAATTGATCAGATAATACATTTTTTGAGTGGAGTTGCTTAATCCGTAAGCTCCAAAACGGCTGTCTTCAATGGTCAGGCATAAAACCGTATCCGGAATCAATCCGTCATATTCTCCGGCATAATCCGGATCAAGTATCAATGCATATTCTCCCGGTTTTAGGACAGTTTCATCAAAGAAAACAAATAAATCCAAATCCTGCACATCACCAAAACGCCATCCCTCCAATGAAACGGCAGAATCGCCGCGATTGATCAGTTCAACATATTCTGCAGAATTTTCCGATCCAAGAGGATCAATCATCATTTCATTCAGAAGAATTTCGCTGCTCAGATTCACCCATATCATAAACAGGACATAAAATTTTATGTGATTCTTTACAGCCATAGTATAGTATACAATACAGAAAAGTACAATGCAATATTATATTATTAATATTATATTCATGAAACCCAATAAAGGACAGTTCTGATATAATTTGTGCAAAACAGCAGCTAAAAACTCTCATAGTGGTCTCACGGGAGTCCGTCTGTCGTAAAAAAGCAGATGAATAAAAAAACCCGGCAAAAGGACTTTACCGGGTTTTAATCAATTCATTCCGGGAAATGGCATTAATAAATTGTGTCCAAAACTACGCCCGGATAATAGTGCTTTAGGATCTCTTCGGTTGAATAACCGGCCAATGCCATACCGAGAGCTCCGATCTGGCATAAACCGGCACCATGTCCCCAGCCGGCTCCATGAAGCACAAATTCAACCGGCAGTCCTTTTTTCTCACCTTTCTTTTCCACGACAATGGCGGAACTGAACAAAAACTTCTTATGAAGAATTCTACGTGCTTCATAATCAGATTTAACAACCAGTTCTTTTTCTTTATTATTTTCATCAACAACTTTCAAGCCCATCCGGATCATACGTCCGGAACCGCCCCGTTGAATGGGATAGATATCCTTAACCGCTCGGATATTCAGATTCATTTTGTCATTGATGTTTTCTGTTAAGTCTTTATTGGTTACGGTAACAGTCCATCTGAAATATGACCCGGCTTCATCAACACTTCCCAGGTATTTCTTCAGATCTTTTGACGGAATATAGGCTTCACTGCAAAACGCTTCAGGACGTCCCAGAATCCATTCGCGGGCATTTTCTTCATCGGTTAGATCTGGAGGATTCTGAATATCAGGCATATCTTTCAGTGTCTGCATATAGGGAACCGGTTCTTCAAACCAGATATTTTCAAACCGCTCCATGATACCGCCACATGCTTTGGAATATCGAGCATCAACCATATTGCCCTCATAGAGCAGAACTTTGCCAAACGTGTTTTTGGCGCCTTCCTGGGAATGATCCGTCAAATTGTTCAAACCCTGATACCGTTGACAGCAATCATCATTACAGACATCGAAGCCCAGAGAAACATGTTTTTGTTCCACATTTGCCAACATCCAGCTTCGGGCAACAATTGTCTGAGCTTCAATAAGAGAAGTGGGACAATCAGAGCCCATTTCAGCTGTGGCAACACACATAAGATACGTTTCAAGATTCAGCTCATTAACAACCATCAGCGTATCCTGATATCGCAGTATTTCTACTTTGTCCGGCAGATGAACCATAATATACTTTTTCCAGTGAAAACTTCTTCCGCTGATAACCGGGTGAATACCTATTCCGTGTTCTCCCTTAATTTGCTTAAAAACAATTTTTTCAGCATCTACAAAGGGGGAGTCCTGAACAAGAAGTCCTTTTTTCCCTAGGCGGATTACAAGATTTGCTCCCGGATGGACATCGGCAAAAGCGCCATCCACTTCCATGATGTAGCTTCCATCGACTGGAAAATCAATCTGAATTTCCTGCTGATCATCTTCAGGCAAAACAATACCAACTCGCAAACGAGGTTCTTTATTCGGGATTATTCCGGGTTCAAGCATAGTACACCATCCATTTTTTATGATTGTTCTTCCCTGGACAGCCATGCATCCACGGCAGCACCCATGGCAGGCGCTTCACGTAATTTGGAAAGAACAATCCGTTTTTCGTTAAAGGTATTTCTATTAAGATAATGGTCTTTGAACTGCTTTGTCAATACTTCATTTTCCAGAATCCGTTCTTTCAGATGGTCCAGCATCGGTTCCCACAAAATCCCTTTTCCTTTGGATTCCTGTAAATAATCGCCCAATCGCTGTCCGATAATTACATAATCCAACAGAGTACCTTTATAAGGATGGTGGGGAACAAGTTTTCCCCTGGCAGGGTTGACAAAATCAAATTGGCCCAATGTTCCGTTATAAATCGTTGAGATTCGTTCAAAAAGCAGTTCAGCAAGATAATGGCTCACATCATCCATCGTTTTTTTTGCTCCGGTATCTCCGGCCAACGCTTTTTCCATGATCTGTGGTGCATATATTTCTTTTTCATTTAATTCAGAGACGGGAATTCCCGAATTCTCGCTATATATACTCTGAATCCCTGCTGCTGAACAATATCGTTCCATGGATTTTCCGCTGTCGGCTTTCATTTCCCAGGCTTTTGCCATCCACAGTTTGACTGCATCAAAAGGGATTAAATTGCCATGCAGTTTTAAAGCATCCGCTACGCCGGTTCCTCCTCCCAGATAATAACTGTTATCCACCGGTCTGAATTGACCGTCTGAGGAATATTCTTCTCCCAGGCCGCAATAATCTGCATCGGATCCGAGGTGATGAATAGGCGCCGCAAGTGTAACATTGTTCAGGAACAACCTGTTTTCGATTATATTTGAATATTCCGGCATTCTGGGACCATTTGCAAGTGCACAGATACCCCTGCGGTCTTTTGTTTTCAGCCCGGGCATCCCTATACCTATCAACACATCATAACCGGGATATGACTTAACCAGCTCTCCAATGACATCTGCTGTAGCATACATATAGGCCAAGCCCTGTTTCTTTTCACCGGCCGTTAAATGGATACCTTCATTCATCTCTTCCAACTGTGTTTTGATATTCACAGGCGTAAATTCAGGATCAAAATATTCATATTCACTATATTTTTTTTGAACATTTAAATCACCCAGTGCAAAGGTTCCATCTTCTTTTCTCACAGCCGTCCAGCCGCTGACTTTCGTTGCACCGCCATCAATACCTACAATCAAAATATTCTTCTTCATAACAGTCTCCTGTTTTTCTGTTACAGATAAAACAGCAAAAGTAAAGCACTACTTCTGCTGTTTTGTATCGATTATTTCTTTATCCACCACGAAGGGTGTTGACTTCATGAATGCTTATTTACATGCTTTATTAAAGGCCTGACGCCTTAAAATGGCTTCTCGCCTCATATCGTCCTTGGCATTGTCATTACGATCCACCGTATTCTGGTCAATTGCGTGGTCTGTTCCACCGCCGTGCCGTACCACTTCATAAATGGGATCCCAGACTCTGCCAATGCGGTAATATTCTGCAATCTTATTGACCATTTCGTAATCTTCACCATAATTACGGGCATTCGGGTCATCATTAATGCTGAAATAACCCATTTCCTTTATCACGCGAATTGGAATACAACGGGGAGCTCCGGCGCCGTTAATACGAAGAAGGTTGTTTCGGCCGTTTTCTTCTGTCCATTCATCATGCGTAACGACAGGAATTTCTTTCATGCGAACCAATTCACCATTGTCTTTCTTTTCCCAGACTTCATAGGAACCGATGACCATACCGATTTCAGGATCAGAATTAAATACATTCACAACTTTTTCAACAGCATCCGGTTTCAGTCTGTCATCTGAATCCAGTTGTACATAATATTTTCCGCGCGCCAGTTTTGAACCCATGTTCAGACAGAGTCCGATATTGTTAATATCCAGAACGACCAACCGTATTTCCGGTTTTGCCGGATCGTATTTTTCTCCGTCCTTCATATATTTACGAACAACATCGGCGGTAGGATCATCATCTCCTCCATTAACCATTACGATACATTCCACATTCTGAACAGTCTGAGCCTGTACGCTTTCTATGGCTGTATCGATAAATTCGGGGCGAAATCCCACAGGAATAATCACAGAGGCAACCAATTCCTTCTTTTCATCACCCGGTTTTTCATGTTCACGAAAAACACCGGGGGCCAGATAGGCTCCAAGGCGTTTCAGATGTTCCGTAACGACCTTTTCTGCTTCCAGTTGAACATCCTTCCCGGCCAGCAGATAATCGAAGACATTCGCTTTTTTGCCGGCGGCCTGTACCCGGTAAAGAGAGCCGTTGTACCGGTTGGCAATACGAATGACTTTTCTGTTTTCTGAAAGTTTCAGTCGCATATCATAAAGAACATTATATTTCACGTTTTCATCAAAACCGCCGATGTCATCGAGTGCTGTTTTTCGGATAAAAAATGCTTTCCCGAAGTCCATATTATCACGAACACGGCCAATATGATGATCAAGCAGATGTTTCTCCGTTACCGTTCCTCCATCCTCAAGTTCGTAGCTGGAATAAAACAGTCCAACGCCCGGGTTCCTTTCTGCAGACATAAGAAAGGCATCAACAGCCGTTTTCCGGAGAATAACAGGATTTGTAAGATTGTCCAGCAGTAAAATAAATTCCCCGCTTGCTTTGGCAAAGGCTTTGTTCAATTGAACGGAAAGACCTTCCTCATTTTCCGCAGGGACGACAACAAGGGGGCGGGTGCCGGCGACAAGCGATGTTAGGGTTTCTTTGTCATTGGCAATACCAAACAATTCAACATTATTGTTTTTCTGCTGAATCATGGCATCAACTGTCGCTTTGAGCTGCGCATCTGTCTGTCCGCCTGCTGTGTTGAAATGAAAAATGATACTCGTTTTAATCATAGAAGCCATCCTCTTTTATATTTCTGATATCACTTGTAAAATGGGAAATGCAATTCATTATTACCACATTTTTTTTGTCGTTATGGTTATAACAACCATTTATTCCTCATAGTACCTAATGAAACACAACTGTTTAAGAATTACTTGTCAAAAAATCTTATGGTACTAATACACAAACCAAGAGTCGGAAGTTCCCGTTTTTCTGCTTTTTCAATTTTGAAAGTTAATCAACTTTTTCCAGCCAGTAATCCACTTCCGATTTCATTTTATGCCGAAATGAGTCGTCCTTAATCCCTTCAAGATTGATCAACACATTCCTGCCGGCTCCATGAACGGCAGCCTTTGCCATTAATGTTCCCACTTCCGCATCCGATTGGGAGTTTTTGTTGCCGATTTCCCCAATTTCTTTGCAGAGGGAAAAGGCCGAAGCAGATAATTTCATTACTTTTAAAGGGACAAGACATGCATTCTGAGTTGCTGTTTCAATTTGCCTATCCCGGATTAACAATTCTTCTTCTGTCTTTTTGGGAAGTCTCATTGCATCCATTACAGCATTAAAAGCATTGGTATCCTCGTCAATGGCTTTTAGAAGATCTTCTTTCAAGGATTGTGCTTCTGCAGGCAGGCTTAAAGCTCTGTCCTGAACGGATTCATATCCTTTTTTCCCAACGGTTAAATGAGCAACCATTGATGCCAGTCCTGCCGCCATGGCACCGGCAAGAGCGGAAACGCTTCCTCCTCCGGGTGCCGGTGTATCGATTGATAACAGGTCAGCAAAATCATTGAGGGACATATCCGAAAGTTTAATTCCGTTTTCTTCCGTGACCCGATATTCTATAATCTTCTTTTGGGGATTAAAGGGCGACAATTCTGAAAGTCCCAGACTTTGAATTGCCATACGGAGTCTTTCCTTTTCCGGATATCCTGTGGGCTTTCCCTGGCGCTGAAGATAATAATCACCGGCTTGCAGCAATGCTTCAAGGGGAATGAGTCCTACAAGTTCAGAGCCTGTAACCCTGAGTCCCCGTTTGGACGCTTCCTCACAAACCGCTTCAAAAGCAGTATGAACGGGTGTTACATGATAATTCGTAAGATTGATGGAAATCTGGGCGCAGTTGAAGGCTTCCATATACCATCCCACTGCCTTGCATTCCTTTAAGAGTCCCGGTGTTCTGAAAATCTGCCCTGTTTCGTCTCTAATAATTTTCCCGTTTTCATCACGTTTTGCCCGCCCTTTCTCTCGAATCTCAAGGGCAATATCATGAGCCTGTTTCCGGTCTCTGGTGTTTAGATTTACGTTATAGGCAATCAGAAATTCCCGAACACCGATAACGGTTGCACCGGATTTTTCATTAAACCTGGACGGGCCGTAGTCCGGTTTCCATTCCGGATCTTTCAATTTTTCTGCCAATCCTTCATATTCTCCGGAACGAATATCTGCAAGATTTTGCCTTTCGGGGCAGGTCGCGGCTTTTTCATAGAGAAATACGGGAATATTTAGTTCTTGCCCAACACGATTTCCCAGGCGCTTTGCCAAATCAAGACATTCTTCTACGGTAACACCGGAAATCGGAACAAATGGACAGACATCTGTCGCACCCAACCGGGCATGTGCTCCGCTGTGATGGCGCATGTCAATCCGTTCAGACGCTTTTTTTATTCCCTGGAAAGCACCTTCCAAGACTGCTTCTGGCGCTCCGACAAAGGTCACAACAGTCCGGTTTGTATCGACTCCGGGGTCGGTATCAAGCAGTTTTACGCCATCAACCGTAGAAATTGCGTTAACAATCTCATTAATTACCGACATATCCCGTCCTTCGCTGAAGTTCGGGACACACTCTACCAATTTCATAGACACCTCATCTTAAAATTCCCTGAAGGAATATATAGACTACAATCAAGACAAACAACATGAGCAACAAACGCCACATAGGTCTGGCCGGTGTATGGAGGCGCATATATTTTTTGAAATTAAATCGTTTGTCATCATCCGGGTCGTGAATCACATATTTCCCCGGTCTGGGTAATTGCATGAAACCTCCTGTTATTGATCTTACTATAATTTACATGATCAATCAGTAATTCTAAAGATGGTATTTGAAATCAGTAGCTAATCCGGTAGCCGGTAGCCGGTAGCCGGTGGACAGTGGGCAGTTGTCAGTCAACAGTCATCAGTCATCAGTCAACAGTCGTCAGAATGGACTTTCTACATCCAGCGGTTCCCACTAAACGTCACAACCTCTCAACTTTTCAACGTTTGAACTCTTGAGCCCATGAGCCCATGAACTCTTGAACTCTTGAACTCTTGAGCCCATGAGCCCATGAGCCCTTGAACTCTTAAACAGCGAGCGCAGCGAGCCTCAACCTCTCAACGTCTCAACGTTTGAACTTCTCTCTCTACAATCCCAACGAAAAACATTAAATTATATTCAATATTTAGACGGATTAAATTATGGAAAAAAGCAATCATCGCTCGTTTATTATTACTGTAGGTATTGCCTTCGTTGTATTTATCTTTATTTCCCTGTTCAGTTTGACAGATATTTACCGGGGGATGAATAACGCCATAACAGATTTTAAATGGCGTACAATATCCGGATGTAATGAAGCAGATTCATCCTTTATGGTCATTGCCATCGATGATGCATCCATCAGTTATTTCGCTGACAGATATAATATTCCCTGGCCATGGCCTCGGCAATTTTACGGTATCGTCTTGAATTATCTCAATGAAGCCGGGGCAGGGACCGTTGTTTTTGATATGCATTTTACTGAGGCCGACCAGCAGAGGCTTGAACTTTCGGCCGAAGCGTCGGACAGGGATTTTGGAGCGGCTGTGGCGGCTTATCCCCATGTTGTGATGGGCGCCATGCTCACAGATTCACTCTACGGGCGCGGAGACTTTGCCGGATTGGGCCGGCTGGACTTTCAGGATCACGAGGCAATATTCCTTCCCCGGTATAACGGGATCCGTTTTCCCATACCAGTCATTTCTCATGGATTGGAGCGAATCGGAACAACACATTTTATTACTGATTCGGACGGTATTTGCCGGCGTCTGCCGCTTATTGTCCGCGTTGGAGACCGGTTTTATTCCCAACTTGGTTTTTCGGCATATTTGGAATCAGAAGCGGATTCGCCGGTTGCCTATAATAAAAGAAATAACGAACTCATAACCCTTAAATCCCGGATACCCCTGGATAAAAACGGTAACTTCCCCATCTTCTGGTATGGCCCCGGCGGAGAATCGGGTGTGTATCGCTATGATTCCTTTCATGCAGTGTTTCTGTCTGCCCTCCAACATCAAACCGGACAACCGACAATCATTCCGCCGGATTCCTATGCCGGGAAAAATATAATGATCTGTGCAACAGCCGGAGGTCTCCTGGATCTGAAACCCACACCATTTACTGCCGTTGCTCCTTATCCCGGCGGTGAAATTCATCTGACAATCTGGAATAACCTGACTCACGGGCATTTTTTGAATACGATCTCCCTGCCATGGATTCAAGTCATAACCCTGTTGTTTATTGTTGGCTTGTCTTTTATAATTCTCAATCGAAAATTCAGCCAGTCTGTCTTTCTTGCTGTAATGGGGGCTCTCATTTTTTTTGCCATATCCCTCCTTCTGTTCCGCTTTGCCAGAACTGAGATGGATGCACTCTTTCCGTTCCTCGGGATCCTGTTGACGACAGGTTCGGCAGCGATGTACAGAACTTTGACCGAAGGAAGAGCTAAACGCCAAATACAGACAATGTTTTCCCGCTATCTCAGTTCAGATGTCATAAATCTCCTCATGGAGAATCCGGACCGTGTTGATCTTGAGGGTTCTGAAGTAACGGGAACTGTTCTGTTTACTGATTTACAGGGATTTACAACTTTTTCTGAAGAAAAGTCCCCCCGGGAAGTTATCAAGGTGTTAAATACGTATTTTGAAACGATCTCATCCATTGTTTTGGATTACGGAGGATTGCTTGATAAGTATACGGGTGATGGTATCATGGCGATTTTTGGTGCTCCCATTCCCTCGTCCAATCATGCCCGGGCAGCCTGTGAAGTGATCCTGAAATTTCGTGATATGAAGGTAAATGACCTTATCCCCCTTCCGTCCGGGAAGATTCTGACCCGTATCGGGATCAGCAGCGGTCCCATGGTTGTGGGGAATCTTGGGAGTGCCCGTCGTATGGATTATACGGCAGTCGGTGATACCGTTAACCTATCTGCACGACTTGAGGGTGTAAATAAATCGTACGGAACCACGAATATTATGAGCGAGTTCACATGGGAATTTGTAAAAGATGATTATATTTTTAGAGAATTAGATTACATTCGTGTTAAAGGGAAGCAGCTGCCTATCCGGGTTTTCACGCTGATTGGCAGGAAAAACGAAGTAAGTACTGCACAAATGGATATTGAAAATATGTTTATTGAGGCAATGAAATATTACAGAAAGCGGGATTGGAAAACGGCCATTCATGCTTTTGAAAATATCCTTAAAAAAGATCCGGAGGATAAACCGGCGGCTGCGTTTGTGGAACGCTGTCATCTGTTGCGGAAAAATCCGGATCTGGTAGATAACGACGGAGTTTTTACGTTTAAAACAAAGTAAGGTAATGCCATGAAAAAGCTTGTTTTATTATTTCTGGTAATCGTTTGCATACTCCGGCTGCCGGCCGAAACGGTACAGCGGAATAATACATCGCTGCGGGAGGGACCGGGAGCCTTTTTTCCGGTAGTTACGATTCTCAATTCAGGAGATCAGGTCACGGTAAATTCATCAGATGACCTTTGGATGAATATTACAACCGGAGACCGGAAAACAGGATGGGTGTCTGCCAATGCCTTTGAATCAGGTGCATCGAATATTGACTATGGAGTAATGGCTTCGGACTGGACAACCCGCCAGGCATCAAAAACCATGGTCAATGCGGCAGTAAAAGGCTTTTTTGAGAATCAGATGAATCGTTCCGGCATGAATAATGATGTGCTTGACAGACCGGTTCGGCTTTATTTCAGACCTCAGGACTATCTTTCCTTCAGAGAACAGACCTATCAGAACCGCTGGCGTCCCAATCGTTACAGGCGCCAGTATCGTCTCAAACAAAATAAAGGGTTTACGGTTGATGAAACTCTTTTTGCCGTCAGTGCTTTTACGGCAGGAAGGCTCGCAGCTCCGGGGCTTATTGTCAATCCCCGACTGACATCATACGTGAACATGATTGCCCAGCTGGTGTCTGAAAATACAGAATTTTATGATCTTCCCGTTACCGTTCATATTGTCAATTCAGATGATATTTTTGCCAATGCTCTTCCGATCGGTGTAATTGTCCTTTCAAAAGGGATGCTAAAGCAAATCCGCAGCGAACACGAACTGGCCTGTCTCATAGGACATGAAATCGCCCATGTTACGCTGGGTCACGGTGAAACTGAAATGAGCAAGCGCCGGGTAAAATTCCGGGCTGAGGATGCCTTTGGAGAATTGGATGAGGCGTTTGGTACGGATACAAAAGAAATGGATGAACTGGCAGACGAAATGTTTGAAAGAGCAATAAAGGGCCGTAAAGAAGAATACGAAGCAGAAGCGGATGCCCAGGGCGCTGTATATGCCTACCGGGCAGGCTATGATCCCTCCGGAATGATTCATCTTATGGGAAAACTGGAATCCAAAATTCCTAAAAATCAGGATCCTGACGATATCCGCCATTGGTTTCCTTACAGTTTTAAAAACAGAGTAACCCAGCTGCAATCCTTTGTGAATAAAGACCTTAAAGCGGACAGTCATTATATCAGGAATGAAAACCGTTATCAGATGATGGTATCCGGATTATAGAATTCTGTTCAGCATTTGATCGCACATATTTTGAAGATATGTTCTGATCTCACCATTATCCAAAACATTAAACAATTCTTTGGCCTTGTTCGTGTTGGACAGGGCCATTTCTTTTCCTTTGACGATTATATCATCAGATGTTAGCTTTTTCAGGATTGATTGAAATGTTTTTTGTGACCTATCGTTTGGGAGCGGACCAAATGTTTCACGATATAAGAAATAAGGAAGAGACAATTTTCCGGCCCAAAAGTCGGTTCCAATGGGTTTACCGGTAATATGCTCATTTCCAAGAACATCCAGGAGATCGTCAATAAACTGAAAAGCGATACCCAATGACAATCCGGCTTGTCCCAGATCACGCACAACATCATCCGGTGCCTCTGCCAACAGAGCACCGGATTCACAGGCACTTTTAAATAAAACCGCTGTTTTGGATGAAATGATATCCAGATATGTTTTAAAACTGAGCTCATTTGGAGGAATGATTTCTTCCAGAAGCTGGCCTTCTGCCATTTTCCGGAGAGAACGGACACATGTGTTCACAATTTTTTCAGGCAGACCTGCCGCCAGAGCATAGGCTTCAACAAAAAGATAATCCCCTGCCAGCACGGCTGAAGGTATTCCATGCTGTGCAAATATCGTTGGAACACCTCTCCGAGTATGGGATTTGTCAATAAGATCATCATGGATCAATGTGGCTGTATGAATAAGCTCTAGTGTTGCCGCTGAACGGTATGCTGTATCAAGAACACTATCCTTGCCGCTCATTCCGCGAAACACAGCCATCAGAATCATGGGACGAATCCGTTTGCCGCCGTTCCTGACCAGAGAAGTTATCATGGAATCCATAATAGGCAGGCTGGAACGCGCTCTGGACCGGATTATATCCTCTATAACTGTATAATCCTTTTGAAGGGAGTCAGGCATTGAGCGTATTACGTCATTCTGAGAATTCATAAACTTAATTTATCAAATCCCCATAGAGAAACAAAAGAGAAGTAATAATCAGTAAGAGGCTTTATTCAGTTCAAAACCGGAAACAGGTGCATTACTGCCCGTGACAATCAACTTAAGAAGCTGAAACCCGGATGTGGGCAGACATAATTAACCCAATCATGAGTTTTTAACGTGACAAACGTTAAATATATCATTAATAATATTATCTTGCACAATCTCACAAAACCGATTATCTTACCCCCCGGGGCGGGGGAAAGTTCATCGTGAAATCAATATATCACTTTATCTCTGTATATTTTTCTGCTTCTTATTAAAACAGGGTTGAGGTGTTTTGCTTTATATCAAGTTTCTCAAACGTTTACCTTAATAGAATCTTAAATACTGTACACACTCTCCCTTTCTGCGTAATACTCAGCATCGTGTTATTTTTCCCATTGTGAGGGGATGTTTCAATTTCAGAAATCAGAATTCTCAAAAAATGATTATATTCTATCTGTTATATAATGAAGAAAAAGAGGTTAAGAATGAAAAAGGGTTTCAAGTTGTCGTTTATATTTGTCTTTGTGTCTTTGATGATAATGTCATGTTCACAAAAGATTACAGAACCGCCGATTGCCCGGAAAATCGAAAAACAGACAACGGTATTCAATGATATGCGAATTGATTATTATGACTGGCTCAAGGAAAAAGACAATCCGGACGTTATTCAATATCTGACAGATGAAAATACGTACACAGATTATATTTTAAAGGATACAAAAAAGCTGCAGAAGACGATATTCAAGGAAATTGTGGGACGAATTCAGGAAACGGATATCTCTGTTCCTGTAAAACGGGATAATTTTTATTACTACAGCCGGACAAAAAAGGGGGAACAATATCCCATCTATTGCAGGAAAGAAGGGTCTCTTGATAATAGGGAGGAAATTATCCTGAATGCCAACGAACGGGCAAAAGGGTCGGATTACTATTCACTCGGAATGCTTTCTGTCTCGACGGATCACCAAATCATGGCCATTTCCGAGGATCGAAACGGGTCGGAAATTTATACTCTGAGATTTAAAAATCTTAAAGACGGCAGCTTCTATCCTGATGTGATTGACAGTGTGGGTGGCGGTGCATGGGCTGTAGACAACAAAACCTTTTTCTATACAACCATCGATTACACCTTCCGTCCGTGGCGGGTTTACAGACACACCCTTGGTACGTCTGTTTCGGACGATGAATTAATCTATGAAGATCCTGATCTTGCCTTTTTTGTTGACGTCAATCGTTCAAAGGATAAGCAGTATCTTTTTATTACATCCCAGAGTAAAATAACAAGTGAAGTCCGATATTTGTCAACGGATAATCCCAATGGTTCCTTTACACTTTTTTCTCCCAGAGAAAGGGGTGTTGAGTATGAACTTGAACATCATAACGGGGATTTCTATATCCTTACAAATCGCGGAAACCTGAAAAATTTCTATATAATTCGTCAATCCGTACAATCACCTTCGTTATCCGGAACATTTTTGGTGTATGAACATGACATGAACGCAAAGATCAATGGCATGGACATGTTCAAAGATTTTCTGGTTGTTTATAAAACAGGTGATGCGCGAACCATGATAGATGTGCAGAATCTGGCAACAAGCGAACGGCATACAGTCGATTTTCCTGAAGAAATTTACATGGCGGGGGGGACAAACAACCCTGAATTTGAAACAGAAAAGCTCCGGGTTTTCTACACATCCCTACTGACACCCCAAACGATATATGATTACAATATGCAAACCCGAGAACTCAAACTTCTGAAGCAAACGGAAGTTAGGGGCGGCTGGAACCGGGATGATTATGCCACAGAACTTCTCTTTGTCCCTGCCCGGGACGGGGCAGACATTCCCGTTTCCATTCTCTATAAAAAGGGATATAAAAAGGACGGCTCCCAGCCCTTGTTTCTGTACGGTTATGGTTCATACGGCATAACAATGAATCCGTATTTTTCCTACAGCCGCTGGAGTCTTGTAGACCGTGGTTTTTTATATGCGATTGCTCATATCAGGGGTGGAGGTGCAAAAGGTGAATATTGGTACGAAGACGGGAAATGGCTTAAAAAGAAGAATACATTTACCGACTTCATTGACGTGGCACAATATTTTGTAGATGAAAAATACACGGCGCCGGAATTATTGGCCATCAGCGGCGGCAGTGCCGGTGGGCTATTGATCGGTGCTGTTGTGAATATGCGTCCCGATCTTTTTGGCGCAGTTATTGCCAGCGTTCCCTTTGTTGATGTTCTCAATACAATGTCTGATCCAACCTTGCCTTTGACGGTAACCGAATATGATGAATGGGGGAATCCGGGTGACGAAGAATATTATCACTATATTCGCAGTTATTGTCCCTATACCAATGTAGCAGCCAAGGCATATCCCCCTATCATGGTTACTGCCGGCCTGAATGATCCCAGGGTTTCCTATGCAGAACCGGCAAAATGGACCGCAAAACTCCGTTCCATGAAAACTGATGAAAATATTCTCATTTTACGTACCAACATGGGAGCTGGTCATGGCGGCGCATCCGGACGCTACGATTCCTTTAAGGAAATTGCAGAAGAATATGCGTTTCTTTTGAAAATCCTAAAAAAAGAATTATAATTTCTTTCGTTTTTTGAATAAAGCCGGGTTTATTAATAATAATTTCCCGGAACAGACAGATCAAATAGGAAAGCCTTTTACAGTTATAAATCAACAGGATTTATTGTCAGAAAACTATGTTTGAGTCCTTTTCCCAATGATAATACTGAATACAAAGGCTTTTTTATTTAATATTTTACGACACGGGTTCTTTAAATTTTACTCACATTCCTTGAATTTCATGATATGAACTCATTTGTAAATCCGATTCGCCGAATAACATCCGTTATGATAGAATATAACAATAACAATATAAAATAGACACATGTGAAAAATGATCGTATCTTACCCCCGCCGGATGTATTTATACATCGGGCGGGGGAGATCATTCTAATTAATCCAAATATTATACTTTACCGGATGCTCCAATTCCTTTGAATGGTTTAAAACCCAGCCGAATGTTTTTCGTGTCCGGCGTTTTGATCGTTCAATCTGAAAAATCAATTTTTTTTTGAATAATCTTGAAACCTGAGAAGAGCTGTTGACTCTAAGAGTTAATAAATAAATGAAGGAGACCCAAATGGCAGACGTTATGTTAAAAGGAAATCTTATACATACATCCGGACATTTGCCGGATATCGGTTCCAAAGCCCCGAATTTTAGGCTGACCGGAACAGACTTAAACGATATAACTCTTGAGAAATTTTCTGGTAAAAGACTGATATTGAATATTTTCCCAAGTTTGGACACAGATGTCTGTGCCGCATCAGTTCGGCGATTCAACCAAATGGCAGGGAAAATGGATAATACAGTAGTCCTTTGTATCTCCCGGGATCTTCCCTTTGCCCATAAACGCTTTTGTGTTGCAGAGGGAATCGAAAATGTTGTTTCTCTAAGTGAACTGCGAGACCTTAATTTTGGAAATGCGTACGGTGTTCGGATTCTTGACGGTCCCCTGGCCGGACTGTTAGCCCGTTCAGTTGTGGTGATTGATACGAACGGAACCGTTAAATATTCTGAGCAGGTTCCTGAAATCACACAAGAACCAAATTATGAAAACATTTTGAATTTGGAGAAATAGACACTGTCTACCGGTCACCTGTTATCGCCCTTATCTTCTCCATCTGCTCCATAGTCTTATTATATCCTTCGGCAATGGTTTCTTTCCCAAGGTCAAAGTCCATGAGTCTTATATGACCCAAATCCGGTATTATTATGATATCCGGGTTGTTCAGTTGAAGGGTTAACCGGGCAACCTGCATTTCCATGATATCCATGGACTTCCGGTAGATATCCAGAAATCCGGGAATTTCATCCTTTTCGTCATCTTTGAGAAATTCTCCGGTTTCAATTTTGAACCAGGTTTTTACCAAGGCATCAACAGTTAAAAAATGTCCGGCCAGTTTATCAAGAATAGCATTGCTTAATGCTTTATCCCGTTTTTCTTCTTTCTTTGTATGTCTCTTTTTGTGACGATTAATCAGACAACGGTTCAGATCGACAGCAATAATAACATCAGCCCCCATATTTCTCACAGCATTAACCGGAACCGGATTCAAAATCCCGCCGTCCACGCACAAAACTCCGTTTAGCTCGATTGGGCGAAAGATGCCAGGAATGGCAATACTTGCCCTGACAGCATCTCTTACGGATCCCTTTGACAGAATGATTTCCTCCCCCTTTTTTAAATCTGCGGATATAACATGCAAGGGGATTTTCAAGTCTTTAAATGTTTTGGCAACCATTACTCTGTCTGCCAGATCCAGCACTTTACGACCGTCCAGAACACCGGCACGGCTGACAGATATATCCAAAAGGGAAACGACCTTTTTCCAGTCCATGTCCAGAACGATCTTCTCGAATTCTTCGATTTTCCCTGAAGCGGCAATGGCTCCTATATAGGCGCCGATACTGGTGCCGGCAATATAATCTATCGGAATATTGTTCTCATTAAGAGCTTTAATGACACCGATATGAGACCATCCGCGGGAAGAACCGCTTCCCAGTGCAAGTCCGATTTTTTTCCGTTTAGTCATTCCTTCCCCAGCAAATGTTTTTCTAAAAATAACATCATACTTTGCGTATAAAAATCCCTGTTGCTTTTTTTGCTGAATCCGTGTCCCTCATCTTTCCCCAGGAGATACCAAACCTCAGTATTGTTTGCCTTGACGGCATCAAGAATCTGTTCAGCCTCGCTGGCAGGAACTCTTGGATCATTAAGTCCCTGAACGATAAAAAGCGGTGTTGATATTTTTTGCGCATTATTTGTTGGTGAAATTGATTCAAGAAAATCATTCATTTCCGGATCTCTTTCATCTCCGTATTCAGCCCGTCTCAAATTGCGGCGGTATGATTTTGTATTTTTAAGGAAGGTAACAAAATTGCTTATTCCCACATTGTTAACACCTGCGCTCAGACGATCGTTATAATGGGTCAGACTGGCAAGGACCATATATCCGCCATAAGATCCGCCCCATACTGCCACGCGATTTTCGTCCAATTCCTGTTGATCTGCTATCCAGTCCAGCAGAGCACCAATATCAAATACGGAATTTTCTCTCAGATAACCGTTATCCAACAATAAATAGGATTTCCCGTATCCCGCTGAACCTCGGACATTTGGCGCAAGAATCGATACGCCAAGTTCATTTGCAATATATTGGAATGTGGATGAAAAAGAAGGCCTGAACTGGCTTTCCGGACCACCGTGAATATAGATGATGACCGGTGCTTTTGTTTCCCCGGATTTTCCTTTGTAGTAAAAAGCCGGAATTTTCCTGGGAGTGCCGTCTGATAGTGAATCAAACGTTGTATACTGTATCAGTTCGGGAATGACAAAATTATCGGTATTCAGTCCGCCCACTTCACTGAAAGTCCAACGGGTAAGAACAGCACCTGTTAAGTGTATTGTGTAAACATCTGTAGGATTTTGGGGCGTGTTCAGGTTGATTGCAAGCTCTGTGCCGTCTTTGCTGAATTTGAGTCCGCTAATCAATCCAACCGGTAATTTTGGAATATTCAGCGTTGATCCTGTTTTGATGTTTTTGACAAAAAGTTTGTCCAATCCGCCTTCATTGCTCACCCACGCCAGCAGCATACCGTCATCACTTACGGTAAAACCGGTTACATCCCATTTTGCGCGAGGCGTGAGGATGGAGGATTTTCCGGTCTGAACATCATAGGAACGAAGCAGCTGAAATTCTGAGTTTTCATCCGATGTATAAAATATCTGGTTTCCCAGGGGTGACCATACGGCACTGCCGTAAGAGATCTTTTCTGTAGACGGATTGATATGAGTGAGCATACCTGTTTCAACATCCAGAACATGCAGGGAGGACTCATTGATTGAAACATAATTTAAAAGAAGGATTTCCCGGTTATTCGGTGACCAGCTGAGAGGTTCCCAGAAGCCCTGCATCTCAGCAACCAAACGGGAGCTGACAAGGTCATGGACTGAGGCTATGTAGATATCATAATCCGTCCCGTTTCGTTTAGTACTTTGATATGTGAGGAAAGTTCCGTCTTTGGACCAACGGGGGGAACCATTCCGGGATTTACCGTCTGTGATCATTTGGATGCTACCGTCATTCAGATTCATGGCAAAGAGTTGGTAATATTCGTTACCTCCCATATCTTTTGTAAAAATAATCACAGGGTTTTTGGGATCGGGACAAACAGTTGCTTCTCGTATCGGTTCGTTAAAAAATGTCAGTTGCTCACGAGTCCCGCCGGGGACTTTGACGCGATGCAGCTGTGATGTTTCCCCGAAACGCGTGGAAATCAGCACTCCGTTCCCCGGAAGCCAGTCTTGAAGTTGAGCAGACCGCACATTCTGATACCGGTTCAGTTGCTCCTTCAGATCTTCAGGGATAGGGGGGATATTTTCCATCACCAGATTCCCGATTTCAACCCGGTTGTTAATGCTTTTATCATGACTTTTTCCACAGCCGCCTAGAACCGTCAGAAAAATGATGAAAATCCATAGAATTCGAAAAGGTTTCATCGCAATATCCTTTATTCGTTTGTCTTTTCAATAAAAGCGAAAAGTAAAAAATATTGTTGAGAAGGGAAAGGAAAACAAACAGCAGCCGTCAGTCGGCAGTCGTCAGTGGTCAGTGGGCACTTCGTGCCGTTCAATCACT
>NPIE01001345.1_pt1 | contig 93981 bp, 84 predicted proteins | sample 8637661 | NCBI WGS metagenome assembly NPIE01 (sample SAMN07420842, study PRJNA396082) | bioreactor metagenome | isolation source: sample BA12 brine-fed electro-methanogenic bioreactor BA | place: Japan: Kochi | collected 2016-12-09
GCTCAAATTTCATTGACATAAACAACCGAAGCCAGAGTGGCTCGCCAGTACATCGATCTGCTGCTCCGGGACGTGCTCGGCTGGCCCATCGAGGACACCCACCGCTACAAATACGAGAACCATACCGCCACCGGACGGCCCGACACCCCCTCGGCGTCGGGCCTGACATTTCAGGTAGCGGCAACTACAAGCAACGTATACCAGCATTCATAATCTCGATCAACATTGCATCCTAATTGTCGAGCTAACCCGTCGAATCATTTCATCAAGCCAGCACTTGGGCGAATATCTGATTCGGGCTATCAAACCAGTATTTCTTGTACTTTTCCGGAGCCTTGTTTGCATCATCCGTATACAGAAACAAGGATACGCTGACATTCATGCCATCGTACTCGAATGAAACTTGCCCGTCATTTGCCTCGAATAGCTGGGCGTAGCCGTCAATCTTGTGCTGATAGCCAGTGTGCGCCATCCCCTTTGGATCAACAAAGGCGATGGAATAGTCGTCCCCTTTCTTGAACCAGAAAATAAAGTCTGGTAGGAAACGTCTGATGCGATTGGCGTCGGGATCGTAATATGGCACATAAACTTGATCTAGCGATTCATCAAGCCGACTAAACATCCACCAGTCAAAACTCTCCACGTCACCCTTGCCCTCTCTAGCGTAACTGGCAAGTGCTTTGACGAACTTCACCTCGCTCGGATGGCGGATAATGTGCTGAATATAGTCCACCTTTTCATCAAGCGACAAAATAACCGGAACGTAGTAATGGTTAGCAAGGTGCAGAATCTCAAGCGTAACGCCCGCAAAGTTGAAGTTATCTTCAGAATTACTACTCGCGGCCATCTCCTGAACCCGCCGTCCCACTTCCTGCCATTTGTTTTGCTCAGCCAATTGTTTCAGCACTTCATCATTGTCGGCATCATAAGGTTGGAGGGACCGGAGGCGATCCACTTTTTTCTGTAACTCAGTGATATCCTTCAAAAATACATTGATCTGTTGGAAGTGCCTGATTTCATCTTCCAGTGGCTTTAGGCCATCCACCTGCTCCATGGTCAGGCTGATGTAGCCAGCAATTCTCATCATAAGGACATCAAGGTTACCATAGCGCTTGGTTGTACTTGTGTTGTAATAGGAGCTAGCATCCTTAAGCGTTTGCCGAATATGCCTGCTTTGCCTTGGGCTAATTCCATGATGGGCCAGTAGCAAGCGATCGTCTGCCAGGTAGTCCACATAGCTTTTGAGCAAATCAAACTCGCCAGATGTAATCTCGAACTTTGCAGGGGTACGCTCATTTATGAGCACATCTCTTGATTGACGATAAACAGGGATCAAGAGAGATTGCTCTGGCAGGTTTCCTTCGTTAACCGATAACTCGATGCGATGGGCGATCTGTTCGTCTTGCTGTTGGTCGAGCTGGCCAATGACGGTCTGCAGTGCATTACGATTGGTGCCAATGATGAAGAGTGTTTCCAGCGCCAATGCCCGCTTTTGTAAGGGACGAAAGATTTCCTCATCAATTTCACCAGAGTTATACAATTCGGCAAGGCGGCGCCGCTTATTGCGGAGTGGTTGTATACGAACTCCACGTCCAACTGCTTGAAGTATAAATTTTCTGGCGTCAGTTCCTGTGCCTATATTGATAAACGTGATCACATTCGGACGGTTGGAATCCCAGCCTTCATAAAACGTGCGAGATCCCATCAAGATGTTTACCGTAGACGCATCTGTATTTAAGTTCTCAAAGTAACTCTCATCATCGAAACCCTGCGTAACCTCATAGCCAGCCAGTTCCGTACTTAGCCACTTCGTAATATCGCCAATTTTGATTAATGCAAATGGCTGATCGGCAGTACGCACTTTGAAGGCGATTTCTTGGCTATTTGAAGGGCGCACCAATATCTCTATACTGCCCGGACTCGTTGCATTGAGCACATGTTCCAGGATGTGCTGCGGCGTTATACTACGCAAAACAGCATGATCGGGGGTGAATTTCAGGCTTTCATACATCAATCCCGGTTGCTGTTCCAGTTCTTGACGCAACTCATCAACCGCCTGTTGCCAGAGTTGCGGTGCAAGCTCTCCGCTGGCTATCCGTTCCAATTCTCGAAAGAAAAGTTTTAGGTCCGCATCTTTGGTGTTCACAGAGTTGACCAGCGTCAGCATCAGCGGTCGATGATAGGCATCATTCCTAGCCGCTTCTTCAAGCATGTCCAGGTGCATCAATCTGGTATAGGCCTGTACGATCAGCGCCTTCAATACGATCTTCTGCTTTTCGTCACCTGTGTAGTCTTCTTTGTCGCGGAAAGCACGATTCTCTTGCTTCAGGATGCCAATGTGCTTACCAAACCCGTCCTGGATAAAACGTGCCAGGTTGAAATCATACGCGGTTGTAATGACATCGCGTGCGTCAGTAAAGGTTGCCGAGAAGTTAAAGAGGAACCCGTTCCGAGACAGAATAGAGTATATATGCTGGCGTTTTGAATCCTCTCTATCACCTTTGTGTGCTTCATCAAGCAGCACATACCAGTGCCCATTGTTGTCGTAATTGTGAAAGTCAATGATCTTCTCTTTTTGTTCGTTGCTAATGTTATCCGAGCGGTAAAAGAAGACTGTGATCTCGTCTCTAAACTGCATAACACCGCCGCGTTTGACTTCAGGATATTCACGCAACTCTCGCAACCGAATGAAAAGTTCGCCCACGTGCGCTGCATTGAAGTCTTCGATATGTTGCCGGAATTGTTCAAGCAAGTCATCCCGATGGGCTAACATGAGAATGTCATGGTTAGGAATCGCATCTAGCTTGCCAAGCCGCCACAGTAGCTCAATCAGCTTTACGATTACCAGGGTCTTACCACTCCCAGTCGCCATCCAGAAATTCATCCGGTTGATCATGTATTCATAACTGAGTCTGCCGTTCTCAACCGGATAAAACTCAGTTAGCAAATTGGCAATTTCGCGATTGCGGTCTATCGAGAGCTGAAACTCGCGTTCATCAATTCCATTGTCAATGTACCATTGGAAGAATCGGGCCTTCTGTTCACCAACCGGACTTTCGTGCACATTACTGCCATCAAAATCAACATAGTATTTCCACAGCGCTCGCAAGGCATACTTAAGTGCTTCTTGCTGATAATCCCACAGAGACATTGCCTTAGAGAATTGTGCCAGATTAAAGGTTGTCCATGTAGCTGGAAGCGACTCCCAGATTATCGGCTTAAGCATATCCTGTAGTTTACGCATTGACTTACCACCAAATCAGAGGCTTGACTAAGTTCCAGGGAGGGTTGACTAGACTAACAACGGAGCCGTCTTCGAATTCTACTGATTCTTCTGTAATACAATCGATCCATTTACCTGTTAAGCACGAAAGAGTCTCAGCCAGGTCAATTCCGTCGAATAGCACATCAAGATTCACTTGTATTTCAAGATCAGTTGGCTCAACAATTGCAGCAGGCTCGCCAGTACCTGAGTTATCCAGCATCTTCGTGTCACGCAAGAAGACATATTGATTGAAAAGATCGCCTTGAGAGAATAGGGGTTCAGCATCAGCGTACTGAGCGCGGTTAAGTGTCTCTTCATACTGCTCTAACCCAAAGTACTTGAAGAATCCTCCACCGGTCCAGTCAACCAATTTCGAGACACCTGCTTGTTCTCCAAACAGCACACGTTTCATCCTGGGCATTGCTACATCAAAAAAATGCTCACCCATCTCGATGCCAATCCATCGACGATGCATCTTATGGGCCACAGCACAAGTTGTACCCGAACCCAGATAGAAATCGAGAACGATGTCACGCTCACTGGTCGATGCAGTAAAAATTCGCCTCAGAATCTCTTCAGGTTTCTGTGTATCGAAATCAATATATTCCGTGCTACGTGACTTTGTAGTAGAACTTTGGCCGATAGTCCAGACATCATCGGCCGCTTTTTCGTCGAACTTTTCGTAGATGATATTTCCGTTCTCATCGCGGGCTGCTACCAGTCGTCCTTCCTCTTTTGACCAGATGCGTTTGTCCCGCATTTTTGCTTTCTTCAGTTTGAGCATGACCTTGTTTGATTTGAGAGAACCCTTGTCAAAAGCAAACCACAGTATGATGTCATGGTTATTGGCCAGGCCCTTTACATTTCCTTGGAAGTTATCAGCATAATGCCAAACAATATCATTCACAAAATTCTGCTCACCCAAAATTGAGTTGAGCAATACTCTTCCATAGTGAAGGGCGTTATTGTCAAGGTGACAGAACAAACTCCCGTCTTGTCGAAGAAAACCAACTCCAGCTGAGAGCCTATCAGACATAAGACTCAACCAACTACTGTCTTCATAGTGATCTACGTAAGCAAAATCCTCGCCCGTCTTGAACGGTGGATCAATATAGATACAGCGAACTAGCTTCTGATATTTCCGGTATATCGTCTGCAGAGCTTGATAGTTTTCGCTCTTGATAAGCCATCCATCCAACTCCGTATCAAGATCTTTGAAGAGTGCCAAGATATCCTGTTGCATATCCTTAAAGTACTTTGTATCAAGCGGCAAGTATTGATAATGCTCATTAAGCGAGTCAAACAAATCGTTCTTCCAGATGTCGTCGATGACAAAGTCCTTATCTACAATTCCTAGAGTTTCCCACTCATTTAGTTGTGCTTGAATATTATGATGGATAGAGACACGCTGTAATATTTCAAGCCCATTGTCTTTTGCAGCGATTCGGTCTAGCGTGATCACGTAGCCACTGTCACGTACAAACTTCGGTTTGTTCCAAATTCGAACTAATTCATCTTCAAATTGGGCAATAAAGTCAATAATCTTGAAGGCAACATCCTTCAAGATTTGGAGTTGCTTCACCCGTTTATCAGACCAAACGTCTTGCTCCCGGAACATATATTGATACATCCACAAATCAAACTGCTCCCGCAGAAAACCGCGAGCATCTTTATTGATGAAATAGTCAACAGAGTTCTGGCGTTCGAATGCCGAGAAACTCTGCTGTAGAATCTCTTCATCTAGTTCACATCCAGCTTTTTGTATGTCACGTCGAATATCAGCAATTTTCGTCTTACGCGCACGCTCAGAATAGGTGACCGTAAAAACTAGAGTGTCGTTGTCCAATCGCGCAAACTCATATACGAGATCGCGCTTCTCGTTAGCCTTCTTATGCTGAAGTTTAGAAACATCAAAGAAGAAACGATAACCATCAACTTCAACCGCCATATTTTGGAAAAGCATATCGGTCTTGACGTAGTAGAGCATATGCGTTTTCCAGAACAGCATTACATCACGTTCATTGGTGTAAACACGTTCATAAACATTCTGGTGTAGCGGTGTGTAGCGGAAATAGATCGACCCCGACTCGCTGAAATAGCGATGGAAAAAAGCATAAAGCTTTTCAAACAACTCTTCGCGAAATTCTGGGAAAGGCGCAAGGGCCTGGGCAATATCTTCCATCAGGTACGGGAAGACGCCTTCCTCAAAATAGCGTGATTTAATGCGCATCAGATTGATGAAGCCAGACTCGCCTTCGATCTGAGCGCCAATAAACACATCTTTGAGAGCTTTCACGAATTTCTGTTCAGGCTTTGATGTCATCTTTTTCCCTACCCGTGGTCTTCATGGGTCCAAGTCAATAACGCATAGTCTAGCATAATGGCTGGGCATTTGACAGAAATGCAGTTCAACATAACTGTCACAGATCATCCGAGCTATGGAAAAGCATGCTACCCTGAACCACTTCCTGCAGAGTGCAGAGCTGTTGCGAAGAAATCCCAACTACCTATAATGCTAATAAACACTCTGCATATCTTGAATATATGTATGTGCCGAAGTATATCCGGCGCTGGAGAGGGGGATTGTGGTGGGATATATCGATAACAATCTTGTGCCAGGCGAGCGAGTGATTTTCCGAACAAAGTATCACTGGTCAATCGTGATTTTCCCACCCATAGCATTGTGGTTCATACTAACCATTCTAATTGGTACCTCAATTGCTCCAGATCTTATGGTTGCAGTAATGCTTGGCGGTTTTTTGACCTTCCTGTTGGTCATCCCGCTTTTTGTCAGATACCTAACCTCAGAATTTGGGGTTACCAACCGCCGCGTGCTCATCAAGACGGGGTGGTTGGCGCACAATACCCTAGAGCTAAACCTGGGACGAATTGAAAGTTTCCAGGTTCGTGAAACCCTCTTTGGTAACCTGCTGGGATACAGTACGCTGATACTAACTGGCAGTGGCGGTACACACCAGTCCTTCCACGCAGTTGCAAAGGCTCGCGAGCTTAGGCATGCTGTTATCGAGTTTTCAACTCAAGAAAACGAATACGAGTACATCGATCAGCCGGTTAGGCGAAGACCAGCGCCTAGGCAGTTTGGTGAGATCGCAGAACAGCAGATGACTCGAGCCAGGGAACTCTACAAAGCAGGAAAAACAGAACAAGCGGTCGGGATATTGGAGACACTTTCGGCCCAAGGATATGAGCCAGCGCAGCGCGTCCTACTCAGAATGCGCGCACATTAGGAGTGACTACAACTGATGGAAATTGACTTCCAACCAATTCTCGATGTCGCCATCCAGATCGCGAACTTTGAGCTCGGCGATTCTGGCATCCGTCTCTGGATGGTGGCCGTTGCTGCCGGCCTGCTCGGCGGCCTAGTCAACCGCGGTCGCCGTGATGAGGAAGATCGCGAAAACGACTAGCCGGGCATATAAACACCCAGCAAATATCACTGTGGCACAATCATCAAATCCCTCAAGTTGGGGGTTCGTTGTCAGATGCCACCGTATCGATTTCAGCAGCTTCACTGCGATTCATCTGAATCCGCAGCTCAGCAATTTCCTGTTGCATATCAATAAGCATCTGCGAAAGCTCATCAAACCGTCGATTTGTCTGCTCAGAGCTGGCATCATCTTTCGCCGAATTTATTCCCGCAAGCGCCATAATTATCGCTCCACCCGCAATCATGTCGGTTGCAATTGCAGACTGCACTTGTTTGTCTTCTAGAAGCAGCTCTGTACCAACTTCTAGAACTGCATAAAGGATTCCTAAGATAATTAACAGGAATCCAGGCCATGCATGAACCAAGAGTTTCCAAATCATACTAACAAGCGAACCACCATGCTTACGGAACACTATTCTCCTCCAGAACGGTATGCAAATTTCTGAGACAAGCTTGTTTGGATTGTTGCCTACCCCCCGCCTAATGTCTAGACCCACAAATTGGGGGTATACATTGACGTCGCTGCCGTATCAGATCAATTTCAAAAATCTACTGGTGTTGATTTCTCATGGCTACAACATTTCGCAGAATGGACTCAAGAGAAGGAAGAGATTGACCGTGCTCATACACTAACTGCGTGAACCGTTGGGCGACTACCGGCTTTCTCAGTTCAACTGAGTCCAATTCTGATTTGCATTGTCTAATCAATCGCCGAAAAAGATCCTTTCCTACCTCTCTTTTCATTGTGTCCTCACGGTTACTGTGAAACGCCGCAAAATGAGGCTCAATCAAATCAGTGTACGGTATCTCTGATTTGAGGCCTGCACTATCTACAGGTTCAAAACTGACAAAATTAAACAAATCACCATTGTCTGCTTTTTGGTCGCAATCCCAAACCACATATACTGGAATGCCAAGTCTCTTGAATATCACACTTGGAATCAAAAGGTTTGGTTTACCCCCCGTAGAAACCATACTAATGCCCATGCTTTCAAGGTCCCAGTTACATTGACTTGCAACTTCTTGCAGCACTGCGCAGTCAGAACCTCCTTCTACAACCACAACCAGATCCGCAAAGAAACCTTCGTTGATGGAAGGGGTCATCAGTTGGGGCATAAGCGTCGCAAGCGAAAACTGCGGATTATTCTTGAGCTTCCGTACCTCTTGAACTATATCGTCATGAACTGCTTTGTTAACCCGGGTTGTCTTGGGAAGGGACGTTTCATCCGGGAGTACTTTCCGTATAAGCCGTATTTCGTCAAAATGGGATATGTCGATGAACAATGGCGAATGAGTTGCAAAAATGACCTGGATATCACGGACAACCCCACTCAACTCACCTTCCGCAAGTTTTCTAAGCACTCGCGCAAAATACCGCTGCCGGTTAGGGTGTTGATATAGCTCTGGCTCTTCAATCGCGATGATAAACGCCGGTGATTCGTTATCGTCGAAATCTTGGCCTTCGCCTGTTGTTTCTTCCTTTGCCTCAGGTTCAGGACGTTGGGCTAAAGCAAGATGCTGGAGCATTGTAAAGATGAAGGCCCGTTGTAATCCATGCCCAGCCTTATAAACTTTTGTCCCGTAACCATCTTCAACTAAGCCGATATTTGCCTTTGGCATCGGGATATTGAGTGGTTCTAGCGGTTGCCAATCAAGCTCTACTGCCGCATTAGGGACGAATGTCTGGAGAGTGCTTGAGAGCTGATCACGAAGCGCAGTTAATTCACCTAGATTGTCAGGCTTGAGCATCTCCTGATATTGGCTCGCTACATCCTGCTTGAATTGTGTCAAATCCTCTCTGTCAACGAGCGCCTTACGCACTACAATATCCATGATTTGGGTAATGACAGATCCCCTACCCTCTTCTGAGTCTTCAGAAGCATCACGAACAGCACTAACAAAGATAAACTGACTGTGATGACGCAAGTAACCATGACCAACTTCCTTGAAACCAAAGAAGCGGCCATCATCCCGCATTCTTTTGCACTTGTCTGGATTTGATTCCTCCCAAGTTTGTAGAGCTAACTCAACCTCATCGTAATTGCGGGCTGACGGCAGATTTTTATATTCATTTTGCTGACGTAATTCGTTGTATTGCTTCCGAGCGTCAACCTTATTAGTAGAAGTGTAGATTGGCGCAAAATCCGGATTCTGCAGTCTCGACCCGTGGTATTTTATGTTGGGCTTGTCACCATCCCAAAGCACAACCATATCAACCGTCAGTTCGTCTTGGTGCAAGTACTTCTTGAATCGCTCGTTTGCTCCCTCACTCAAACTGGTAAAGATGAGACTGATAATGATTTCGCGTGTCGAATCCCCAGCATAGAAATCGTCTTCAGTTATTGAGGGATTAGAGGAGAGGAATTGATCTATTGCACGCAAAATGGTTGATTTTCCCGCGCCATTTGCCCCAACCATGATTGTCAGATCATCAAAATCAACTGTCGTTTCAAGAATGCACCGATAGTTTTCAATATGCACCGACTTGATAAGCACATGAATCTCCAATCACTGGCAGAGGACTCTTCTACCCACTATCTAAAAAGCCAAATTGGCTTCAACTCGCAGGTTGCAGGATGCATGTCAAATCAAAAAATGAATCAATTCAATAGATCAAACGGATTTGACTCATGACTGTAGTATATCTTCTTAGTTATACAATACTTTTGATTCAACTCAAACAAAAAGGCCCGCGCCGTCATCCAGCGCGGGCCTTTCTTTCACAGCCGCCGCCCTACCCCACAACAGGAAATCGCGTATCCGTCCCCTCGCGTGCAAACTCCGGCGTCACAGCTTGCTTAGGCACTATCGCCCGGTAAAGTCGATAAACGCCCTGGTTGACCGTATACGCCGTCCCGCCGGCCAGCACCGTCCCCAGGACAAACTCCAGCAACGGTCTCACCGCGTCATATAGCGCGCTCAGCTGCGCCACCTGCTCCGGCGGCAACACCTGGACCAGCGCCACCACCGCCCCGCTAATCACGGTCAGCGCAGCCATGATCCGCTGCTTCTCTTCCGCCGTGAAGTCCCGCCCAAAGCGAAACATCACCAGCGCCACGAACATCCACACCACCCCCGCCAGCACCGACGGGACCAGCAAAGCGTCAAACGTTTCAGGCAACATCCTTCGACCTCACTCTCACATAGTTACGAAATTTACCCGGAAGGCGGGCCGGGGGAGAACCCACCCTCCGGCCAGTTCACTCAACCGCGCTCGCGGCTTCGATGCGCTGCGCCAGCCGCTCAGTCTCGCGCTGCGTGCCGGCGGTCGTGTTTTGCAGCGCCTCGATCTCCGTCTGCATCCCGCTCAGCACGTTCACTACCTCATCCAGCGTGTTATCCAGCACCTGCATGTTGCCCAGCACCGTGTCATTGGCGTCTTTCTGGTTGCCCAGTACCCGCGCCACCAGTTGCACCGTCTGAATCACGCTGGCCAGCTGTGTCTCCATCTGCTGCAGCGTTTCAGAAATCTGGCGGTGTTCCTCGCTGCGCGTTTCGCTGGCCGTCTTCAGCGGCTCCAGCGCACTTTCCAGCAGGCTCTGCAGGCGTTCTTTGGCGTCCTCCGGCAGGGAGGCGATATCCGCCTGGATGATCTTCAGGTGATCTTCCAGCGCGTTGGCGATCTCGTGCATCCGCGCCCGGCCCCGCTCCGCCTCATCATCCAGCTGGTTCAGCCGCTCTGCAATTGTGGCGTTGGTGGAGTTAAGCGCACCCACCAGCGAAATCATGGCGTTCAGGGCGCGAATCACGCCGACCACGATGATGATCATCGCCACCAGCGCCAGCACGCCCACCCCTGCCTGGATTGCCTCTCCGATAAGTGTTTCCGGCACCATCTATCCCCCGTTTCCCAATACACCTAGCTACCGACGGCCACGCGGTTCACCACATCCAGCGCGTCCGCCACCAGCTGCACGCCGTCGGTCTCCAGCCTGTCCACGTTGGAGAGCGAGACTTGCACGGTCTGCGCTTCACTCCCCAGATTCTCGGTCACTTCCAGCACCCAGTAGAGGGCGTTAGTATCGATCCAGCTCATCTCGACCCCGTCCCGCACGACGGCCCCTTTGTAGATCAGCCGCACCTTGTCGCCTGCCCGGATCGTCTTCGCCCAGGCCTTTTCCAGCGTCAGGGTATAAACCTGCTGTGCCGCGCTGCGCTGCCCCATCCACGCTGCCGCGGCATCGTAGAGCGCGTTCGCCGCCCGCTCCAGGTCCGTCGCCGTGTCGCCCAGCGGCTTGATGTCTGGGAAGGCCTTCACCAGCTCATACCGCCCATTGGCGGCGATGCTGGCGTCGTCCTGCAGGGTATAGAGCGTGTCCCCGCCCGGCCCGGTCATCGTCTGGATCGCATACGGGCCGCTGCGCGTGCAGTGTTCCAGCGTCACGCTGCCCTCATAGCCCACCGGCAGCAGCACGTTGGCCACCGCGTCAATGCTCCGCCCCCAGCTCAGCGATCCCGGAAACACCACTTCGTTGTTCAGGTAAATCTCGTGGTACAGCGTTCGCCGCTGCACAATCCGCAGTCCGTTATCCTGGCCCAGCGCGCCGACCTTCAGGGTGGTCCCGCCTTCATGCCGCAGGTGCAGCCCCTGCTGCTGCGCCAGCGCCTGGAGCGCCTTCAGCACGCTCACGCCGTTGTAGCGGATCGTTGTGTTCCCCAGCCCGGCGTCCACCTCCGCAGTCCAGCCCGCCAGCCCGGCCAGCTCGCTGGCGATGGCGGCCACCGGCTGATCGTCATACACCCGGTTAAGCCAGGTACTGGCCCGTTTCAGGTCATCCAGGGCATCCAGCCCGCGCACGGTCAGCAGCGGTCCCGTCGCGCTTTCCTTGCCGCCGATATCCGTCACCCTGCCCCGTCCCAGCTCACGGATTGCCTCTCCGCCGCCGGAGCCGGGCTGCGCGCCATAAAGCACCACTGTCCTGCCGACGGTCAGCAGCCGGTTCGACCGTGGGTCGCTGGCGGGCAGCGTGAAGCTCCAGCTCCCGGCGCCGTCCAGCTTGCGCTTGACCGTCGCCGTGGTCACTGGTGTCAGCGGCCCATCGCCCAGCCGCTGCCCCGCGTCATCCAGCACGTTCACCCACAGCCGCATCGCTTACCCCGCCTTAGCTGAATTCCGCGATTGCCCCGAACCGTGTGATCGCCAGATCCGGATTCACGAACAGCACCCGGATCGTGTGCTGCTGGCCGTCCTCCGCCACATCCTGGATCGCCTCATTGACGAAGCCTCCCACGCCCGCCAGATTGCCCACCTTCTGGAACACGCCGTCCAGGTAGATGCCGTACTTATAGCCTTCCGGCCTATCGCTGAAGGTGATGTTCACCTGGGTTGGCGAGCCACCGTCCCTGGCCGCGGTCACGCTCGCCGGCCCGTTCTCGTTGAGCATCTCCGGCAGCTCGCTGGTGAGCGCCACCGGCGCCTTCGGCAGCGTCGCCATGTAACGCAGCACCGCGTCCAGCGTGTCCAGGTTGAGTGCCGCCGCCAGCGGCGGATTAGTCTCCTCCAGCGCCTCCACCAGCCTTTCCAGCAGCGTGCGCTTGTCCATCGCCAGCGTCACGATGCTGGCGATCACGTCCACAATCCCGGCTTCGACGGCCAGCGGCACGAATGCTTTGTTGGCCACCGTCGGCACGCCAATATTCGTCAGATTCGCCATAGTTGAAGGCCTCCCTATGCCTTGATGATCCAGTTGCCAAAGAGCGTCGGCTGCATGTTGTTGTGCGCTTGACCGCCACCGCTCGAATGAGAGTCAAACGTTGCTGCTGTAAAGGCGGTGCTTGATGCCCAACCGTAATCCTGCACTACCGGGCCGCCATTTTGAACCTTGTGCTGGGTGTGTACATGCGCCGGGGTTTCTTCGATCGTCAGGGTATGCGTTTCCTCACCCATCGTGCCGCCAATGCTGTCGGCGTTGCTATCGGTTACCCGGTTAGCGCTGCTGCCGCCCATGTTGTCCAGCCCGGCAAAGGCCCGACCGCGGAGATCCGGAACGTTGAACTGGGTATGGAAGTTGTGCGTCCCACTACCCGCGTCCGTGATATCCACGACGGCCCCGCCCTCGGTCAGGCTCACCTGAAAGTCATTCAGCGCCGCGTTCACCACGTAATACGCCGTGTTCGCCGCCAGCCCGCCCGACAGCGCCCCGCCGCTGTTGGTCAGCAACACGGTATCGCCGTCGCTCAGGCCGTGCGCCGTGGCCAACAGCTTGTCTGTGGCTGCGTCGCCGGTGAAGGTCGTCCCCACGTCCAGCCCGTAGGCGCTGCTCAGCGTCGCCCCTGTGATCAGGATCTCCAGCAGCTCACGGTAGGTCCCCATCGCCTGCAGGCTGCCGTCACACAGCAGCCACCCGCTTGGCGCGATCCCGCCCAGGTACGGCATCAGCGTGCCTACCGGCGAGGCCACAACGGTACAGGTGATCTGCACCTGCTCATTGGCACCGCCGTTCTGGGTCGTCAGGCTGATTCCGTCGCCCGCGATCAGCCCATCCTTCAGGTATTTTTTGGTCGTGTCATCCTCGGAGACCATCACGGTCCCCCGCGCCTCGTCCACCGCGCTCGCCAGCTCGTTGATCGGCGTCAGCACGTCCGCCGCGTCGGCGCTCTGTCCGTCCACCAGCCCGCCGATCGTCGGCGCTGTAGGCCCCTGTGGTGTCGCCATGCATTACCTCGCTTTCTTCAGCCGCGCCTTGTAGGGGCGCAGCATGCTGCGCCCTAAAAGTACGTGTCAAACCACCGCACGGCCACGCTGCACGCGTCTCCCGCGCCCGCCATCACCAGCCGCAAGGTGTTATCCCCGGGCAGCAGCGTTAGCCAGTCCGCCGAGTCGAATTCCAGGTTGGCGTAAGCGTCCGCCTGGTTCAGCTTCACGCTCGCGCCCCGGCAGTTAAGCTCCAGCACGTCCCCGGCGGTCAGCGTGCCATTCCAGCCCAGCTCCTGGACCACGTGCGCGTTTACAATCCGCTGGATGCGCGGGTATGTCACCTGCTGCCCGGCCCCCACGTAGAGTGTGATGCGCGGCAGCGCGTCCGCATTTCCGATATTCTCCGCGTTGACCAGTGTCGTGCTCAGCCCGCTGGCCGCTTGGAGCGCCGCCGCACCGCCCCACAGGCTGCCATCACCCCAGTCAAACGCGCCCCACAGCGGCGCCTCGTAGCGGTTCACGTACCAGTGCGGGTCGCTCACCTGGAAATTGATGCTCACGGCCTGCTGATAGTCCGACAGGTCGTTTTCTTTCTGGGTCAGGCTGATATTGGAAACCTTCGCCCAGCAGAAACGCTCCGGCGCGCCGCCGTCCGTCGGCTGGAACCACAGGGGCTGTTTGCGCCACCCCTGCAGGCTCAACACCGCGTCGCGCTGGGCATCCATATCCATCCCATCGGCTGAGACCAGCGCAAAATTCACGGACAAGCTGCCCACAGCCTGGGGTGCCGCGCCGTCGCCATACGTGTCAAATCCGCCGTCCATAGCCGGCAGCCGGGTGGTATTCGTCACCGGGTCCCGGAAATGGATATCGGCTGCCCCCAGCAGGCCTGCCGGGAAGGTATACACGCGGCGTCCTGCGCCATATCGCACCAGCGGCATTATTCGGCCCTCTCCGCCTTTGAGCTGGCTGTGGTTGCCTTCCGGCTCCGCTGCGGCGTATCCTCGCTCTGGCGCACCTCGACCTCATCCGTGTCAAAGAGTTGTTTCAGCGCAGTCATTAGCTCATCCACCGGCATGTCCGTGGTAGCGCTAACCCGCACCTGGGTCGTACGCCCGTCAAATCGCGTCTCGATCTGCTCCGGCGTCAATGCCAGGCTGCTGAGCCGCTGCTGCACCTGGCCGTTGCCCCGCGCCTTGTCTCGTGTCGTCGTCAGTGTGATGAGTGTCATCTTCCTCCTCAGTGCAGTTTTGGGCGCAAGCCCAAAATCTGCCTTAGTTCGCGTGGCGAACTACCCCCTTCTGTTGATTTCGTCTTCCAGCGCTTCCAGGAAATTCACCGCTTGCGCGCCCGGTGTCATGCCGGGGATCGGGGTCAGCGCGATCGCGCCCGGCTCAATCGTGATCTGGTACATCGTCTGCCTGCCCAGGCCCTGCAGCACATCGTTCGGGATGATCGCCCCGCTGCTGCCCGGCAGGAACAGCTCCGGCCCTTCTTCGCCCACGATGTACGGTGATCCGGCGCGGACCGGCCCGCCGCTCGCCATGCCGGGGATCAGGAAGCTATTCGGGTCTCCAGGGGTCGCGCCTCCCGGTCGCCCGCCGGTCCGCCCCAATTCCTCCAGTCCTCTGATAACCGCCCCGATCTTCTCGGCAATCCCGCCGATGAAGTCCGTCACCGGCTGCAAGATCGTCTGCACCTGGTTGGCGAAGTTCTGCAGCGGCCCGCGAACGGCCTCCCAAATGCTCTGCATCGTGTCGCGCACCGTCTCCCATGCCCCGGTCACCAGCTCAATCGCCGTCTGGATCGCCGGCATCCCGGTCTCATCAAACCACCGCTTGAGGTTGTTCAGGTGCGGCTGTACGGCCAGCCACAGCCCGCGCATGATATTCCTTATGCGCTCAATCTCCGGGATGGCCGTGTCCGTCACAAACGAAATCGCCCCCGGCAGGCCCTCGGTGGTGAACCAGTTGACCAGGTTGCTCAGCGGGACGTTCACCACATCCCAGATTGTCGCGAACACGTTCACGAACGACTGCAAACTGCTCAGCGCCGTGTCCGCGATAAACGTCAGAATGGTCGGCAGGCCTGTCGTCGTGAACCAGTCCACCAGCGGAGTGAGCTGCGGCTCGATCGTCGTCCACGCGCCGGATAGCACCCCGAAGAATTCTTCCATCCGGGGCTTAACCTGGTCGTTGACCATATCCCGGACCGCCGGCAGGCCCGTCTCGGTGAACCAGCCCTTCAGGGCGTTCAGGGACGGCTGCACATCCTCCCAAACGCCCCCCAGCCAGTTGAAGAACGACTCCAGCCGGGGCCGGACCTCGGTATCTATGAAGTCCTTCAGCCCGCCGAAGTTGTTCGTGTATGCCCAGACCAGCAGCGCCCCCGCGGCGATAGCCAGTCCGATCGGGCTGGTCAGCAGCGAGAACGCCGTACCCAGGCCGGAAACCAGCCCGGCAGCTAAGGCCAGCCCTTTGCCCACGATCACCAGCACCGGCCCCAGGATGCCCAGCGCCAGAATCACGCTGAGGATCGTGTTCATCAGCTCCGGATTCTCCCTGGCCCAGTCCGTCACCGCGTTGACGGCATCCGTGAGCTTGCCCACCAGCGGAGTCAGCACGTTCGCCATAAAGGGCAGCAAGACCTCGATCTGAAAGGTCTCGATGCTGCCGCTCAGGTTCTCCGTCGCGCCCTTCCAGCCTTCCATCCGTGTGGCCGCCACGGTCGCGGTGTCGGTGGCGTTGCGCATCGCTTCGATCATGCTTTGCAGGCCGCGCCCGGCCTGTTCCCCACCGGTCAGCGCTGCCAGGCCCAGCTGCCCGTAGGCCCCGCCCAGCGTGCGCAGCGCCTCCGCCCGTTCCTGCGGGCTGAGGTCATCGAGCGCCATGCCCAGCTCACGCATCACCACCCGCATATCGCGGAAGCCGCCCTCGCTGTCATACAGGCTGACACCCAGCCGGTCCCACATGGCCACCACGTCATCCGTGTCGCGGGTCATGTTGTTGAGCATCGAGCGCAGCTGCGTGCCGGCTTCCGCGCCCTTGATCCCGTTTTCCGAGAAAACCTGCAATATTCCGGCGGTCTGCTCAACATCCAGCCCCATCAGCGCCGCCATGCCGCCCACGTTCTGGAAGCCGGCGGCCAGGTCGCCAAACGTAGCGGAGCCGCTGCCCGCTGCGCGGGTGAGCGTGTCGATCACGGTCTTGGCCTGGCCCGCCTCCAGGTTGTAAGCCGCCATGATGTCCGTGGTCCAGTCGGCCACGTTCGCCAGGTTCTCGCCGCTTGCCGCCGCGCCGTCCAGCACCTGGGGCAGCACGGCCAACGCCTCATTGACCTCCAGCCCGCTGGTCAGCAGCTGCAAGAACGAGTTAGCCGCGTCCGTCGCCCCGAAGACCGTATCGGCGCCCATCTGGATCGCCGTCTGGCGCATCAGCTCCATCTGCTCGGCGGTCGCGCCGGTCCGGGCCTCAATCTCCAGCATGGCGGCCTCGAAATCGCCCGCCGTGCTGACGCCCTGCCGCCCAAAGAGCAGCAGCGGCGCGGTGGCAGCGGTCAAGGCCACGCCCACGCCGGAAACCAGCTGGCCCGCCGTCCCCAGGTATTGTGAGATTTGCGCTTGAATGGTGCCGATCGAGCCGCTCACGCTGGAGCCGTCAAGGACGACCCGCCCGTAAGCAGTCCCCAGATCAACCGCACCGCCCTGTGTAAATCCCATTCTCAACTCCGTGCAGTTTCGCCATCAGGTGAAACTGCCATAGCCGCGCCAGCGGCGTCGCTTATCTCACCGGCCCCATCGCCCCACCGAACACGGCCCGCAGCTGCGCCTCAGTCATCCGTCCATTCTTCTGCTGCCGTGGCGGACGTTTCGCCCTACCCGCCAGCACCGCGTCAACGTCCCACACCCGGCGGCCCTTTTTGTCCTGTTCCTCCAGCCGCGCCTCGACGAACGCGCCCAGGGTGTAAACGGTCTCGTTGAACTGCCAGGCCACCCAGTTATCGGTCAGCCCCAACAGCGCCGCCGGTGTCTGGTGAAACGCCCTTGCCTGGTTGTAGAGCAGCCAGGTCTGCGGCCTGTTCTTCAAGAAACCGGCGCGCCGCGTCGGCATTCCCTCCCGAGCTGGCCCACTGGAAGATCACCAGGCGGTCGTTGAAGGGCAAGTCCTCGATCCGGACTTCGTCCTCCGTCAGCTCCGCCTCCGGCTTATCCACAATTCGCGGCTCCACCAGCGCCGCGCCCACCACCAGGTTCACCAGGGCCGCGGTCTCGGTCAGCTGCTTCCGCCGGTCGGCCTCCGTCTGGGGAACATCCGGCGCGCCTGCCCCGCCGATGATCTCCCCGATATGCCCCAGCATGAAGTTCGGCACCCGCCCGCTTTCCATGATCAGCCCGGTCACGTCCGGGCGGCGCACCTTCACGCTGACCTCCAGCTCAGGCAGCGCCAGCTCGATGGTCTGCCCACGCCGTTCGCGAATCTGTGTACCAAGTCCCCCGTTCGCCATGTTGCCCTCCGGCTAGCTGAAGGCCGTGGTGAAGTTCCCGGCGATGGCGGTTTCGTGCGCCACCGGGTACACCACGTAACCGTCATCGTCCGCGATCGCCAGCGCCTCAAAGACGTTTTTGACGAACGCCTCTTCTTCGCCCAGCGCTTCGATCGGCGGCAGCGCGGTCAGCTTGACTTTGGGGAAACCCAGGTGGAAGTCCCCGCCGTCATCGTCGTCCAGCTCGGCGATCACCCCGAAATACGGGAGGTTGCTGCCCACGGGGATCGGCTGGCTCTTGATCTGGGCGGGCGTCGTGCCTGTCGTGGTCACCGCCTCGCCCAGCATGACGGCCAGCGCGTCCCAGGTGTAACCTCCGGCATCGATCTCCAGCGTCGCGTCCTTGACCACGGTCGCCACCGCTGCGGTCCGCCCGCGCGTGCCAACTAGCGTCCCGGTCGTCGTGTTCGGCGTGGCCGTGCATTTGCGCGCATGCGGCAAATCCACCGCGGCGCTGTACGTGCCGTCGGCGTTGAGCGCCGCCACCTTGATGCTCTTCAGTGAAAAAGGCTTGTCTCCGTATGCCATGGCTTACCTCCAGGCGTAAGTGAACTGAATGCGGACCCGGTCCATGCTTGCCCCGCCCAACTCATCGGCGGTCAGCTCTCCCAGGTCACCAACCCAGCGCGCTTTGACGCTGGTCTCATCGTCTGTTGTGAAATACCGCCGGTGCAGCGCCTTCCGGATCGTGTGTCGTGCCTCCCGGATGTGGGCATAGCCGCTGTCCTCGTAAAGCCATATCTCCAGGAAAACTCGCCCGGAGATATGCAGCCCTCCGCCGGGGATATCCCCCCGCCAGCGCAGCACGCCGAAGGGCAGGATACGCCCGTCTGCATCCCGCTGGACCGTTTCAAGCGTCACATTTCCGCGGTCCATTTCCTCCGCGCTGTAAATGCCGCCGGTCAGCGTCGCACCGGCAGCTACCTCGATAACCGCTTCAACGGCGCTGTGCAGCGTGGCCATGCAGTTCCGCCTCCAGTTTGCGGGCAAGCTTCAGCACCTGCCGGCTGTCCGCCTTGAGCATCTCCGCCGCGCTGCCGCCCTGTTGAATGCCGCCCAGGAAGATCAGCGCCACACTGGCCGCGCTCCGCACTCGTGTGTCCTGCAGGGCTAGCGCCACCGCCCGCTTGCGCAGCGCGACCAGATCCGCGTGTGTAACACCCAGGTCATTGATAGAATGCATGACGCTCGCCAGGCTCTGCGGGTTTAGCTCCGCCTTCACGAAAACACCTCTTTCAGCATCTTCTCCACCGCCGGGATATGCTGTTCGATCGTCGGCCAGATGATCGCCCACTTGCCCGCAACGCTCAGCTCCAGCCATTTGCCGTAGTCCATCGTGTGCGAGAGGTACACGGCCACCGTGTCCTCGGCCAGCTCTACGACAGTGGCATAAAGCCCCTGCCGGGCGTTGCCGGTGCGGTCCGTCCACGGTGCGTTCTCTTTGGCGTAAGCCTCGAACACCGCCGCCCAGTATTCGGCAATCCGGCGCACGGCCAGCTTGACCGCCTCGCCATAGTCCACCACCCGCTGCTGCATGGTGTCCACGCCCTCCCACCGAACGTGCAGAGTCATCCTGGCCGTCATAGGCTGCGCTCCGCCGTCGCCTGCAGCTCACCCGGATACACGACCACGTCGATAACCCGGTATTCCTGGCTGCCATTCAGCACGAACCGGTCGCCCTTCTTCAGGTCCGTATTGGCCGCCGTCGCGTGATCGCGCACCCCGAACACCACCACCCGCCGCACGCTCGCCAGGCCTGCCCCGCCGGCAGCTTCACCGGGCATCGCACGGTATTCCAGCCGCACGGTCTGAGCCGCCAGCGTCTCATTCCCCCGCAGCACCGTGACGCTGGTCGGCTTATCCTGTATCCGGTTCCACGCCGCCGAAGCCCGGAAGGGCTTTGTCGGGCAGTTGTTGGCCAGGTAAGCATGAATGTCGGGCATGGCTCTTGTCCTCTACTCGTTCGGGAATTCCCGGTCTCTGGTCGGGTTGCGCCGCGCCAACCGCCCCCAGCGGATCGTGCCGCCTTGCTCGGCGTTCAGGGCGTCGCTCAGCTCATCCTCGTAGAGCTTCAGCATGGCCTGCAGGCCTGTTAGAACAGGCGTGCGATCCTCGGTGCTTTCGCCCTGCCGGTACTTCACCAGTTGCGGCACCAGCCTGGCGATCAGCTGCCGGACGGCCAGCACCCGCGCGCACGCAAAGACCACCGCCTCGCCGCCGCTGGGGTACGTCTCCGCCGCCCGGCTGAAAAGTTCATCCAGCTCGGCCACGGTGAAAACCTCGGCGTCCGCGCCGATGTCCGCCAGCAATCGCTGTCTCTGCGTCTCTGTCGCCATGCTCCGCCCCTTTCAGCGCGTTTGTCCGGTGCAGTCCCCCACCCCGCGGGTGGAAAACTGCTCAGTCTGATTCCCGGCTACGCAGTCGGCCAGGTGATCTCTTCCACGGCGCGCACCGGGTTGGCGTAGATGCCAAACCAGGCATCGTACACCACCTGTTCGACGATGAAGCGGGAGATATCGCCGTCGCCGGTCTGGCTCTGGAGATCCTGCTTGAAGTAGCTCTGGAAGTCCGTGTCCCGGTACTGCTTGGAGACCAGGTACGCTTTGCCGGGCGTCACGCCCTCGTAGCTCACGGTCTTCTTGCCGCGGCTGCCGCTCCAGCCGTCATAGGCGACGATGTTCTGAATCTTGTTGGCCGCGCTGAGCTTGTCGTCGATGCCGTCCTGCAGCCGGCGCTTCAGGCCCGCTTCCAGGAGGAACATGTCAGACGTGGAGATCAGCAGGTCATACGGCCCGCGGCGCGGGTTCGTGGTGTCGGTGACACTGTGAATGATCGCGTCCGCCAGCGTGTTCAGCGTCTTCTCGGCCAGGGTGCTGCCCTTCGCGCTGGCCGCGGTCTTGTTCGCCGCGCCATAGGTCTGGGTCAGAATCGGGCTGAAGTGGATGTGGTTCAGCAGCGCGTTGTACGCCGTGCCGATCCACCGCTCGCGCGGGGCGAATGCCCAGGTCTGGTTGAACATGAAGAGCTTCTTCGTGTACTCCAGCCCCAGCGCATACTGGTACAGCGTGATGGTCTTCTGGCCTTCACCCACGGTCGCGAATTTGACTTCGCCGCCCTCGGTCACCTGCTCAAAGATGAAGCCGCCCGGCCCCAGCGTGTTGATGTTGATCGTCTCCGGCAGGTTGCCGTCATGCACCGGGCTGTAGATGGTGTTGAAGAGCTGCGGCTCTTCGTCGCGACCGGCGTCCACTTCGTACCGCTGGCGCTCGTAGAACGCCGCGGCGAAGTCACCCGCCCCGATAAACTCCGCCACGCTGACGACACCCTGCGGGGTGACGCGCACATGGTCGGTCAGGTCCACTCCGGTCTTGAAAGCCGCCTGCGGGCGGGCTTTCATCAGGAGTTCTTTGGTAATCACATTCGGCATGTTCGTTACCTCACTGGTCTAATGCCGCGAAAACGGGTCAAGCGCAGCGCCGCATCAGCAACGCTACTTGCCCAGGAAAATCCCGGTCACAACGTCGTTGGCGTCCTGGTCGGAGGTCGCCTTGAAGAGTGGCAGCAAGTTCGCCGCTGCCGCTTTGGCATAGCCTGTCTCGTCCGGCAAATGCCCGGTCAGGTCGGTCGTGTCGATGTACACGGTCTCGCCCTTGCTCACGGCCAGCGTGCTGGGCACCGTGAACTGGTACTCGATCGGCTCGATCGTCAGGGCGATCGACTCGCCCGCCGCGCCGCCTTCCGCTGCGATGCCCAGCCAGCCGTCGGCGTACACCACGTCACCGCGGCTCACCGCGGCGCTGAGCGTCACATTGACCGACTTGCCGTCGCTTTCCTTGTAAGTCGTCTGTCCAGCCATGGAGGGTTATCCCTTCTTTTCCCAAGAACAATGTGGTGAAAAACGGTCCCCGCCGGCGCGCGGTCAGTCGCGCGTGGGGATATCGAAATACTGCTGCGGGCCGCTTTCCTCGGCCTGCCGCGTACCCACCGGGTTGCGCTGCGCCGGCCCCATCTCCTGGAGCACGGCCATCTGCAGGACGGCTTTCACGTGCGGCCGCGCCAGCACGGTCTCAAACGCCTGGTCAACGCTCGCCACGTCTGCCGGACGCTCCGCCATCACCAGCTCCCGGATCATGGCGCTGATGCTGCCGTCTTCGTCGTCGGCCTTGATGCGCTCGCGGGTCAGCTCGGCCACACGGCTCGCGACCGCGGCGGCCTGCTGCTCGCGAACGGTCTCGGCTAGCTCGCGCACGGTCTGCACCAGGTCGGCGTCCTCGCCCACGTTCAGCACCTGGCGCAGCTCCGCCACCTGCTGAAGATCCTCAGCGCGAATGGCGTTCACAACGTCGTTGGGGAGCAGCCGGGCATCCGCCGCGGTCAGCTCCTGGATAATCTGCAATCTGTCCACACTTTCCTCGCTTTCACTGATCGGTTCCGGGTCGCTCTCGGACGCGCCGTCCTCGGCCACCGGTTGCTGCATTTCGGCGGTAATCCGCGGGACCACCGCCAGGTCCCTGATCCCCGCCCGTTCGGGCGGCGCCAGGTCGATTGACTCCAGCTCAAACTCGCTGAGCGTCCAGGCGCTCAGCTCCTCAGACCATTCCCGGTTCGCCAGGCCATAGATCGAGGTGGCCAGCTTGCCGCCTGTGGCCTTCAGCCTGCGCACGAATTCCCTCACCGGCCCCGGCGGGATAAACGCTTTACCCCAGGTCATGCCCTCGTGCTGGATCGCGCCGATCCAGTGGGCCGCCGGAAGCGGGAAGGAACTGCTGCGCTCGTGGTCCGGGATGTGTCCCATGATGCCCGTAGGCCGCTTGCTGAGAACCTGCTGGACCAGCTCACGCTGGAAGTCGGCCCCGTAGTACGTGCTGTTACCGGAAACTACCCCGGCTTTGCCGATCGGCAGCGTGACAAAGAACGGCTCCGTGCCCTGCGTCAGCTCACCCATGTCGATCCCGTCGATGATCGGCACATCCGGGTATCCCCCGGAGAACTCCCAGATGATCGTTTCTCGGATTTGCACCAGCTCAGGCATCACATCCTCCGCAAATACCGGGCAATCCCCCGCCAGTGACCCGTAGGTCCCCCGTAACGCCCGGATACAGCCTCACACCACCCAACACCCTGCCCCCATCGTTTTCGCCCCGTAACGGGCAGGCCTGCTACGCGACCCCTGCCGCAATCGCCAGCACCCTCTCCAGGAAGAAGCCCTGCAGCAGCGCCTCGGTCAGCCATTCCGTGTTGAACGCCCCGCGCAGCCGCAGCGCCTGCGGTTCGCGTGCTTCGATCTGTTCCTCCAGGATCTGCGCCACCGCCGCCGGCGCCTCAACAACATGTGGCTTCAGCGTGCACAGCTCATGCGGGTGCGCCGGGTAGGCTGGCACCGCATCATTCGGGTACGGCTCCCGCCGCCGTTCGCCTGACATCCCCAGCGTGGCCAACTCGTCGCAGATATCGATCTCCGGGTGGCTGGCGCTCAGCCGCCAGTCCGTGCCGTCCACGAACGGGTTCGCCAGGTTCGCCGTCACAGTGGCGCGCCCTGCCGCCGCCGTGATCTCTGTGCGCGCCAGCCGCCGCGCCGCGTAGCTGCCCTCGCGACCATACGGTGTGCGCGTTCTTTGGTGCATGGCCTCCGGCGTCAGATAGGCCTCCACCAGCTCTGCCAGGTCCACCGCCGCGGTCCCGTGCGGAATGTGATAGTCCATCAGCCGGTCAATCCGCCGCCGCACCTCCCGGCTGGTGTTCCACACGCGGTCGCTCAACCGGTAGCCGTTCGGGTCCACCCACAGGTGCAGCGGGTCATAGCTGATCTGCCGTCCCCCGCCCTGCTCCTGCGACGGCTCCGGGCCGCGTTCGCCGGTCAACCAATCGCGTACCGTCCGGAAGCGCCTGGCCGCTTTGTTGATGATGGCCGTCTGCTCTTCGGCGCGGATAGCCACCGCCCCACGCACGTCGGCCACCAGCAACTCCGTGAACGGCGACCGCGGCTCCGGCCCTTCCAGCGCCTCATCACCGGCCCCGATGAAGTACGGCCTCAGCGCCTCGCGCCAGATCGCCGCCCGCAGCGCCTCACGGACCGCCCGCCGGTTCGGGATAGTGCGCTGACCGTCGTCATTCGTGGCGCTCCCTGCCCGCAGCACGATCCGCCCCACTTCCTGGCCCAGCTCGTTCAGGCTGGCGGTTAGTCGGGCATCCGCGGCCCGCTGGTGGCGGAGCAGCTTGCTATCCCACGTCTGCGCCATTTATGCCGCCTTCTCCAGTTCCTGGTCTTCTTCGTCGCGCTCCAGGTTGTCAATCGCCCGGTCGAAGCCGAGCGCCGCGGCGCGTTCATCCTGCCGCCGTTCCTCTTCTTCGCGCTCCTGGTCGGCTCTGGCCAGCACGCTCGGAATGTCCTGGACTTCCACCGGCGCGAGCTGCAGCGCCGTCTCGCGGTCCAGCAGGCCTTCAGCGTAGGCCCAGCTCACGGTCTCCAGGGTCAGCCGCCCGTCATCATCTGTCAGGCTTTCCCACTGGAGCGCCGGCGCGTCCGCGGTCACGCCCGGCTCCCACAGGGCGTAATACGCCAGCACCACCCGCGCCACGTCGGTCAGCCACCCCGCGGCCTGCCCGCGCCGCTTCTCAATCCAGCGGATGAACGGCGGCATCTGGCTCTCGGCGCTGGCCATTGAGCTGGCAATCGCGTTACCCCAGATGAACTCCGGGATTTCGCTGTGCTGCAGGATCAGGTAGAAGAGCAATCCCAGCAGCGCCTCGGTGTCTTTGGAGAAGCTGCCCGGCGATTTCCATTCGAAATCGCCCAGCAGCGCCAGGAAGTTGTCGCTGTCGAAGTCGATCTCCGTAAATGTCTCGCTGGTGCCGTCGGCATGTTCTACAGTCCGGCTGCGGCCATACGTCTCGAAGAACTTATCCAGCGCCGCGCTGTCTTCCATCCTGGCCACCGGCGTGGGCCGTCCCTGCCGGATATTGCCGTCCAACGCCGCGTCAAAGACTTCTCCATAGCGGTGCAGCGCGCCCAGCAGCGCGTAACCCTCCGGACGGCCAAAGACCTCGTTGCTCCGCGGCTCATTTGGGATGTGAATCACCGGGCAAATCCCCAGCAGATTCCGGAAGCGCGTCACCTTTTCCACCCCGTCCACGGTTACCGTTCGGATGCGCGCCCGGTCGGTGTATTCGTCGGTTACCTGCATCGTCCGGTTGATGTCCGTCGGGTGCGGGTGGTTCTGGACGATCCGCCAGCCCACGATTCGGCTGAAGTCATCCTCGGCCACGATCGGTTCCACCACGTCCGGCGAAACCATCGTCAGGGAGAGATCGGCGTTGATCACCAGGTAGCAGTCCCCCAGCGCGGTCGCTTCCTCATAGGCCTGCAGCACCTCGTGGTGATGCTCCGTCCACCATTCGGTCAGCTTGTCCTGCGCGGTGGTGTTCTCCAGCTTCCACTGCGGCGCCACGCCCAGCACCCAGCTGGCGATCTTTGAGCTGAGCGGCTTCAGGAACAGCCCGGAAAGCTCCAGCCCCTGCGCCCTTGCCCAGCGTGCTTTGTCCCAGAACGCGTAATCCGCCTGCGCCCAGTCTCGGGTCGGCGTCAGCGCGGACCGGTTGAAGCGCCAGATCGCGTAGTTCTGGAGCCGCTTCGCCTGCCCGATCAGCTCGCTAATGACTTGCCGCGCACGTTCCAGCATCCGCTACCCCCGCCCTTTCACGCGCGCCTGCCGCGCCGCCGTGCTGCTGGCCTCCGTCGTCAGCGCCACGATGCTCAGCGCGTCACTGTCTGCCAGGTCATCCATCTCGCCTTCCGGTGCACGCAGCGTGCTGCCTTCGATGCTGCTGAGCTGCGTGAACGTCCGGAACGTGTGCAGCGTCACCTCGCTGTGGCGGTAAGCGTCCGCGCAGGCGTCGTACAGCAGCGCCTTGCCTTTGCTGGTGCTCAGCCAGCCCGGTTTGTCATCGTGGCCGGGCAGCAGCCGCAGCTTGCTGTTGTCCTTGAGCCAGCCCAGCACGGCATGCCCGTGGTTGTTCCGCTCGACCATCACATCCGCCCCGTGGAAATACTGGCCCACGCTGTCGATGTGCGCGGCCAGCGTCGTCGGCTGGAACTTCCCGGCCAGGCTCGCCACCTCTTCGCCGGTCTCTCGGCAGCGCACGGTCATGGCGCTGTCATCGCTGGTGGGATTGCCCTCCGCCGGGTCCGCCCCGATCACGTACCGCAACCGATAGCCCGGCTCAGCGTAAATCCGCAGCCCCGGAATGCTGGGCGCATCCTCCGGCTCGATCATGTCGGCTGGGGCATAGCATTGTTCCAGCCAGCTCGGAGCCAGCCGCTTATCCAGCGTCCGCGGTGCCAGCGCTTCGGTCTCCGTGGCCGGATACTGCTCATGCAGCCCGTCCAGGCTGCCGTCGATGCTCAGCGCGTCGGACTTCTCACGCGCGTACCAGGCTGCGTCGCGCCGTGGATGCGCGCTCCAAGGCAGAAAGACCGGATGGTAGGCGTTCGTGCCTTCGCGCGCTGCCCGGTAAATGTTCTTAAACGGCGACTGTGGCCGGCTTTTGTCCGGGCGTGAGAGCAGAATCATCCGCCCGCCGTTGGCAATCGTGGGCTTCACTGAGCCGAGAAACGTCCCCTGGTCCTGCACCAGGTCGAATTCGTCGGCCACCACCAGCGTGCCGGTGTAGCTGTCGCCGCCAGTCGTCGGGAAGGCCAGCGCCCGGCTGCCGTTGGAGAGCTGGAACCGGTGCGCGTTGTCCTCCAGGATGCCCTTCGCCTGCATGTAGTCCGGCAGTCGCTTGTACATGCCCTGCAAACGCTTCAGCAGCTCGATCGCCTCGTCATCGCGCCGGCTGAAGAGCAGGATCGTCGCCTGCGGATGAAAGACCATCAGCCACAGCGCGTATCCCAGGCACAACCAGGTCATGCCCAGCTGCCGCGCCTTGAGCAGCACCACCTGTTTGTGATCCTGGATCGCCTTCAGCGCCCCCGCCTGGGCGGGCCACAGCTTGAACTGAATCCAGTCGAGCGCGATTGCGTCGTAAATCCAGACGTGGTGAAAGAGGAAATACATCGGCGACAGGCTGCACCGCAGCCACTCCAGTTTCGGGTCTGTGGCTTGCAGTCTGGTCGGCCTGTATCGTGTCTGCGTGCTACTCGGTAGCGCTACCACTCAATAAATCCTCTTCAAAGGCGGCCACCGCATCGCGGGCAGCTGCCAGGTCATCCGCATTCAGTCCCACCGTCCCCACCACGCCGCGGACGTTCAGGTCCACGTCCACCGTCGGCCCTTCGATGCCCAGCAGCTTGGATTGCTGGTGCATCAGCTTCATCACGCGGTCAATCGCCTGGTAATCGCCATTCCTGGCCCTGTCCCAGATCGCGTTGATCAGGACATCCAGCCGGCGGAGCTGGATCTTGGCCCAGGAGTCAATGTCGTCCGTGTACTGCTCGCGCCATTCCTTGATGATGGCCTTGAAGTCATTGGCGACGGTCGATTTGGAAACGCCCAGCGCGGCGGCGATATCGCGGTAACTCGCCCCGGCCAGCATGTTGGCGGCCACCAGCTTCCGGCGCTCTGCAACGCTCAACTTGCGCCTGGTTTTGTGCTGCGCGGTCTTCGGGCCGTCTCCCAATGCTGTCCATCCCCCGTAACGTCCACCTTCTGGCCCAAAGAAAAGGAGCCGCTACTTGGCGGCCCCAGTTCGAAAGTGCGCACTCGCTCCGCCGGACACTATGACTGGTCATGAGCCTGTTGTATTTGGACCAGTTCCACCCAAACAAAAAGAGCCTAATATGCCAATGGCACGCACCGGCGGCGTGCTGTTGGTATATCAGGCTCAACTAAGAGTGTACAAGCGTTCTAATTAGTTGTCAAGCGGCCTATCGTCAACTCTCGGTGAAGTCCTTAACAAGGATATCCAGCACCTGCCACGGTTTATCGGGGTCGATCGCCGTCGTGGTGATCAGCTGCTGCACGACGCGCCGTAGCGCCGCCGCGGTCGATGCCGGTACATTCTGGCTGCCCAGCACCGTGTCCAGCGTGACCAGGCGTTTCGGGTCCACCGGCTCCCCTTCCCCATCGAGATACCCCTCGGCCAGGTCGGTGATATGCCGCGTGAAAACTTCCATCACCAGCATCATGGCGGTGGCCGTGTTTTTCACGCCATACGCCATGCTGGCCGCTTCCAGCGCGTCCATCGCCCGGTCATACTCCGCCCAACGCGCCAGCCACATCGCCTTGCTGCCCGCGCACATCTTGACGGCAGCATCCCAGACGGCATGCACCTCTTCGATCTCGTGCGGCAGGAACACCATGGAAATCGGCTGCAGCTCCAGATTCGGCTCGGAGAGCGACGCGATCTGCACGTCAGTCAGCAGGTCGAGCTGCTTATCGTCCAGCCCGGCATACAGTCGCATGGCGACATCGGCGATTGAGTTGTAAATCACCTTCAGCGTCGCCGGGTCGTCCTCTCCGCTGATCGCGTTGTGCGAGATCTGGATCGCCCGCCGGCGGTCCGGGTCCAGGTAATCGTCGGTCACCTGCACATCGATCAACGCCAGCTCCGCGGCCACGCTGGCCTTGACTCTGTGGTTGCCGGAAAGCACCTCGTAGATCGGCTCACCGTCATCGTCCAGGATCGGCGTCTGGGTGTCATCGTCGTGCAGCGCCCAGGCGAACGGAATCTGGGTCAGCTTGCCGTCCGCCCGGATGTTGTCCACCAGCCGGGTGAAAACCTCGTTGCGCATATAGCGGGCGTTCAGGTCGAGCAGCTTCAGTTTCCTGGGGTCGATCCGGATCACGCGAGTGGTGAAGGTCATGACGCGTTTTTTCCTTTCTTGGCGTGCTTCTTCTTCCACAAAGCCAGCGCCTCGGCCAGCGTCCACTGGCCGGCCTCGCCCCGGTAGTTGAGCTTGTAGCGCGTCGGCGCCGGGCTGTCGCCCTTGTTCTCGCTGCGCGAGTACAGCTTGAAAATCCCGCGATACTTCATTGAAACGGCGTTATTCGAGAAGGCGGTGGTGTAGACCGCCCTCACCCGCTTGTTCACGCTCCGCTCGGCCAGGCGCTGCGCCTCTTTGCTCAGGACGGCCATCAGCACCAGCTTGGACAGGCGCGGGTAATCCGTCGGCGCGACGGCGAAGTCGGTCATCATGTAGACGTAGGAAGGGTCTGGGAAGCCGGCCATGGAGTTGGAGCTGGTCAGCGCGAAAACGCCGACAATCTTTTCATCTACCAGCACCGCCAGCGCGAGCTGCGCCCCCGCCGGACTGATCAGGGCATTCAGGTACTGCGAGCGAAGTGCGTTGAACTGCCCCGCCGTCAGCGCTGCCAGGCGGATATCGTCGCCGATCGGCTCGCCGGGCATCAGCCGCGGCGTCAGCACCGGCTCGGTTTTCTGCACCGGTACGACCACGCGCGGGCTGACGTGGTTGGCGTACACGTAGATCGGGATGCCGTGCGCCGTTGTGGAGGCCATCCCGCGCAGATACGGGGTGTAATCATCGAGCTTGTCCATCGCCCCGAACAACCAGTACTCCCGGTCTGTCAGCCGCTCCAGGTACAGATCGCGGCGTTCGTCGTCCATGGGCGGGAAGTCCGGCGCGTCCCACTCGAACGCGGCTTCCAGCACTTTGTAGAGATTGGCGTAGCCTTTCGCCCAGAACGGCGGAAACGACAGCACCGCATGGTCCGCCGGCACCGTGTCCATCCAGTCCACCGCGTCGCCACAGTGATAACCGGCCAGGCGCAGCGGGTGCGCCCGCAGCCGCTCAACCGTGACCTGGTGCAGTTCCTCCCACTGAAGGCGCATCCCCTCATACATTCGCTGGTGATACGGCAGATCGCGCACCTGGCCCTCCACGGTCAGGTAGGTCACCAGCCGTGTGGAGAGCATCACCGAGGCCGCGGCACTGGCCGGCTCATCGAGATAGGGCTGCATCCATTCCAGAAGCTCGACAAACACGGAACTAAGGCGGAAGTCATGCGGCTCACCCGCAAAATACCGGGCCAGCGTGGTCGTGAAGAATGAGACATCGTTGGAGAATATCTTAAACCGGTTGTGCTCGAAGAGGATCCGCTCGATGGTCAGATTGCCGGAGCAGCCCACGGCCACGGCCTCAACCGGCCAGCCGCCGACGGCTTCATTTACAATCTTGCGCATCTCCGCGGGGATTGAACCTTGAAACAAAAGCGCCCCCTACTCCAGACAGAACATGCTTTCGGAGTATAGACGCAGTATTGAGGAAAAGTCAAGGAAGAAGGAAATAGTCTATACGAAAAGTTAACCGTGAAGATGTGAATTAATTTTTAATCAATTCTCAATACTTTTCCCTTGCATACCGCTATTCTGTACAGTATAGTTATGACATCAATTCGCAAAAAAACGGGCGGCAGTGCACCACCACCGCCGCCCCGCCCCCCAAAAAAGGAGAGCACAACAATGTACCAGAATCATACCACCGAAGTCGTTGAGCAACAAGCCCTGGCCTTTTTCAACGCCGAAGACTTCATTCAGTCCCAGCGGCCAACCTTTGGCGGTAAGGTCCTCCAGGTAGAGGTCGAAGTGGCCCGCGCTGCCGAGAAGCCGCAGCCGCAGCGCCAGCAGCTCTCCGCCACCTTCATTAAACCCGCGTACTGGGACGACCTCATTGCCTATCTCACTCCCGGAGCCGCCCGCCCCGCCGTCGCCCTGGTAGGTCCCGCCGGTAACGGCAAGACCACCGTGGCGGAAGAAGCCTGCGCCGCCCTGGGCTATGACTTCATCGTCATCGACGCCACCGAGTACCTGGAGCCGGCGGACCTGGTCGGCACGATGACCTACGACCCCAAGGTCGGCGAAGTCTGGCGCGACGGCCCCGTGACCACCGCAGCGCGCGAAGGCAAGGCCGTGATCATCAACGAGTTTGACGCGCTCAACCCGCGCGCCGCGCTCTGCCTGCAGAGCTTCACCCAGGACCCCGGCCCGCAGCGCACCGGGCGGTACATCACCACGCCCGGCTGCCCGGATCACGACCGCGTGTATCCGACCGGCGATTGCCCGCTCATTGTCACCATGAACACCTTCGGCACCGGCGCGACGCGTGAGTATGTCGGGCGCAACGCCCTGGACGCGGCCACCGCCGACCGCTTCACCATCATCGGCACCGGCTATGAGAATGAAGCCAAGATCATCCAGCGCCGCGGCTTCAGCAAAGAAACCGCCAAGTGGCTGGCCGACTGGTCGCACTCCACGCGCCAGAAGATCGAGGACAACGCGCTGCGCGTCATCCTCTCCATGCGCACCCTGCTGCGCATGGCCCAGGCCGTGGAAGTCTACGGGTGGAGCCAGCAGAAGACCATCGAGCGCGAGTTCCTGGGCCGGCTCGACCCGGACGTGCGCGAGCTGCTCAGCTAGAACCGTCGTTCACCGGAAGAAGGGGTGCCAGACCGGCACCCTCTTTTTTTGCCCGTAGCCGCCCCGCCCCGAAACGATCTACCCGCCCCCTATCCCCCCTGATCCATCCCTATCGCCCCGTATTGACCCGGTAAAGCCGTTTTCGCCCCATTTCTGTTTTCGTCTTGTCTCAGGCACCATCAATCGTGATTTCTACGGGTAAATCCCTTGACACTGACTATCCTGTACAGTATAGTTATGGCATCGAATTCACTCCGCACCACCGGAGTCGCACAAGGAGCACAACAATGTCCCCCAAGCAGAGTCGCACGGCCAGCCCCCGGCAGCCGGTCGCCACCAAGCCCCTCTTCAAGCGAGGTGAGTTTCTGGATGAGTCCGCGCGCCGCAGCCTCTCCATTACCACCGACATCCGCGATCATGCCCGCTTCTACGCGGAAGACCCGCGCGTCGCCGGGTGGTATGAATACGACTGGTACAGCACCGGCGGCAGCCGCTACTTCCAGGCATACGTGAGCAACGCCGACACCGCCCTGGATGCCATGGCCGGCTTCCAGTTCCCGGCGGAAATCTCCACCACCGCGCGCCGGGCCAGCCGCCAGCTGGTCGGCGCCTTTGAGATGGTCGCCCGGCTCCAGGTGCAGCGCCACCTGACTTCGGGCCGGCTGGACCGCCGCAAGCTCAACCAGGTCGCCATGCACACCGCCGCCGGCACCTACGACGGCGACAAGATCCGCCCTTACCGGCGCAGCACCCCTACCCCGGCGGAGCTGCCCACCATCGCGATTGTGGCCGACGGCGCGAACACGCAGATGTGGGGCGACTCGGAATACACGCCGCGCGTCCTCGCCCTCACGCTCGCCATTCAGTGGGCTTGTGAAGCGGCAGGCCTGCCCGCCTACAGCGCCCTCTGCCAGGGCAACGCCCAGACGTTCAAGGACTATCCCGGCGGCGGGGTCTATGGCACCCTTCTCGCGGCCCCCGGCCAGGTCATCAGCCCGCGCACCTACGGCGCCGCCCTTCACCGCGACCTGTGGCGCCACAGCAAGATGACGCTCCACACCGCGGACTTTGAGTACCTGAAGTTTCACGCGGATCAGATTGGGAGCAGCATCTCCAGCTACCTCTACGGTCGCGACTGGACGAGCCGCGACGGCGGCAGCGCCGTCGCCTGGGCGCAGCAGACGCTCGGCGCGGATTTCGTGATCGCCATCGGCGACATCCGCGACCACAGCAGCGCGATCGCCACGCTGCCGACAACGGTCGGCATCCAGGACGCGGTGGCCATTGTCGCCAAGACCGCGCAGCAGCTCAGTTAACAGCCTCTTGGCTTCGCTCAACGGCCCCAGGTGTGGGGCCGTTTTTCATTTCCGGGCCAAATATGGGGCAAACCCTTGACAAATACTATACTGTTCAGTATAGTTATGGCATGTAACCACTCCGCACCACCGGAGTCACACAGGAGCACAACAATGTCAGACCTTAAGATTCAGCAGATACCAGTCAGCCAGATCGCGCCGGGCAACAACGACCGCAAACACTTCGACCAGAATGCCCTGCAAGACCTGGCCACCAGCATCAGCCGTGACGGCCTGGCGCAGCCCATCACCATCCGCCCCCACGGTGATGGCTACCAGATTGTGGCCGGCGAGCGCCGCTTCCGGGCGGTCAACCTGCTCGGCTGGGAGTGCATCGACGCGATCGTCCGCGAGTTGGACGACGAGACAGCCAGTGCGATTATGCTCGCAGAGAACACTGGCCGCGCCGACCTCAATCCCATTGAGGAGGCGGAGGCCTACCAGGTGCGCATCCAGCAGTTTGGCTGGAATGCCAGGAAGATCGCCGAGACCGCCGGCGTGTCCGAAGCGCGGGTGAAGGGCCGGCTTCAGCTGCTGGAGCTGGTGCCGGAAGCGCAGCACCTGGTCAAGTTCGGCCACCTGCCCCTCGGTCACGCGCGCTGCCTGGCCGATCTGGACAGCAATCGCCAGCGCATCGCCCTGCGCGTCTTCAACGCCGCCGGCTCGATGTCGCTCAGCCGGTTCCAGGAAGTGGTCGGCCAGCTCCTACAGGAGCAGCAGCAAGAATCGCTGTTCGACCTGGAGCAGTTCCTGGTGGCTCAGGTGCAGGAGGAGCCGCTTGCGCTGCGCGGCAAGAAGGCCAAGACCGGCGCGCCGGTCCGCGAAGATCTTCCCCAGGTCAGCTACCAGGTGGATGACAGCGTCGCGACCGTCATCGAGAAGCACATCCTCGCCCTGCTGGATGCCGGGCAGGAGAAAGAAGCCGCGGTGCTGGGTACGGTCTATGATCGCCTGGTTAAAGGCAATTGGCTTTCTATTCCGGCGGTCTCCGAGCTGCGCAACCGCGCCGCCGCCAGCTAGTAATCGACTTCAGTCCACGCCAGACGGTCGGACGAAAGGAACAGGGACATGGAACAACGGGTAATCTTCTCACTGGGCTACAGCGGCGTGAAACCGGAAGAACTTCAGGCCGTGGTCGAGCAGTATGATCTCATGGTCGTGGACATTCGCTACAGCCCGCGCAGCATGAATGTGGAATGGACGCGCAAGCGCCTCATGGACCGCTTCGGCGAGCGCTACGTCCACATTCGCGAGCTGGGCAACACGGAGTACAAGTCGGGCAACATCAACTACGCGGATCTGGGGGCAGGCCTGGCGCTGGCCAGGGAGCAGCTCGAGGATCATTCGCTCATCATCCTGTGCGCCTGCTCCGACGTGGTGCATTGCCACCGGCTGCCGGTCGTCGCCCTGCTGTCGGAGCAGACCGGCGTGCCGATCGTGTTCTGGACGGCGGCGGATATCCACCGCATGGCCACCGAAGGCGGCGCGCCAATTCAGCTCAGCTTCTTCACGCCCCCCACCGAGTCCAGCACCCCGCCCGGCTCCCGGATTTATTCGGTGAACGAAGCCGCCGACTACCTGGGCATCAAGCCGGAGACGATCAAGTATCACATCTACACCTCCGGGCACCTGAAGGGCCAGCGCACCGGCGGCCGCCGAATGCTCACTGAGGAGGAGCTGGAAAAATTCAAGGAAAAGATGCGCAAGAAAAAGCAGTAATCCCCAGCATATCGGGCGCCGTAATGGCGCCTTTTTTGATTCCCACTCAACTGCCAGAACTCACACTATAAAAGCTGGTCAAACCCTTGACACAGACTATACTGTACAGTATAGTTATGGCATATCCTCACTCCGCACCACCGGAGTTACGCAGGGAGCACAACAATGGCAGAAACACTCTATATCTCGGCTGTCGATACCGCGAAGCTGGTCCGCAAAGACCTGAAAGCGGCTTTCCCCGGCATCAAGTTCTCCGTCCGCACGGACACCTATAGCATGGGCGCCAGCATCGACATCCACTGGCAGGACGGCCCCACCGCCGACGAGGTGCAGAAAGTTGTCGCCAGGTACGAGGGTTCGCGTTTCGACGGCATGACCGACTACAAGGAAAACGTTTATCAGACCGACGAGCAGGGGCGCCGCGTTCACTACGGCAGCGACTACATTCACACCCACCGCCATTACTCGGCAGCGTTTCTGGAGCCGGTCGCCCGCCAGGTGGCCAAGGACTGGGGCATTGAAACCTTCAACCTGGTTGACCGCCGCAGCTGGGACGACAAGTGGGACGATGCCTATATCGAGCGTGATTACACCCAGAAGATCGGCGATTGCACCTTCGCCGACTACGTGCTGCACGAAGCGGCCAGCGTCTCAGCCTATCGCCGGGATCACCAGCCCGCCCCGCAGCCGGAACCGGCGGGGGACGCGCCGCACATCTCCAGCTACAAGGGCAACCCCATCCTGGTCCTGCCCCTCGAGGACGGGCGCGCCTTCAAGTTCGGCCTGACCAAAGCCCAGGCGCTGCTTGAGCATCTGGAAGCGGTCCGCGCCTTTGCCGAGGGCGGCGTCATCCCCACATCGGTTGACATTGAGATGTACAACGGCGCCGAGCTGCTGGTGCTGCCTAATGGGCATTACCCCTTCAAGTTCGGCAAGAGCAAGGCCCAGGCGGTCATCCAGCACGCCGCGGCGGTAGAAGCCTTTGTCAGCGGCGACACGCTGCCCGAACCTCCGCAGCCGCCCACCCCGCCGGAGCCGCCCGCGCCCAGTCGTGAGGAAGCGGAGCAGCGCGCCGCCCGGTTCCAGGAGCTGGGGAACAATCTCGCGGAGAAGATCGAAGCCAAGCGCAACCCGGCGATCGCGCAGCTGCCACCCACCCGGCGGCGGATGAGCATCATCGAGAGCATGCGCCTGGATGCCCGCGCGCTGGAGGAGGTGCAGGCCGCGCTCTACGCGCTGGCCGACGCCTGGCAGGAAGGCACCATTCCCGGCATCTTGCAGGGCCTGCGCGACAAAACTCAGGTCGAGCATCTGCTGCGCATGCCGTCGGCGCCGGAATTCCGCGACACGCAGGCCTTCAAGCGGATGCAGCGTGCTGGCCTCGGTGACAGCCGGGCATGCGCAGCCGCCAAAGAGGCCCTTCAGCAGCTGCTGTCGCCGGATATCGGTCAGCCCACCGTGGAGGAAGAAATCCGGCGCCTGGAGATGGAAGCCCGCCTAATCAAGATTCCGGGCTACTTCCCCACGCCGGAGCCGGTGGTCGAGAGGCTGCTGCGCCTGGCCAACATCCTGCCCGGCGAGCGCGTGCTGGAGCCTTCGGCGGGCAACGGCAACATCGCGGACGCGATCCGGGCGCAACATCCTGAAGCGGACCTAGAGGTCATCGAGATATCTCCAGACCTGCGCGAGATCCTTGAGCTGAAGGGGCATAATCTGGTGGCGTATGACTTCACAAACCACGCCGGTGAATACGACACGGTGGTGATGAATCCGCCCTTTGAGAACGGCCAGGATATTGACCATGTTCGCCGGGCGTTCTACCTGCTGAAGCCCGGTGGCCGTGTGGTCGCCATTATGTCGGAGGGCGTGTTCTTCCGGAAGGATCGCCAGGCCACAGAGTTTCGGGGCTTCCTGCAAGATTTCGGGTATGAGGCGCAGCGGCTGCCCGCCGGCACCTTCATGCAAAGCGGCACAATGGTGGCCTCTCGAATTGTGGTGCTGGAGAAACCCGCGCTGCGCGTGCAGCCCGCCGCCCCGCAGATTCAGCCGGAGCCAGCGCCTGCTCCGCGAGAAATGGTTCTGGCGCACACAGCGCCCGCCGATGTGCCGGCCGAGCAGCTCCATCTGCTGACTGGCGGCGACAACGCGATCTTCGGCAACGGACGACGCACCTACTTCGACGAGGAATACTGGAAAGACCTGCCGCTGTTCAAGAGCTAGCGGCTACACAAGGAGGGCGCCGATCCACTGGCGCCCTCTTTTTTTGCCTGTAGGTGACGCGTAAAGCGGCGATACAGAAAATCACATCACCTTACACCTATCCCCACCTTATCGCCCGGCATTGACCGGGTAAGGGTGTCCTAGCCCTATTCTGGCCCTAAACCTGCACCTGCCAGACGCTTCGGCGCATCGCGGCGCGGATGCCTGTCATATCGGCCAACTGCCAGTTAATCACGGTCCGCCCGTCCACGCTGACCCGGTAGCGACCCTGCTGTGTTACCGCGTGCGCTTCGATCTCCAGCAGCCCCGTGACTTCCTGGCCATCAGCCTGCCGGACCCGGACGGCCTGGCGCTTCGTCATGCGGTAGTCACCGGCTCGGCTCATATCTGGCCGCCCTCTCTGTGGAACTTCGCTTAATCCAGCTCATGGCGCATCTGGTCGATCCAGTCCTGGAGGTCATCCAGGGTTCTGGCCAGCGCCTCCTGTTCTTCGCGGGTCTGCGGCAGCACATCCACCGCGGTCACCTTCAGCACCTGGCCCAGCGACTTCTGGTACAGCCTGGCGCGCACGTCCTGCGCCGTCAGGCCGGCGGTGTTCATCTCCGTCACGTTGCCGTGCCGGTCCACGTACTGCACACTGTCAATTTTTGACAGTGTGCCTTCCGCCACCAACTGGTCGCGCACGTTCTGGACCATCTGGTGACTCACGCCGCACTGCCGGGCGATCTCGCGGGCGGACTTGTTCTGCCACTCATCATCGGTGAGCAGAATCCGGACCGCCCGCTGCTTGTCGGCGTTGGTCCGGCGCAGCCCGTGCCGGGTGTTCGCCCCCACGCTGAGCAACACGGCGTCGCGCAGCGTCCCGCGGTGGATGTTGGCCGAGATTTCCGCCTCTCCGTTCGCTCTGGCCGCCAGGAAGCGGTGCCAGCCGTCGGCCAGCCAGGTATTGGTGCCGTCGGTCACCAGCTCCACCGGCGGGAATTCGTCGCCCTCCAGCATGGCCGTGGCGTATTCTTCGACGATATCGCCGCGGATGGCCACGCGCGGTTGTGTCCTCTCATCCAGGGTTATCGCGTCCAGCGCCACGCGTGACCGGGCGCCGCCAGCCTGGGCGGGCTGCTGAGCTGCCCGCTGCGGCCCGGCGCCGGTCATCTGACGGAATGCGCTCAGCCCGTCCGGAATCTGGCCCATATCCCGCTTACCATTCGACATGGACGGCCTCCGTAGGGTTCACGAACTCCAGCATTGTCTGGAACACGGTTTCCGCCTCTTCGTCGGCCAGGGAGCCAGGGGCGTACATTTCCAGGGTCTGCCCGAACTGGCTGGCGTACTGCCAGGTGATCCGGTGTTCGATCATCGGCCATACCTTACCGCGCCACAGCCGCTGCATGGTGCCCCAGTTCTTGCGGTGCAGGTTGGTGTTGCGGTGCAACTGGGTGGGGACCACACCGATCACGTCCAGGTTGATCGCGTCTCCGGTCGCGCTGCTGAGCAGCTCAAAACCCTGGTGCGTCTTCACCACGCCGCGGATGCCCTCCAGCGCGCCACCGGTCGGGATGATCGCCGCGTCACACGCCGCGTAAAGCCACGGCGCAAACGCAAACACGCTCGGCGGGTTGTCGATCACGACATAGTCCACGATGCCCGCATCGAGCACCACCTGGAGTTTGTCGCGCAGCAGAGTCAGCGGCGGGTTGCGGTTGATCAGCTCATGCCCGGTCCAGCTCATCGTGTCGTCGCTGGGCAGCACATACAGCATGCCGCGGTGTTCACCAGTGCGCCAGGCAGAGTCCGGCGCTTCCTGCATCCACCGCTCAACCGGATCATCGGTAGTCAGCACCTGGGAGGTGCCCGGCGATTCTTCCATCCCCAGCACCATGGTCAGGGTGTCCTGGGCATCAGCATTCACCACCAGGACTTTCGCGGTTCTGGCCAGGCGCGCGCTCAGCTCGCGGGCCAGGGCCGTTTTGCCCACGCCGCCCTTACGCGCTACGACTGCGATAATCTTCATAACTGCCTCCCTTGTGCTTCAGATAACGGTCACCAGAGGGGATACTGCCCGGCCCCACAGGATCATCGGCAAAGACCATCCCCCGCAGCTCGTCGGCAAGCGATGCATTATCGCCCTGTGGTCGAGCCTTCTGCGCCTCACGGTTCTGCCGTTCTCTCTCAGCTTCCTGCCGGGCATCCGCCCATCGCTCGCGCCAATTCAGCAGCAGCGGCTCCAGGGCGTACAGCAGGTGCTGCGCCGTGAAGATCAGCATGAACTCGGAGAAGAAGCTGACGATGAACAGGCTGTACAGGACCACCACCAGGATGTTCAGTGGAGTCGCCTCAACGCCCTGGAACTTGTAAGCGAGATCGGTCCCGAAATCGAACGTCCACGCGGCCAGGGTGATGACGGCCGCGATCCGGTTCCCCTGGGTCAGCGCCACGAATGCGAACACAATCTGAAGCAGGCTGGGCGTTGCCGCCAGGGCAAAGCGCAACCAGTCGTTGACGAGCTGGCCGGGGACAAGCAGCAGCCCGTGAATCGACGTGCTGTAATCCTCCCAGAGACAGGCCAGGCTCACGAAGAACAGGCCGATCAACGCCAGCGTCAGAATCGTGCGTGATGATCGGTTTAGGCGGGTAATCTCCGCCTGGAAGTTGAAGTCTTTCAGTCCCATAGTGCCTCCTGGAAAAGCGTCGTCTGCCTTGGCTCAGGAGCTGGAGCGACGGCTTCAAAGGGCTTGACCTCATGCAGGATGCGGTGGATCACCCAGGGCTTACGGCTCTCCGGCGGGATCAGGGGAATGCCCAGCGCGACGAAGTAAGAGGCCTCGGTCGGCGTGTGGAGCGTGGCGCCGTCAAGCGTCTCCAGATGCCCATCGACCTGGCGCAGCTGCCGCCGCGGCAGTATCTGGCCCATGATCGCCTGGTTGAAGTCATTCGGCCCGGTCCTGATCACCACGATCGGCCCCCACTGGGCCGGCGGCAGCACGATGAACAGATCCACCAGATACGGCAGCTTCTGCCCGTTGTGGATCATCGCCAGCTTTTTGTAGCGCGGCCCCCATTTCCAGAGCGCCGGATCGGCGGCGACGTTGCGGGTAATCGCGTTCGACTGCTCCAGCTCCTCCAGTGTGCGATCCAGCGCCGTGGTTGAGCGCTGGTCTCGGTCGCCAAAGCGCGGCGCTTCCTGCGCTGGTTTCGGCGCAGCGACAATCTCGATATCTTTGACCATGGCTCGGCCCCGGCGCAGACTCCCGGCGATGACGATTTGCGTGCAAGCCGGCTCGAGCAGCCGTACCAGGTATTGCGCAGCCTGATATACATCACGGTGGGGATAACGGTGTTCGACCATAAACAGCCTTTCTACTCGCCCGGCGGCAAGCACCGTCGGGTCTCTTCGTGTCATTCCGACCGCTGTGTTTCTACTGGCGTGTTCACGCGGCTATCGCCACAAACTCCTCAAGCCGGACGGTGATCTCGGTTTGCAGCCGGTCTTGTAAAACACGTTCAATCGTGTCCTTCACCCCCTTCCGAACCAGCCAATCTCGCTGGCGATCGTCCGTACATCCCAGCACCAGTTCACCGTCGGCGTAGTAAAGCGGCACGAGCGGCGCCACCCGGAACCGGTAATCGGATGAGTTCATCTGCAGCTCCAATTGCCCCAACGTCGAGTACCAAGCGTCAATCACGGGCATGTTTCCAAGCTCAGCGCGCAGGCTGTCCGGCCACCAGTCCGCCGGCTGCGGTTCGTTCCTCTCCGGCTCTGGGTCGGCTGGTTGCTGCGCTGCCGCCGAACAGCCATCGCACAGGTGGCCGTCACCGTTCGTGTGTTCTTGCCCGCAATCTGGACACAAGGCCAGCTCCGGCCAACGCCATCGCGCGGTATAGCCATGGTTCACGCCGTAATCGTGTTTCAGGTGTCCGATCAGCCAGCCCGGGCGCGGCACATCCCGGCCACCGTCGGGCAGCGGCACCTTGATGCCCTTAACGCGCAGGTAGATCCAGTAGTCAATGGCTGCCTCCAGCTTTTCCAGGTCCAGGCTGTACGCCAGCTTCTTGGCAACCGGGCGGCTCACGCCGTTGATCTGCATCGCCCGCTCGCAGGCCCAGCGCCGCATTTCGGCGGAGGGGTTCTGGCCGCTCCAACCGGCCAGCGCCAGCAAAGCCAGCGACCGCTTTTCGGACCAGTAGTCATGGTCGGCAGGCGGGGTCGGGTGTATGTATGTCTCTTCTGGCTGAGGATCAGGAGAGTCTGCATACATACATACATGGGGGAGCTTGGCGTACTGAGTACGCTGTCTGGCCGATAATGGTGTACTGGGTACGCAGATCGGCTCTGATCGGCGTACTGAATACGTCGATGGAGCCGGTTGCGCTGGCCGTGAAACTGGCGTACTGGGTACGTCGGTTTCGCGTTCTGGCTGCACCTGTGGCGTACTGGGTACGCCGGTCGCCAGCCGATAGCACGCTTTGCCACCGATGGTTGCACCCGTCTCAAACTCCGCTTCCAGAATGGGCAGCATCACCCGCTGATTCTTCGTACCACGGGAAAGCCCTGCGCCCTCAAAGATCGCGCGCTTAGAGAGCGGCGGGGTCCAGCCCCCATTGGCGGCAGCCTGGCCGGCAAGCCAGACCAGCAGCTTCACAGTCGCATGGCTGTATTCAGCCCACCGGAGTAGGGTCTCTGCGGGAATGTCCACGGCCTAACCTTCCGTACAGCATAGTCACAGTGCTATGACTAATTTCTATCTAATATCCAAACCAAAAAATTTATATGATTAGCTTTTGTCAACATGACTTTTGTATTATCTTAGTAGAAATAAAGAACTAATTTTCTGGTTGAAATGCCTCCTATAAATCTGTATGATTTTTTCCAGAAAGGAGTTGCCACTGACTTGCTTTCTCAATCAGGCAGCTTACTCCCCATGTACTTATCTGAAGCTATCCACCTCTACACTCAGCAATATGACAATCCCCGAAGCCGCGCATCCTACACCTATGTCCTCCAGGATTTCCTGACATTCGTAGACGACCAGGAACTCACCAGCATCACGCCAGAGCAGATCGATTTCTGGTGGCTCAAGCTCCGTGATCGGGGCCTCTCTCCTGCCACAATCGCAGGCCAGATGAAGAAGATAAAGGCGTTCTGGAACTGGTGTACGACTCGTGAGTACGTCGAGCAGTCGCCCGCACGGTTCTTGCGCATCAGCAAGGCCCCCCGCACCCAAATCGACAAAGCGATGCCGAAACCAGTGATACTCCAGCTCATTCCCACCGCTCAGGAGGAAAGCTGCACATTCCTGCGCATTCGCAATGTCGCGATACTGTCCTTCCTGCTCGAGTACGGCCTGCGCGCAACTGATGCCGCCAACATGACCCTGTCCGGAATCACGGAGGATCGGTTCATCACTACATCAAAAGGTGGGAAACTCTATATCGCAGCCCTGACTGCTCCGATCAGGGCTGTGCTGGGGGAATGGCTCGAGCTGCGCCGCGCGCTCGATCCCGAACCTAGGCATGACTCTGTGTGGGTGAATTACCGCACCAGCTCCGGCGCGCGCTACCAGCCGATCAACGCATCGGCCATCAGCCTGATCGTGCGTAAGATCACGAAGCAGCTGGGGCATAACTACGGTGCGCATTCTATTCGCCACTGGAAGGGGCAGTCACTTGCAGACGCGCGGGTCCCCCCGACCGTTGTTCAGTCGATCCTGGGGCATTCGAGCGTCTCAATTACGCTCGAGTACTACTACAATCAGGGGGACGAGCGTGTCACACAGGTGTTGAATGACTATTCAGTCTTGAAGCCGCCAAAAGAGGGAAATATCATCAACATCAATCAAACCTCTACAACTGAACACGAGAACAAGCGTTCAGCCACCAGTTGATTCATAATCAATTGGTTGGAGGTTCGAGTCCTCCCGGGGTCACTTCGCAAAACACACAAAACCAGCCCTCGCAGGCTGGTTTTTTTGTTTACCACAGGGCCGAGCCTGCCACCCGCCCCCCTGCCACGCACAACCTCAGGGCGGCCTGTGCGTAGTAAGGGGTAACATCGGTTTAGTTATACTGTGCGGCAGTTTTACAGGGAGTTACCTACCATGCGTATCATCGTACACACCGGCAAGGGCGGCGTGGGCAAGACCAGCATCTCCGCAGCAACCGCCCTGCGCTGTGCCGAGCTTGGCCTGAAAACCATCGTGATCAGCACGGACACGGCCCACAGCCTGGCCGACTCGCTGGACGTGAAAATCGGCCCGGAGCCGGTTGAGATCCGCGAAAACCTGTGGGCGCAGGAAGTGGACGCCCGCTACTCGATGGAGAAATACTGGGGCAAATTCCAGGAATACATGGTTTCCCTGTTCACCCAGCGCGGCATCGAAAGCATTGTCGCGGAGGAAGTCACGCTCCTGCCCGGCCTGGAAGAAGGCGCGCACCTGCTGTGGATCAACAAGTACCATGAGGAAGACGAGTTCGACGTGCTGGTGGTCGATGCCGCCCCCACCGCCGAAACGCTGCGCCTGCTCAGCCTGCCGGACGCGACCCGCTGGTGGCTGGAGAAGATCATCGCGCTGGCGGGCGGCACGGCGGCTCGCTTCCTGCGCCCGCTCAGCCGTCTGGCGATGGGCGCGGATATGCCCGATAACGAAGCGCTGCAGGCCGTCAAAGACCTGTTCGACACACTGGACCGCGTGCGCGAGCTGATGGCCGACCCCAGCATGAGCAGCATCCGGCTGGTGGTAAACGCGGAGAAGATGGTCATCAAGGAAACCCAGCGCACCTACACCTACCTGAACCTGTACGGCTACCCGACCGACGCCGTGATCTGCAACCGGATCATCCCCGACAGCGTGACCGATCCCTACTTCCAGGCCTGGAAAGACGCCCAGCAGGCGAACCTGGGGCTGATCGGCGAGGCGTTTGGCGAGCTGCCGATCCTTAAAGCGCCGCTGTTTGATACCGAGATGGGCGGCATGGAGCACCTGCAAAAGCTGGGCGATGCGCTCTACGGCGACAGCAACCCGGCGGATGTGCTCTTCGCGGGGCAGACCCACACCATCGAAAAAGACCCGGAGGGCGAGGGCTACGTGCTGCGCGTCCCCCTGCCCTTCGCGGATAAAAGCGACCTGGATCTGTACCGTTCGCGGGATGAGCTGACGCTGCGGGTTGGCCCCTACCGCCGCAATATCGTGCTGCCCTATGCGCTGCACGCCATGGAGATCGCCGGCGCGGAATTCGACCGGGCGGTGCTGAACATCCGCTTTAGCACACCCTGACCCCCGGGCCGGCCGGAGGCGTCGCTCGCCCCCAGCCGGCCGGATATGAGGACACATGACCGAAACACCGGCACCCGCTGCCAGCCCTGCCGAACAATACCGGATCAGCCCGATCCGCTACCTGCGGATCGTGGTCTTTTTTGGCTGGCTGGCCGCCCAGCTGATTATGCTGTACGTCATCCTGCAGCCATTCCTGGGCCGGGACCTGATCCGGCGCGGAGAGGATCGGCGGCTGCAGCACTGGTCCCGCCAGTTCCGGGAGCTGGCCGTCCAGCTTGGCGGCGTGATGATCAAGCTCGGCCAGTTCGTCTCCGCGCGCATCGACGTGCTGCCGCCGACCATCACCGGGGAGCTGGCCGGGCTGCAGGACGAAGTGCCGCCCGTGCCGTTTGAGGTAATGGCCGCCACCCTGCGCGCCGAGCTTGGCGCGGACTGGCGCGGCCGCTTCGCGTGGCTGGACGAAGACACCATCGCGGCGGCTTCGCTGGGCCAGGCCTACCGCGCCGAGCTGCACGCGGGCGACCCCGGCCAGGGTGAGCGGGTGATCGTCAAGGTGCAGCGCCCCGGCATCGCCAACACCGTCTACACCGACCTGCGCGCGCTGGAAGTGGTGGGGCGGCTGGCGATGCGCTTCCGCTTCATCGCCCGGCGGGCGGATGTCCCGCTGCTGCTGGAGGAATTCGGGCGCGTGCTGTGGGAGGAGCTGGACTACACCAAAGAGGCCGACAACGCCGAGCGTTTCGCCGCGCTGTTCCAGGAGGATGCGCACGTTTACATCCCTGGCGTGTACCGCGCGCACAGCACCCGCCGCGTCCTGACACTGGAAGACGTGACTGCCATCAAGCTGGATGACTACGCCGCCCTGGAAGCGGCGGGCGTCGACCGCGTAGAGGTCGCCCAGCGGCTGCTGAACACGTACCTGACGATGGTGTTTGTCCACCACTTCTTCCACGCCGACCCGCACCCCGGCAACATCTTCGTGTACCCGCTGCCAGAAGCCGCCCCCAACCACCAGAAGACCGCCCACCGGCCGTTCTACCTGGTGTTTGTGGACTTTGGCATGACCGGCGAGCTGACCCCGGCGCTGGTGGCCGGGCTGCGCGAAACCCTGATCGCCCTGATCACGCGCGATTCAAAGCGCCTGATCCGCAGCTACCAGCAGCTGGGCGTCCTGCTGCCCGGCACCGACCTGGAACGCCTGGAAGCGGCCAGCGAGGCCGTATTTGACCGCGTGTGGGGCCTGAGCATCACGGAAATCGCCAGCATGGATGTGCAGCTTGTGACGGAGGTGGCGCGGGAATTCAGCGACCTGCTCTTCAGCATGCCGTTCCAGGTGCCGCAGGACTTCATTTACCTGGGGCGCGCGGTGGGCATCCTCAGCGGGATGTGCACCGGGCTGGACCCGGAGTTCGACCCCTGGGCCAGCATCCAGCCCTTTGTGCGCCGCCTGCTGGCGGAAGACGGCGATTCCGCACCCGGCAAGCGCTGGTCTGACCTGCTGACGCCCGACATGCTGCGCGCGCTGCTGACCCCGGAGACGGTGGACCTGGCCCTGACCACCGGCCGCGAAACGCTCAGCCGCGCGGCGGGCCTGCCCGCCCGGGCTGATAAGTTACTCACCCGCCTGGAGCGCGGCGACCTGACGATTCAGGTCGCGCCCAGCCCGGAATACCAGGCCCAGCTCCAGCGCCTGGAACACGTCGGGCGGCGCATCGCGGGCGGGATTGTCTTCAGCGGGGTGGCGATCGCCGGGGCGCTGGTGATGCTGCGCCGCGACCGGGCCGGAACGAACCCCGCCGGGCCTTCTCCAGAGGAATAAAAGAAGAGGGAGCCGGGTGGCTCCCCCTGGTGAAGGCAAAACCGGTCAGGTGTCCGGCTGACCGATCTCCCACAACATGTTAGCTGACTTCGATCTTGACCTTGTTCGGCCCGGTGGAGCTGGGACGATCTTCGTCCTCTTCCTCCGGGAATTCCAGCCGCGCGGCAACCTCTTCCAGCACGACCTTGAACGCCTTGCGGAAGGCGCGCTTGGCGGCCTTGCCATGCACACGCGTCCCCTCCGGGAGCAGCGCCTCAAGCGCCAGTTTGGCTTCATGGGCCGCTTCCTTCTGGTGGCGCACAAACGCGTCAATCACTGTCTCGCCCTCATTCAGGAGCATTTCTTCTTCCATCATGGGTTCTTCATGCAGCGTTTCGTTGTCAGTCATGGGTTTTCTCTCCACTACCAGCTAAACCGTCCATCTATAACAGTAGTACGCTTTCATCCCCGCAGGGTTGCGCGCGGAGCATGGGTTCCAACGGCTAATAGCCCCGCTCCCAGTCCACCCGGTTCAGGAGGTCGCGGTTCGCCAGGTAGCGGCGCAGATTGGCCTCAAACACTTCCACGGCCCGGTTCACGTAGTCGGGCAGCATCCCGGCCACGTGCGGGCTGATGATCAGGTTGGGCGCGTCCCACAGCGGGCTGTCTTCCGGCAGCGGTTCCTCCCCAAACACATCGAAGGCCGCCCCCCGCAGCGCCCCGGATTCCAGCGCACCGCGCAGCGCATCCTCATCGACCAGCCCGCCGCGCGCCAGGTTCACCAGCACCGCGCCCGGCTTGATGCTGGCGATCGTGTCTGCGTCCAGCAGCATGGCGGTTTCGGCGGTGCGCGGCGTCAGCAGCACGATGTAGTCGCAGTCGCGCAGCATGGACTTCAGCGCCTGGGCCGGGTACAGCCGGTGGCAGAGCGTGCCTTCGGGGTCACCCGTGCCCGGCTCCACATACTCCGCCCGGCTGCTGGGGTCCATGGCGTTGCGTTTTGTCGCCAGGATTTCCATCCCAAAGGCGCGCGACAGCCGGGCCAGCTCGCGCCCGATGCTGCCGTAGCCCACGATGCCCAGCGTCGCCCCGCGCAGCAGCCGGGGCGTGAAGCGCTCGCCTTTGTCACTGGTGGGCCAGTCATGGGCGCGCTGGGCTGTCACCATCTCCGGCAGGCGATGCGCAAACGCGAGCATCATCGCCAGCGCGTATTCCGCCATCGTCACGGCATGGATGCCGCTGGCGTTGGTGAGCAGCACATCCCGCCCGGCGAACAGGCTGTTTTCCACCACATGATCCACCCCGGCAGAAAGCACCTGCACCCAGCGCAGGCGCGGCGCAACCTCCCGATCGGGCAGCACGTCCCAGGTGAACAGCACCTCGGCCTCGTCCCAGACATCCGGCGGGATCTCACCGGAGGCATGGGCGGGGTAATGAACCACATTCAAACGCGGGGAAATATCCTGCAGCCGCTGGAGCAGCGCTTCGCCCATCTGAGGCGTGACCAGTACATTCACTTTGTCTTCCACGCAGGTTGACTCCTTGCACTGTATTCCGGCCGGGGTTCCGAGCAGCCTGCTCCCCCGGCAACGGGGATAAGATAACCCGATTACGCCCCATCCGCCAATCTGCAAGCGGCGTTCGTACACTAACGAACGGCCTCCGCCAGCACCTGCCACCACGTCATGTCCCAATAGCGGCGGGCCGCGCCAGAAGGCGAGGGCAGCACCATCACCCGCGTCTGCCCCACCCGCTCGGACGCCCAGCCATACGCCACCCGCGCCCCGAAGAATGCGCGCGCTGCCGCCTTGCTGGTGAAGGCCACCGCCCAGGGCCGGTAGCGCAGGAGCTTCTCGCGCAGCGCGGCGGCGTCAAACGCGCCCACCGACAGCTCCGAATCCACGCCGGATTCGTGCTTGGCGAGGTCGGTCAGGCCCAGCCCGTAACGCGTGACCGTCCGGAACTCCGCCGGAGGCAGCAGGCGCGGCGTCAGCCCTACGGCGTACAGCGTCGGCCAGAAGGCGTTGCCCGGCCCCGCATAGTACGCACCCACCGCCGCCGAGACATTGCTGGCCGCCGTCCCACAGAAAACGATCTTCAGCCCGGGTTCAAGCACGTCCGGTAAAATCACAGGCAGCGCCTCCTTCTCAGTGCCATTCTGCCGCCAGGTCCGGCCTTTATCTCCCCCGGCGTTTCCGCTACAATCGGCGGCATTCGCCACCATGAATCACGCGTCCACACGGATTCGGAGCCAATTATGCCCGATAATTTTATCGCGCTGGTGCTGCTGGGAGCCACCGCCGGGGTGCTATCCGGCATGTTTGGGATCGGCGGCGGGGTGATCATCGTGCCCGCGCTGACCCTGCTGATGGGCTACGAGTTGGAACGCGCGCTTGGCACGTCGCTGGCCGTCCTGATCTGGCCGGTGAGCGTTTTTGCCGTGCTGGCCTACTACCGCGCCAGAATGATCCACATCCCCACGGCGGCCCTGATCGCGGTCGGGCTGCTGGCGGGCGGCTATTTCGGCGCGCAGATCGCGCTGAACCTGCCCGGCGGCACGCTCAGGCAGGTCTACGGGGCGTTCCTGCTCTATTCCGGCTGGCGCTTCCTGGAGCCGCGCAAGCTTTACCGCCAGTACACGGCCCGCCAGGTCGCGGCCGCGACCGGCGGCAGCGCGCCTGCCGCCGAAGAAGTGCCAGACGAAACCACCCGCCCGTGGTACATGATCCTGGGCGTGGGGCTGCTGGCCGGGGTCGCGTCCGGGCTGTTCGGCATCGGCGGCGGGCTGGTGATCGTCCCGGCGCTGGTGGGGCTGCTGAACTACGACCAGAAGCGCGCGGTGGGGACGTCGCTGGCGGCGCTGCTGCCGCCGGTGGGCATCGGCGGCGTGATCGCCTACTACCAGGAAGGGTTCATCCAGATCGGCGTGGCGCTGACCATGGCGGCCGGGCTGGTGGCGGGGGCGTTCCTGGGCGCGCGGCTGGCGCTGGGCATGTCCTCCAAGAACGTCAAGCGGCTGTATGGCGTGTTCCTGATCGTGGTCAGCTTCCGGTTTATCTTCCAGCTGGCATAATGCCAGTAAGTGCGGGCTACAGCCCACACACCCGGCGAATCTGCGCAGGCGGGTCACACCCGCCTGCATAGCGCCTTTATAAATTTTTTATGTCGGCGTAGGTTAAGCGTAGGGAAGCCGTCAGGTAAATAAGACTCGATAGGGCTATTATTACGTTCGAAGGGCGAAATCTCTTCTTCTCCTCCTTTTTGACAGCGACCTGGGGTTCGGCGTCCCCAGGTCGCGCCCTTTTTATCCCCCTCCCGTGTGTTACAATCCCGACATGAATACCCTGCCGCCTGATTTCTACGAGCGCCCTACCCTGAGCGTGGCGCGTGAGCTGCTGGGCTGCACGCTGGTGCATCACCTCGACGGCCAGCGCCTGGCCGGGCGCATTGTCGAGGTCGAAGCCTACATCGGCCAGGAGGACGGCGCCTGCCATGCCCGCGCAGGACTTACCCCCCGCACCGCGGTGATGTTCGGGCCGCCGGGCCGCGCCTATGTCTATTTCACGTACGGCATGCACTGGCTGCTGAACGCCGTCACCGAACCGGAAGGCCAGCCGGCCGCCGTCCTGATCCGGGCGCTGCGCCCGCTGGAAGGGCTGGAGATGCTGGCCGCCAACCGCCCCGGCCGCCCGCCGCGCGAGTGGACCTCCGGCCCGGCAAAGCTGACCCGTGCGCTGGGCATCACCGGGGACTGCAACGGCCTGAGCCTCTCCACCAGCCGCCTCACCATCGAGCCGGGCGCGCCCGTGCCGGACGACCAGATCGCCGCCGGGCCGCGGGTGGGCATCGCCAGCGCTCCGGAACCGTGGCGCTCCAAACCGTGGCGCTTGTGGATTGTCGGGGAACCGCACGTATCGAAAGCGCGCTGAAAGCGTTTTATAGATGTACTCTCATCTGCAAGGCTGTACGGGCCAGTTTAAGGAGTAGTCATCATGGGCTTAATGGACGGCAAGAATGTGTTGATCTTCGGGGTGGCGAACAACCGCTCCCTCGCCTGGGGTATCACCGAAGCGCTGCACGCCCAGGGCGCCAACATCGGCATCAGCTACGCGATCCCGCAGCTTGAGAAGCGGGTCTTCCCCCTGGCAGAGTCGATCGGCTGCACCTTCGTGGAACGCGCCGACGCCAACAACGATGCCGAGCTGGATGACGTGTTCGCCAAAGCAAAGGCGCACTTCGGCACGATCGACGTGCTGGTGCATGCCATCGCCTATGCCGAGCGTGAGGACCTTGCGGGCCAGTACATCGACACCAGCCGCGAGGGCTTTAAGACCGCGCTGGAAACCAGCGCCTACAGCCTGGTAGCACTCTCCAAACGCGCCGCCCCGCTGATGCCGAATGGCGGCAGCATCATCACGCTCACCTACTACGGCGCGGAGAAGGTCATGCCGCGCTACAACGTCATGGCCGTGGCGAAAGCCGCGTTGGAATGCTCCGTACGCTACCTGGCCAGCGAGCTTGGCCCGCAGAACATCCGCGTGAACGCGATCAGCGCCGGGCCGGTGAAGACCCTGGCCGCGGCGGGCATCGCGGGCTTCCGCACCATGCTCCAGTTCAGCGAGGAAGCCGCCCCGCTGCGCCGCCTGATCACGCAGGAGGATGTGGGCAACACCGCCCTGTGGCTGGCCTCAGACCTGGGCAGCGCCGTCACCGGAGAGACGATCTACGTGGACGCGGGCTACAACATCCTGGGCCTGACCATGACCGAGGAGCAGCGCGCCAGCTTCAACCTGGAGCAGTAACCCCGCGCCCTTCCCCAGCGACGGTTGCGCGACCGCCGCAAAAACGGGTATCCTTTGGCGCAACAGATACGGGGCACGCCCTGCACCACAACCGCAGCGTGCCCCGGCTTTTCACAACCCAAAAAGTATTCTGGAAACGAGGCGAATCATTATGCGCAAAACTCTCTGGCTGGCGACAGGCGGGCTGCTGCTGGCGCTCCTGGCGGGCACGATCCTGCTGTTCGCGCCGGTGGCCGAAGCACAAAGCGCGGCTGACTTCACCGTGGGCGACACCACACTGACCTCCCACTACCCACGCGGCATGACCTTCACGCTGGAAGCCAGCAGCAGCGCCGGGGAGGTCACCCGCGCCACGCTGTTCTACGAGCTGCGCACCGGCCTGCGCGAGCGTGAAAACGGCACGTTTGACCCAGAGGCGGGCGTCTGGGTGGCGGAGCCGTACCGTGTCCGCGGCGGGATGCCCCCCTGGGTGGACTTCAACTACTGGTGGGTGCTGACCGACAGCGCGGGGAACACCTTTGAAACGGAGAAGCAGTACGGCATTTACGAGGATAACACCCGCGAATGGTGGAGCATCGACACCGACGACATCACGCTCTACTGGTTCGGGGAAATGCCCGACCTGGGCGATCCGGTGGCTGAGGCCATGGTGGAGATGCGCGAGCATTTCACCCGGGGCTGGGGCCGCACCCTGAGCTACAAGCCGCTGGCGATCCTGTTCCCGCCCGGTGACATCTGGAACGAATATGTGGAGGGCGGCGTGAACCCCAACGCGGCGGGCTTCACCCAGCCGAGCGAGGGCTTCACCGTCCAGCGCATCCCCACCCTGCGCGACCCGGTCGCGCACGCCAGCCTGCGCGATACCTGCGGCGGCTACTGGTACGGCAACCGGGAGAACACGCCGGAGGAATGGCGGCTGCAGGACATGATTCACACCATCGTGCACGAAACCGTGCACCTCTACCAGGCGGACTTCCGCATGAGCGGCCCGCAGTTCTGGACGGAAGGCCAGGCGGACTACTTCGCCAGCCTGTCCGGGTGGCGCAACCGCGACTCCGAGAGCCGCATGATCGCCTATGGCGCGGCGGGTTATGACCTGCCCACCCTGCAGGGCGGCCAGATGGGCGGTGGCAGCACCAACGCGGCGGATGGCTGCCGCGCCATCGGCTACGCGGTGGGCGAAACCTTCATCCGCTTCATCGTCACGAACTACGGCGGGCTGGAAACGCACCGCGCCATCCTGCAGGCCCTGCCCGGCAACGGCGTGGAAGGCGGCATCGCGCAGGCGCTGGGCAAGCCGTTTGTGGACGTAGAGAACGAGTACCGCACCTACCTGGGGCTGCCCCCGGTGGCGATCCTGCCCACACCCACCCCGTTCACCCTGCCCACGGCCCCGGCCTTTGTCGTGCCGACCCCGCCCGGCGGCGGCAGCGGCGGCGGTGGCTAACCCTGTTATACACAACGGGCATCCCCGCGTGGGGATGCCCGTTTTTGATTCCTGGTCAGACAGCAGCCGGAGGCAGCCTACTCAATCGGCACAACCCGCGCCTCCACAAATTCCGGCTCGAACTTGCTGCGCGGCTGAAACGCCTCTGCCTGATCGTCGGCGGTGTACTCCACCCGCCGATCCTTCTCCACCAGCGTGACCACCACACCCAGGGCCGGCAAGCGCAGGCGGGTCAGCAGTTCATGCCCCACCCCCACCCGCAGCATGTCCAGCCTGGCGTCGGGGTCCAGCCGGCGCACATGCCCGCGCGCCTTGTTGATCGGCATCCCGATCAGCTCTTCGGCCAGTGCCTGCATCTCCTGCTCGCTCATCTTCTGCAGCGTCGCCATTCGTAGCCTGCTCCTCTCCTGTGCCCAGTGTCGTCCACGGGCCAGCCGCCCGATCCGCATTCCTGGCCCGATTGTAGCCGGAAACGCCCTAAATTTCTGACAAAACCGCGTTAGAATTGTAGCATGTGCCGCCTGATCAGGGGAGGTAACATTTGAACCGGCCCGATGCCTACACCGTTTCCAGTATCACGGAATATATCCGCACCCTGTTTGACGCCGATCTGCGCATGCAGAACGTCTGGGTGCAGGGCGAGGTCAGCAACTTCACCGCCGCCCGCTCCGGTCACTGGTACTTCACCCTGAAGGATGACAATGCCACGCTCAAATGCGTGATGTGGAAGGGCAGCACCTGGCGCGCCCATGAGCCACGCCACGGGGACGCCGTCCTGGCCCACGGCGCGATCAGTGTGTACGAGGCCGGGGGGCAGTACCAGCTCTATGTGGACCAGCTCACGCCCGCCGGGCGCGGCGACCTGCACGCCCGCTTCGAGCTGCTCAAGGCCCGGCTGGAAGAGGAAGGGCTGTTCGACCCCGAGCGCAAGCGCCCGCTGCCCGTCTTCCCGCGCCGGATCGGGGTGGTCACGTCGCCAACCGCCGCCGCGTTCCAGGACGTGCAGAACGTGCTGCGCCGCCGCTTCCCGCTGGCGGAGGTCATCCTCAGCCCGACGCTGGTGCAGGGCGAGGACGCGCCGCCCCAGATCGTGGCCGCGCTGGAACGCGTGACCCGCGCCGGGGTGGATGTGATCCTGCTGGTGCGCGGCGGGGGCAGCCTGGAAGACCTGTGGGCCTTCAATGACGAACGGGTCGCCTACGCGGTGGCGGACTGCCCGATTCCGGTGGTCAGCGGCGTGGGCCATGAGATCGATTTCACCATCGTGGACTTCGTGGCCGATCAGCGCGCCCCCACCCCCTCAGCGGCGGCGGAGATTGCCACGCCGAACATCGATGATCTGCTGTACACGGTGGCGCATTACCGGGGCCGACTGGCCGAGGCCATCCGGCATCAGCTGGGCGAGCGCCGCCGCCTGCTGGAAGGCGAGCGCCGCTTCCTGCTCACGCTCTCCCCCCGGCGGCGCATCGGCGAGTCGCGCCAGCGCCTGGACGACCTGCACGCGCGCGCCGCGCGGGCGCTGGGGCAGATCGTGCGGCTGAAGCGCGAACGCCTGCTGGCCCAGCGCAAGGCCCTGAGCAGCGCCGACCCACGCGCGATCCTGGCGCGGGGCTATGCCATTGTGGAACATGATGCCAGCGGAACCCGGCTGCGCCGCGCGAGCGATGCCGCGCCTGGCGACCGGATCACCGTTCATTTTGCGCAGGGCGACCTGCGCGCCACGGTTGATGATACCAGCGAGGAGTGAATACCCGATGATCGACCCCCTGCCCGATACCCTGACCTTTGAAGACGCGCTGGCCCGGCTGGAGCAGATCGTGAACCGGCTGGAAGAAGGCGACCTGACGCTGGAGGATTCGGTCGCCATGTTCGAGCAGGGCCAGGAGCTCACGGCCTTCTGCCAGAACCTGCTGGACGGCGCCGAGCTGCGCGTGCAGCAGCTTGATGCCAAAGACTAACCCGCCCTACACCGCCAGGGCCGGGCGACCGGGGCCGAGCACTTCCGCCGCCAGGACTGCCCCCCCGGCGTACTGCGCCAGCAGCCCGCGCAGGTCTTCCAGCCCGGCCCGGATGTCTGCTTCCGCGCCGGCATGGTGGCCTTCCAGCGTGATCACGACGCGGCGCGTATCTGCGCGGGCGGCGCTCTGGGCGCTCTGCCGCCAGCACCAGCGCCGCGCGTAAACCAGCCCGCTGTCATCCACGAAGATCACCTCGCCCGGCTCCGGATGGGCCGGCGCGGCCGCGCCCAGCTCCGTAAAACGCTCGTCTCCGCGCGCCAGCCGGATGGTCAGCGCCCCGCTCAGATCGCGCACATCAAAGACGGCCAGCGGCAGGGCGTAACGGATACTGATCAGGTTTCCCAGGTCCACCAGCAGGTTCAGCCCCGGTATATCGCCCTTTTTCTGCAGCCGCCGGAGCAGCGCCTCCGCCGCGCAGCGGTACTTCGTCGGCTCCACCCCAAAGCCCCGGTAAGCGCTCCGCCAGGCCGCCAGACCGGGCAGCGCACCCAGGCTGGACTGGCCCAGGCGTTCCCTGACCGCGGCCTGCTCCGCCGCGAACGCCGCCGCCAGCGCTTCCGGCGCCGGGCCGTTCCGCACACCTTCCGCCACCAGGATTCCCCCGCGTGTCGTGGGGAACTGCGCCAGCAGCGCATCAGCATACACAATCCGCATCCGCCCTCCTCCTGATCTCGCCGTTAACGCCCCTGCCCGGCGGCGTCAAGCGGATTGTGACAGGTGTCACTTTTCGCCGGGAGAGTTATCCCAAGTTATCCCAAAACTCGTTTGGGATAATCCACATGATAACACAATAACGCCGTTAAGAAGTCCTGTCCCTGCCCGATCTTCGGCCTACAAAAAACGCCCCGCCGGGATGATGCCCGGCAGGGCGCGTAGTGCGACTCAAGACTGCGTTAGCGCCGCATGCAGCTGATGCTGGTGATATCCCAGCCGGTCAGCGTTTCGACCCCGCGCACCTCCGCCAGTGAGTAGGCGCTGAAGGTCTCCGGCCCGCCGGGGAACAGCCCGTTCACCAGGTAGCTGCCGTTTTCCTGCGCGGCGACCTCGAACCCGGCGGGGATGTCCTGCGCGCAGAGCAGCGGGTCTGCCCCGTCTGCTTCCCGCGCCGCCAGCCGGTCGGCCAGCACCTCCTCCGAGAGGAAGAAGCGCCAGGGGCGCATTGGCATCTGGAGCAGGTCGAAGCCCATGCCGGTGTCAAGGTTCAGGCGGGTCTGCTGCGCATAGTGGCGGTAAACCAGCGTGATGATCGTCTCCGGACCGGGGGCGCAGTCCACCGCCGCGATCTGCCAGCGGTCAGCGGCGCGCGCCAGCCACACCTGCACCGGGCGGGCGTCCGGGTTGCCCTGGAAGTACTGCAGCAGGACGGCCACCGCGCTCGAGTCGTCCTGGCTGACGGTGATGCCGTACACCCACTGGGGCATATCCTGCGCGCAGAGCAGCGGGTCGGCGTGCAGCTCGCCCGCGGCAACCAGCGCATCCACCCCCGCGATCAGGTCATCGGCCAGCAGCGGGCTGCGGTAAGCGCCTTCCAGCAGCGGGTTGCCCCGCCCCCCGGCGGCTTCATCGTACTGCCCAACGGCGATGTAGTCCCGGTAGAAGGTTTCCACCACCCCGCCGGGCGTCGCCGTCTCAGCGCAGAGGATCGAGTCGATCAGCCAGCCGGAGTCGGTCAGCACGACGTGCGCGGTGATGTGATGCAGCGCCAGGCCAAACTGCTCCTGCACCAGCACTTCCGCGCGGTTGGCGTCCTCCCGAATGAGTTCGGTGAAGATGTTCGCCGGGACGTCCTGGGCGCAGAGGAAGGGGTCCGCGTGGAACCCGCCCTGCTCCGCCTTCAGCGCGTCCACCGCCGCGATCAGGTCGGGCGAGAGGTACGGGCTTTCACGGTAGGCCCCGTCGGACAGCGGGTTATTGAAGTAGCCCTCCGCGTCCGGTGTGGTGTACTCAAGATACCAGGTGTAAAAAGCGTCGACGGTTGCCAGTGGGGTCTGTGCGGTCTGGGCGGCAGCGTAGGGGAGCGATGTAGCACTATCCACAATCCCAACCACGGTGAAGATGACACAGAAGCTCAGTAAGCCGATCCATGCCCGGTACAACATGTGTTTCAACTCCTTTGAACACTGTGGAGTCAGGCTGCCGTCCCGGTTGAGGCATACCGGGTTACAGCCTGCGCTCTCTCCGGTGTTCAGGTTCCCCCTCCGATCGGCCCGTGGCGGGCCAGCCGGGCCTCGCAGCCCGACGTTACTCACTATACAGGCCGCGGGCCAGGCCTGCATGACGGGGGTCAGGCTCTGCCTGTACGCCCGCCCTACGCTCGGCATATCCGCGCAAAAAGCGCCCAATCCGTGTGGATTGCGCGCCATCCTGCCCCCTGGCGACATGCCTCAGCGCCGGAAGCGGCTCAATACCAGCCGCGGCACGGCCAGCGCCTCATCCAGCCGGAACAGCGCCGCCGCGCCGAAGTAAACCGCCACCCCCAGCCCGCCGCCCAGCGCCACCATGAGAAGGGGCGCCAGCCCCGGCAGCGCGGCCCGCAAGCCGACCACAACCGCCGCCATACCCAGCGCGGCCAGCGCCGCCCGCCAGGCCAGCCCCCACACGCGCCCGCCCGCCAGGCCGCCCACGCGCCGCCCCAGCAGGATCCACAGCGTCGCGGCCTCCAGCGCGGTCGCCAGGCTCATGGCCAGCGCCAGCCCGGCGAACGGCCCGCGTGCCAGGCTGCCCGGCTCCCCGATCACGCGGATCAGGAGGATATCCAGCACAAAGTTGACTACCATCGTGATCACGCCCACCAGCACCGGCGTCCAGGTATCATGCAGGGCGTAAAACGAACGGGCCAGAATCTCCAGCAGGGCATGCCCCACCAGCCCCAGCGCGAAGAACTGGAGCGCCCAGGCCGTGCCGGCGGTAGCCGCGGGCTGCCACTCCCCGCGCTCAAACAGGGCCGCCACCAGCGGCTCCGCCAGCACGATCAGGCCCAGCGTGGCCGGGATCGCCAGGAACAGCACGCTGCGAAAGGTCGCGGCCAGCATCCGCCGGAAGCCGGGCCAGTCCTCCAGTGCCGCCAGCGCGGAAAGCGACGGGAACACGGTCGTGCCGATGGCCTGCCCCAGCACGCCCAGCACGGTGAACATCAGCATGAAGCCGGTGGAAACGCTCACCTGCGCGCCATCCACCATGAACGAGGTGAAAGCCGTGACCACCACGAAGTTCACCTGGATGACGGCCTGCCCCACAATGCGCGGCAGCATCAGGCGCATGACTTCCATCACGCCCGGCGTGCGCAGGTTCAGGGAGGGCCGCCAGCGCGCCCCCACGCGGCGCAGCTCCGGCAGCTGGATGCCCAGGTGCAGCAGCGCGCCCAGCACCGTGCCCCAGGCCACACCCCGAATGCCCATCACCGGTGCCAGGAACAGCACCCCGGCGATGATACCCAGGTTGTACATGCTGGTGGCGAAGGCCGGCCGCCAGAAATGCTGGTGCGCATTCAGGATGCCCATCAGCAGGCCGCTGGCCCCGAAGATCGCCACCGTCGCCAGCATCAGGCGCAGCAGCTCCACGGCCAGCGCCTGCTTATCGGGCGCGTCACCGGGCAGCAGCACCCCACCCACGATCTGGGGCGCCAGCGCGTAGGCAGCCACGGCCAGCGCCAGCGAGATCAGCATCAGCAGGCTGAAGACCGTCCCGGCCAGGCGCCACGCGCCTTCGCGGTCGTCGCGCGTGAGCAGGCTGGTGAACACGGGGATGAAGGCCGAGCCCAGCGCGCCCCCGGCGATCAGGTTGAAGAGCAGCTCCGGGACACGGGTCGCCGCCACAAATGCATCAAGCTCCAGCGTGGCGCCGTAGGCCGAGCCCAGCAAACTCTGGCGCACCAGCCCCAGCACCCCGCTGGAGACATAGGCCAGCATCACCAGCAGGGCCGCGCGCGCCATCCGCCCGCCGGAAAGCGCCCCGGACGCCGCCGGCTGTTCCGGCGCGGGCGCCTCAACTGTGGTCAAATCATCCATGCATGCTTCCTTGCGTAAGCGTTACAGCACGGCGGAGGACAGCGCCCCCTTACCGGTTAAAGCGCGGATCGAGCGCCACGGTGCGGCGCAGCCCTTCTTCCAGCGACACCGCCGGGGCGTAGTTCAGCAGGTCGCGGGCCAGCGTCAGGTCGGCCTGCAGGCGGGACGCGCCGCCGGAGGTTTTGGAGTTCAGCGGGCGGGCCTCGCGCCCGGTCACGTGCTCGATCAGGCGCATGAGGTCCAGCACGCTGGTTTCCACACCGCTGCCCACGTTGATCACCTGGCGGTCAATGCCCGGCGCGCTGGACGCGCTAACCAGCGCCATCACCACATCGTCCAGGTACACGTAGTCACGCGTGCTGCGGCCATCGCCATGCACCACCACGCTGCCCCCGGAGAGGATACGCGAGATAAACGACGGGATCACCGGCGGGAAGGAGGCGCGCAGCGGCTGGCCGGGACCGTACGCGTTGAAGATGCGCAGACACACGGCCTCCATCCCCCATAGCTGGGCGATCGTGCGCACGTAATACTCGGCGGCCAGTTTGCTCACGGCGTAGGGCGACTGCGGGTTGGGGACCATGTGCTCGTAGACCGGCTGCTGGGGCTGGTCGCCGTACACCGCGCCGGAAGAAGCCAGCACCACGCGCCGCACGCCGGCATCCCGCATCGCCTCCAGCACGCTGACCGTCCCCCCCACGTTGACGGCATTGTACTCGCTGGGATACTGCAGGCTCTCCGGCACATGCACCCGCGCCGCCAGGTGATAGACACACTCCACCCCGTGCAGCAGCGTCCACAAGCGCGGGACATCGCGCACATCCCCGCGCGTGAAGGCCACGTCGGGCAGCAGCTGCGACTCGTCACCACCGCTCAGATCGTCCAGAACACGGACCTCATGCCCGGCCTCCACCAGCCGGTTTGCCAGCGCGGCGCCCAGAAAGCCCGCCCCGCCTGTGATCAGAAAGCGCATAATTCAACCTTTGTCATACCACGCAGAACAATAAGTGTTCCCATTATACATCCGGCAGGGAGGACTTTCAGCATTTCGGGCGGATGCCCGCAGGCGCAAAAGCACCGGCGCTCACCCATGCCCTGCCGTTCCCCACCCTCCCCCGGAAAGCCGCTCTGCCGGAAGCCATGCCGCTGCAGCCCGTTCCGCCGGGCGCTATGCTATAATCCGAGCAGTCATATCCAATCGCAGAGCGCAGGCACAACTATGCCACAACCCACACCGGCCACACAAGACCCAGGCCACACCGATCCATTCCCCTCTGCCCGGCCCAACCCGGCCCGCCCGTACAGCCGGGCGACGGTCGCCCTGGTGCTGGCGCTCACCGCCCTGATCCTGGGGCTGTGGTGGCTGGGCACGCCCGGCCTGCCCGACAAGGCCGACGCCATCGGGTACGCCATCTGCCACCAGATCAGCGAGCGCGCCTTCCACGTGGACGGGCATCCGCTGCCGCTGTGCGCGCGCTGCACGGGCATCTACCTGGGCGTGATGATCGGTTTCGGCGTGCTGCTGACGGGCGGGCGCGGCCGGGCGGCCCTGTTCGCGCCGCGGCGGGTGCTGCTGGTGATGGCGCTGTTTATCGTCGTGCTGGGGCTGGATGGCATCAACAGCTACCTGCACCTCTTCCCCGGCTACACCGGCCCGTATGCCCCCTCCAACGAAATGCGCCTGATCACCGGCTCGCTGGCCGGGCTGGTCATGATCACGATCATGCTGCCCGCCTTCAACGGCAGCGCATGGGCCGCGCCGGATAACCGCCGTGTGCTGGCCGGGCTGGGCGAGCTGGGCGGGCTGGTGCTGGTGATCGGGCTGGTGGACGCGCTGGTGCTGCTGCGCAACCCGCTGATTCTGACGGTCGCCGGGTATCTCAGCGCGCTGGGGCCGGTCGTGGTGCTGGTGCTGGTGTGGGCCATCCTGTTTATGGCGCTGGCCCGCCGCGAGAACAGCGCCCGCGCCCTGAAGGAGCTGCGCCTGCCGCTCATCGCCGGGCTGGGCCTCACCTTCCTGATGCTGGGCGCGATCACGCTCATCCGCTTCAAACTCACCGGCACCTGGGCTGGCTTTGACGCCAGCATGTTCGGGTAGTGCCTGCTGGGAACACATCTGCACATCAAGCCGCGGAGTAAATGCCATGTACGAAAAGACCGACCATTCCGACCTGAAGGCCGCCAGCAACGCGCAGGGCTACAAAAAAATCCTCGTCCCGGTGGATGGCTCCGACTGGGCCGAACGCGCCATCCCGCACGCCAGCCGGATCGCGCGCAACAACAATGCGGAGCTGATCCTGCTGACGGCCTACCAGAAGCCGATGGCCGAATATCAGGATCAGATGGCCCTGGCGAATGTCACCGAGATTTCCGACCAGATCCGCGAGCGCGCCCGCAACTACATGCTGGGCCTGCGCAATGAGCTGCGGGCAGAAGGCGTGAACGCCTCCTACGTGATCGTGGAGGGCAAGCCGCCCGCGGAGACGATCTGCGATTTTGTGGAGGAAGAGGGAATCGACCTGGTGGTGATGTCCACCCACGGCCGCACCGGGCTGGCGCGCTTCCTGTTCGGCAGCGTGGCCCAGAAAGTGCTGCAAACTGTGCGCGTCCCGGTGATGCTCGTCCGGCCGCGCAGCGCCGAGGGACATTAGCCCAGCCCTGGCGCAGCAAAAAGGCGGATGCACGATCCGCCTTGTCACTACCTGTGAATCCAGGGTGGCGCTGAAGGGGCGCGGCTTACGCCTCCCAGGGCAGCCCGGCGAACACCGCCTGGGGCGCATAGGCCACGCCCGCCAGGGTGGGGCCGGTGTGCGCGCCCAGCACCGGGGCGATCGCCGCGAGGGGCAGCCAGTGGCAGTTAAAGCGCCGGTCAATCTGCTCCCGCAGGGATTCCGCGCCATCCGGGTTCATGGCATGCATCACCTGCACGCGCAGATGGCTGCCTTCCGGGTACTGCTGCGCCATCAGGTCGACAATCGTGGTCACAGCCCGCTTGAAGGTTCGGGCCTGCCCGCGCTGGTAGTACTTGCCGTCTTCCTTGCCCACCCCGATCACCGGGCGAATCTTCAGCACAGAAGCCAGCAGCCCCTTGATATGGCTGATGCGCCCGCCGTGGATGAGATAGCGCATCTCGTCCAGCGTGTACACCGTCTCCGTCGCGGCGCTGATCCGCTCCAGCAGGTCGATGATCTGTTCCAGGCTCCAGCCGGCCTTCAGGGCGCGGGCCGCCGCTTCCACATGCCAGCCCTCCGCGCCGGAAAGCGTGCGGGTGTCGTAAAACGTCACGTTCGCTTCCGGGACCAGCTCCGCCCCCTGCCGCGCGGCGTTGATCGTCCCGCTTAGCCCGGAGGAAATGTGGATTGACAGGATGTCAGGATCGTCCTTCGCAAGCTCGCGGTAAAGCTCCGCAAAGTCACCAGCAGAAGGCTGCGAGGTCGTGGGGAAGCTCTCAGTAGCGCCCAGCAGTTTGTAAAATTCCTCAGGCTGGATATCAATCCCGCTGCGATAGGATTTGCCATCAAGCGTCAGCACCAGCGACACCAGGTGAATATTATCCAACCCTTCCAGTTGCGGCCCGGCCAGGTCCATACCGCGATCACTTACAATTTGCATCCAAGGCTCCTTTGACGGGCTAACAGTGACACAGACTGCTCCCGTGAATTATTACACCAATCAGGGGCAAAAGTTACGCTCGCCCCAGCGTATGCACCGCCAGCAGGCGGCCCGATCCCAGGCTGACCCGGGCCTCCGCACCCGAAAACACGTTGCTGATTCCGCGCGCCGGGCCAAAATCGAGCATTTCGCGGCGCAAAGGATAGTCCAGCCCGTCCGTGCTCACCGGGCCAGCATCCCCGCCCAGGGGAATCAGCGACAGCGTATCGCCCGCCGCGCCCTGCAGGGGGTGTTCCCCCGGCCCCAGCACCCAGGCCATCTGTTCCCCCGCCACCAGCCGCGCATCGCAGCCCTGCAGCGCCGACAGGGTAAGCAGCAGCACGTTGGCCAGCGTCTGGTCCAGCCGCCCCCCCATCGCGCCTACAATCCGGATCCAGGTCGCGCCTTCCTCAGCGGCGTGCAGCAGGGCCAGCTCCAGGTCGGTTTCGTCTTTGGCCGGGGGGGAGGTAATCACGCTGGCGCCCAGCGCCCGGCTGCGCGCCAGCTCATCCTCTGTGGCCGAATCCATATCGCCGATGACCACGTGGGGGGCCATCCCCAGCGCCAGGATATGCCGCACGCCGCCATCCGCGCCCATGATCAGCGCGTCCGGCCCGGCTTCCTGCCGCGCGCGGTCCAGCATCGCCCCGGGCTTCAAATCACCATTTGCAAAAATCAGGACACGCATGCTCAATCCTCTACGTCACACAGGCAACATGACAAGGGCAGCGCCCGCGCGGGCGCCGCCTGCCCATCACCAGCCATCAGACTGCCCGGTGTGGCTTAGCGTACTGTGCGCACCCAGCGCTCTTTATGCAGCACCAGGTCCGCCAGATCACGAACTTCGAGAAAATCCAGGAGCAGGCGCTGGAAATTGGCCGAATCGGCCAGCATGGGGAAATGCCCCATATCTGGCAGGGTTTCGCAGCGCAGGGAGGTTCTGCCGCCCTTCATGTAGGCAATCAGACTATCCGAGGGGGGCGGCATGAAGGTATCGCGCTGCCCGTGCAGCAGAAAGGTCGGGGTCGGCAGGCGACGCAGGTCATGCGCCAGATCGATGCGATCGAACGAGAGCGCGCTGGCCGCAAACGCGGTCGCGGCGATCTTGCTCGCCTCGGTAACAAAACGCTCGTATTCCGGGTGGTCCTTCTCCAGCTGCTGGCTCAGGACATCCTGCGGGGTCACGCCCAGCAGTTTGGAGCGCAGCGGGCCGGCGCCCGCCTCCACCTCCTGCGTATCCCGGACGGCCGGGCGCTCCGCCGCGGTCGAAGCCTGCTGATCCAGCGCCGCCAGCCGGGGCAGCGGTTCGTCCTCATTCACCGCAAGGCCGCGTTTGGCCAGCCCTTCCTGCAGGCGCTTCTCCATATCACCGCTGCGCCGGTACACGGTGGGCATACTGTGAGAGGGCGCGGCAGGCAGGGTCGGCGGGGTGGGCGGCGGCGTGTCCTGCCCGGCAGGGCGCGCCATCACTGTTGGCGCGGCGGGCGGGGCGGCGGGCCTGACCGGGGGCGCGGCCTGATCATCGCGGGGGATCGGGCTGGCCTCAAACACCGGCGGGCTGATCATCATCAGGCGGGCCACTCGCTCAGGGTGACGCAGGGCGTAGCGCACCATCACCGCCCCGCCGAGCGAATGCCCGATAAACGCCGCCTTGGGAATGCCCAGCTTGTCCATGAAGTCGGCCAGGAGCTGCACCTGGGCCTCCAGGGAGAGCTTGGCGGGGTCCTTGCTGGAATCGCCATAGCCCCACAGGTCAAGCGCATAGGCCCGGTATTTCATCGAGAGCTGCTGCATGGAAGGCACCCAGTAGCGCCACGAATTCAGCCAGCCATGCAGCAGGATCACCGGGCGTCCGCGGCCCAGCACCTCATAATGCACCAGATCGTTTTCTATGGTTAAGGCGCTCATACCTGCCCTTTTGGTCGCTATCCCACTACGATCTCTGACGCAGCGCCCCTACGTGACGCCCAGTTCCTGCAGAATCTCACCCACCCGGCGCGTAAGATCATCCGGCGCAAACGGCTTGAGGATATACGCGATCGCGCCCGCCTCCAGCCCGGCCTGCATCTCCACGTCCTGCCCCTTGGCAGAGAGGAACACCACCGGGATATGCTTCACGTCATCGCGCTGTTTCAGCTCCCGGCAGGCTTCATAGCCCGTCATGCGCGGCATGCGCACATCCATCAGGATCAGGTCGGGCCTGACCTCGGGGGCCATCTCCACGGCTTCAGCGCCATTGGCCGCCTTGTGCACCTCATGCCCGGCGAATTTCAGGGTGAATTCCACCAGGTCACGGATATCGCGTTCGTCTTCAGCGATCAGAATCTTCGCCATGCCATCTCCATACTATCCCCCCACCGTTCCGCGGGCTAAACTGCCCCGGATTCCAGCGAGATCGGTTCTTCGGCGGGCGGCGCGCTCACCAGCGGCAGCGACACATAGAAGGTCGTGCCGCGGCCAACTTCGCTTTCCACGGAAATCCGCCCGTTATGCATCTCAATCAGTTCCTTGGAAAGCGCCAGGCCCAGCCCGGTGCCGGGCGTTTCCATCACCAGGGGGTGCTCATCATTCCGGAAGAAACGCTCAAACACACGCGGCAGCATCTGCTCCGGGATGCCAATCCCGGTGTCGCTGACGGTGACCAGCAGCCGGCCCTCGCCATCCAGCCGGGCCGCCACGGTTATCTTACCATCATCAGGGGTGTACTGGTAGGCGTTATCCACCAGGTTGGTGAACACCTGGGTCAGCTTGTCCGCATCGGCGTAGGTGGAGGGCAGGTCGGGCGCGATCTCGTTCACCAGCGTGATCGCGCGGTTATGCGCCTGAATCTGGGAGCGCACATGGGCCACCACCCCGCCCAGCAGGTGGTTCAGGTTCACCTGCTGGGCGTTCATCACCGCGCTGCCGGAATCGATGCGGGAGATATTGAGCAGGTCGTTCACCAGCGTGCTCAGCCGGTCGGCGTTGCCCTTAATCGTGCTGAGGAACTCGCGCTGACGCTCGTTGATCTCCCCCGCCGCGCCCATCACCAGCAAGTCGGCGTAACCCTTGATGCTGGTCATCGGCGTGCGCAGCTCGTGCGACACGTTGGAGATGAACTCGGTCTTCATCCGGTCGACTTCCACGTCGCGGGTGATATCGCGCAGCACGGACACCGCGCCCAGGAACTGGTCGCCGATGGTCACCGGGGCGAGCGTCAGGTTGATGATGCGCCCGTCCTTCTCCGCCGTTTCAGTGAAGTAGTCCCCGGCGCGCACGGCCTGCGGATCGGCCATCCAGCGCTCGATCGTCTCCACCCAACGCTCCCCGCCCGCGGTGAACAGCCCCTTCAGGCGGTTGATGGGCCGCCCCAGGATTTCGCCGCGCTTGACGCCCAGCACCCGTTCCGCCGCGCTGTTGAACAGCAGGATTTCGCCCTGCTCGCTGGCAAAGGCAACGCCATCCGCCACGCCTTCCAGCACGGCGTTGCTCTTGGAGGACTCGATCTGCTGCTCGCGCACCATCTCGCCCAGCCGTTCCGCCTGCTCCCGAATGAAGGTGTACAGCTCGGCGTTATTGACGGAAGTCGCCAGCTGGTTGCAGGCCGCTTCCACCAGGCGCAGGTGATCGGCGTTGAACACCCCGGCCCGCGTGCTGAAGAGCAGCAGCACACCCAGCACATCATCGCTGGTTTCCAGCAGCACGGCCAGCGCCGCGCGCGGCGGCTGGAACTCCGCCACCTGCAGCCAGCGCGGATCCTGCTGCACGTCCTCCACCACGATCGACTTGCGGTTCGCCACCACCCAGCCGGCCAGCCCTTCGTTCAGCTGCAGCCCGCCCTCCGGCCCCGGGCCGGAAATATCCTCACCCAGCGCGGCGCGTTTATACAACCGCTCCCGCTGCGGGTCCACCAGCAGGATCAGCCCCTGTTCCGCGCCCACCGCCTGAGAGAGCAAATCCAGGGCGCGCCCCAGCACCCGGTCCAGGTCCAGGGTCGCGGAAAGCTCCGCCGTGATCGTATACAGGACGTTCAGGCGGTCACGCTCCGCGCGGACTTCCTCGGTCGCCGCCAGGACGCGCTGCTCAAGCTGCTGGTTGAAGTTGCGCAGCTCGGAGAACAGGTTCGCGTTCTGGATCGCCACCGCCAGCTGGCTGGCCACGGTGGTCAGGATGCGCTGTTCGTTCAGCCCAAAGGCGCGCGAGCGCTGGCAATCCGCCACGGCCAGCACGCCGACGGCCTGCATCCCCAGGTCCAGCGGCACGCCCAGGAAGCTCGCCGCTTCCGGCAGCATCGTCTGAATCCGCAGGTTGCGCCGCACATCAACCAGCTCCTCACCCACCAGGAGCAGCGGGCGATTGCTGCTGATAATCCAGGAGAACTCATCGTCACCCAGCGCCCGATCCGGCAGGTCCAGGCCCTGCCCGCGGGCCATCGCCACCGGGAAGCTCAGCACGTCCTCGCGGGGATCGTACAGGGCCAGGTACAGCTCCTCAGCGCGGGTCAGGGCGGAGACCTGCGTGCGCACCAGCGGGAACAGCTCGCGCATATCCACCGCCGCGGAAACTGCGCGGCTGAGGTCGTTGATCATGAAGGCTTCCTGCACCTGGGCGGCGGTCTCGCTGTTCAGGCGCGCGTTTTCAATCGCGATGGCGGCCTGCCCGGCCAGCGTGCGGGCGATGCGCTGCTCGCTGAGTCCAAACGCCCGGAACGCGCCAAACAGGTCGATGCGCACCAGGCCGATGGCGTTATCACGCACGACCAGCGGCACCAGCATCCGCGACTGGCTGCCCAGCCGTTCCATTTCGGCGTTTTCGGTGGGCGCGTCGTCCTCACCCTGGCCCAGGATGGCGACCTCGCGCGTTTCCAGCAGGTGACGGCGCAGGGGGTAATCCCGCAGCGGGTAGACAGTCCCCACCGGGGTCTGCAGCGCCGGGCTATTCTGGAGGTTCATATCCGCGTAGACGATCAGGTCCTGCTCCACCTCATCCCACAGCATCACGGCGCAGCCATCCGCCCCCAGGGCGTGCAGCATCTGGTGCGCCACGCTCTGAATCACCTCGTCCAGGTCCAGCGTCAGGGCGGTGGCCTGCGACGCCTCAAACAGCGTCTCCAGTTCTCGCGTGCGGACGTACGACTGCTCCAGCAGGTTGGCGTTCTGGGCGGCAATCGCGGCCTGCCCGGCAATGGTGCGCACGATGTCCAGCTGATCGCGGAGGAAGGCCCGCGTCTCGCCGGTCGCTTCCAGGATCAGCATGCCGATCACCTGCCGCCCGACAATCAGGGGCAGCAGCACCACCGAAGCAACCTGGCGCTCCTGGAGCGTCTCGCGCAGCGTGTCAAGCAGCGGCTCGCTGGCAGCGTTAGTCACCACCAGGGGCTGCAGGGTTTCGCGCAGGTGATCGATCGCCGGGTTGTCGTCCAGCGGAATCAGCTCGGTTGGCGGGGCGTCCCCGCGCGGCACTTCCACAATCACCCGCCCGATATGGTGGGCCGGCTCAAAATGCACGGCCCGGCCCTGCGCCAGGCCCAGGGCATAAACGCTTTCCTGCAGCGCGACTTCAAAGATGTTCTCAATGTCCAGGGACTGGGCCAGCTTGGTCGAAACCCGGTTGAGCAGCCCCAGGCGCTCGGTCTGTTCGGTCAGGTCGGACGTACGGCGGCGCGCGTCCGCGAAGAGGCGGGCGTTTTCCAGCGCCACCGCCGCCTGGTTCGCGAAAGCCAGCGCCAGCTGCGCGTCGGATGGGGTATAAGACTCCGGCTCGGCCTTATCCAGCGCCAGCAGGCCCAGAATCTCGCCCTTGCTGACCAGCGGCGCGCCCAGCCAGCTCAGGGTCGGCCGGTGCTCGCTGGCCGGGAAACGCGCGTCTTTGCGCACGTCCGGCACGTACACCGGCTGCTGGTGTTCCGCAATATCGCGGAAAAGCACGCTGTCCTCAAGCGCTACCACCAGCCCGATCAGGTCGGCCGCCGTGCCTCCGTAACCGCGCGCGGAGGCAATGCGCAGGTTGTCGCCCTCGCGCAGCCACAGCGTCACACCGTCGTACTGCACCACCGCGCCCAGCTGATCCAGCACGAGCGTGATTACCTCATCCGGCTCCAGCGTGGCCGTCAGCCGGCTGGAAATGGCGGTCAGCGCGGCCAGCTGCTCGGCACGGGTAGCCAGGTCAGCCTCCAGCCGGGCGCGCTCGGTCACGTCCTCCAGCAGGAGCACAATACCGGTCACCTGCTGGCGCTGTTCCAGCGGGTACAGGTAGAAGTTCTGGATGTTGGGCGCACCTTCCGGGGTTTCCCCGGGGACGTTAAAATTCACGTACGGGCGCCCGCTGCCCAGCACCTGCTGCAGCCCTTCGCCCAGCAGCGCTTCATAGGCGGGCCGGTAGGCGAACAGATGCTGTCCGGCCGCCGTCGCGTCCCACCCGTACTGGCGGCGCATCGCGTCGTTGAAGGTCGTGATCTGGCCCTCGCGGCTGAGCACCACGATACCCTGCTGGATCGATTCCACGATCGCGCCGGTGTAGCTCTGGAGGTCGATCATCTCCTGGTACAGCCGGGCGTTTTCCACCGCGATCGAGGCCTGCGTGGCGAAGATGGCGGAACGTTGAACTTCCTCCGCCGTAAAATCGAAGGTGGATTCGGTGCGCACCACGATCAGCACACCCAGCGCCAGGCCTTCACGCAGCAGCGGCACGCCCATGTAGGCCTGGGCCGTCACCGCTTCTGGCAGCGTGATCTCCAGCGCGGGCTCGTCATCCGCCTGGCTGGCCGTGATCGTGCCCTGCGTCTCAAACACGCGCACGGCCAGCGCGCGGTCATCCGTCAGGGGCTGGCGCATGCCCACAAACGCCTCGCTGCCCGGCCCCACGCCCGCGATCCCGACCAGCTCATCCCGCTCCAGCTGCCAGATGTACGCGCCATCCACATTCAGGATTTCAAGGCTTTCGCGGCAGATACTCTGCAGCGTCGTGCTGAGGTCCAGGGTGGCGTTCAGCTCGTTGCCCAGGCGCACCAGCGCCGCGGAGAAACGCTCGCGCTCGGCGGTCTGCTGGTACAGCCGCGCGTTTTCCATCGCGACCGATCCCAGGTTCGCCACGCGCTGCACCAGCTGCATGGTGTCGTGGTCAAAGCCGTAGGTGCGGCCCAGCTCGCTGCCCAGCGCCATCACGCCGACCACCCCACCACCGACCATCATCGGGACGATCATCAGGCTGCGCTGGCCCTCATCCCACCACTGACGCAGATCGGTGTGCTCGCTGCGCGGCGGCTGATCCTCCAGGTGCATGATCCGGCCCTGCCCCCGCACAAAAATCTCACCCAGCAGCGAATCCTGGGTGAAGGTCGCGCGGTCGGGATGCACTTCCAGCCGGTCCACACCGGTGAATTTCGCCCGGATGGAATCAAGGTTGCCGGTGGCCGGGTTGTACTGGGCGACCGTCATCCGCGTGAAGGGCAGGAAGCGCTGCAGCCCGTCGGCAATCGCGCGCACAATGCGGTTCACATCCAGCGTGCTGGTGACGGCCTGCATCATCTCGTTGAACAGGGCTTCCTGTTCCGCGGCGCGGCTGGTTTCCTGGTAAAGCCGCGTCGTTTCAATGGCGCTGGCGGCCTGGCCCGCGAACAGCGCGATCGGGCGCATCGTGGCTTCGCTGGGCGCCTGGCCATTGGCCGGTTCTTCCATGCTGATCAGGCCGATCAGGTGCGTATCCGTCCCGAAGATCGGCAGGATCACCTGATCTTCAGGGTGCCAGCGATCCGGGGGGGCGGGGTCGGCCGGGGCCTGCCCGTCCCGCAGGTGAGTCACCACCCAGGGCGCATCATGGCGCAGGTAGAAGGCCGTACCGAGCCGCAGGTCATAGAATTCCGGATCCGACAGCCAGCGGCGCAGCTCATCACCGGGGACCAGCCGCGTATGCAGCGTGTCTTCCTCAACCGGGGTGTAGCCCTCCGAGATGAGCGTGGTTGGCTCCATATCCGCGCCGCGCAGGGTGATATGCACCCGCCGCCAGCCCGCGCTGCGAATCCCGCGGGCCACCACCTGCAGGCGGCCCGGCACGTCCTCCGCACGCTGGATGTCGTTGGACACCGCATACAGCCGTTCCAGCACGTCGCGCTCACGCCGGGCGGCGTCGGCCTCGCGCTGGATGGCCTGCACCAGCCGGAAGTTCTCAATGCCGATGGCGGCCTGCTGCGCGAACACCTCCAGCGGCTCCAGCGTGGTCCGGATCGGCCGGCGCCCATCAACCGGCGCGTCCACGCTCATGATGCCGAGCAGCTCGCCGCGCGTATCGCGCAGAGGGACGACCAGGGCGTCATCCGGATGCCAGCGCCCGCCGGTTTCGCCGTCCACGTACTCATCGTGGTAAATGAAGTCGCCATCCCGCAGGGCGCTGCGCCAGTCCGCCTCGCGTTCGGCGGGCAGGAAGTACGACTGGCCGAGGCGGAATTCCTCCTGCAGCACGCTTTCCACCTGCTCGCGGGTCAGGATCACCTGGCGCAGCTCCTCAAAGGTCGCCAGCGGAATCCCGGCCTGGGACGCGCGCCGGAAGCCGCCCAGCGCCTCGTCATAGATGCTCACCAGCACCACGTCAAAGCCGGAGGTCAGCTGCACCGCGTGGGCCACCGCGTCCAGCAGGTCGTCAATATCCTGCCCGGCGCGCAGGGCCTGCCCCAGCGCGTACAGCTCGTTGAGCTGCTCCACGCGGCGGCTGAGCAGCTGGTTGCGGCTGATCTGCTCCCGGAAGCGGGCCGCGTTGAGGTAAGCGGTGGCGGCTTTCCCGGCCAGCGCCTGCACGAAAGTCTCCGTGCCGGCGTCGAATGTCCCGGCGCGGCGGCTGAACAGATGCACCACGCCCACGACCCGCTGGTCGTACATCACCGGCGCGGCGACCGCCGAAACGGCCCAGTCCGGGCCAGGGTCAAGGTCAGTGGTGGCGTAATCCTCCACGATCACCGGGGCGCCTGCCTCCAGCGCCGCGCGCTCGATCGCAACCAGCTGCCCCGCGGCAGCCGCCTGATCGGGCAGATCACCGTAGCGCTGCATGACTTCGGGCTGCTCAATATCGGCCCATTCCTCGGTGGGGGAAAGCATCAGCACCGCGCAGCCATCCCCGCCGGTGACGCGCAGCGCTTCCTGCTGGATCACCTGCGTGATGCGCTCGATCTCCACCGTCTGGGCCAGCACGTTGCTCACCCGCTCCAGCGCGGTCAGCTCGCCCGTGCGCCGCCACAGCGTGGCATCCGTCATCTGGACCAGGCGCAGTCGCTCTACCGCCGCGCTGAGCTGCACGGCGATGGGGGTCAGCCGGTCAAGGTCCGCCAGGCTGAATTCGCCCCGCACCCGGTTGGCCACCACCAGCTCGCCCAGCTTGTCCCCGCCGGCATGCAGCGGCGCGACAATAGCGCCTTTCAGGTCAAAGGCCGCGATCACGGGCTGGTACATCGGCAGGAGGAATGCCTCCGCCGCCAGGGCATTATTCAGCAGGGGCCGGCCGGTCATCACCACGCTCTGCTCAAAATCCGGGCCATAGGCATCCGTGATCACCGGGGCATCCAGCGCCGCGCCGTAGACATGCTCCGGCAGCACCTTCAGCTCGCCCGTGGTGTCATCCAGAAACTGCACGAAGGCCAGCCGGCTGTCAAAGAAGGTCGCGACCTGCTTCAGCACCTGGCCGATCAGGTCATGCAGCGGCAAGTGCTGGCCCATGATCTCCGAGATCTGGCGCAGCCCGCGCGCCTCGTTGACATGCGCCTGGACTTCGGCCAGCAGGCGCGAGTTTTCGTGCGCCACGGCCAGCTGGGCCGCGAAAATGGCCGCCAGGCGCGCATCCTGGCGCGTGAAGCCGCCGCCGTTCTGCTTGTTGCTGGCCAGCAGCGCCCCCACCGCCTGCCCGCGCACCACCAGCGGCACCAGCAGCGCCTGCCTGATCCCAACCCAGCTCGTGAGATCGCTCAGCCCGGCGGCCTGCGCCACGGGGTCACGATCCAGATCGTTGCAGACCCAGACCGACTCTTCCTGCCACAGCCGGGCGAACGGGCTGCCGGGCGCCACCGGGATGCGGATGTACTGCTGCACGCGGGGGTCCACGCCGTAAAAGGTCGAATGCGCGCCCAGCACATGCTGCGCAGCGTCGTAATCCAGCACGCCCGCCATCTCCGCCCGCAGCAGGCCCGCCAGCCGCTCGGAGGCCGCGCTGTACAGCGCCGCGTTATCCGCAAAACGCCCGGCCTCCAGGCTGAAGGTCTGCAGCGCCTCGAATTCCTCCTGGCGGTCACGGTCGCGGTCGAACAGGCGCACGCTCTCCACGACCACCGCCGCCTGCGCCGCAAAAACGCGCAGGCGCTGCAGCTCCTGCGGGCCAAACGGCTCGCCATTCTGCAGGTTGGCCACCTGCACCATGCCGATCCGCCGCCGACCGACAATCATCGGCATCAGGGCCAGGGTACGCAGACCCAGCGGCTCCATGTAGTCGCGCAGCCCCACCGCGTCAATCAGCGCCTCGTCGCGCAGGTCATTGGCGTACCAGCCCTCGTCACGCTGCCACACCCGCTGGGTGACACCGCCCTCCTCCAGCGTGAACTGGACAGCCTCCAGCACCGCATCCGGCACGCCCACAAAGGGCCGTTCCGGGACAAGGCGCTGACCGTCCGGGTCGTGGATCAGAATGCCGCACTGGCCGACATCCAGCGCAGCGGCGATGTGGCGGGCCAGCGCCCCGAACAGATCACGGCGGCTGGTCATCTCGGCGGCGGCGCGGGCGATGGCCTGCACCCCGGCCAGCTCATTCGAGCGCTGCACGCGGTCTTCGTACAGCCGCGCGCGGTCGATGGCCGTGGCGGTCTGGTTGGCGATGGCGCCCAGCAGCGTCAGGTCCTCGTAAGCAAAGGCGTGCGGCTCCGCCTTCACCACCTGCAGCACGCCGATGAACGACTCCCCGCTGGTCAGCGGCACGCCAAGGTAACTTTCAAAGGCAGGCAGGGGGTCTTCGGCCCCCTGACCGCCCGCCTCCACCAGCAGCGGCTCCCCATAGGTGACCACCCAGCCGGTGTGGCCCTCGCCCTTGCGCGCCGCCTCAATCCCGGAGGTCAGCTGCCGCAGCAGGGCGAAATCTCCCTGCTGGGCCAGCACCTGCAGGCTGCGCGTGTCCCCGGACTGGATCAGCACCTGCCCGGCATCGTAGGGAATCGCCTGGCGCAGGCTGTCGAGGATGAATTCGAGGGTATCTGGCAGCGGGGTATTGGCGCTGACCTGCTGGCCGATGCGGCTGAGGGCCACCAGCGCCCGCGCCGTATCCGGCCCGTATTCCGTGGGGGAGTCGGCCATGTCGCGCAGGATCACCACCAGGTGCCGCCCGGATTCCCCCGGCAGCAGGTGCGAGGCCGCGTCCACCTGGCGATAGCCCACCTGCAGGGTCGCCCGCCCCTCCGCCGCGAACAGATCGCGCAGCACGTCAGACGGGTGGGCCAGCTCCGCCAGCAGCTCCAGATCGGGGTCGCCGCTGTCCAGCCCGAACCACTCTCGCGCGCGGGCGCTGGCGAACGTGATCCGCCCGAATCCGCTGGAGAGGAAGATCGCGTCCGTGGTACTCGCCAGGTTCACCGGGACCGGCGGGCGCTGCACCTGCTCACGCTCCGCCCGCCGCCAGAAGCGCTGGAACACAAACACCCCGGCAAAAAGCACAACCCCGGCAATAATCAGGTAGTAGGCCAGATTCATAACGTCGCTGCTTCGCTAGTGGGGTGGCAAGCCCGCCAGGTTTACCACTCCGTCTCGTATTCTTCGATGGGCGCATGCCCACCGGTGCGCCGGTCTTCGGCGGCCATTTCCGTGATCTCGCGGATATCGGCAAACGTGCGCACGCGCGCGGAAACCGACCCGCTGGAAATGGTCATGAGGGGAACCTGCCGTTCCTGCCCCTCGTCCTGCACAATGACATACCCCCGCTCACGATCGATGAACGAGTAATGCTGCTTGATCTCGGCCTCAAAGCGGGCTGTGATCCGCGCGATCAGCCCGGCGGCGTCCTCCGCGTGGGTGATCACGATGAAGTTGTCGCCGCCCGGATGCCCCACAAAGTCGTTTGCGGTACCCAGGTCGTCGGCCACCTCGCCCAGCAGCAGGGCCGTGAAGCGCTGCACTTCGTTGCCCGCCACAAAGCCATACACTTCTTTGAAGGCTTCCAGGTTGTTGATCTTCAGGTCGATGTACGTCCAGGTGTTGTTGCCCGCGTCACGCATCAGGGCGCGCAGCTGCTCCTCGATCAGGCGCCCGCTGGGCAGCCCGGAGTTCGGGTCGGTCAGGGAGATCATCTCGGAGCGCTGGATGGCGTTCTGCACGCGCAGCTTAAGCTCTTCAATATCGAACGGCTTGGTGATGTAGTCGTCCGCGCCAAGCTCCAGGCCCGCGATCTTGTCGCTGCGCTCGTCCTTCTGGGTCAGAAAGATGATCGGGATATGGCTGGTGCGGGTGGTGGTGCGCAGGTTCTTGCACACAGCGTAGCCATCCATATCCGGCAGCATAATATCCAGCACGATCAGGTGGGGCAGCTGCTTGCGGGTGAATTCAAGCGCGTCCCCCCCGCGCGGGGCCACCTGGACATCGTACCCCTGGCCGCTGAAGTAAATCCGCAGCATATTGGAGATATCGACATCGTCTTCAACTACCAGAATCTTGGCTTTGCTCATGCTCTGTTACTCCCCAACGTGAAGGACCAGCCCGACGTGCCAAACCCTTAACGGGCAAGGTTATCTTACGTTTATTACTATACATGCGAAGCGGGACAGACGCCAGCCAACCAGCTCGCGCCTCCCCGAATACCCTGCACCACAATGCTGTGCTCACTATACCACAGCCGCGCGCGGCGAACGGGTAAATTCCGGCTAAATTATCGCCCCGCTAGTGCGCCGTGGAGGGCGACCAATCCCGCCGGCTGCGCGCCGCCAGTTCCTGCACGCGGGCGATCTGCGCCTCGGTCACCGGGCCGCGCTCGTAACTGCGGAAGTGGCCCAGCCGGAAGCCGTGTTTGCCCGCGATGGCGCTGATCTCGCGCACCTGCGCGCGCGTGATCTGCTTGCCCAGGCTGTAATCCTCGTAGCGCCCTTCCAGCGCCAGGGCCATCGTCTCCGCCATGCAGGCGTAGGCCATGCCCGGCGGGAAGCCAAAATCGAAGTGGAAATCCACCTCCCCCGGCACGGCCACCATGCCGCCCTCGATCACCAGCACGTCATCCCGTTCCGCCGCAACCTGCCTGGAGACATCCCGCGGGCGGGCCACGTCGCACACCACCGCGCCGGGCTTCAGGTGGCGCGGCTCGATCACGCTGTGGATCGCGCTGGTCACGGTAATCACCAGGTCGGCCTCATAGAGGCTGTCCATCGCCGTGCTGGTGGCCAGGATCGCCCGCCCGTTATCCTCGCAGCGCTCGCGCACGGCGTCCAGCGCCTCCGGCCGCCGCCCGACCAGCGTCAGGTGGGCGACTTCCTCCGCCAGCAGCTCAGCGCACACGCTGCCGATCGTACCCGTGGCCCCCACGACGGCAGCGCGCGCGTCGCGCAGGGAGATGCCCATGCGCCGCCCGGCCTCGCGCACGGCCTGCACCGCCATCTCAATCGTGTAGGCGTCGCCGGTGGTCACCGGCACATCCAGCGCCCGCGCGATCGTGATCCCGGCGTCGCCCACCACGGAGGTGTACGCGCCCAGCCCCAGCATACGCGCGCCCAGCCCTTCGGCCTTGCGCCCGGTGGCGATGATCTTGTTGTAGACCATGCGCTCCGGCAGGGTCATCATGCGCTGTGGGGTGAAGGGGCAGGCCAGGAACCAGCCGCGCAGCTCGCGCCCGGTGCTGGCGGAACGGATGCCCGTGATCTCGGAGATGTATACCGGCGGGAAGAACAGCGAGAAGAAATCCACCTGGCGGCGGGTGAGCAGCTTCCCCAGCCAGGGCCACTTGCGGGCAACATCCTTCTTGGGATCGATCGGGTGAATGATGAAGGCGAAGGTATCGGTCGGCAGTGATTCAGGCATGCACCTCACCTCAGCTGATAGGGGAACACACAACTCCGGTCAGAGCGCGGACGGCGCGGCTCCTGCGCCGGCTACCACGATTCTTCCTCGACCTGCTCACCCTGGCGCGGGTAATGGCGCGGGTGGCGGTCGCGGATATGGGGCGGCATGGCATGATGGGCGCTCTGATCGAAGGTCACGTTGCGCATCAGGACCCGGTTGGCGGGGTCGGCGGCCAGCACGGTATCCGATTCGACCATGCGCGCCGGGAAAAGCACGAAGCCCGACCCGATCCGGCAGTTGTGGCCCACGCAGCCGCCCAGCACGATCTGCCCGACTTCCTCCAGGCCGTGGACGCTCATGGCGCGGATGGGAACGGGCAGCAGGTTGAAATCCGTGAACGTGTTGCCCGCGCCAATGAAGGTATTGCGCCCGACCACGCACATCTGCACGCACGTATTCTGCGCCAGGATGCAGTTATCCATGAACACGCTGAAATAGCTGGACGCCCGGAAGGGGAAGAAGCTGTTGTTGCCGATCACGCTGGTCATGACCTGGCAGCCCTGGTCAATCGTCACGTTATCCCCGATGTGGCAGTTATCGATCACGGCGCCCGGCCCGATGTAGCAGTTATCGCCGATGGTCGTCGGGCCAAGCACGGTCGCGGAGGGGTGAATCTGTGTCCCCTGGCCGATCTTCACCAGCGCCGAGCTGGAAAGCAGCTGCCGCCACTCCAGCACCGCGCGCCACAGCACGCGCAGCTGCAGGAAATTGCTGTGCTTGATCTTCTCCTCAAAGCGGCTGCCGCGCGCCATCACGCCCTGCACGGTGTTAGCGAAGTACACATGCACCCAGCTTTCCACCGAGATCAGCACCCGCTCGGAAAGCAGGTGCGTCAGGGCCTGCCCCGTCTGGGACATGTAATGCGGCACGGAGTAAAAGCCCTTCTCCTGCGGGTCGGTGGGGATGATCATCGGCACGACATCGGTGGTAAAGCCCCTGGGGAAGTACCACATATCAGCCATGTAACAGGTAACGCTGCCGCCCGGGTCGGTGTACGGCTCGAAGCTGCGCGTCAGCGGGCGCACATAGGCGGTGAACACGGGGTCGTCGGGCGCATACGCGGCGCGCACGCCCTGGCCGGTCTTGCGGGCCAGCCGTTCCGCCGCCGTGTAAAACGCGTGCAGGTACTCCCGGTCGAAGTACACGCTGTCACGCACCACCAGGCACGGCCCTTTGACCTGCTGGCTCGCCAGGTCGGCCACGCTGTGCAGGGGCAGCTCCACCCGCGACTCCAGCCGGTCCCCGAAATACTCGAGGAACAGGTCCTCCTGGTGCAGCTTGAGCTGCTTGCCCATAAACGACAGCTCGCTGGCAGGCTCGTTAAAGGGGGGGATGAAGCGGGTATCCTGGATGATGAATTTGCGCAGTTTGTCGGCCATAGGGTTCAGTCCAGCGGCTTGCGGGTGATGGCGATCGTGCAGGCGGCTTCCCCGCAGGCCTGGCAGGCCGTTTCCTCCACCTGGAAGGTCTTGCCGCCGGAAAGCCACAGCAGCGACTCCTGCAGCAGGCCCACCGCCAGGTAACACACTGGCTGGGCGGCCTCTACCCCCCAGGTCAGCGGGTTGCGCTCGATATGCCAGTAGAGCATATCGGGGGTGGTCTGCAGGCGCACGACCTGGTCGGTGTGGTGGTTGAACAGCTCCGCAAAAGCCCGGGCTCCCTGCTCCAGCTTGATGCTGAAGGGCAGCAGTTGAAAGGTCAGTTCCGCCAGGCCCATCTGCGGGCCGTACTCCCGAATCCCGTGCTTAAAGACCACCCGTCCCACGCGCATCGCGATCCCGCGCGCGCCGCGCGGCCCGTACATGTCGATCAGGGAACGGGTCAGGCTGCCTACCACCTCAAAGCTGAACTGCCGGTCGGAGTTGCTCGGCGGGCGGTACTGGGCGTAATGCTCATGCCCGGCCAGTTTCAGCAGGGCGTGCAGCCCATTGCGCCCCAGCACTTCCTCGTACGACAGCAGCATCATCCGCCCCATACGGTTCGGATAGTAGTAGTGCGTGTCGGGGTCTGGAACGATCGGGTCCTGGCTTACTTGGGGGTCTGCCACGCCATGCCTCACGATCCGTTGTGTAAAAACGCTCTGACGGTCTTGTGGAACTCGTCCGGCTCATCCAGCATCGGGAAATGCCCCGAATTCTGGAACATGTGCGTCTCGGCATGGCTCACTCCCCGCCGCAGCACATCATGCTGGTTGGGGTGGACGATGATATCCTTGCGACCATACACCCCCAGGGTGGGGATGGTGATCTCGCTCAGGCGCGGGCGCAGGTCCGTTTCCCGCAGCGTGCCGATGCTCTCAAAGAAGGAATTCACCGTGACCTGGGAAAAATCCTCGGTGATCATGCGCGACATGCGCGCGCCGTCGTTCGCCATGAAGTACGCGTACCCGCGCAGGAACAGCTTCACGGCGGGGGGGGCGATAAAAAAGAAGCGGGCCACCGCCTGATAGCCGGATGCTTTAAGCAGCAGATTGAGCGACTTGCCATCAATCGGGGAGCCGACCACGCCCACCTTCACCACGCGCTCAGGGTATCGGGTCGCCATGCCCAGCGACACCGTGCCGCCCATCGAATGGCCGATCAGCGGCGCCTTGCGGATGCCCAGGCGGTCCATAAACTGGTTCACCAGCTCGACAAAGTTGGGGACGGAAAAGCTGAAGCCATCATCGGTGGGGCTGCTGCTGCCAAACCCCCAGAAATCGAGGGAGTAGGTCTTGAAGTCCTGCCCCAGCACTTCAATCGTATCGCGCCACAGGGACCAGGAGCCCAGCCAGCCGTGCAGCAGGAGGACAGGGCGCCCCCTGCCATACGTCTCATAATGGACAATCCCCTGATCGGTTACCAATGAAGCCACGGGTGCTGGGCCTCCCAACACATCAAGATCACACAGGTCGCTGAATGGTGGGGCGGATGCCAGCGGCGGGGCGCGCTGCTGGCGGTGGCTGGCCCCCCGGTTGGCCCCGCTTCACCCAAAAAAGGCGCGTCCGATCGCTTCGATCAGGTTTCCATTTCCTCAAGAATGGCGTACAGCAGTTCAAGCAGCACGTTCTTGACACTCTCTTTATCCCGGGCAACACAGGGCAGCAGCTTGATCTTCTCGTCAATCCGCAGCGCGATGCGCAGGTCTTCCGGCGACCAGGCATCCGGGTGGTCCTGCTTGTTGGCCGCCACCACGTAGGGGGTCGGGGCGTAGGCCCTGAAGGTTTCCAGGATGCTCTTGGCTTCGCGGAACGTCTCCGGCTTGGAGCTGTCCACCATCACCACAAAGCCCAGCATACCTTCCGCCAGGATCTCCCACATGAAGTCAAACCGGCGCTGACCGGGCGTTCCAAAGAGATACAGCACCAGGTCATCATCCACCGTGATGCGGCCAAAGTCCATGGCCACGGTGGTCTGGTCCTTCACTTCCTGTTCGGCCGGCGTCTTGATATCACGCTCGGTCGACACAACCTCAATCTCGGAGATGGAACGGATAAATTCGGTTTTGCCCGAGCTAAAAGGGCCGGTAATGACCATCTTGACTGTTTGCATAACCGTCTCGCTTCTTCCAGGTGGTAGGCCCCGCTGCAGCGGAGGGCGACCCAAAATGCTAGAGCGTACGAATACGATCGATGAGTTTGTTCACCACGGTCTTTTCGACCTGCGGCGCTTCCCGGCGAGACCGCGCGCGCTGATCAGGCATGCCCGGCGGCTTAATCAGCTCCACCAGCCCGGCCTGCAGCAAGCCGTAAACGATCCGGCGGATTTCTGTGTCACTCATGTTGTTCGCTTTGGCGATCTGCCGGATCGAGTTCTTGGGGTTAACGAATGAGACCACGCGCCATTCTTCGACGCTGAGATGAATACCCTTGAACTTATCGCCCGGCGCCTCGGGAAACTTGAGTGCCAGATCAAGGTTCGGCAGCTCGTCCACCAGATGCTCAACCTCGCGCATCCGCCGCGAACCTTCAATAATGACGTTTTCCAGGTCAATCGGGACCGTGATCCGGTCGTCACCCAGCTGCTCCCCATCGTGAAAGGCGAAGGGGCCATCCGACCAGGAGAGCAGGTCGTAGATGATGTCCAGCGTGTGCTGCTGGATGCTGGTCACGATATCGGCTTTGGTCACGTAATTCGCCTGGATGAGCAGCAGCGCCAGGGCTTTGTCACTGGTGTTGGCGGCGCGATCGCGGATGACCTGGGCCTGCCGGTCATTGAGCTTGCCGGCCTTGTGCAGCACGGAGGTCAGCTTGCCATCCTGCGCGCCCATGGAGGCATGCACCAGCTTCCCCTCACGAAAGGCGACGCTGGCCCGCGCTTTTCCGGGCGCAAGCTTCGGGTCTCCCAGCACGTCGGATTCGCCGGTGGGAACCCCCTCAAAGATCGTCAGGATGCCGGTCTTTTTCGCTAGGTTAATAAGGTTTAGAAGCTGCGTCGTGCTGAAGTTTCTGAGATTACCTTTAAGCGCCATCCAGTACCTGCTCTTAAGGTTTGTGGACGAATGAATTGACCCGGCGGTGAATGCCGCGCATTATACCCCTGTCCAAAAACCGAGTCAACCAGGGGGGAATCCTGTCTGGATCAGGCGCTGCCTCACCAAAGTATTCAGCCAGCATTGTACGATCACGCCCAGAATTATGCAATCACAAGGGTCAGAATTTCACGAATATTTCGGTTTTGGGGAAAGCAGCGGGTAAGCGTAGCCGAAGCGTGCGTTGTCCCCCGCGCTGTGCTGTGCCACAATCAGCCGGGGCAGGCGTCCGTAGCGGGCGTGCAGCCCTTTTCCATGGATCAACCTTAAGGAGGAACACTCCTATGCACACCCGTTTCAGGCTGATGATCGCCCTCCTGCTGGGGCTGCTGGTGCTGGCCTGCGCCCCGGCTGCGGGGACCACCGCTGCCGACACAGCGACCGCCACCGCCACTGGCTCCCCCACCCCCACGCCGACACCTTCCCCCACGCCGGAGGGCTGGGTCGGGCCATACACCTACCCGGACGGCATCAACCCCCTGACCGGCCTGCCGGTGGAGGATCCTTCCCGGCTGGCCCTGCGCCCGGTCGCGGTCAAGATCTCCAACGCGCCGCCCATCGTCCGCCCGCAGGACGGCATCGGCCAGGCGGATGTGGTTTTTGAGCATCTGGCGGAAGGCGGCCTGACCCGCTTCACGGCGGTGTTCCTCAGCCAGCTGCCGCGCCGCGTGGGATCGATCCGCAGCGCGCGCCTGATCGATGTCGAAATCCCGGAGATGTTTGAAAGCTACCTGGTTTACGCGGGGTCCAGCGGCGGCGTGCGCGAGCGCATCGAGGCCTCCGCCTTTGCGGAGCGGGCCTTCTACGGCGTGGAGACCGGCCCGCCCGCCTACTACCGGGATACCACCATCCCCGTGCCGCACAACCTCTTTGCCGACCTGGTGGCCGTGCATGCGCTGGCGGAAAGCCGCGGCGCCAACACGCCGCCCGCCCCCGGGTACAGCGCGCTGGCCTTCGCGCCGGAGCCGCCCTTCCCCGGGGAGCCGGCCACCCGGATCGACCTGCGCTACCGCTCGTCCGGCATCTACTGGCAGTACGACCCGGATGCCGGGCTGTACACCCGCTGGAGCGACGGCCAGCCGCATTATGACCGGGCGCTGGAGGAGCAGGTCAGCGCGGCGAACGTGGTGGTGCTGTACGTGCATCACGTGGAAGACCCGACCATTGTGGAAAGCGAGTGGCAGGGCAGCCAGAGCTTTTCCATTCAGATTCAGTTCTGGCATGATGGCGACGCGCTGGTGTTCCGCGACGGGCAGCTCTACCGCGCCCGCTGGGAACGCCCGGTGGAGGACTACTACGATATGTTCATGCTGCGGGACGAAACCGGCGAGGTCATGCGCCTGAAGCCGGGCGTTACGTTCTTCCACTTTGTCCCGCTGGATTTCGAGGCGCTCACCTGGGAGTGAACCAGCCCTCAACCCTCCTCTGACGCCCGGCGTGCTGAGTTCCCCCTCCCCCAAAAGGGAACCAGACGCGCCGGGCCAGCGTCTATCTGGTGGCACAGGCCCGGAACCATTCACGCTGTGCTGCGTAGAGTATTACAGAAGACATCGTCAGAGGGGGAACGTCTGATGCTGACCGCGAATCGCAAAACATTCAGCCTTACACTATTCATGATGCTGGTGGCCCTGCTCTCGCTGGGGCTGATGCTCAGTGTCGCCCAGCAGGCCGGGGCCGGCGGGCTGTGGTCCGCCTGGCTGTTCAGTCCGGGCGGGCCGGACGGCCTGCCGCGCCTGACGCGCGTGTACCAGGACGGCAGCACCCACGAATGGACACCGCCCCTGGCTGAGGGGGAATTCCTGCCGGGGCCGATCCTGGCGTTTAATGACAGCGGGGAGTGGGCCGCCTACTGCGTTGCCGACAGCGCCGGGGGCCTGCGCCTGGAAGTTCACAACCTGCACCCGGAAAGCCGCCTGTCCGAAGGCTACGGGATCAGCTTCCCGGTGGTGATCGCGCTGGGGGATGCGGTCTCCTGCCAGGCGGGGAACAGCGCGTTTAACAGCGCCAACCCGTCCCAGGTGGCCTTCACCGTCATCCGCCACTGGCCGGACGACCCGAACGCTGACCCGGATATTCCCGTGTGGGAGCTGCACGTGCTGGACCTGGCGCAGGTTGACCTGATCCGGACGCTTACGCCAGAGAACGCAGCACTGGCCACCTCGCTGCCGGCGGAGCTGACCTACATCCCCGGCGTGCGCCAGTTCAGCGGCGAGCGCCTGGTGGTGGCGTTTGAGCCGTTCCGGGCCGGGGGCTGGGTTGAGGCGCTGACCTTCGCCTGGGAAGCGGATAGCATCACCCCGGTGGAGGGCTTCAGCAACACCCATTACACCAGCGTGCCCGGCGATACGCAGCGGGCCTGGGCCGCGCTGGATGCCGGCCAGTCGGGCGCGGCGGAGATTCCGTTCAACACCCTGTATTTCCAGGACAGCAGCGGACGCACCTACCCGGTCTACACGCGCCCGGAGGGCATCGTGCAGCCGGCCTTTGTGAACCACGGGCAGCAGCTCACGTTTGTCGTGCCGGGCTTTGGCGTGGTGGCCCTGAACCGGGATGGCACCACGACCGGCCTGCCGGTCAGCCCGAACGCCGCCCCGCTGCTGCATATGCCCGGCGGCTACAGCTTCCTGGAGCTTGACCAGGCGACCGGCATGACCCGTTTTGTGATGCATCGCTTCACGCCGGATTTTGGCGCCGTCAATGCGACGGTGCTCTGGGAAAGCCCCGCACCGGGCTGGCTGGCCGTGTGGGGCGCGCCGGTTGGCGCGCTGCCAGATTTGCCGCCATTTACCCCGCTGGGCGGGTAACCGGCGCGCGGCCCCGCGCGGCTGCCCCCTGGAATCACAACGGGGCGTGTCATTTGCCGGTGACACGCCCCGTTCCTTATATATAGGGGGATCGCAGCGCTCAGTTCAGGAAGGACTTGATCCGCTGGCGCAGCGCCGGTTCCGGCAGCGCGCCCACCAGCCGATCGACGACCTTGCCGTCCTTCACGATCAGCAGCGTGGGAATCCCGCGCACGCCGTACTGGCCCGCGTACTGCTGATGCTCATCCACGTTCACCTTGGCGATCTTCACACGCCCGCTGTACTCCGCCGCGATGCGCTCCAGCACCGGGCCGATCATCTGGCAGGGGCCGCACCACGGCGCCCAGAAATCAACCACCACCGGCACGCTGCTGTTGAACACCTCCTGCTGGAAGGTCGCATCCGTGACCGTCACCGGGCGTGACGGCCCGCCAGCAGACCCGGCAGCAGGCTCAACGGCGGGCTGCGACGCTGCGGGCTGCGACGCTGCGGGCTGCGACGCTGCGGGTTGCGACGCTGCGGGCTGCGACCCGCGCCCCAGCAGGTGCGCCACATGCGCGCGCAGGCTGTCCGGCGTCAGGCCGGTCACGGGGCCGGCGAAAGGCTGGCCGTCCTGGAACAGGACCAGCGCCGGGGTCGTGTCGCCATACCGGGCGGCAGTCCGCGGGTTATCGGCGGCGTCCAGCCGGGCGACGAGCAGGCGGCCCGCCTCCGCGCGCGCCACCTGGTTCAGGGAGTCCTCCAGCTCACCGGGCAGGCCGCGGCGCGCATCCCAGACCAGCAGCGCCACCGGCAGCCCGGCCTGCAACACGCGGTCCAGGCTGTGATCATTCGTGATCAGGGGGGTATCATACACAGGCATCAGCCACTCCTGTTAGCTCTCAATCCGTCGTATGTGCTTCAACCTGATTAGACGCGCCACCCCCCGCCGCAGTCACATCAGAAATGCGTTAGCCAGCAGGCAGGCGGCGCACCTGACCTACGCAACTCTGCCGCGTGTGCTACAATGGGACGCAGCGTATTTCGCACGGATATTGCACAACCATGGCTGCGCCGCTTACCGACCAGTATTACACCCTGTTTCGCAACCTGCTGCTGACCCACACCGGCCTCGATTTCCCCCCGCCGCGGCGGGCCGATCTGAATGCCTGGCTGTGGCGCGCCATCGAGCTGGTGCAGGACGCGCTGCGCTACCAGCCCCCGGCCGGCGCCGAGCCCGCGCCAGACACGCTGGAAGGGTTATACGATCTACTGATCGCCGGCAGCGCCCTGCACTGGGAAAAGGTCATTGACGCGGTGACCGTGGGCGAAACGCACTTCTTTCGCAATATCGCCCAGTTCGAGGTGCTGCGCGACCATGTGCTTTCCCCCCTGCTCCTGGCCCGACGGGAGGCGCATGACCTGCACCTGAAGCTGTGGAGCGCCGGCTGCGCCAGCGGCGAGGAGCCGTACTCAATCGCCATGCTGCTGCAGGAGATGATCCCCGACCTGCGGGACTGGCAGCTTACGCTGCTTGGCACGGACATCAACCGGCGGCTGATTACCCAGGCGCACCAGGGCGTGTACCGTGACTGGTCCTTCCGGGAAGAATACGCGCTGTACGCCCAGAAAGTCTATTTCAGCGCGGAGAAGAACCGCTATATCCTCAAGAACGTGATCCGCGATATGGTGGCGTTTGAGGCGCGCAGCCTGCTGGATGCCTGCCGGGTGGAGCCGGAGCACGCGCCCCACTACGACCTGATCTTCTGTCGCAACGTGGTGCTGTACTTCGGGGATCAGATGCGGCGCTGGGTCTACCAGCGGCTGTTCGAGCTGCTGCGGCCGGGGGGGTGGCTGTTTGTCGGCCACGCGGACCCTCCCCCGCCCCATTTCGCCGCGTTTGAGGTTTATAACTTCCGCGCCACAACGGTCTACCGCCGCCCGCTGGAGACGCCGCGCCCGGCCAGGCCGCGCACGCCGGTGTCACAGGCGCGCCGGGGGACGGCCCCGCTGCCGGCCCTGGCCCCCCCGCCCCAGGCCGAGCAACCCGTGCTGCGCGAATCCAGCCCGAACGCGGAGTTTCATTACCGGCTGGGGCGCTGGCACGCCGACCGCCAGAACTGGAGCGAGGCGCTCTACCATTGTCAGCGCGCCGTCACGCTGACCCCCACCTACGAGGCGGTGTATTACACCCTGGCGCTGATTCACCAGTCGCTGGGGCAGATCGAGGACGCGATCACGGCGCTGCGCCGCGCGATCTACCTGCGCCGCGACTGGCTGCTGCCGCGCTTCACGCTGGCCGGGCTGTACCGCGACGCCGGGCAGGAAGACCACGCCCGGCGCGAGCTGCGCAACGTGATCGCCCTGGCCGCCACGCTGCGCCCGGATGCGCTGGCGGACGGCGCCGACGGCATGACGGTCGCGCGCCTGCGCGAAGCCGCCCAGCGCCAGCTGGACGGGCTGGCCAACGGGGGATAAAAAACACGGCTCCTGCCGGATGCCGTGTTTCGTGTCATTCGTCCACCGGTTATAATGCAGGCTACCCCCTAGAACTGCCGTTTGAAATAGCCGTGGAGCAGCCGCAGCGCTTCCAGCACGGAACGCGGCTCGCGGCGGGCGCGTTCCAGGTTGCGCCCCAGCCCGCCCTGCTCCAGGGCGCGCGCGCTGCCCCGTTCCGCAATACGCCGCACCAGAAACGGCAGCATCTGGACATCCTTTTCCAGATCCGCCTGCAGCTGGCGCTGGTCATACAGGCGCATGCCCTTCCACAGGCTGTCGATCTCCTCCGTGAAAGCCGCCAGAGTCAGACCTGGCATATCGCTGGCGAAGGCCCGCTGCAGGCGCGCCAGCAGGCTGTGCGCCGCGTCCAGCTCGATCATCAGCATGTTAACGGAACGCCCGCCCAGCACATGCGGCATGGCCTCCCGCTGGACGGCCGGGGTGAACGCCTCGCCTTCATCGTTCAGGTAACCGCCCAGCCACAGCAGCGCCTCCAGCCCGGTGCGCGGGATGGCCTGGTTCGCCAGCAGCCCTTCGGTGGTGGCTGGCTTGCGCGTGCGCAGATCCTGCCCGCCCAGGTCCCAGATCAGCCGCGCGATGGCCAGCAGGTCATCCCCGATGCGGTCGAGGTCGGCCCGACCGGCGCCGCCGGTCAGCGCGTCCAGGTCGCTGGTCAGGCGGTGGACGGTTGGCGGCTCATCCTGCTCGTACGTCGCCACCAGGTCCATCAGCAGGTCAACCGTGATGCGCAGGTCATGCGCCAGCCCTTCCAGCCCGGCGCCGTTGGTGACGATATTCATGGCATAGGTCGCCTGGATCATCTGCCCGACCCGCTCGCCCAGCCGCCGCCCGGTCAGATCCGGCAGGCGCCCGGCCTTCTGCACCGGCACCTGGCGCACATAGCGCCGCATCAGCTCCAGCGCCGCCTCGCGCACATCATGGTTCCAGTTCAGCGCGGACCACAGCCGGCCGACAATCTGCAGCCCTTCCTCCGCGCCGCCCAGCGAGTTCGTGATCTCCGCCGCCAGCGACACCGCGCGATCCTCATCCTGCCGGTGCGCGAAATACTGGACAAGCTGCAGGGCCGTGTCGTAGCCCACCAGCCGAATGAGATGGCCGTCTTCCAGCAGGCGGCGCGCCAGCCCTTCCACCAGAGGCTCCACCACCGCATCATACGCACGCCCGGAGAGAGCGCCCTGGTAGGCCATCACCGTGGGAACAGGCTTCAGCCCGTAGCGCGCGATCGACTCAACCGCGTCCACCAGCGCGTCGATCTCCAGCCCGGTCTGGGCGAAAACCGACCGCACCCACGGGCCGTAATCTGCCTGTGCCTCACCCCGGTAGCGCGCCGTGGAAACCCGCTCCAGCAGCCCCACCACCGCCCGGTAATCCCCCAGACGCAGCTGCAGCTCGACCAGGAGGCGCGGGCCAGGCTCATCCAGCAGGGCCAGCATGCTGGATTCCCCCACAGCGGTCACCACCTGCTGGATCGTGCGGGCGAACTGCTCCCAGTACGGGGTCTTCGCCAGCGCCAGCAGCCCCTCCAGCACGGCCGTATCGATCAGATCGGGGCGATCAAGCTGCATGACCCACTGGGAGAGCCGCCCCAGCAAAAGCGGCTGGTGCGCGCTGCCAAACGTCCCGGAGCCGGACAGCAGCAGCCCCACTGGCGCGGCAGTCGGCACGCCGGGCTGGAAATGATCCAGCATATTGCGGAAGTCGGTGGGCAGCTGGCGGCGCAGCACCTCATCCTCCAGCAGGACGCGGAACTTGTCCGCATCCAGATGTTCCGCCGCCATCAGGACGACGCGGCCCGCGATGGTTGGCGATTCGGCGGCCAGCGGCATCACGGCCTCCAGCGTCTCCGCCAGGGCGCTGCGCGTCTGCAGGATCGCCCCCACCCCCTGCAGGCGCTCCAGAAAGGCCGCCGCCCCCTCAATATCGTGGGCAGCGCTCAGCGCGCGCAGGCGGGCCAGCGCGGCTTCCCGCCCGATGCGCTGCCAGCGCGAGCTGGCCGGGCAGCCGGGCAGCTGCCGCCACAGGTCTATCAGGTTGTAGACGGCCTGGGCCTTGCCCTCGCGAATGGCGTCTTCCAGCATCGTCGCCATACTGGCGGCGACATCGTCGTGCGTTTCGGCCAGCCTGCCGATGGTTTCCGCGTGGTCAAACGCGCCCAGGGCCAGCATGAAGCCCAGCACATGCCGCGCATAACGCAGGCGCAGCGGCCCGGTGAGCGTTTCGTCCTCGCGCAGCACGCGCGCGACCTGCTCCGTATCGGCGGGCATGCCCTCGCTCACGGCCGCGTCCAGCGCCACCCGGCGCGCCGCCCAGCCCAGGGCTGGCGCCAGCCCGTCACCCTGCTTCAGGCGCCAGGCCGCGGTGCGCGTCAGCGCGGTCACCTGCTGGATCGCCACGTTCGGGTCCAGGCGGAGCTGCTGCAGGATAAAGCGGCTGTAGCCTTCCTCCGGCAGCGCGCCGCTGAAACGGCGTGCCGCCCAGTCATAGACGGCCGCGCCCTCCGGCGCGAGTTCCCCGGCCATGAACACAATCTGCGTGACGCCCGCCGTCTGGCGCTCGGCGTAGGCGGCATAGGTCACGCCATACCGGGCGGGGGCGGGCAGCAGGGTCAGCAGCCCCTGCACGAAGGCCAGGCGCTCGGCCAGCGCGGGCGGCGCATGCAGCACCGCGATCTGGCGCCCCTGAATCAGGGCCGACAGCAGATTCTCGACCACCTTAAAATCGTCATTCGTCTGAAAGACAAAGGTGGAGAGGTCCGCCGCCTGTTCATCCTCCGTCGCCGGGCGGAATGGCGCCCAGGTCAGCGCCGGGAGCGATTCATCTGCCGCCAGCGCCGGGAGGGTACGGGCCTCGGCCAGCAGGGGCAGCAACAGCGCCGGCCGTCCCGCGATCTGGCGGGCCAGCTCTGCGCCCAGCAGCGCGTAATGCACCAGCGGCGCGTCATCGGCTGCCAGAAAGGCATGCGCCAGCACAAAATCCGCCACCTGGCCGCGGTAAAATCCCAGCGCCCCGTCAGGATAGTCACTGGCCGGGGGCGCCTGCAAAGGGGCCAGCCGCCAGCACTCGTCCCAGTGGGTGCGGTTCAGGCCGGCAGTCGCGGCGATCAGCGCCCCCACCGGAGAGCCGCCTGCCGGGGCGCTGCTGGACGGTTTATGGTAAAGATGCGGAACTGTCAGAACCTGGTTGTTCACGGCGGAACCCACCTTCATCCAGAGGTATGCCATTCAGTGCCATCGCCGGGCAACGACACAGCCCACTTAGAATGCAACTCCATTATCAGCGTTTCTGCAACCCAGGGCCAGTTGCTAAATTCTAACCCATCCTGGCGCGGATGCCCGCATGTGAATTGACAACATCCGTTCCTCTGACTACAGTGAAACAGAGTGGCCATTCGCCGGCTGGCGTCCGAGAGGTCATCTCCGCGTTCGCCAGCGCGCTGGCCAGACTATGCCGCCTGATGCGTTATTGGAAAAGAGCCAGTCTATGCCCAGAAAACACCTTGTCTGCTTAGTGCTGATCGGCCTGCTGCTGATCGCGGCCCTGCCGGGAAGCCACACCCCGGCCCGCGCGCAGGAGGGAGGCAACCTGCTGTGTGTGAATGCCCCCGCTGAGATCGCGAAGGGCAACACCGAGACGATCAATATCGAGATCGATCTGGCGGTCAGCCCGCCGGATGGTTATACATGCGTGGCGCTGGATACTGTCGAAGCTGAAATGGGCGTGGGGATCACCGGGACGCGCACCAACTTCCTGCTGGACCCGCTGGAAGATCACGACGAAGCGGGCGTCCAGAACCCGGGCTCCAACAAGTGGACGTGGAGCATCAACGCCGTGGGGGATGAGAACACCAGCCACAACCTGATCGTGTTCGCCTCTGTGATGGATGCCTCGCGCAGGGTCGGCTATCGCTCGGTGGCACTCGTGCCTGTCCGCGTGACCATCCGGGAGGCCACCGGCAGCGTGTTCGACCAGATCATCCGCTTCCTGGACGGCACCAAAGAGATTCTGCTGATCCTGACAGCCGTGATCGTGGCGGCGGTCGGGCTGCGCGGCCAGATCAAGGGGCTGCTCACCGGGGGCGATAACAAGAAGCCCGCCAACGGCAAATAGGCCCGGAACCCGCCACCGATCAGCCGGGCGTGTGATGCGGGCCGCCCGGCTGATCGGTAATCAAAAACCCGGCGAGCTTTTGCCGGGCTTCTGAACAATATTCATGGTTGAAACAAGCACGGGAGTGTGCCTGCTAGGCTGTACATCCGGATACTCAGGCTTCCTTCTTTTCGCCTGCGTCATCGTTTTCGGCGTTCTTGTCCTCACCCTGCACGCCGCGCCGAAACTCGCGGATGGCCGTGCCGAGCTCGCCGCCGATGCGGCCTACCCGGCCCACGCCAAACAGGATGATGACGATCACCAGTACGATGATCAGTTCAGTTGGTCCCAGGTTCATGTGTGTCTCCCATTTTTGAATACTGGCAATATGCCGAGCAGAACCGTTACCCACCATTATATCGTGCTCGTGACCAGAGTGTAATCCATCAATCCCAAAATCGCTATAACTAGTCTGTCAGTGACAAACCTCCACCCATGACTGTGACAACCGGCAGCCGGCAGCCATGATGATCAGCCGGGGGTCAGGCGCGGCCCCGCCCCTGCTTCAGCGCGCCCGATTCGATGCAGGCCCCCCTATCCTGTGTTACACTTACGCTCACGCAACACGCCGCCAGGGAGAGAGCATCAACCGTGCCAGAACAAGCCCTTTATCTCAAGTGGCGCCCGACCCACTTCACCGATGTCATCGGCCAGGAACACATCACGCGCACCCTGCAGGGCGCGCTGCGCCAGGGCCGGGTGCGCCATGCGTACCTGTTCAGCGGGCCGCGCGGCACCGGCAAAACCACCACCGCCCGCCTGCTGGCCAAGGCCGTTAACTGCGAGCACGAAGACTCCGCCCGGCGGCCCTGCAACACCTGCGCCCACTGTGTCGCGGTGAACGAGGGGCGCTACCTTGACCTGATCGAGATCGACGCGGCCAGCCACACCGGTGTGGACGATGTGCGCGAGCTGCGCGACAAGATCGCCTTTTCGCCGGGCGAAGGCCGCTACAAAATCTACATCATCGATGAAGTGCATCGCTTCTCCGGGGCCGCATTTGACGCCCTGCTCAAAACACTGGAAGAACCGCCGGAGCACGCGATCTTTGTGCTGGCGACAACCGAGCTGGAGAAAGTGCCGGACACGATCCTGAGCCGCTGCCTGCCGTTCGAGTTCCGGCGCGTTTCGGTGGCGGAGCTGACCCGCCTGCTGGAGAAGATCGCCAGCGCTGAGGGCTTCAGCATCGAATTCGCCGCGCTGGAACTGATCGCCCGCCAGGGGACCGGCTCTGTGCGAGACAGCATCAGCCTGCTGGACCAGGTGATCGCCGACCCCGGAGAGCATATCACGCTGGAAATGGCGGAACAGGCACTGGGCGCGGCTGGCCGCCGGGCGGTGGGCGCGCTGGTGAACACACTCCTGGAAGGGGACGTGGGCGGCGGGCTGCAGGTCATCCACGCCGCGATTGACGGCGGGGCAGACCCGCGCCAGTTCGCGCGGCAGACCGTGGATCACCTGCGCAACGTGCTGCTGACCCAGACCGCCGGGGCCGCGATCGTGGATGACACCGAGGAAGCCCGCACGCTGTACGCGCAGCAGGCCGGGCTGGTCAGCCGGGCGGGGCTGCTGCGCATGATCCGGGGCTTTAACGAGGCCACACAGGATCGCAGCAGCGACTGGCAGCCGCAGCTGCCGCTGGAGATGGCCGTGCTGGAAAGCCTGGCCCCGCAGCAGGAGGAGCAGGTCGTGATCCAGCGGGTGGTGCAGCAGGTGGTCAGCGCCCCGGCCAGCGCCGCCGACGACGCAGCGGCGGAGCCAGAGCCGGAGGCCAGCAGCCCCGGCGCGCCCCCGGTCATCGGCGTAATCAGCGCCCGCGACAAATGGGACGAGGTCAAGAAGGTGGCCTACCAGATCAACAAGAACGTGCCCGCCATCCTCGATCACTTCACCATCCGCAGCGTGGAAGGCAACACGCTGGTGCTGTCCGCCAGAAACGCCGTATTCAAGGAAAAGCTGGATTCGGATGAACGACGCCGGGTGCTGCTGCGCGCGCTGAAGCACGTGTACGAGCAGCCGATGCTGTTCCGCGTGGAGGTGATGAGCGAGCAGGAGGCGCAGAGCAGCGTTAGCGGCCCGGCTTCCCTGAGCAACGACGAGCTGGTCGCCTACAGCCTTAGTGAGCTGGGCGGCGAGATTTCCGAGATTAAAACGCCATTACAAGATGAGGAGACGGATGATGAGTAAAGGTAAAGGCCGGCGGCCCGCCGTTCCCGGTGGGGGCCAGAACATGCTGAAACAGATTCAGAAGATGCAGCAGGATATGCTGGAAGCGCAGGACAAGCTGGCGGAGGAGACCGTCGAGGTTTCCGTGGGCGGCGGCGCCCTGACAATCGTGATCACCGGGCATCAGCGCGTGCAGAGCATCACGGTGAACCCGGAGGTGATCGACACCGAGGACGAGGAATGGCTGACCGATCTCCAGGACCTGCTGGTGGCGGGCATCAACCAGGCAATCGAGCAGAGCCAGGCGATGGCAGCCCAGCGCATGGAGAGCATCAGCGGCGGGATGGCCGGGATGGATCTCGGCAGCATGCTGGGCGGCCTGTAAACGGGCGCGCTGAGCCATGAGCAAAGCCGTCCCTGCCCCTGTCACGCAGTTGATCGACGCGTTCTCGCGCCTGCCGGGCGTGGGGCCAAAAACCGCGTCACGCCTGACCTACTACCTGCTGCGCGCGCCGAATGAAGTTTCCGAATCGCTGGCGAATGCGCTGTTGGAGATGAAGGCCAACACGCGTTTTTGCTCCCGCTGCTGGAACATCACCGAGAGCGACCCCTGCCCGATCTGCCAGGATCAGGGCCGGGAGCGCACGGTGGTGGCCGTGGTGGAGGAGCCGCTGGATGTGCTGGCGATTGAGCGCACCGGCGGGTTTAACGGGCTGTACCATGTCCTGCACGGCGCGATCTCGCCCGTGAATGGGATCGGGCCGGACCAGTTGAAAGTGCGCGAGCTGGTGCAGCGCGTGCAAAGCGAAGCCCTGCTGGAGGTGATCATCAGCACCAACCCGGGGCTGGAAGGCGACGCCACCGCGATGTACATCAAACAGCAGCTTGAGCCGCTGGGCGTGAAGATCACGCGGCTGGCGCGCGGGCTGCCCACCGGCGGGGACCTGGAATACGTGGACACCATGACCCTGATCCGCGCGCTGCAGGGCCGCAGCCAGATGTAACCGGACCGGCAAGCAGGCTGAACACGACCGCCCTCCCCACCTGAGGGCGGTTTTCGTCCACACCGGGGCGCATCACAGGGAGGCCACATGACTGTTCAGGAAGGCTATGCAGCCTGGGCCGGGAGCTACGACCACGACCGCAATCTGACCCGTGACCTGGATGCGCAGGTCACGCGCGACGTGCTGGGCGGGCATCATTATGCAGCTTTGCTGGAGCTGGGCTGCGGCACAGGCAAGAACACAGCATTCTATGCTGGACTTGCCGGGCGCGTGCTGGCGCTTGATTTTTCCGCGGCCATGCTCCGGCAGGCCGTCCGCAAACACGCCGGGCCACAGTCGGCGGCCCTCGCCTTCGCGCTGGCCGACCTGACGCATCCCTGGCCATGCGCGCCGGGGGCAGTCCAGTTGGTGACGGGCAACCTGGTGCTGGAACACATCGCTGACCTGCACGCCGTCTTCGCCCAGGCGCGGCGGGTGCTGGCGCCGGGCGGGCAATGCTTCATCAGCGAGCTGCACCCCTTCCGCCAGTACCAGGGCAAAAAGGCGACCTTCCAACGCGACAGCAGCACGGTGGAAATCCCCGCATTCGTGCATCACACGTCCGATTTCCTGGGGGCCGCGGCGGCGGCCGGGCTGGCCCTCCAGGCGCTGGGTGAGTGGTGGCACGCGGAAGATTCGCAGCAGGGGCCGCCCCGCCTGATCACGTTTCTGTTCGAACGGCCGGCCTGAACCACGCCGGCAAGCGGCCCGGCGGGCGCAGTTTCCGGGGGAAAAAGCACCAATCTTCACAAATCGCAAACTGGGCCCTTGACACCCCCCTGCCCGGCTGATATGATACGCGGGCAATCGCATTCGGGACCTTGAAAATAACAGCTCTGTAAGCAGGTTGCACAGATAAGCAGAGGCCACATTTCTGGCGGAAAAATCCGCAGGAAATTCGCTCTTGACAACGGCAGGCAGGTTGAGTAAGATAACCGACGTCAATCGCGAACATAACCAATAGCAAATCTGTAAGCAACAAACTAACGGGTTTCATGGGCAAGCACTTACGCCCTGACAGATTGAAAAAAGATTAAGCGTTCAATCTGAAATTAACCCTTGACACCCCAAATTGCCGGTGCTACGATAGATAGGCGCTGACAATAACGGGACTCCAGCTTACAATGAGCACCGTTCAGCGATGCAGGAGCAAGCGTCACGACCGTGACGAAACCTCCAAACGATTTTCCAACAGAACCTTAACAAGAGAGAAGTGAC
>NPIE01000810.1_pt1 | contig 93780 bp, 68 predicted proteins | sample 8637661 | NCBI WGS metagenome assembly NPIE01 (sample SAMN07420842, study PRJNA396082) | bioreactor metagenome | isolation source: sample BA12 brine-fed electro-methanogenic bioreactor BA | place: Japan: Kochi | collected 2016-12-09
CCTATCATTCTCCCGCGTTCTGAGTGGGTGGGGGGTTGGGTGGAGTCTGCTGGGCGATGCGTGCCGCTTTCTTCGCCTCGCGTTTTGCTCTCGCTTTGCGGACTATGTATTTGACGAAGACATAAATCACAACTCCGATGCCGCCGATTATCCACGGGGTCGAAATCGCCGCGCCGCTCACCGACAGCATCCTCGCGATACCCGATAGCACCAGAAGAATAATGAACCCGATTATCATCGACCCGATAAATGACCCGAAGGCGCGCGGTTGTTTATCGCTTGCCTTGTCCAGTGCCACGAGAAGGCCCTTCGCGAATATATAGAAACCGATTATCGCCAGAATCACCACCACGAAGGACAGAGTGTTTTTGATTCCGCGCTTCGTGTATCTGACCTTGACCTCCGGGAATGGCCCTTTCTCGTCCTCGGGCACAACGAATTTCTGGAACCGGTGAAGAGCGCCAACCTCCGGAATACTGATTCTCACGGGCATAACGCCCTTCTGGCTTGAACTGTAACTCGCCTGCTGAATCTCATTGCGCATCTCTTCTTCGTATGCAACCTGCGACTCCAGCATACGCGATGATTTCGCCTGCGGAGCGATGTTCGGCTCGGCGAAATCGTCCATCCTGCCCATCGCCCTGCCGATTCCGCCTGCCGGCTCGACACCAAATCCCTCCTGCATGTTGCCGCCGAAACCCGTGTAGGTGTAGCCATTGGGGAGATACAGCGACAAGTTCATCACGCTGACCGGCACATCGACCTTGGGCAGGGTGATGCCGCGTTTGCCGAAAGCCCCAAGCTTCTTCGATTTCACGAAATAGACGATTTCGACCGGAAAAGTCGTGGCCTCCTCGCCGCCTCGGGATTTTTCCATGGGCACGAGAACCCTATTTTTTTCGCCCTTTCCCGGTTTCGAGGGGCTTCCGCTCACGAAGAGAGACCATAGCTCGGCGTCCTCCGGCAAATCCAGCGAGAGAAACTGTTTGAGGTTATTGCGGACGCTGTAAGTTCCGCGGACGATGTAATTGCCCTCACTGGTCAGAATCGCCACGAAAGCGGCGTTGTCGGCGGTGGCTACTTTTACCGCGAGGTCCTCGTGCTTTTCAATGTCGAGAATGACCTTATACGGCGTTTCGAGATATTTGAAAGCGAGGATTATCGGATGATTCGTCCGGCTCCAGAGGTTTTGCGGAAGTTCGGAACGGTCGATTCGAGTGGCGGTTTCGAGGGCATCCTCGACGAGGCTCACCTCCACATTGGTAGTCGCGACCACGCCGATATAGCCCTTCTCGCGGTCAACGCCCACACATTTTACATTCGGCATCTCGACAATCGCGCTGACTCCCTCCATGCTTCTTTCATAATCGCATGTTACCGTGATTGTCCCTCCGGCGGGGAATTTGAGATAGGCGCTGATAATCCGTTTTTCCCCCTCGGCGTTCATCTTCCAGTCGCGAAGACTGCTGGAGCGGACATCGAGGATACGCACATCGCCGGGAAGCTCGAAGCGAAGGACATCCACCTTGCCCTGCACCACCGAGAATCCTATCTCCGACGACCCGCGCACAAGCCCCTCGCCGACCGAGAACAGGCTTCGAACCTCGGAATAGACTACCGGGTCGAGTTTTTCCTCCTCGTCCTCCGGAATTGCCTTCATCCATTCGCAGTAAAGATAATCGGTCGAGGGGACATAGGCCTCCACGACGGTCGTGTTGCCGGTGGTTCGGCTCGAAAGACGGCTTGCGGGAGTGAGTTTGACATCGATACCAGCCTCGGGAAGGGTGAGTTTGAACTGCGTGGAGCTTGTTCTGGGGATATTAAGCCGGAAATTCGTAACATGATCGGCCAGCTCCATCACGAAACCCGCGGTGAACTGGAAATTCCCCGGGCCTTTGAGAACAAGGGTATGATTCCCTGCCCATGGGGATATGGGCGCGGTTCTGCCGTCCACTTTGGGCGAAGATAACGCGAGATTCTGGTCGAAGAGCGGCACCTGAACGTAGCCCTCTTTCAGCACAACAACCGCTAAGGAAGCCGTTCCGCGAAGGACCTCGCCCGATATGGAAGCCTCGTATTCGGCGTTCGGGATGATGTAGTCCACCGGCGGAGTAAGCTGGACATCGGCTTGTTGCATCGACAGCTCGATAAGGCCGCGAAGCTCTGTCCACGGTATTTCGACGCTGGTTTTCGGCAGAGTGGGCAAGGAGTCGATGGTCTGAGCGCAGAGCGCGATCGACAGGACAAGAATGGCAACGGCGATAATCTTCGAAGGCATAATTCCCCCTTTAAAAGTTGTTCATATATCAAATATAATTTACGACGACCTTTAGTCAAGGATTGAATTTGCGTGTCGATTTAACTTCGCCGATGGGGAAGGGTTTGACGGATGTTTCGGAATTTCCGCTGAGGTTCTGAATGATCCAGGCCGAGGAGAATTTATGGCTGGAAAAAGGGAAGGGGAATATTCCCCTCCCCTGAGGAGGTTTTGCCTTCGATGGACTATCAATTCAAAGCAGGAATTCTATCTTGATTGCTCGAGAGCTTCCATTCGATTGATAAGGTCGTCTATTTGAGACTGAAGTCTTTCGATAGTTTTCTGTTGAGTTTCGATTATGGTCTGCTGTTCTTGGATAGCTTTGATACTCAATACTCCGAGATGGGAATAGGCGATGCCTATGTATTCATCTTCTTGTTCCTGCGATGTGATTTCGGGGAAGAGTTCCCGAACATCCTGGGCAATGAAGCCGATAGATGCTGGTGTATTTGCATCGTTAGCTATGTAGCGGAATCTTTTGGGCTCGAGTTTCAGAACTGAGCTCAAGACATCGCCAATCGACACTATATCTGTTTTCAGCCTTCGGTCGGACAGGGAGACCCAGCTTCCATCAGACGAATTGACATAAGCCTTGGGAGTATAACTGGCACCGCTGTCGTTTGAGTAATTGAACCTCACATAGTCGTTACTATTATAAATTCTCCAATAGTAAGATCCGTTTCGAAGATTTATACCGCCAGAGCCTTCAGAAGATGCAGAACCGCCCGACTGTTCAATATCGAGATCGCTAACCGGAGTTGTGGTCAAGAAGCCGACTCTATCCTGCACCCAGAGTTCGCCATTTATCTCGGTTAATCCATCGAAATAACCGGCATGTAGTTCCCCGGAGGAATAAGTGCCCGCTTCACCATAAACACCCGCACGTATCCCGCTTCTGTATGTTCCAAGATAACCGTTCCCCGCGGAAACAGTAGTTCCAGCTACTCCGGCAAGACCGTCTGTGCTTTGGAAAGTATTGTGGCCAAGAATAGTTGGGTTGCCGCTCGCGAGAGAAGCATAAACTCGATTTGTAGTGGTAGGTTCGACTCCAACTCCCAGATATGTAGTTACGCGAGCATTACCGGACACGTGTAGTTTGGTTGTCGGACTCGAAGTCCCAATTCCGACATTATCTGAGCTTGTTGTAAGATATACATTTGTTCCGCCGTCGGTCCATCCGCCGGCGCTTCCGCTAATGGTAGTTCTCGCGAGGTTCCCGCTGGCGTCGATAGTCAGATGAGACCCCGAACCACCGATTCCAGCTAAACGAACTCCTCCAGTAGTGTGAAGCTGGGTCGTAGGAGAACTTGTGCCGATACCGACATTGCCGGAGTTGTCTATTCTCATTCTCTCTGTTCCGCTGTTGTTATTGAATGTGATATATCCGTTCGAAAAATTATTATATAATCTCAATTCGGAATAATTATCGCGCAGGTGCATGCCCGCATAATACTGGGAGGGAGCTCCGGAAAAGGAATAAATCATCTCGCCGGAAGAATCGGTGTTACGAAGAACGTAGCGGGTTGTTCCCGAATGGTTTTCTTCGACGACCATCTTCTGCTCTGGACTGGTAGTGCCTACGCCTACATTATAAGTGGTGCTGTTCGGATAAAGGTTTGAACCGGAAAGGGTCCAATAGCTGGAACCTCCGCCGGGATAACTGCCTGATACGGTGAGGTTGCCGGTAATATTGACATCTCCATCGAAATAACCGGCATATGAGCCGCTACCCTGGCTTCCCCAAACTCCATAACCTCTGCTGTCGCCCAAAGTGCCGCGTTGAGTTGAAGAACCATGCGCATCGCCATATGCACCAGCCCAAGTTCCCGATATACCGATAATCTGCCCAGCTAAAAAGCCCGTTTGGAAAGAATTGTCGCCGTAAACTGCCCAATCGCCGCTGATCCCGGTCGGAATGTAGCCATAGACAGCATAATCATTTGTCGCAGACTGAGCATATCCATAGATACCATAGTTGTTCGTTCCGCTCGTATTGGCACGACCATAAAGAGCATATTCTTGACCAGCCTCATATGCGCGGACATTATCATTGCCGACGACCCTTTTGTAAGTCCCCGCGTCTTCCCATTCTCCAGCACCACCGCTTATAGTTGTCCGGGATAGGTTCCCGCCGGCATCGATTGTCAGATGAGACCCCGAACCGCCGATTCCCGCAAAACGCACTCCGCCGGTAGTGTGAAGCTGAGTCGATGGTGCATTGGTGCCGATACCCACATTTGCAGTAGAGCCTTTGATTCTCATTATCTCGACAGGCGCGTCTCCAAGACTCGGCGCGGTCATGAAAACAAGGTCATGTCCGCCATCCCTCTCCGACACAATCGCGGAAGAATATGTCTCATCGTCTATTGTCAAAGAAGTATTCGTGAAAAGTATCCCTACACCCTGATTATTAGTAGCCTGCTGATTCTGAATACGAATCGGATAAGTGTAAGCTCCGGAAGCCGACTCGTGAACATCCAACCTGAAATGGGGAGTTGTGTTATTGATTCCAACCTCGCCGGCGTCCGTCACGTAAACAATTGAGTTCTGCAAATTACTCGTGCCGTCCCATCGCGCAAGATAATTATCCGAACCGCTTCCGCCGATTCCTCCGCCCAATGTTGTCCGGGATAGGTTGCCGCCGGCATCGATAGTCAGATGAGACCCCGAACCGCCGATTCCCGCAAAACGCACTCCGCCGGTAGTGTGTAGCTGAGTGCTCGGACTTGTCGTCCCGATTCCCACATTGCCATTGTTACGAAAGGTTATCCTGTCGATGCCATATGCTCTGAAGAACAAATTCGTTCCTTCGTCGAGGGCATCGTAGTCGAGGATCATCTCATTGTAATCGAAACCTTCGCCGATTTGCATAGCCGCACGGTCAGACCCTTGTATCAATAGGTCTCCGCTGTCGATATGCAGAAGCTCCGACGGCGACTGAGTTCCAACTCCAACACCTGTAGAATTCACATAAATCCCCTCGGTGCTACCATATTCTCCACCGTATTGATAAGAACCGGCATAAGTGCCCGTCCAATGCTTGCCCGCGATAATTTTGTCGGCTCCGAAATCGAAAAGACCTATCTCTCCGCCATAAAAATCCGGGCCTAATCCGATAAAACCCGCGGTAGAATTGCCAAAAGTTGCCTCACTACCGAAAACACTCCCGTTAACTTCGAGGTCATAAGTCGGGCTGGCCGTGCCGATTCCCACATTCCCCGACGATGTTACCACTAAATCGCTCGTGGCTTCCCAGTCCGAGGAGTTACGGCGAAGTGTCTGATTTTCGGTGCCGGAGGGAAGGCCTCCGCCGACTACGAACTCCGCTGTGTCGGCATAAACAGCCCTGTGAGCGTAACTAACCGCCGTCAATTTCTCCCGGGGAGCCAAAATCTCGCCGCCGATTTCCAGTTCTATCCAATACGGCTCATCGAAATCCAGAGCAATAGGAGTGCTTTCACCGAGGATAACGTCGAAAAGGCCGTTGGTAACAGTCACACCGGCATGGGTTTCCGTCCACAGATGGGAACCGCCGGAAGCTACATCGTAAATCCGAAAGGTGATATCGACCGGCCCGCTAACAGCCACCCCTGAAGGATCGGTCAGCTTGCCCTGGTAGTTCATGGTGCGCGGAACATCGGCGAGAACTGCCGAAACAAGGGCCATTATAAGAAAACAAATTGTGATTCTTCGAGTCATATTAATGCTCCTATCAGCTTTAAGTTATTGTATTCATAGGATGATAGGCTTCCAGTCAGGTTTTTCAACGAATTTTTTCATAAAGTCCCTCCATACTTTTCAACACCAGTGTCTGCCCGCCGTCGTTCCTTCGAAAACCCCGCACGATGGGTCAGAAATGAGTGCTTTGTTATTGCAGTGCTCCATTGTCTTCGCTTTTACCAAACAAAAATGAGTTATTCGATAACTACTCCAATGGATTCCCAATAGTCTCCGAGCCCTCGGTGAGGGCAGTGAACTCCTCGGCGAGGGCAATGAACTCCTCGGTGAGGGCAGTGAACTCCTCGGCGAGGGCAGTGAACTCTTCTGCGAGGGCAGTGAACTTTTCTGCGAGGGCAGTGAACTCTTCGGCGAGGGCAGTGAACTCCTCGGCGAGGGCAATGAACCCCTCGGCGAGGGCATTGAACCGCTCGGCGAGGGCATTGAACTCCTCGGCGAGGGCATTGAACTCCTCGTAAGCCTCGTCCTTTTGACCGTCCTCGACAACACACTTGGCGCAGGCGTCGTCCCACTAGCCGTCCGCGTTGCGGTAGGAGGTGAGACGAGGGTAGATAATGCCGAGTTCGGCGTCGAAGGTGTCGATGTTGGGTAACAAAAGCTGGAGCCTCTCGGCGCGCTCGCTGTAGCTATTGGTGGAAATGCTGTTCTTGATAATCATTTCGTCTCCTTCGGAAAAAATTTCGATGTCTGCGATAAAGAAATCGCCGTCGGCGTCAGAAAAACTTTTTTTGTCACGAGGTCGGAGTTTTTTATGACGCGGACGGCGCTTCGGCTGACACCGACGGCGAATTTTGTGACGCGGACGGCGCTTCGGGTGAGACCGACGGCGATTTTTGTCATGTGGACGGAGCTTCGGGTGAGACCGACGGCGATTTTTGTCATGTGGACGGAGCTTCGGGTGAGACCGACGACGAATTTTGTTATGTGGACGGCGTATCAGGTGAGACCGACGACGAATTTTGTTACGTGGACGGCATATCAGGTGAGACCTACGGCACCTTTTGCCCTGTGTTTATAGATATTTGCCGCGTTTTCGTTCATATTTTTCCTGGGGCGGGAGATATTCCCCGCCCCTTTGAAAGTTACTATTCCGTTGGTTGGACACCCGGCGCGATGTTGCCTTTTTCGCCAGTCTCATTTCCTCGACGATCATCCTTGCGGTGCTTCTCAATCTCGCGTCTGTGCTCTTCCTCTTTCTCGCGCTGGAACTCGTGGTCTTGGGCTTGCTTTCTCGCGCGGGCGTTGTCGATATATGCCTGCTTTCTGCGGGCCTCGGCGTCCTCGTGGGAGAACATCAGCACTCCCTCGGCCTTGAGCTCCTCGATCCACTCCGGCGGAATCTGGTTGCCGTATTCGTCGAAGAAGGCTTCCACGGGTTGATCCGATTTAATCTGACGATTGTATTCTTCTTCCGAGACACCGATTTCTTTGCCGTAGCTACCGAACATCGATTCCCATTCGCTAAAGGAGCGCTTGGCGGGGTCGTTGGAGAATTCCTCTTTCAGAGCGATGAAGTTAGGGTCGGGTATGAGCGATTCATGGACTCCAACGACCAAATCGCCGTTCTCGAAGTAAAGGCCTTCGCCGTCGGTGCTTGTGTCGCCGTCGTTATGAAGGCCGCGGGAGATTTTTTCGTTGTAATCGTATGCGATGACCTCCGCCGGAAGTTGAGGATTCTCATATCCCGATCGTCTGCCGACTGCTATCCATGTGAACTGAACTTCGCCCGAAGCACCGCTCTCATCGATAACGGTGAATCCACTCTCGTCGATTTCGCCGATGTAGATGTCCGCTCTTCTGCCAATAGGAGAGACCGTGACGACAACCGGAACCTCGCTCGAAACGACATTGCGGAATGTCTCATCGAAGGCTACTCTGACTGTGCCGGAGGATACTTTGCCGAAACCGCTCGACTGAACGGAGGCTGTTGTGGAGGTGTTGGAGTAAAGAACCGCCATTGTGTCCCTTCTGACATCCTGTAGATGGACATCGAGGCCGGTAACATAGCGGTCGCCGTGGTCGTAGGAGGCATAGCGTCCGCCTGTGGAGTAGAAACCGTAGATATTGCCGTCGGTGTGCATTCCGAAGAGGTCGCCGTATGCACCCGCGCCGATGTCGATATGGATTCCGCCCGGATCGAAGGGGGAACCATAGCCGCCCCTTGGCGGCGCAGGACGACCGGAACCGGAGGCGTAGGATGAAGAACCATAGACAGCATAAAGGGTTCCTCCACTGTTTCTATAACCCAAACTACCCCATCTGCTGGGCGTTGGATAACCATAATCAGCACCCCCGAAAACACCGCCACCACGGTTGTAACTATCATTGTATCTATATCCTGCGACGCCGAAAGTATAAGCGTATCCCCATATTACAGCACCTTTAACAGGAGCCCTTGAGTAGCCTTGTCCATATCCACTTCCTTGTTGTCCATAGCTAAGATATCCGTAAACCGAGGATTGTGGGCCGGTCGATCCGGAGTTATATGTATTATTAAAGTATGATAGTTCCGATTGGCCGCCATCGCCGTTAACATGCAGTTTATACGAAGGCCAAGTAGTGACGATGCCGACGTTGCCGGTGCTTCTATATATATTGTCCCCGGATACCGTCCAGTTAGATCCTCCGCCACCGCTTGGGGTAAGCCAATATGGATAACCGGAACTATATCCAAGAAATTGCCCTGCGGAACCATAGGAACCGCCCCAGTCTCGGATGCCGGTGCAAACATATAGGTCTAAAGCACCCGAAACACCGACGCCGTAGGTCCCACCGGCGCCATATACGCCGTAGTTTCCCCCTGAGCCGTAAACGCCGTAGTCGCCGGAATATCCATAGACGCCCCAAGTATTGCCGTATGCTAATTCAGCATTTGAACCTGTTCCGTGGGAAAGGTTAGCTACGGAGTAGGTGTTAGTCGAGCCGACATAGAGCAGACCCCAAGAACTCGAGGTGTTATCGTAAATCCCAAAGTTGCTTGCGCCGGTGTTGGGGTAGATATGGCTCCCTGCGTCGGTCCAGTAGTTTATCGAACCGGCGGAGAGGTTTTTCCAAGCACTCCAACCAGTTGTTGAAGTTGATGTCCTCATCCATAGATTCCCGTTATGGGTGAATCCGAGCTGGTGCATCGGCCCGCCGGAAAAATCCGTGCTGGAACCATATGGCCTGAATGATAGGACGCCGTGATAGGTCCCGCCGTCGCTAAGGCCGTCGACGGAATTCTGCTTGAAATCCGCCTGAAGCGCGGGCACATAATCCTGCGGGTTCGGATTAGTGGAGCGTGTATCGGCGGATATCATCATCCTAACCCTCGCTCTGTCGAACTCGCCCGAGGTGATGTCAGCGGCGGCGTGGTTGTGGCTCGATGGCGGGAAACTTGACCTTGAATCGATTCCGCTACGAGATAAGAGAGAAACAGCGCTTGTGCCATTACCGACAAGAACAGTATTCGAGGTTAGAGTGCTTCTTCCCGTCCCGCCGCGTGCGACGGGGAGGGTGCCGGAGGTGATGTCAGCCGCGGAGTGGTTGTGATTGGGTATCGTTCCGCTGACCGTAAGATTGCCGGTGATGTTGACATTGCCGTAGAAGTAACCGGCGTAGTTATTCGTGGTGCCTCCGCCAAATGATCCGGTGTTGTAATCGACACCGATGACTGCGGCGCCGGTAGTTCCGCTGGGGATTTCGCCCCAAACGCCGTGATTATAACCGCCAGAATTAGTGGAACCGCTTGCATGCCCTTTTACACCAACGGCTCGACCCGATGCGCCACTTCCGCCCGTCGCCGTTCCGTAAACACCCACGGAATGGCCATACCCGCTCGGAACATGGCCACGAACGCCGTAGGCATAGAAACCCGCTGTATTAGTTCCCGGACGAGCCGCTTCTCCATAAACGCCGGCGGCCCCGCTTGTTGTTGTTGTTGGTTGATAGACATATGCGCTATAAAGTGTATTCCCCGTGCCATTCACGCTTAGTTTTGATAGCGGCCCGGTCGTTCCGATACCTACATTGCCGCTTGAATAAACATTGCCAATGAAGTAACCGGCCCAGTTCGTCGTGCCGCCGGAGGCGGTGGCATAGACCCCGTAGTTCGTCGCCGCAGTTCCTGTAGCCGATGCCCAAACGGCGTGTTTTGTCCCCGTTACGGTCGCGCCGTTCGCATAGGCCTGAACACCATACTGTGAGCCCGTTCCGGTGGAGGCGTTTCTAAAATAGCCTCCTCGCGCGCCATTGCTCGTAGTATAACCGTAAACACCATAGGTTGTGCCTCGGCCATAGACACCGTAACCACTTCTGCCTAAACCGCCATAGTTGGTCGAACTGTAATATCCATAAACTTTGTAAGTTGTTGTTGGATTTGTGCCGACAGCGAGATTTGTTGAAATCTTTGTATCGCCTGCTATGTCGAGCTTATAAACAGGTGTCATCCCTATTCCGACATTGCCCGCTGGATTGGCGATAATAATATCATCGGTGCCGTTGCCAATCTCGAGGCAGGTCGCCATCGGCTCCATGGGGCGCGATAGAGGCTCGCGGCTTGATATGACATCATCACCCGCGAGGATGTCCACAAAATAGACACCCTCCGGCGCAAGTATCCTCGGGATGAAATCTAGATTAATCTGTGAATCTCGAACATCCACGGTTCGAGTTACTCGATGAACCGGTTCTGTTTCCGATTCTCCGTCGTATATCAGAAAAGAGAGTTCTACCGAGGTGTCCGGCAGAGAGGGGACATTCGCACTGAGAGTCGTTTTGTCGTAATCGGATAATCCTGTGATAACTATCGCAAGCATTCCTAATAGCATAAGAGCCACATGATGATGCTTCATTTTTTACTCCTTGGAATACATTAAAAATACCAACTCATCCGATTATATGAAAAAAGAAGTTAAATGCAATCACAATACACGTTTTTTGAATATTTTTTACGGAAAGGTAAGCTCTGGAAAACCCTATCAGGTCTAACTATGCGTAGAACATGTTGATGCATAATGAGGTAGATAGAATTTTAAGTTAACAGATAGTATAATATAAGAAGATTTTATAAAAGCGAACATTGCAACTGTGAAACATAAAAAAACAAAATGCGAAAAAATTCCATTAAGTAGAAAAGAAAATCTCCACTTTAAAGGGGTAAACGAGAAGCAGAAGCTTTCTAACCTTACTTTAATATTGATTTGCTATTTTGATCAATTAGATTACTGTTGTGAGAACAACTTCGTCAATAAGATTGCGTTGTCGAAAACCTCGGCGAATTGTGCCGCTCCGAGATTATATGTGCGAATACGAATCGAAAAAAAGGAAGGTGTGAAATCCATCTCAAGGAGCTTGAAATCCTCAGCGAACATCGAACTGATGGCTTCCCGCACCTTGGAGCTATCAAGCAGTTTACGAGCTACAATCTCTTTTTCGGAATACACGTTGGCGCCAAACCCGAAGTCTTCGTCTATCTGCCTGCAATTCCTGCAGTAAATCAGGGGTTTGCCCTTCATAATCGCCATTTCCGTATCGAACCCTGAATGGATTATAATCTCAGCTTTCCCCGGTTCTACCCTATATGGCGGAAAGACGTTCGCCGATATTTTGTATCCATCGACTTCTCCGAGGTAGCTTCTGCCTACTAAGAGGTAAATCGACTTTGTGAACCCTAACTCGCAGAAAATCGGATCGAGGGTGTTGCGGGCTTTGGTTATTCCCCCAACTGCACCAATAGTATACCAAACGAGGAAAATCATTCCCAAAACCCCGACTATTATAGCCGAGAGCAAGTTTCGTTCGGAACTCATAGCTGGAGGGAAAGGCCTCGGCAAAGGCAAGAAAATCAGCATCAAAGCCGCCGCGAAAAGGACAAGGAACATCAAGAACATAGTTAATATCAGTCTCATAATCACTCCCAATATTGTTACAATAATCTAACCTTATACAGTCTTATGTCAATGCTAAATTGTAAATCTGTGCTTATTTACAATCATGACCATAACATTATTCTTGATTTATAACTTAATATCTATTATTTTGCTATTGTAACAAAAGAGGAGTAGCTATGAAGGACAAAAAAGACTTAGCAGATAAAATCGAGAAACTGGAAGGGGAGTTATCAAAAACCAGTAGCTCAAGCGAGAAAGCCCAGATATACTGTCTGCTGTCAGATCTCTGCAGGGAGATTTCAGCCGACAAGGCTATTGAATACGCTCAGGCCGGCCTTGGATTCGCTACCGATGCCGAAAGCTTAATACTCCTGGCAAAGAATTACACCGCCCTTGGAATAGCATTCAGTCTTAAGAGCAATTACACCGAAGCTCTCGAAGCTTACGAAAAAATGTTCGAGATTGCGAAAAAGCTCGGAGAACAAGACTTCATGGCTCGATACTACAATAACAGCGGTATCGTCTATTCCCAAACCGGTGACCACGACAAGGCCGCAGAAGCCTTTCATAAAGCTCTGGAAATCAACGAAGAATCCGGCGATCAACAGCTCATAGCTTCAAATCTGAACAACCTCGCCGACATCTACCAGCGGCAGGGAGCATTCGAGAAAGCTATCGAATACTATGAAAAATCCATCGAAATCAAAAAGAACCTCGGCGATTTCAACGGTCTGGCGACCTCATTTAATGGTCTGGCTGGAATCTACAAGCATCTTTTGGAAGTCGAAAAATCGGAAGAAAATTATCTCAAAGCACTAAACCTGTTTGAACAAGCCGATAATCAGAGCGGGAAAGCCACTGTCCTCGCTAATCTCGGAACTTTAAAGAAGGCCAGGAAAGATTTTGATGGAGCTAAGGCCGCAATGCTTCAGGCAATGGACATTTTGAAACAGGCTGGAAACACTTGGGGTGTTTCCGCATCGATGATCAACCTCGCCACTTTAGAATTGGAAAGAGGGGAGTTTCAGGCCGCGAGAGATTTGGCCGAGGAGGGGCTGGACATCGCAAAGGAGATTGGCGCTCAGAGTATTGTCAAATCGGCATATTCAACCCTTTCTCACGCCCATGAGAGACTTGGAAATTTTCAGGAAGCCCTCGAATATTTCAAACTCCACAAAGAAATCAGCGACCACATCTTCGACCTTAACAAAACCCGCCAGATAGAAAGATTGGAGACGAAATACATCATCGAAAAGAATGAGCGGGAAAAGGAAATCTATCGCAAAGCCTCGATAACTGATACGTTGACCGGCCTCCTAAATCGCCCTGGAATTATGGAACAAATAGAATACGCAGAGAGAACCCGCCATAAAGACGGTTCCAGATTTTCGATTGTAATCTGCGATATCGACCATTTCAAACAGTTCAATGATAAATACGGCCATGCATGCGGCGACGCAATTCTCAAAGCCGTCGCAGATTCATTGAACAAGGGCTTTCGTGAATATGGCATCGTCGGCAGATGGGGAGGGGAGGAGTTTCTCGCCATTCTACCTGAAGCGGACGATGCAGAAGCCGTGTTAGTTGCAGACAAAACCAGAATTCTTATAGCCGAATCCCAACCGGAATACAACGGAGATTGCCACTCGGTTACAGCCTCTTTTGGTGTAGCCTATATGGGAGAGGTAATGACCGCCGAAGAATGCATTCTTCTGGCCGATGAAGCTTTATACCGAGCCAAAGAATCCGGCCGTAACAGAGTGGAAACAGCATAACTCTTTTGTCCAGCATGCAGATAAATACGGCAGTTCCTCGATAACTGCACGTTTTTTTGTTGAAATCCCCTCTTTTGAGTGTATCTTAAGCAAACTGAACTATTTATAATAACAGTAAATATGAGATATTGCTATACCCTCATATTTAATAACAACTTAAAGAAACGGAACAAAAATGAAATACCCCAGAATCGAACCCCTCACATACGAAGAAGCAATCCGATTCCACGGCCACGAAGGTCCTTTCTTAGCCCTCGGTTACAGGTTTGGCAGTTTCCTCCTCGATGAATTCAAATCCGAATCGATAAAGGGGATCGCCGTTCATATCTCGATTCCCCTGCGGACGCCCTTTTCATGCTTCATCGACGGCGTCCAATGTTCCGCTTGCACGACTATGGGCAAACGCAACCTCTCCGCCGAAGAAGCCGTCGAAGAAGCCATCAGCGCTCGAATTACTCGAGGAGACGAGACCGTGACTTTCGCCATGACCCCTAAAGCCATCGAAATATGCCGAAACAGCCCGAATATGGAAACTGCAGTCAAAGCCGTTTTCGATAGTTCTCATGAAGATTTGTGGAAGAGGATGATTTAACTCATTTGGATAATTGGCCGGCCTGCTCCGCACGCTTCTCCGCGCGCTTTTCCCTGCGCCATTCGATGTATTTCCTCAGCCAGTATTCGCCGTAAATTATAACGTTGCCGTTGAAATTCCGTTCGATTTCAGAAGAGGATATCTCACCGTCGAGGTTTTCATCGTCGTATCGTTCCCGATAACGGACATTCACTCGAATCGTATGGTGGGGGCGAACCTGCATGGAAAAACCCCACTGCTGGCCGTCGGTCTTCCGCTGGAAAAGATGCTCCACATTTTTCTGCTCGACGAAAAAGTTAGTGCTGTAAACATAGGGTGTCCATGGATATTTATTTGTCAGATATATGCCCAGCCGCTTGTTTCGTGTGTCTTCCCGGTAAATATCACGAAAAGTCGTTCTCAAAACCACATAATCGGGATAGTCGATGGAGAAAGAGTTATGCCATCCGTAGAGCCAGCCTTCGGTTTCGTCGAGTTGCTGGATTCTGCCGGTGATTATATATGACCCGTCGTTCTGTTCTTGAAGATAACCCCTGTCTCTCTCGTAATTCCCGTCGATAAAGCCGTCGAAAAAACCGGGCGTCTGGAAATCCATTCCGCCGCCGATAGCGATTTTGCCAAATCTAAATGTCAAATCCGGCGCAGAAACTCCCGAACTCATATTACTAAGCATCGCAAGTTCCCCGGAAATGTCCGTTCGAAAGTTTTTCGCTTTTATAATCGTGTAATCTCCGCCGAGAGCCGACCCGATGATGACCCTTCTGTTAATATCCTTCAGGCTGGGCGGCTCTTCGGCTATGATAATACTATCCGAGGGCGAGTTATATTCATCCGGTGCGGGATCGACGAGGTCGGGATAAGAATCCCCGTCCCGGTCCCGAATCGAAGAGAACATATCGAAATCAGCCACTAAAGTCGCGCTTACCCGCAACCTGTCATCGGGATATACACGCGTATGAAGTCCCATCACTCGAGGATAGCCAATGTCATTTATGAAACCGTCAACTCGGAACTTTGGCCGACGAATACACATTTGAAGCCCGCTTTTCTTCTCGAAGGGCAGAATAACGGCATTGTCATAGTTAGCCACAAGCAGACCTGTGCCGTAGGTAATATTCTGCAGAAGGCCTGCACGCAGAAAGAGGGGATCGTTTGGCTCAAACAGCTGAATATAGTAAATATGATCGATTAGATCGCTCCACTCGTCCCATGCCTCGGAGTAGAATTCTCCCTTTTCGAAGAAGGCAAACCAGAAATCATAGGCAAGAGCAAGCTCCCAGAGACTCGCCCTGTAAATTCCTCCGGCATAATAATATGTCTCACCTCGATATGTAGCGACTCCTCCTTTCCCCCGGGATGAATGTCTGAAAACCGGCCCCTCCACGCTGGGAAACTTAAACTTAAAATTCGGGTCGGGAATATCGCCGTCGTCAAATTCTCGGAAAATGTATCTCGCATCCTTGGATTGTTTCATTGCCCACGTGTCGGCTGTTGAGATGAAGCTCCCCCTTCGGAATTGTCCGCCGGCCATCAACCATCCAGATGTGTCCTCAGTCTGAATATAGAGGCTGTCAGTGCCGTAATACCGGAGCTCGGAGGAATTAGACGCCAGGGAATAACAGAGCTCCCCCGAGGGGTCTTCGAGATGGGCGAACACTGCCCCGAATACTATCTCCAGCGATTTTTCGGAGGGAACGACTTTTATCTGGGAGTTTGGTAGGATTTCAATCAGCCTTCCCTCGCAGAGCATCAGAAAAGCGCGCTTCTCGAAAACTGTTATGATCGAGGGTCGTGTGATATCATAACCGTCGAGGGAATCGAAAGGGATGCCTATCAAATCGGCATCTTCGTCAGTATCACCTTCCAAAATTTCAGCTAATCTAAGATCGGGGCCGTAGAGAATTGTGGGCGATTTCATCCCGAATGATACAATCGGGATAAGAATCGCCAGAGTCAATGCTATTAGCCTTCGCAACGCCTACCTCATCAACAGGACACTGCCCGTCGATATGCCCTCATTACGAAGCGGCCTTACAAGATAAATTCCCGAGGGCGAATCCTTCCGAGGACGCCAGCTTCCGGGGATGTCCACCTCGTCTATCTTCGACCCGCGGACATCGTAAATCCCGGCTCTGCAGACTGGTCCCTCCAGCCTGCACTCGGCGTTGAAAGGTGAGGGGTAGATTATCAGCGAACTCTTCTCCGGTTTAGAAATATCCTCCTCCTCGATATTTGCGAACGCACTGATATCAAAACAGTTTATTCTCGCCCAAAGTCCCACCAGCCATATCCTTGGATAGTCGAGATGAACCGAGGTCATCTCGGAACCCAGAACATAATAACCCACCTCGCTGATGGAAGCCGGTGAACTGACATCGAGGATTCTCAGCCCGGAATTTCCGCAGGCAAGAAAGGCGTATCTGCCTTCAACTTCGATATCCCGAACCGGCGCGGGCGCTGTCCAGCTTCCCAGATGTTCAATAGTGTCGCTGTCCATGCGGTAAATCATCAACTCGTCGTTTGTGCCTATGTAAATTCTGTCCCATCTATCGACGGAAACTGACCGCACATATTCTTCAAGCCCGAAAAACCGGCCAAAACTCACCGGCGAAGAAGGGTCGGTAACATCGATAATCGACAATCCGTAGTTATTCTCGGCGAGATAAGCATACGGATGCTTCACGAATATATCCTCCGCCGCGAAAACAGTGGAATACTCCCCGAGAAGGGAGATAGCGGAAGCCGGATTCGCCGATAAAACTGCAAACCCGCCGCCGTTTACATAAACGGTATCTCCGGCAACGAAACAATTCGCGATATCAAATGCGCTACTATATTCGCCGACTGTTGAAATATCTGAAGGGTCAGAAGGGTCGAGAATTCGAAGGGCGTTATCGTCGCAGGCGATGGCTACATAATCACCGATAATGTCGATACTTGTGGCTTCCCCAGGCATGAATAAGTATCCCGGCGAGCTTATCGACGCAGGATTAGCAACATCGAGAATCATCAACCCGCCGCTGGAGTTGGCCACATATCCGGTAGTGCCATCGACCACCATATCCAAAGGCGAACATGGAGTGTATCGCCCGAGAAGCCTTACACCAAGGCTGTCAGCGCCGAAACAGGCTGTCAGAAAACATAGCACGATGAAGAAATATTTTCCCATATTAACTCCCATCCTCCTTTGTCGATTTTCCCTCTGGCATAAATAGTAAGAATATTAGAAACACTGTTCCAGCCCCGATAATATAAGGACTTCTATCGTAAATAATATCCCCGATGATATACTCTGTCAGCGCGATAGCCAATTCTATGTTCTGTTTCAAATTCCCAGTCGGAAGAGCTTTCGAGGCAATACCCCCGACCAGAAGAATAATTATTACCAGCGAGATAAAATAGAATATGAACCTTAATACGCGCAATCGTTTATCTATCCTGAGCTTCGCCGGTCATCGGGACAAATCTCACGGGGATAATGTCCTCCGTCAGAACTTCCTCTTCTGTTTTAGTTACCCTCTTCAATTCCTGATATACGCTTCCGACAGGAATCACAAGTTTGCCCCCCACTTTCAATTGCTCGATTAATGGTTCCGGAATCTTCTCCGGTGCCGCGGTAACGAGGATGGCATCGAAAGGCGCGTATTCAGGCCATCCGCGGAAACCGTCGCCGCATTTGATTTCGATATTGTCGTAGCCGAGAGTATCGAGAATAGCTTTCGCCCGTTCGGCGAGGGGGCATAGTATTTCTATCGAATAAACGGAATCCACAATTTCCGCGAGAACCGCGGCCTGATATCCGCTTCCAGTTCCGATCTCCAGAACCCTGCTCGATGAATCCACACCGGCAAGTTCGGTCATGAGCGCAACAATGTAAGGCTGGCTGATTGTCTGTTCATGGCCGATAGGCAGAGGGCGGTCAGCGTAGGCAAGTCCCCGATAATCCTCCGGAACGAACCTGTGCCGATGAACCGCACGTATCGCCCGAAGCACTCCGGGGTCGCTGATACCTCTTTTCTCGATGGTCTTTGCCACAAGTTCTTGACGTTCGCCGTTGCGAGTCGTATCAGCCATATCTTCTCCTAAAACTCCTGTTGTTAGAATTATTAATGCAAGAATAATTGCATATATCCGTAAAATCATAAATTGCATCGCCTTGTATTATTTATCTGCTTTTACACAAGCCATCTGAAGCTCGGAAATCAAATTGTCGATAACCCTCTGTTCCTGCTCGTTCAAGTTTCCCTCGGTCTTTTCTTTCAGAACGGTTATCATATCTACGAGCTTTCTCGCAGATTCGAGGTCCTTAATAGCTTCACCGGTTTCGGGGTTGACAATCAGTCCCAGTTGAGAGCGGACTAACTCCCTCATCAGAACGAGCAAATCGAAAAAAAGCATGCTTCTCTCGGTGGCTTTGATTTTCTCTTCGTCCATGTGAATCTCCATTTACAATATAGGTTTAACTCTCCATGCCTTCTCGGCCAGACGCCGCATTTCAGCCCCATATTGGCACATCACCACCTCGGCGAGTTCCTCCGGATTCACGCGGTAATCTTCGATTCCATGAAAGCCTTCACCGGGCGTCTTTGTAAAAACACCCACATGGATTTTTGCGGAAACGAGGGTGCTTCCAGCCGCGGTAACACTGAGCCTGTTTTCTCCATCGAAAAGGTCGTCCCCGAGACGAGTAAGCCGATGCCCATTGACCTTAATTCGATGAAGCAGTTTCTCTTCCAATATGGAAATCAGAACATATTGCCTTAAAACCGCCTCCTGAAGGGGACATCCAAAATGCTCCACCACAAAATGGAGCATCTCGCGGTCCGGCAAGTTATTGCCGTGCATAATGCTGTTGAGGTCTATCCACCGTTCGGGCGGCACCTTGAAATCTCCGATGAAAGAGACCATAGTATCGCCGGAAAGGCCGAAGTTTCTCAGCGCCCAATGAGGCAACATCTCCTCGCCGTTCAGGGACCTTTTCTCCGGCAGGAATTTGTATGCCATCTTAGTCAAACTCATATCGCCTCCTTCTTCACTTTTTTAATCTTCTTCAGAAGCGCTTTCACAGCATTGGAATCCGGATGATTCGAATCGCCGGACACCTTGTAGAGGATCCCCAGAGAATCCGCAGTTCCGATTTTTGCCAATGCGGACAAGCTTTCCAAACGAACTCTATCCGGTATCTCACCGATATTATCGCCGAGAACCAGATTACTCAGGCTCTCTATTGATGATTCTGTATCGAAACACCCCAGGGCTCGAATAGCTGTGATAGTCAGAGCCAAACTTTGCCCACCTTTTATACTCTCGACAGTAATCGCCTCGGTCAGTCTCGACAATAGTCTTCTGAGCCTGAATACACCTATAAGATACATTCCAAGTGCATTAATTTCAACATTATTCGAAGAAAGAGCAGTTATTGCCGCACTGCACTTTGCCGCGACCGGAAATTTTGTAAGAGCCCGAATAGTAGCCTTTTGAATTTCCTTGTTTGGATTTCGAATTGCCGTGCCTATAGAATCTCCGACTGTTGTGCTCTCATGGAAAACATCTGCGACCGAGAGCAGATTCATTAATGCACCATTGTCTGGCGGATGATTGATTGCACTGGCAAACATCAATTCGCCCGTTTTCCCGATTCTGTGAATAATTGTCGCCAAGAGGCGTATGACTTTGGCATTGTCAGAGTTGAAAATAGAATCCAAACAGAGGGGAACCGCTGTTTTTCCCTGATGGAGAAGGCTCTGAGCCGCCCGTGCCTTAATGACTCGATTTTCACTTCCCAAATCAGATATCCACTTTCTCAAAGACTCATTATCGGCTAATTGTAGAGGCTGTTTCTTTTCCGAAGGCTCTTCCGAAATATCCTCATCGACAATTTCGTCTATCTCATCTATCATCTCAATCGTCTCAACATCAGTTTCAGACGGAGATGCCCGTTTTTCAGCCATTTCAGCCTTAATTTCGTCTGGAACATAACCGGCTATTTCCTCCAAAAGCAGGATCAGTTTCTCCATCTCCCTGCTCGAATGCCGATTCTCTCTAATAGCTTCCAGAAGCTCCTGACTTTCAATTTGGAACTCATCAACAAGTTTTCTGATAGAATCGAGGGCGGCCTGCGCTACCCCAGAATTTCCTCCTGGATCACCCTTGGCTGTTTCGACTGTTATAACTTCATTGCCCATAGAAACTTTGCTCTGTCCCAAAGCCACATAAATCTTCCTATCCGGTCGGACATGGCGCAAATCTTCTTCGATGAGAATATCCTCCCATTTATCCGCCACCTCCTCCGGTTTCCGTGAGAAAAGGGCCAGAAAGCGTTCTAACTCATCCTGCATAAGACCCTTAGTGAAAATAATACCCTGAAGGGCATAGGGCGAGATGAGCTGACGGAATTCATCCGCGAGCCTCGAGTCTTTATCCTCCGGGCCCGGGTTTTGACCATTTATCAGAACATCATCGTTGGCGACGGAAAAAGTCAGAACCTCGGTCTTATCGAAGAAAGACTTTATCCCCTTGAGAGATTTTTCAATAGCCTTTCCGACATTTTCATTCTCCCGAGGATATAACCTTAAAGATTGAGCGGCAACCTTGACATCACGCATCACTTTAACCGCTTTTGCGATGTCATCTTTTTCGAGGGGGCTTTCTTTGGCCATATCCGCCTCGAAAGCTTTTCGCTGAAGCATCCTTCTCGTGGCTTCCGGTATCTTCGCCTGAGACGATCTTTCCTTCGATGCCGCTATTATCTTCGCCGCGTTGCGCCAGTCTCCGGCCTGCTGGTAATGCCTGGCTACTTTGCCGTAAACTTCAGATTCCCTGCCCTTGTTGATATCAAGTTCAAGACCGGCGGCCTCGATATGCGCTTTTTTTAAAGCCTGAGGATCATGCTTCGAATAGAATAAGCTTCGAGTGAATTCCGAATGGAAGGAAAACTCATTCTCCCTGCCCTTAACCTCGGTGATTATGTGCGCTCTGCGAGCCCCTTCCAGGTCTTTTAAAACTTCCTGTTCGCTTCTTTTGCACATCGAAGCAAGAACTCGAACATCGAAAGCCTCGCCAATAATCGAAGCACGAAGGAGCACCTCTTTTTCCGAAGGATTAAGACGCTCCGCTCTCTCTTCGAGTATCGCGTCGAGAGATTCTGGAAGATCATCCGGCGAGAACTCATTCACAACCCACTTCGTCCCGTCGTATGCAATAATGCCTTTCTCCAATATAAGCTGAAGAAGCTCCTCCAGAAACATAGGATTCCCGCCGGTTCGCTTCCGCAAGACGTCGAGAAGACTGTCCGGGAACTCGTGAAGTCCGGTAATTTCTCCAAGCATGGAAGCTATTTCAGGCATTTGAAGCACGGGTATATCAAAACTCTGTAACTCCGCCAGCTGAACAATTCGAGATATATTCCCGAGAAGAAAGGCCGTGTTCTTAGACCGCTCTTCCCGATTGTCCGCATTCAAGCTGAAAATAAGGTCGATCTCACTGGCCGGAAATTCAGCAAGAAAAGAATCGATAAATTCAAGGGAAACCTGATCCAGATTATGCGCATCATCTACTATCATAAGAATTCGCCCGGCTCGAAGAAGACCGAACAGAACCTTTACCAACCCCTGGAACAACACTGTGTCTTTGTCAGCTACCTCGATATCCGAAATATTCGAATACTCGGACAATCTCTCAAACTCAGGCATGTCCTCGGAAACTACCTTAAGCTCGCTGAGAGACAACTCATCGACCAGCTCCTGGATTAGCTCTGTTTCATTTTCGAGAGCCTTTTTGAAGGCTTGAGATAGGGCGTAATATGGCCGGTTGTTCCCAGCCACCCCTTTTAGGTAAAGGACTTTGCGGTTGATGCTTCTGGCCTTTTTCCCCAGTTCCCCTAATAGCCGGGATTTGCCGCTTCCCCTCGGTCCGAATAGTATTGGAAGTTCGGGTTCGATGTCCTCGCTCACGATTCGGTTGATTGTCAGCATTTTCAACTCGTGAAGAAGCGAGTCGAACCCAACCGTCCTGCTTATTGGAAAAATCGTAGATATATTCCCAGGGGCAACAAGTTTACCCTCGTTCGGGTAGATAATAACTCTATTTTTCCCCGAACTCTTGGCATAGTAAAGTGCTTCGTCCGCTCTACGGAAGAGAGAATCATTATCCAGTGCGTCTATGGGAAAATTGGCAATACCGATACTAACATTGACAGCTATCTCCTTGCCTTCCTCTAATACAACTGGATTGTTCCCGAGCTTATCTAAAAATCCTTCGAGAACACCCTTAGCGAAGGCTTTGTCTTTCCCGCTGAAAATCGCGACGAATTCATCGCCGGCAAATCTTACTGGAATAGCATCGTTTACCAATGATTCCTTGAAGAGTTCCGAGAAAACTTTCAGAACATAGTCGCCGGCAAGATGGCCATAAGTGTCGTTTATCTGCTTAAATCCATCCAAATCGAGGATGGCAAGGCTGACTTCCCCCGCAGATTTCGAGGCCTTGTCTATGTAATGCGAGAGCCGGGTTCGCAGGAAGCGTCTGTTCTTAAGTCCGGTGAGTTCATCAGTAAAAGCGAGAATTCTAAGCTCCTCGACAGACCGCTCCTTGCGCCCTTCTCGAGGATCATTTACGGTATCAATTTTTTCGTTCTGCATAATTACAACACTACGCTAAGGTTACAACAACCTCCCCTGAACTTTCAATATAGTGAATAATTTCTCTCAATGCACTATTTTTGTCGAGTTTTAACTCCGGATCAATCGAAATTATCTTCTCGGCAATACGTTTTGTTTCTTCAAGCAGGAAAGGCATCTGCAGTGGATCAGCGAAATTGAAGCTGTTTTTTCCGGATTGAATAATATTGAGCAATTCCCCTTCTCGGCGCTCTTCGAGGTCGATTTGTGAAATTTCAAATCCGTCTTCGGTGCTGGTAAATTTGGACAAACGGTTATAGGAACTACTCCCTTTGAGTTTTGAAGTCAAAAGAATGCAATATCCCGCCTTGTCAGCACGCCCTACCCTTCCCCTAAGCTGATGGAGCTGGGCAAGGCCGAAATTGTCTGCCCCCTCGATTAGCATAACCGAGGCTTTCGGAATGTCAATACCCACACTCACTACAGTCGTCGCGGCAAGAATGGAAATCTCGCCACTTCTAAAAGCCTCGATTGCGCGGTTTTTGGACACCTCATCGAGACCCCCGTGGACAAAACCCACACAGTTGCCAAACCGCTCCCGAAGCCTTCGAAAACCATATTCCAATGCAGAAAAATCCTCACCCTCGATTCGCGGATGCACAATAAAGGCGCGTTCCCCAGCCGAAATTCTCTCCTCGATAAAATCCCAAACCGCCTCCCTGCGAGATTCGTCCCGAAGATAGCTCGTGGTTCCAGCCCGCGACCTGGGATAATCCCGCATCTCGACCAAATCGAGGTCGCCGAAGAGGGCCAATGCCGTGGAGCGCGGAATCGGAGTCGCCGAAAGAAGAAGAACATGCGCCCCTTCCTGCTTGGGAAGCTTCAGGCGCTGATTCACTCCCATAAGATGCTGTTCATCGATTATCACAAGTCCCAGATTCTTGAACTCGACCCTATTCGACAGCAAAGCTTGAGTTCCGATGATTATATCAACTGCGCCCGATTGTATCGCATTAAAAATCTCGGCTGATTGAGACTCGCCAGTCAGCAAACCCACACTAATGCCCGATTTCCGCGTAAGATTCGAAATGGTATCGGCATGCTGACGCGCAACCAGAAGGCTCGGCACGACTACCGCCGTCTGAAACCCGGAATCGGCGGTAGCTACAGCGGCCATAAGCGCAACCACAGTCTTCCCAGATCCGACATCGCCGGAGAGCAATACCGCCGTTCGCCCCGGATCCGTCAGATTCTCCATTAAAGCCGAAAGAGCGCCATTCTGACCATCTGTGAGTTTGAACGGAAGATTTTTAAATGTTGCCGAATATTTCTTCGATGGCGATATTTTCGGGGCGGACTCGTCGCTACGTGCCTCAAAACGTCGTTTCGCGAATATCAGTTGCAGTAGGAGTAATTCGTCGAAGGCAAGACGTGTCCTCGCGAGTTCACATTCATCGAAGGATAGGGGAGAGTGAAGCTTTTCGATGGCTTCTCGAATGTTCGGCAGGTTCATTTCTTTGAGAACTTCATTCGGCAAAAAATCGTCGATTTTACCAATCGAAATCAATGCCTTTTCAACGATTCTGTTCCTTAGCTTTTTCCCAAGTTTTGTCCCGGTATCATTCTCCAAATCCCTGTAAATGGGGATTATCAAACTATCCCCCTCCGAACTGAATTCGTAATCCGGATGATGAAACTCGATTTTCCCATCGCGAAAAACCGCATTGCCCCAAACGAGAACCTCGCATCCCCTTTCAAACTGCGCGGCTCGCCATCCGGGAGATTTGAAAAATACTAAACGTGCCCTTCCCGTATCATCGCAAATATCCACCGTCAAAGTCCCCAAACGGCCACTACGCTTGAAACTCTTCGATTTGACTTCGCCCAAAACAGAAACAAACTCGCCATTTTCAACTTCGCATATGGGCACAGCCGATTTTCGATGGACGAACCTTCGCGGAAAATCGAGAATCAAATCTAAAATTGTGTCAATTCCTGATTCGCGAAGCAGATCAGCTCTGGCGGGGCCAACACCGTTCAGTTCCTCGATAGGTATTTTGACTGAAATAAATTGTGAAATTACGGATTTCCACACTGGGATGTCCTGCTAATCGAAATAAAATGGCCCATTATCAAACACCGTGAATCATCCGTGAAGAAGCTCTATTTGCGCCTTCGATGATTTCATTTTCGTCGATTCCGACCAGATTGCCATCTTTCACAACGATTTTCCCATTCACGATAGTGTAAGCCGTCCGATGGCAGAAGCCCGAAAATACAATAGCGGCAAGGGGATCCGAAAGCGCGCCCGCGTATTGAAGTGAGTTCATATCGAAAAGCGCAAGATCCGCCGCGAACCCCGGTTCGATACGCCCGATGCCTCCGAAGCCTAACAAGTCCGCGCCTCCGCGAATCGCCATGTCCAAAACATCTCGCGCGCTCAAAGCATCTGAACCGTATTTTACACGCTGGAGCAAAAGGGCGTTTCGCGCCTCACCAAGCATGTCCGAGCTGTCGTTTGACGCCGAACCGTCAACTCCGAGGCAGAGCCGAATTCCCATCTCACGCATCTCCTTTATCCGCGCGATTCCGGAGCCGAGGCGCATGTTCGAGGTGGGGCAGTGACAGATACCGGTGTGAGTTTCGCGGAGAATACCAAGTTCATCGTCCGTGAAATAGATGCCGTGAGCGAAATAGACGTCATCGCCCAGCCATCCCCAGTCTTCCATAAGCTTGAGGGGTCGCCGACCATATTTTTCAATACAAAAATCTTCCTCGTCAATGGTTTCGACAAGGTGAGTATGCAGAACAACTTTGTGTTCTCGTGCCAATTTGGCAGTCTCGATCATAACACGCTCATCAACCGAAAAGGGAGAACAGGGGGCAAGAGCGATTTTGTGCATAGCCATTGGTGAACTGTCATGAAACTTTTCGATTACCCGCGTCATATCCGCGACTACCTCAGAGGCATCCTGCACGACGTGATCCGGTGGAAGCCCGCCGTCCTTTTCGCTCAGCGTCATTGATCCGCGGGTGGGGGAGAAACGGATTCCCAGCCTGTCCGCCGCCTCGAACTGAATCGTCGTCATATCGCCCGCAAATCCTTTGGGATAAAGATATAGATGATCTGCGGTCGTAGTCGCGCCTGTTTTGAGAAGTTCCGCGCAAGCCAGCAAAGTCGAGTAATAAACCGCTTCCTCGTCAAGTCGCGCCCAGATTGGATACAGATGCTTCAGCCAATCGAATAACTTAGCATCCTGAGCGCCCGGCAAGTTGCGTGTCAGGGTCTGGTAAAAATGATGATGGCAATTTACCATCCCCGGAATAACGAGAAACCTGCTACAGTCGATGATTTGCGCCCGGGACAATTCTTCCTCGCTCAAAACGGTGTTACGCTCGACGCTTTTTATCACACCGTCGTCGATGAGAATATCCAGGCCGGAAAATTCGTCTTCGGAATCGTTAAAAGTAGCTATATGGAAGCAGTTTTTCAGAAGAATCATATCAAACCGACCCTGTCATTGAATTCCTCGATCAGCTCGTCGAATTTGGGGGCTAATTTGTGATAGCTCTCCCAGTATTCACGGTCAAACCACTGGTCGTTAAGCTCCGCAAGCTCCTTTTTCTGTTGCTCTATCCAGGTGTAATACTTGAGGTTATGAATTCTCTTGCGGTCATAATGTCCGAGCTCGAGCACGTTGTCTGTAGTCTGCGACATGAGAATTTCATAATCCCTTGCGGCCTGTTCACGGGTGTAATCGCCATGTTTTTCGCGAAGCTCGCGTAGCCTCGAGCCGTAAAGCTCCATGGAATCTGTGAATACGGTCATCACGTAGTCATTTTCATCCAATTCGTAATATTTAGCGAATTTAATTGCTCCAAGCATGTTTGCAATCCCGGAGATGCCCAGCAAATCGAGTTTTTCGACGAAATCTGCCGGCAAACCACTTTCAACAAGATATTCGCGCCCGATAGGCTCGTTAAATAGCCTGGTTAAGCGCATCGAATGTTCATCATCCAGAGCGATTACCATATCAGTATTGCGCACATTGTGAATCCAGGGAACGTGTTTATCGCCGATACCCTCGATTCGATGTCCGCCAAAACCGTTTCTTAGAAGAGTAGGACATTGCAAAGCCTCTCCCACAGCCATCTTGGCGTTCGGAAATATCTTCTTCAGATAATCTCCCGATCCCATGGTTCCCGACGAACCCGAAGTTAACACAATGCCCGCAAATCTACTCTTGGCGGTCATTTGTGCGATAAGGACTTCTTCCATAGCCGATCCGGTTACCTCGTAATGCCAGATGTGATTGCCGAACTCGTCAAATTGGTTGAAGATGACTATATCGTCGCGTTCTGCTCGCAACTCCCAGCATTTATCGAAGATTTCCTTCACGTTCGACTCGCATCCCGGCGTGGCAATAACCTCTCCTGCGACCTTTGCGAGCCATTCGAATCTTTCCCTGGACATCTCTTCCGGTAAAATCGCAATAGATTCGCATGCAAGCAAATTGGCTATATAAGCCCCTCCGCGGCAGTAATTGCCGGTCGATGGCCAAACAGCCTTCTGCGATGTCGGATCGAACTGCCCCGTGATGAGCCTTGGTGCAAGGCACCCAAAACTGGCGCCGACCTTGTGAGCCCCAGTAGGAAACCATTTGCCGACAAGCCCGATTATTTTAGCCGGACATCCGCTTAGCTCTTCCGGAATATTCAAATAGTTGACATTGCCAAAGCCACCACCGAATTCCACCGGTTCGTTTTTCCATGTTACACGGAATAAATTTCGGGGGTGTATGTCCCAGAGGCCTATTTCACTTAGCTCTGAGACAATACTATCTGGAATGAGACTCGGATTTTTCATTTGCGCAAAAGTAGGAACTATAATACCTCTTTCCCTACAGCGCACCGCCGTTCTGTCAAGCTGTTTTTTGTCGATCATCAGGTCAATCATTTTTTCTCCAATGGGTTATATCTCAATATCATCTAATGATTTAACGGGCGAGGGCAGTTTTGGAACATTTTCCGATGCCGCCTCGATATCTTTTAGACCGCTTCCTGTTATCATTAAAACAACGGTCGAATTTCTGTCAATATCATAGTCCTCTTTTGCCGCGAGAAAACCAGCGTAAGCCGCCGCTGATGCGGGTTCGCAGAATAATCCCGCGGTCGATGACAACTCGAACTGGGCTTTGAGAATGGATTCATCTGATACTTTTATGCAAAACCCATCGAACTCGTGCAGGTTCTTAATAGCCAAATAACCGCAATTGGGAACGTCCACGGAGATTGAATCCGCGACGGTCCTCGAAGGCACATGGTCAGAGAAACCGCCAGATTCAAATGCATTGAAAAGGTTAGGACTTTCTTCCGATTGAACAGCCACAATTCGAGGAATTTTATCGATCAATCCAAACTGTTTCAAATCTCGGAAACCCTTATAAATACCGGCCAGGATGACACCATCCCCGGTGGGTATAAACACGTAATCGGGGGGATATCCAAGTTGACTATACAATTCGATAGCGGCGGTCTTTTTACCCTCTATAGTCAATGGATTATAAGCGGTGTTACGACTCATCGATTTCGTAACACCAGTGTATTCGAGGGACAATGCGAAGGCATCATCGTAGTTTCCCGCCACGGGAATAACTCTTGCACCATATTGCAGACACTGCACCAGTTTGGCTTTGGGTGCACTGCTCGGAACGAAAATCGTTATAGACAAACCGCTCGCCGCGCCGATTCCAGCCATAGATGCCGCGGCATTTCCAGTAGAAGCCACTGCGACCTCGGATATACCGTTTTGCCTGCAAAAGGCCGCCACGAGATAAGAAGCGCGATCCTTATAAGAAAAAGTCGGCTCACCTGTGTCATCTTTCAAATATAGATTTGTATATCCAGTGCTTTTGCGAATCCTCTCTGGAGACCATAATGGCGTATTTCCCACAGGAATATCCGGAAAAAATTCACGTGGGACGGGCAGTAGATCGATAGCATCCCAGTTTGGTGGCAAACTACCATCAATAGTTACTTCGAGAAGACCACGCAACGGTTCGCCGGCCCGATGTTTCTTAGAGCAATAAGGGCAAAGCATAAGCTCCGGCTCTATTTCGAAGTCCCTTCCACAAAGTGTGCATTTATATTTAAACTGTAACACCGTTACTCCAAAAGCTTCCAAAGCAGGCCTTTGCTCGTATGCAGGCGATTTTCTGCTTCATCGTAAATAATGGAATTCTTCGAATCAAGCACGGAATCCACAACCTCATTATTTCTATCTGCGGGAAGGGCATGCATAATCTTGCAATCCTTAGCTGTCAGGGCATAACGGCGTTCATCCAATATCCAGTCCTTATGTTTCTCGAGATTGTCCTTCATCTTCGCGCGATTCTCTTCGTCGTCAACAAAATTGTTGAAATATCCGAAACCACCCCAGTTTTTAGGTATGATAATATCAGCATCTCGTATGCCTTCTTCCATCTCATTATATATACTTATCTTACCTCCATTTACTTCAGAATTAACTTTAGCCTTTTCGACAATATCTTCCTGAAGCGGAAATTCTGGAGGATGAACAAGTCGAACATCCATGCCATAGCGAGGAAAGAGCAAAACCTGGGACTGGGGAACAGATAGGGGTTTTGCGTGGCTTGTCGCAAATGCCCAGCAAACCGCAACTCGAAGACCCGCGGTGTTTCCATCGAAATGCTCTTTTATAGTCATCAAATCAGCAATAGCCTGTAAAGGATGATAAACGTCGTCCTGCATGGAAATCAGAGGAACTGTCGAGTTTTCAGCAATCTCAGTCAGATACTTATTCCCAATCCCATGGAAACAGTTGCGAATTGCTATAGCTTCGCCCATTCGAGAAAGCACTTGCCCTGTATCCCGAGGTGTTTCTCCATGGGAAATCTGCATCTTGCTCGCGTTCAAATCGTGGGCGTGACCGCCTAACTGTGTCATGGCGGCTTCCATCGAGTTGCGAGTTCGAGTAGATTGTTCGAAGAATATCATAAATAACGTCTGGTTAACGAGATAGTTAGTAATAGCTTTTGCATATCGCTTGCGTTTCAACTCAGAACTCGCATCCAGAATCTCGTCGATTTCTTCTTTCGTCCAGTTGTCGAAAGTGATCAAATGCTTGCCTTTAAGGTTGTTCATTATTCTCCTTTTAAAAAAAATGGGTAAAGAGCATAAAAGGCGGAAGCCTTTACCAAATGGTCGATTGGAACAGCTTCATTCGGTGCGTGAGCATAAATTTCATTTCCCGGACCAAAACCGATGCAGGGAATTCCATGTTTGCCGCAAATCGCTACGCCGTTAGTCGAGAAAGTCCATTTATCAATACGCGGTTCATCCTCGAAAAGCCCGCGATAGCAATCGATTCCGGTTCGAATATATTGGTTGTCTTCCTCTATTTTCCAGGTAGGATAATACTTTTCCATCTCAAAGAGAGTGCCTTTATAACTGGTTTTGCTGTAGATTGGAACCTCTATTTGTGCCTGACTTCCAATCGCGTCTCGAACTTCTGCGATCGCGCTTTCCTTAGTCTCCCCCCAGGTCAGCCGTCGATCGAGATGAAAGTGAGCAAAATCTGAAACCGCGCAGAGAGAAGGGCTCTGGGACTCGATTAGGGTTACAGCAACGGTTCCTTTCCCGAGGAAATCGTCAGCAATTAGCCTCTCGTTTAACTCTTCGATTTTGAGTGAAGCTCGAGAAGCTTTATATATTGCATTAATGCCGCGTTCGGGTGCGCTACCATGGCATGAAACGCCTGAAAAATAGCATTCAATTTCCATTCGCCCGCGGTGCCCGCGATAGAGACCGAGATTCGTAGGTTCTGTAATGATGGCCATTTCAGGGCGAATACTTTCCTTCTCGATAAGATAATTCCAGCAGAGGCCGTCACAGTCCTCTTCCATAACAGTGAACGTGAAAAGCACCGAGAATTCGCCGTCGTAGGCGAGCTCCTTCAGTATTCTACCTGCTGTGATCATCGATGCCGCTCCGCCGGACTGATCGACAGTCCCGCGTCCTAAAACCTTACCGTCCTTAATTTCACCGCAGAAGGGAGCGAAGTCCCATTGGGACAAATCTCCTGTGTCAACAGTGTCAATATGTGCGTCGATAGCAATTATCCGAGGCCCAGAACCGACTCGGCCTATCAAATTCCCCAAACCATCCACGCGGACATCATCGAAACCGGCTTCGGTGCAAAGCACGGCGAGTTTTTCGATAACATCTCCTTCTTCGCCGCTCAATGAGGGGATTTTGACAATTTCTGAAAGATTCTTGGCAGTATAATCTCTGAACTTCTCTGCCAGTGTTACGATTTTTTCTGTTTTGCACACTTTATCTCATCTCCAGTGTTAATGCGCCTTTCGGGCAGAAATCGGTGCAATAGCCGCAACCGATACAAAGTTTCGTTTCAACAGAGGCTTTGTCATTTTGCATAGAAATCGCATCCTGAAGGCATTTTGAGAGACATGCCCCGCAACCGACACATTTATCAGTATCGACAGTATTAGCGGGAGTAACGGAGAAACCCTTGCGTTTAGACAATTCACGGGCATAATAACCAACAATATCCGAAGGGGCCTTATATCCATGTTTATCAAGCCAGTCTCCAGTTTCTGACGCAACCTTTCCATAAATATGATGTCCAAATTTAATAGCTCCAGTGCAGATACCCACGGCAGAAGCCCCGGCCATAAGCATCTTAACTGCATCGCTTCCCTTCTCGATTCCACCCACACCAATAATAGGCTTGTCTGTAACTGCTGATATCTGGTAAACGATACCAAGAGCGATAGGCAATATTGGCGGCCCAGAAATCCATCCCTGTCCATAATCTGATCCAAGTCGAGGAATTGGATTCTCCGGGTCGAAATCGAGAACCGGACCAAAAGAATTAATGGCCGCAAAGCCATCAACAAAGGGCAGAACAGCCCTGATTAACTCTGGAATATCGAGGAAATTGGGCGATACTTTCATAAAAATCGGCTTATCGATTGTCTCCCGTAGAGCTCGAGCTACCTCCACAATAGGCTCTGTCGAATGACCGACATAATGAACGGAGAATTCGAATCCCTCCGGAGAAATCTCCTTTTCAATCAAAGCCCCCAGTTCGCGCACCTCTGAGGGTTGATAACCGATGGAAGTTATCAGTGGGCATCCGGCGTTTTTAACTTTGTGCAATTCACTCAGGAAGGCCTCCAGGGGAGATTCTGACCATGTCTCGCAATTCGTTAGGCCGGAGCAAATTGTCTTGCGTATAGTGGGACGTTTGTCGTCAGCAGGTTTAATCGATACAGTTTTGGATACAATACCTCCCGCACCGGCTTCCCAAGCAGATAACATCGCGGTAGCATCCTTGACATTAGGACCCGCGGCGGGCAGAACTGGGTTACGAAGCTCTATTCCTGCAATATTTGTTTTTAAGTCAGCCATAATATCTCCGAATCTGTCGCTGAGCAACTTTGCGCGCCTTTTTTATTACATCGTCTCGATCAATTCGTGTGAATTCACCATCTTTATATAAAATTTCTCCATTCACGACCGTCATGAAAGCTCGAGAAGTTTTCGCTCCAAAGAGCAAATGGCCTATAGTGTTACGATTGTTAAAAGGCGTAACACTGGCGTAATCCAAAACAGCAATATCTGCAAAAGAGCCGGGGGAGAGACTTCCAGTGTTAGAAAAAAATTTCTGTTGCGAAAAATAGCGATAGGAGAAAAAAATGTTTCGCAACTCATCGAAATCTATTTCGTCAATTGAATTGAGCAGATAATGAGAACGCAAAGCGGCCAAAATATCGCTTGTCATGCCATCCGTGCCCAGTATGTAGGGAAAAAGTCCCCGTTTCATTTTGCCGACTCGGTTATTCGCGTTGGATTCCGAATTGGAAGCAACAATAATATCTCGTTCGTTAAGTATTTCTATATCTTTATCACTCAGGTGAATACAGTGAGCAAGAATAGAATGATTGTTAAGTAGTCCATAAGCATTAAGACGATCAACCGGGCCGCTGAACCCAAGTTTCTGGCAGAAATCGAGGTCGGCGAAATCCTCTCCACAATGGCTGTGGATGGCCATAGAATAAGGTTTTGCATCGCTTACTTTAACAAGAGTATTATCTGAAAGAGTCAAATTAGCATGCAATCCAAAGCAACCTTTAATTCTATCATCATGAATATGTTTATTGTAAAATGTAATGTTCTCTTCGATATGCTTATCTACAGCTTCAAAGCCCATTCTGTCAGAAGTCTCGAAACAAAGGAGTGCGCGAATTCCAAGCTGTTCGCACGCTTTTGATATAGTATCTAAACTGCCCTCGACAAAATTCATCGACGCATGATGGTCAAAAACTGTAGTCACGCCATTCCGAAGACAATCCATTCCAGTTAACAACGCTGAATAATAGACAGTCTCCTCCTCCAAAACCTCGTCCCAAGGCCACCACAGGTTTTCGAGAATACCGAGAAAATTCTCTGCTCGATCGAGGGGAGAGACTCCTGTCGAAAAAGCTGAATAAAAATGATGGTGAGCATTCATCAAACCCGGTAAAATAAGCCGTCCGCCGACGTCGATGAATTCAATTCCAGTTTCAAAAATGTCCTCCGTAGCCCCGATTTTGGCGATTCGGTCATTTACGACAAGGACTGCTCCAGAATCAAAAAAGACTTCTAAGCCATCAGTCAGAATCCCGCCGCCGATAATATATCTCCGCTCTTTATTCATTGGTTTTACGCAAAAACTTACCCGTTCCCGGATTGGTTAAAATTCCATTTTCGACATCAAAAATTTGTTTCCCTCGAAGAAATGTTTTGACAACTTGCCCCTCAAAAACTATGTCTTCGAAAGGAGTTATCTTGCCCATGGATAGGAAATCAGCGCCGCGAACCCGCCATTTTAAGGATGGATCAATGACGGCGAAATCCGCGTCTTTTCCTATTTCAATAGAACCCTTGCGGATGCTTATTCCATAGCGCTTAGCGGCGGATTGTGATGTGACCCGTGTCAATTGGGATAATGTCAACCTTTTTTTAAGATAACCTTCTGAAAACATATAGGGCAGAATTGTCCCAACTCCGGGGATTCCCGAGTAATCATTCCATATTGATCCAGTGTTTTTTTCGTCCTTTGTGCAGGGAGCATGATCTGAGGCAACGAAATCCAGAACACCGTCGGAAAGCTTTTGCCAGAGAACTTCTGCGTTACCGTGCGATTTAACTGGAGGATTGACTTTAAGCGGAGAACCTATTCTAATAAAATCATCAACATCAAAGGCGAGATAATGGGGGGCTGTTTCGCCGGTAATTCGGTCGCCAAGGATTAAATTAGCTCCATCTGCTGATGAGATATGCACAATATGAAGATCTGCGCCGGTGTCTTCAGCAATTTTAACAGCCGTCTCGATAGCCAAAACCTCGGCTATCTCCGGGCGGGAACGATAATAATCAAGCGGGGAGTCTCCTTTGCGACGGTGATAATCAGTCGCAGAAACCACATAAGCAGGATCTTCTGCATGAAGCAAAACTATGGTCTGAAGGTCTGCGGCGACCCGCAAAACCTTTTCAAATTGGAAATGATCAAGATGACCAAAACTATTCATTCCCGACAAGAAGTATGTTTTAAAGCCAAGAACATCGTTAGCGATAGATTTCATTTCAGCGGCGAAATCACCCTCGAACATCTGAGCGCAAACGCCTCCGAATAGGCCGTAATCGATTATGGCTTCTTTACTTATAACATCCAGTTTATGCTTTAGATTATCGGCATTTGTAATGGGCGGAATAGATGTGCAAGGCATGTCGATTATAGTGGTTATGCCGCCTGCCGCCGCCGCACAATTTCCGCTGTAAAAATCTTCGCGGAAGGTGAATCCCGGATCGTTGAAATGAACGTGGGGATCGATTCCGCCCGGGAGGACGATTAAGCCGCGTAAATCGACTTCGGATTCTCCGGAAAGACCATCTCCGATATCTACAATCAGTCCTTTTTCGATGGCAATATCAACCTGTTCGAACTCGTCGCGCTCCGGCAGGGCTACTTTGCCGCCGCGTAACACTATTTCGGCATTCCGTAACACTATTCGTTTACGCCTTCTTCGATTAGTCTGCGATATACTCTTTCAGATGTGAAGGGGGCTTCGTAAAGTCTCACGCCAACAGCGTCGAACACGGCATTTGCGATTGCAGGAATAGGCCCATTAATCGCGATTTCGCCAACAGATTTAGCTCCGAACGGCCCGGTTTCTTCATAAGAATCCGCAAGGATGGTGACCATCTCCGGCAAATCGAGGGTGTTGTAGATTTTATAGTCCCAGAAACGCGGGTTCATCATTTTGCCTTTAGACGAGAAAATGTATTCTTCCCAGAGGGCATAGGCAAGGCCATTTACGACAGCTCCTTCGACTTGCCCCTCGGCGAGCCGTGGGTTCAGCGGCTGACCGCAATCCACAGCGGAAACGAATTTGATTGGGTAAATGCGTCCCGTTTTTACATCCACCTCAACCTCTGCAAATTGCGCAATGAAGGGGGGAGGAGACTCATCCGCAAAATGAGATGCGTTTGCGGCTATCTGATGTTGATTATGAGAATACATAGCGTAATAGCATATGTCTTCGTAAGTTACAGCTTTATCCGTGTTGGCGACGAAAACACGGCCATCTTCGATTTCTGCATCTTCGAAAGGAATATCGAGCATTTCCGCGCCAACTGCCTTAATCTGTTTGGCTATTTCGACTGCACATTTGCGAACAGCTTCGCCGGAAATATAGGTTGTGGAACTGGCGTAAGCACCCACATCAAAAGGAGTTAGATCGGTGTCGCTGGATAGAACGATGAATTTTTCCGGGGGGATACCGAGAACTTCGCCTGCAATCTGCGCCATTATAGTGTCTGAGCCGGTGCCAATGTCTGTCGCGCCAATGTAAAGATTGAAACTGCCGTCCTCGTTCATCTTCATCGAAGCCGCGCCCATATCTATTTTGGGGATACCGGAGCCTTGCATTGAGCACGCTACACCGATACCTCGAATTCTATCCCCCGTCCTAAAATGTTTGCCGCGTTTTTCTTTCCAACCTATGGCATGAGCGCCCTTTTCGATACACTCCTCCAGGCCGCATGAGCGGATAATCTGCGCGACGCCCTCCTTGCCCTCGCCAAGGACGCGGAAGACATCGGATGTCTCGCCGGACTTTATAGCCCATTTTTTGAAGAACTCCAGAACGTCGATGTTTGCGGCGCGCGCAACCATATCGATGGCCTGATTGTAGGCAAAATACGACTGAGTCGCACCATATCCCCTGTAAGCGCCGCCCACAGGGAGATTTGTGTAAACAGACCGTCCCAAAAAGTGCATATTTTTCACTTTATTGAGCAAAGGCAAAACTTTCGCGCCAGCGTTTGACAGGACTGTAAGAGCGTGGGAACCATAAGCCCCGGTATTCATAAGGCAATCGAGATCGATGGTTGTGATTTCGCCGTCGGATTTCGCGCCGACCTTAATACGAGTGCGCATTGGATGGCGTGTCCGCGCGTTTGCGAAAACTTCTTCCCGGGAAAGAACTATCTTAGAAGGGCGTTTTGTGCGCCATGTAACCAACCCGACCAATTGTTCGAGAAATACCTCCTGCTTTCCGCCGAAACCCCCGCCAATACGAGGTTTGACAACTCTGACATCGCGAATGGGTATTCCAAGAGTTCGTGATACGATTCGGCGGGCGTGAAATGGCACCTGAGTTGCCGTGTAAATTACCATTCGCCCGCGCTCGTCGATAACCGCAAAAGCGCCGTGGGGCTCGATCGCGCAGTGAGATGCATAAGGAGTGTGCACGGTGAGATCGAAACGCAAATCGCTCTCTGAAAATCCCTTATCGAGGTCGCCGAAGGACATTTCTACTTTCGCGGCGAGGTTGCGGGATGCATCGTATTCAACGGGGATTGGCGCGTAGGCATCTTCGCCGTGAAGTCGCGGAGCGTCGGCATCCATGGCCCGTTCCGGGTCGAAAAGGGGTTCGAGAATATCGTATTCTACTTCGATTTTCGAAATTGCTTCTTCAGAGATTTCCTCTGTCTCAGCCGCCACCAAAGCCACTCTGTCGCCAACGTATCGCACTTTCTTATCGAATATACGCGTATCGTATGGGGAAGGCTCGGGAAAACCTTGTCCTGCGGTCGTGTGCAGGGAATCTGGAGTGTTGCGGTGGTCGAGAACGAGGACAACGCCTTCGGTAGCCTCCGCTTTGGAGGTATCGAGAGATTTGATTATAGCGTGGGGGTGAGGTGAGTATAACAGCTTGATATATAAGAGATTATCAACGAAAAAGTCATCGACGAATTTTTCTTCACCCGTCGCCAAAGAGAGTGAGTCTATCTTGCGGACATTTTTGCCGATGTTGTTAAAATCACGCATTTTTGGCCATCCTTTCTGCCGCCAATTTTACCCCTTCGATGATTTTTACATAGCCGGTGCATCGGCAGAGATTACCATCCAGAGCTACTTTGATTTCGTCTTCTGTGGGGTTAGGGTTGTCTTTAAGGAGAACATATGATGCAAGCACAATGCCCGGAGTGCAAAAACCACATTGAACCGCTCCGGTATCGACTAAAGCCTGTTGAATAGGATGAGGATCGTGAAGGTCTCCTATGCCCTTTACTGTAAGGATTTCCGCGCCGATACAGCTTCCGGCTAACACCTGGCAGGAGTTCACCAACTCGCCATCGAGTATAACGACGCAGGCACCGCATTCGCCGGTATGACAGCCGGCCTTAACCTCTTTATGGCCGGACTCTCTCAGAAGTTCCAGAAGAGTGATATCGTTCGGAAAATCGACTTCGTATTGAATACCATTTATGAAGAAATAACCTATCATAATTTAACCCTCTCAATCACTTTAAGACCCCGAATTATCTCGGTTATAGCCACTTTACTAAGATACTCTCCGCTGGCCTGCATCTTCGATGGAAAATCGAGCTCCAGATTCTGGACAGCTTCATCGATGCCCAACACGCCCATGATTGCTTTTTCGATTGATTCGAGCCGTGTAAATTTGCCCTTGATGCCTGTTATCACGGCCGTTGCCCAATCACCATTGGAAATCATCGATAATGTGAACATCGGATAATCGAAAGCGGTTCGGGTTTCTCGATGATAATATGCCGCACCGTCGATTTTTGGAACTTCGATATATTCAATTAGGCTTCCCCTGCGAAGTTCCGAGGCCAGCAAATACTCTTCCAGAGAGAATTTTGCATCTTCACCAGCGAGTTTCACTTTTGCGGTAAGCGCGACCATAGGGCCGACGATATCCGACCAGATGGGTGCCATCGCAATACTTCCGCCAACTGTAATCCTGTTGCGAAGGGGAGTAGAAGCCGCTTTGCCAAGAGCCATTGCTAAAACATTTCCCGCCGGCAGATTTTTAGCGCAGTCGGCATATGTAGCCATCGCGCCAATTTTGTAAAAATCGCCCTTTTCTTCTACAAAACGCAAATTAGGACCTTTCAGGTCAATTAGGGCGGGTTTGTTCAAGCCTCCCATGAGAAGTCCTGTGCCGCCGCCATGGGGCACAGCGGAGGTATCCTGCATAATTTCAAACGCTTCTTCGACACTGTCGGGATAGAACCACGTAACTTCGGGCATAGCAACCTCTTTCTAAAATAACTAATCTATATTAATAATCTACAATCGTCGATAAATCAAGCCTAATCGACATCAGTTCAGGAGTTTCATTCGCCGATAATCTTTACAAGAACCCTTTTTCTCCGCATTCCATCGAACTCACCGTAGAAAATCTGTTCCCATGGACCGAAATCCAGCTTGCCCTCGGTGATTGCAACCACGACTTCCCTGCCCATTACTGTCCGCTTCAGATGGGCGTCTGCGTTGTCCTCGAAACCGTTGTGGCGATATTGGCTATACGGTTTTTCCGGCGCGAGTTTTTCCAGCCAAACCTCGAAATCGTGATGGAGGCCGGACTCATCGTCATTTATGAAGACGCTGGAGGTTATGTGCATCGCATTTACAAGGCAAAGGCCTTCCAGAATACCGCTTTCGGAGAGACATTCGTCCACGGCAGGAGTTATGTTTATAAAGTCCCGTCGATGTTTGGTCTCGAACCAGAGTTCCTTCTTATAGGATTTCATCGAATTCCTTTCTTGAAAAATTCGTTTTCGCCCATAAATTAAAGGAATATAAGAAGATTGTCAATAATGGATTCCAACTGAAAGGATAATTCGAATGTTAAAAGACTTAATCCGCAAATGCCGAAGTGTAAGGCGTTTCCACGGCGATAGAAAGATACAGCGCGAAAAATTAGTGGAACTCGTCGATTTAGCAAGGCTTACCCCCTCCGCGGCGAATCTTCAGCCCCTTAAATTCATCGTGTCTGCCGATTTGGAGCGTAACAATATAATATTCAATCACTTGCGATGGGCGGGATATCTGAAGGACTGGCCGGGACCATCCCTCGAAGAAAGGCCTACCGGATATATTATCCTATTGGGGGACAAGGAGATATCCGAAAATGTAAAGTGGGATCACAGCATTGCGGCCACGGCTATAGTCCTCGGTGCTACTGAGATGGGACTTGGCGCATGTATCTTCGCATCGGTGGACAAAGATGCTCTAATGGAGGATTTGAATATCCCCGAACGCTTCGACATTCTGCTGGCGATAGCCCTCGGCTATCCCAAAGAAGAGGTCGTTCTCGAAAATGTCGGCAAAGACGGCGATATCAGATATTACCGCGATTCAGATGGTGTTCATCACGTTCCTAAACGGGCACTGGACGATATCATCCTCGAACTTTAGCTAACCCTTTAATTCCAAACGGGTTACGCATTCGACATGATAGGTCTGAGGAAACATATCGACAATGGCGAGTTTTGCGAGTTTGTATTTCGGGGATAAAATCTGCAAATCTCTCGCAAGGGTCGTGGGATTGCAGGATGCATAAACTACGGCTTCGGGTGCATACTCGAGTAGTTTCAACAGTGATTTTTTCGACACACCGCCTCTGGGCGGATCGAGGATTACAACATCCGGCGCGAAATCCGCGAATATTCGGTCGCTTACCTTCTCCACGCGCTCGCAGATAAATTTCGCTGTGGATATTTTGTTTCTCTCCGAGCTTTCCCGGGCGTCCAAAACAGCGGATTCAGAGGATTCGACTCCCATAACTTCCGATGCCTTTTTCGCCATAAGTTGGGTTATTGTGCCAGTGCCGCAGAACAGGTCGAGGACACGTTCCGCGCCGGTGAGGTCGGCAAAGTCGAGGATCTTGCCGTAGAATTTCCGCGCCATCGCCGTGTTAGTCTGAAAGAAGCTCAATGGCGAGATTCTGAACTTAATCCCGCCAATTTCCTCCTCGATAAATCCCTTGCCGATGAGATTATATGGCTCGCCGAAAGCGGTATCGCCCGTTCTGTCATTGTGAATCATCACACCGGCTGACATCCCCGGAACTTCGGCCTCTACAAAGCGGAGTAGGGACTCCAAGTCGGTGGTCTTTTTCTCGCGAACTGTGATGGAGCAGATGTAATCCCCATTGGTTTTCGAAAAGCGTAGGGGAACGTAGCGCAAAAGCCCGCTATCTGAACGTCCGTTGTAAACGGGGAGCTGAAGTTGTTTTGCGGCCAATTCGACTGTTTCTAAAATTTTCGTGCCGATTTTGGGCATCAGCAGGCATTTTTCTGCGGGAACAAAACTGTCAAAACGCCCTCTAAGATGCTGTCCTAGGAAGAGTTCGCCCTTGTCATCCGTGGAAAAACCGAACTCCATTTTATTTCTATAATGAAACTCCTCATCCGCTGGAATGAACTGGATTTCCTTTGGTAGCTGAACTTCACCGAGCCTCTGAAGGGAGTCTTTCACTATCTCGGTTTTGTATTCGAACTGCTTTTCGTATTTCAAATCCTGATGAGAACACCCGCCGCATTGGCCGAAAACTTCGCAGGGCGCTTCTCTGCGGAACTCGGATTTCTCGATGATCTCGATCGGTTCAGCGAAAAGGATGGTCCTTTTTTTCTTATATACCCAAGCGCGAACCAACTCGCCGGGGTATGCCCGATGGACAAACACCACGAGGCCATCTATTCGCCCGACTCCGTAGCCGCCGAATGCCATGCTGTCAATTCGAACTTCTATTTCGCGATTCTGGTTTTTTCTCACTCTATTTCTACCTCAGTTTTAATTTCATCGTCGAAGAAGCCATAGCTTGAATAAGTTGGCTGATAAACCATACGAATAGTGTATTTGCCCGGAGGAACCCGTTTGCCGGCATTGTCCTTCATGTCCCAATTCACCGTGACTGCTCCCTGGCGCAAACGCTTCTGTTCGTAGATTTGCCGGACTACTTCATTTCCGGAGAGAACTTCGATTTGCGCGTAAGTGCCGTCGGTGAGGAACATGTCTATTTTGACAATATGGTTATCTTCGCGGTCTAATCCCACCTTAGCTTCGAACTTCTCCACATCGGTGCCTATCCAGAAATATTGGGCACAGTCGCTTTCTCCCACTACAACCTGGCCGAAACGTCGCCAGATAGCTATCCCTACAGGATGATTAAATTCGTAGTCCTTGCCCCCGCATTCCCCGATGGAAGTAATATATTCCAAATCTTTGTCGAATTTGTGAATCCTGCAAACCGCGGAATCCGTCGCCCAAAGGTTGTTGTAGAAATCCAGGGCGATATATTTAACCGCCGAATTGGCAGATGAAATATCGCGCAAGTTAATGGAGGCTCTAATCTTGCCGTCGTAATCCATTGAGCGGAGGATTTCGCCGTCGGCATCGGCGAGGTAGATTCGCCGGTAGCCGTAGCGAGTTTTCGTCATCTTTGGATGATCAACTGCAATTCCCCGCGGATTTACGAAACCCGGAAGGGAGCCGACATGGTCTCCATCGTATGTGAATATCTCGATTGTCCCGCGCGCTCTATCAGTTACGAAAAGGGTTTCCGCTTCAGTAACCGCTACGTCGTGGGGCTCTTCGAGGAGGCCATCGCCTATGACGTCAGCCCACACAAGTTCCTTGCCGTTGTTAAACAGCTTTACGACGCGCTTGTTGCCCGTATCGCAAACGAAAACTTCCCCTTTAGGGTCGGCGGAAATTCCCCTCGGCCTGCGAAATTGGTCTCTGCCGGATCCAGTGGAGCCGTATAATCCAAGAGAATACATGCTGGTGTTATAGATGATTTGATCCCGTCCTGAGTTGACGCCGTATGCCGCCAGCTCATCATCATCTTTGGATTCTTTCTTGTCGTCCCATGCAAGTAGTCTCGTTACGGCGACCCCCTGAGGGTTGTCGAAATCGGTGGCGCTTCCCAAGAGCATATCCAGCTTGGCTTCGGTTCCTTTGGTTATTCCCCATGTGTGCTTGAAAGGCGGATATACAAGGGATTTGAGTGCCATAACCGAAATGGCCATAATAAATATTGACAGCATTAGAAGAGTCTTTCTCGTAAACATAATTATCCCCCTTGGGTTTCGTTGACCAGTAGTTTTACGCAGTTTTCATACCGTTATTTGGTGGGCATGGGAATGCTTGAATCCCAGAGCTCTTTATAAGCCCAGTAATCGGCGAGGACGTTCTTCATGTAATGGCGGGTTTGGGCGAAATCATTGGATTCGACGAAAAGCTCGATTCTGTCTTCGTGGGGGAAATCGAGCCATCGCTTGACATGATGCGGCCCGGCATTGTAAGCCGCTAAAATGTATTCAGGCTTCTCGAACTGACCGGCGAGGTCGGCGACATGCCTCGCGGCGTATCGAACCGATGTTTCGAAATCATAAAGGAGTTCCGTTTCGAAGATTTTGCCGTCCCCGAGCTGTTCGGCGGTCATTTTTCCAGTAGCGGGCATGAACTGGCATAAACCTATCGCGCCGGCATAACTTACGACATGGGGATCGAAAGCGCTCTCCCTGCGAATTATCGCGAAGATGAAAGCCGGATCGATCCTTTCCGATTCCGATGCAGGCCGAACATATTCCTCGAAAATCGTCGGATAAGCCAGTCGAACCACCTCGACCGGAGCGTTTGCATAACCGCCCATGTCCGATACGAGTTTGAGGGCAATCTGATAAGCGGTGGCCGATAGTTTCCATTCACTGGCGAGTTCCAAAAAAGCGATTCTCGAAGATGGCGTCATGGGGACTTCATTCATCCAGGATTTGAAATATGTTCCAGCTTCGTAAAGCAGTCCCATGGACGCAAATGTGCTCGCGCGGCGTGAATTCAATGAGTTTATCGACAGAACCGCCGGTTTATGTCCCTTTTCTTCTAAAACAGCACGGGCTTGCGCGATGCCATCTTCATAACTAAGCCATTTTCCCGATGTCGATTTTGCAGGATCTGGAAGCTCGAATCCTGCCAAGTTGGCCGTAGCACGATATTTATAATAGTGCCTAATCGGCGAACGGGCTACCTTTTCCAGCTTAGCGATGCCCGATGAATCCCCATTTTCCAGGCTTGAGATGCCTGCCCAGTATTCACCAGTTTCGATAAATGTCCTATCAGAATATTTTTTGGGAATGAACGCGAATCTGGATTCAGCCGATGAAAAATCACCGTTGGAAAAAGCGCCTATTCCCGCCCACATCGCGCCGTTGTCGCCGAGACTGTGATTGGGATATTTCCTGGAAAGTCTTTCACCGTAATATCCGGCGCTGTCGTAATCGCCGAGGTCGATATAGAGATTGACCGCTTCCCAAAGAGCTTCCGCTTCGGCATTCGATCCGGAGCCGCTGGAAATTGCCTTGTGAGTATATATTCTCGCGGAATCGAATTTGTTCTGCTTGCGGTAACACCAGGCTACACCAAGCTCCGCCCAGGCTCTATTATATGCCTTTTCGTCGATGATTTTCTTGTATAAATCAATAGCTTTGGAATAATTTCCGCGTCTTCCCATAGCCCTGGCGTGGTAATATCGGGCTTCTCCGCGTTTGTAGCTTTCGCCCGTTTCGATGTATCTCCCCAGATAGTCCAGGGCTGTTACCCAGCTGTTTCGGCTTACTGCGGCGTTTCCGGCATAGTATAAGTCCCTTCCTTTGAGCCTATTCATCTCATCAAGGGCCTTGGCCGCCGAAAGGGCGTAGCTCCCCGAGTTATTGCGGACTATATATAAATAGCCATCCACAGCGGAATCTTTGTCGCCGGTCTCTCTGAGAAGATTGGCTCTCGCAAGACGATATTCCAGATTTCCGAAATGTCCGGGAAATACTGCATTGAGGCTGTCCAGCATTGTTAAGGCTTTTGAATTCTGGGCTTTCGAAAGGTAAACTTGATAGCGTATCGCCATTCCCTGTTCGATGAACTCGGCTGGGAGTTCGGCAGATCTCAACAGAACGGCATCCACAGAATCAAGCTCTGCAAGGGCCGCTATAGCACCGATTTGCACATAGGGCTGAAGAACGAAGGCTGTGTCGCCCGCTATCTGGTCAAAAAGCTCCAAGGCGCGGACATATTGTCTCGTTTCGTGATAAGCTCTGGCCAGCAGATATGCTTCTGCCGTGGTGATTCGGTTCTTCGATTCGAGGATTTCGACAACGTCCCGCCAGCGAAGCCGCATCGCCCTGTTTGCCGCGGAGCTGTCAACGGAAGTGTAAGTCGTATCGACGTGAAAAATCTCAAGATCCGGCCATATATCGGAATTCTCCTCGACTGGCGGCGGGGGAGCAGGCTCTTCTTCGAGAGCGACGTCCATTGTGTCCTCGGGTTCTGCCTTCTCCGAAACATACCTCGCACTGCTCGCGCACGAAAGCACTAGAACTCCTGCCCAAAGGGCGATGACTAATATTGCACTCAGCTTACCCATACATTCTCATCCCCCAATATCTCGCGCAATTCCGATACCAAAGCCTTCGAAGCGTCGGTGTAAAACTCGTTGCTTGTGGCGCGGTAGGTGTGTTCTTCCGCTACAATATGAAGTCGAGTGGGTATTCTGCCGTCTTGCTTTTCGAGGACTTCCTTTATTTCGGCAATTTCGGCATCGGCAATTTCTACATCGAATCGAATATGGAGATTCGAAACGAGAATCTCCCATGCTTTATCCAGCGGAATAATCCTATCCACAGCGACTTTCCCGCCCCTGTCATCGATATTGTAGGTTCCACAAAGCATGAAAAAGCCCTCTGCCGCGAGAATAGACGAACAATTTCGAAATGCCTCGGGAAAAACCACAAAGGAGCATTGCCCGGTCAAATCCTCGATACTGCCAAAAGCCATAGGCTCTTTTTTGCGCTTGGTTATGGTCTTATCCAGAGATACAATCAACCCGCAGATGCTTACGGGAGTGCCGGAACCGAGATTGGCAAGGTCTTCAATCTTGTGGGACACGAAATATGCTATTTCTTCGGAGAATCTATTCAATGGATGTCCTGAGAGATACAACCCAAGGACTTCCTTTTCGTTTTTAAGCTTTTGCTGGCGGGGCAGGGGGGCGACTTCGACGGTTTCCGGGAATTTTTTAAGATCCTCCGACGACTCGAAAAGGTCCCCTGCGGCGGCGGCTATGTCCGATCCACCGGCTTTTGCCGCCCATGCGAGGGCATCGGGAATTGTCGCCATTGCCGATGCGCGGTTAGGGGCGAGGCTGTCCATCGCGCCGGCATGGACGAGGTTCTCCAAAGCCCTGCGGTTGACCAATCTCAAATCGACCCGCTGGCAGAAATCGTAGATATTCTCGAACTGCCCGTCCTTAGCGCGTGCTTCAACTATAGATTCCGCCGCGCTACGGCCTACATTCTTTATCGCCGAAAGGGCATATCGAATATTGTTATCTTCGATCATGAAGAACACACCGCTCGCGTTAACATCCGGCTGGAGAATCTCTATATTGTGATGTTTGGCGTCCTCGATGAAAACCGCCAGCTTGTCGCTGTTGTCGATTTCATTGTTCATATTCGCGACTGTGAACTCGAGCCTGTGATGACATTTCAGGAAAGCAGTTTGGTATGCGATAATCGAATAGGCCGTCGCGTGAGCCTTGTTAAAACCGTATTCGGCGAACTTGGCCATCATATCGAAAACCTCCGCCGCCGTTTTGTCGTCGATACCCTTCTTCTTAGCGCCTTTGGCGAATTCTTCCCGCATCGCCATCATCTCAGAATGTTTCTTTTTCCCCATTGCCCGCCGAAGGATGTCCGCCTTTCCAAGGCTGAATCCGGCCATTGCCTGAGCAATCTGCATCACCTGCTCCTGATAAACGATGATGCCGTAAGTGTCGCGCAGGATTTCCTCTATCAGTTCGTGAGGATATTCGATTTTCTCGTGGCCGTGTTTGCGTGCGATGAAGCTGTCGATGAACTGCATAGGGCCCGGGCGGTAGAGGGCGTTCATGGCGATCATGTCCTCGATGCGGTTCGGATGGAGTTTCCTAAGATTCTTAGTCATTCCCTCCGATTCGAACTGGAAAATTCCAAGGGTGTCGCCGTGGGAGATCATCTTGAAAGTCTCCTCATCCTCAAATGAGATTTCTGCCGTGTCGATTTTTTCTCCCGTGCGCTCTTCGATAATCCGTTCTGTTTCCGAGAGAATACTGAGGGTTTTTAGACCGAGAAAATCCATCTTCACGACACCGATGTCTTCGGCGGAAACCCAGTCGTATTGAGTGGTCATCTCTTCTTTATTGGTGCGGAACAGGGGAACATAATCCGTTATTTTCCCGGGGGTGATGACCACTCCGGCGGCATGTTTACCGGCGTGACTGGGGAGGCCTTCCAATTTTTTCGCGAAATCTATCAGACGCTTTACCTGTTCCTCCTCTTCGTATCTCTTGCGGAGGTCAGAAACCGTTTCGAGGCTGTTATCGATTGTTTCATTAGGTCCGGCGGGAATTAGTTTCGATATTTTATCGACATCATCGTAGGGCATTTCGAGAACTCGGCCTACGTTTTTGATTGCGCTTCTGGCTTTCATAAAATTAAAGGTAATAATCTGGGCGACAGCGTCTTCCCCGTATTTTTCGCGGACATAATCGATTACCCTGTCCCTGCCAGTATCCTCAAAATCAATGTCGAAGTCCGGCATGGATATTCTCTCCGGATTTAAAAATCTCTCGAAAACGAGATGATACTTCAGTGGATCGACATTGGTGATTCCCAAAGCATACGCGACAATACTCGCCGCACCGCTTCCACGTCCGGGGCCAACTCGAACTCCCCGTTCCCGGGCGGCGTCGGTGAAATCCGCTACGATAGCGTAATACCCTAAAAATCCCATCTTGGCAATGACGGAAAGTTCGTAGTTTGCGCGGTCTTCTATTGCCGGGGTTATCTCGCCATAGAGTTTTTTTAGGCTTTCGAAAGTTCTCGCGCGGATGTAATCGCTGTTATTAGTGTATCCCTCGGGGATAGGGAAACGGGGCAGGAGAGGTTTGCCCATCTGGATTTCGAGGTTACACCGAGTCGCGATCTCCCGTGTGTTTTCGATAGCCTCTGGATATTCGGCGAATAGCTTCTCCATCTCCTTCGGCGACCGGAAATAAACCTGACGGCTCCCGAACTTCATCCGATTTTCCTGTGATCTAAGAGATTGGGTCTGGACGCATAGGAGAATATCGTGGAATTCCCAGTCTTCGGGATGCAGATAGTGTGCGTCGGTGGTCGCCGCGAGGGGTATCCCCGTCTCGACCGAGAGGCCGGTCAGCATCGGCAGAACCTTTTTCTCATCGGGGATTCCGTGATCCATAATTTCAATATATACATTCTCTTTTCCGAAAATGTCGATATACTCGCCTAAGGCTTTCTTTGCGGCATCGGGTCCATTATGCAGAAACCGGTAAGGCACTTCGCCTTTGAGACATGCCGTCATCGCGATAAGCCCCTTCGAATGGGCGGCGAGGAAGTCTTTATCAACCCGAGGCTTGTAGTAAAAGCCTTCGAGGAAACCGGCGCTGGAAATCTCCATAAGGTTTTTGTAGCCTTCGTTATCCTTGGCGAGGAGTATCAGATGAAACCCGCTGGCAGGGGCGTTCTCCACAGGGGATCTGTCTGTCATCTTTCCGGGGGCGATGTAGGACTCCTGCCCGATAATGGGCTTAATTCCGGCTTTTGTGCACTTTTTGTAAAATGGGATCACCCCGAACATCACGCCATGATCGGTGATGGCCAAAGAATCCATTTCATATTTCGCGGCCGTTTCGATAAGCTCGTCTATCTTGCACGCGCCGTCGAGGAGTGAATATTCCGTATGTTGATGAAGGGAGATGTAAGGTTTTGCCATTTGTCTATCTAAGTTAATGCTATTAAAGAGATTATCCCCAAAATAAGACAATAGGGGCCGAAAATCCACAGCTTGCCCTTATCGAGGACCTTTATGAGAACTTTCAATGAAATATAACCAATTACGAAGGAAATCGCAATTCCAACTATGTGAATTGCATCGAAGCCCGACGAGTGGCCGATAAGGTGAAGAAAATTTGCACCCGCTATCACTGGTATCGCCATGAAGAAGCTGAACCGCGCGGCTTTCTCGCCCTCGACTCCAGTATGACGCGCGGTAACGATGGTAATCCCGCTTCGCGAAATCCCCGGAAGGATTGCCGCGGCCTGCGCAAAGCCTATAGCTATAGCCCTGGGCAGGTTGATTCTCGCGCCATGTTTCGTAGTGAAAAGGGTGCTCAGAAGAACAATTCCGGTCAGAATCAGCATTGCCCCTGCGAGGGCACCGTTATCGAAGCAACTCAGCAGTTGGGATTCGAAAGCAAGCCCAATCACAGCCGCCGGTATAGAGGCAATAATCACCAGTCCTATCGTCTTCGTTGATTCCGATTTGACCGAATTGGCCGTTCTAACGAGGGCGACGAGATCCCTCCAATAGAATACAACAATCGACAGCAGAGTCCCGAAATGAAGGGCTATCTCCAGTCCTCCTCCAGGCTCGTGAAGCCCGAATGCTTTACCCGCAAGGACGAGATGTCCCGAGCTGGAAATTGGCAAGAACTCCGTAATTCCCTGCAGGAAAGCCATTATGATTATATAAAGTAGTCTCGGCATATTCTCCATTTCGACATTCCAATTTAGTCGATGGAGGATGATTTTGCAAGAAGTATAGACCATAATTATTGAAATTTTCACGCTATGCCTTCTTTATCGCCTTTCAGCTATTGCACTGTGAGTTTAATCCTCGCAGGGATGGATTTTTGGGTTGGAAATTCCGCCTAATTCAATTATAATATCCAATTATGAAGGGCTTAGATACCAAATACGCCGAACCCAGATTTTGCGAGATGTGCGGAACGAGAACCCTCTGGAAGCCCCGCGATGGGGGAGAAGGCAAGCTCGAAACCTGCCCGAACTGCGGCCATCGCATGTTCAGGAACTCCAAACCGTGTGTGGGCGCCCTCGTTATCGACAAGGGCAGGATTGCTCTTATCAAGCGAAGTATCAAGCCTTTCAAGGATTTCTGGGACATCCCAGGTGGATTTCTCGAGGAGACTGAACATCCGAAGGAAGGCGCTGTTCGGGAAGTTCGCGAGGAAACCGGCCTCGAAATAGAACCGACGGAGATTCTGGACATCTTCATCGACAGCTATGACGGATGTCAATACACACATAATGTCTATTATATCGCGAAGCCGGTTGGGGGCGAACTATCAGCCCGCGATGAATCAACCGACACCGGATGGTTCCCACTGAACGAATTACCGGACAATATCGCCTTTCCGAATCATGCCTGGAAAGTCCTGAATATGCTGAAAGATAAGCTAAAGGAACGTGAAGAATGAGAATTCTCATAGCCGACGACGAACCAAAAATGGGATTTTTGCTGTCCTCGAGACTCGAAGAGGAGGGACATTTCGTAAAGACCGTTACCGGCGGCAAAGAGGCTCTCATTCAGCTTGAAAACGGCTACGACCTTTTGATAACCGATCTGAAAATGCCCGATATGAACGGCGTAATTCTCCTCGAAAACGCTAAAAACCGGTTTTCCGGTCTGCGGGTTATCCTCATGACGGCCTACGCAAGCGTTGACACAGCTATCTCCGCAATGAAAGCGGGCGCTGAAGATTATATTATCAAACCATTTCCCATGGACGAGATGGTTCGTCTCGTCGAAAAGGTGGATAAGTCGCGCAAACTCAACCAGGAAGTAAATTTCCGGCGGGGCGACGAGATTGGCGACGTCGAAATCGTAGGCAAAACAGCCTGCATGCGGGAAGTTTTCGAGATAATCGAGAAAGTCGCCTGCACGGACGCTACTGTGCTCATCCTGGGAGAATCCGGCACAGGCAAGGAACTCGCCGCAAGATCAATCCATATAAAATCGAACCGTGCCAATTCGCCATTCATAGCCATCAATTGCGCCTCACTGTCGGAACATCTTCTCGAAAGCGAACTTTTCGGCCACGAAAAGGGGGCATTTACTGGAGCACATAAAGCTAAACCCGGTAGATTCGAACTCGCCGACGGCGGCACTCTTTTTCTCGACGAAATCGGCGAACTCCCCGGCGGAATTCAAGCAAAACTGCTTCGTGCGATTCAGAACGGCGTGATAAACCGTGTGGGCGGCGTAAATCCCATCAAGGTCGATATACGCCTTATAGCCGCCACCAACCGCGATCTAAAAACAGCAATGGAAAATGGCGCATTCCGCGAAGATTTATACTACCGTCTCGCGGTGTTTCCCATCAGAATGCCGTCGCTGGCCGAAAGACGCGAGGATATCCCCGAATTAATCTCCCACTTCCTTGCAGAAAAAGGCTACACCGGCGGAATAGATAAGGAAGCCGTCGAGATTCTCAAACAAGCTCCCTGGCGCGGCAATGTTCGGGAACTATTCAACGTCGTAGAACGGGCGACAATTCTGGCTTCCGGCGGGGTGATAGACAGCAATCATCTTCCTCAAATTGAGGCGGGGGAGAAATCGGCTATAAAAGTGGGCGTTGGGAAGATGACCCTCGAAGATATGGAACGCACAGCCATCCTCGCCGCCATTCGCCGCTCAAAAGGCAACAAAACCGAGGCCGCGAAAATTCTCGGAATCACCCGCCGAATGATATACTCGCGAATGAAAAAACTCGGCCTTACCGAAGATGATATCGAGGGGGCATGAGAGTTTCAGCTTGCATATCGATAATCCTGTTTGTCTCGTTTCTAACAGCCGGCAATGTTTTACCAAGTGTTCACCATGAACACGAAATCCAGTTTGGAAGCGGGTATTTTGAAGGAAGACCGCACATTACGCCAAGACCCGCCGAACGTTCGCCGGTTGCCCTCAGCCACGAGGTTTACGGCTTTCTGCCCTATTGGGAATATACGGGCTACGAATGCTCCCGCTTCGACCTTCTGACACGAATCGCATATTTTGAGGTTACTCTCAACGGCTACGGCAATGTTACAGATTACCGCCACTGGCCGGCTACGGATTTGATAACCGCCGCCCATTCTCAGGGGTGTGCCGTGGATGTCTGTATCGCGGTTTTCGACGACGACGACATCGCGTCGATTGTCAATAACTCGATTAACCGAACTAATGCCTGCCATAATATTTGCAACGTAATGGCAATGGGCGCCGACGGCGTGAACATCGACTTCGAGCTTCCGCCAAGTTCGGCGCGTGCGGGATTTTACGCCTTTATGCGCGAGCTTGCGGATTCCGTCCACGGAAGAGATACGGAGGCGATTCTCAGCCTCTGTCTTCCGCCGGTGGATTGGCGGAACACTTTCGATGCCGATTCTCTGTTGCCTCATACAGATATTCTCTTTTTGATGGGCTATGGCTATTATTACGGTGGTTCTCCATCAACAGGCCCGGTCGCTCCCCTCGACGACTCCGGTTGCTATTATGATATAGCTTATTCCGTTGCAGACTATTGCGGTTCAGACCCGCTCAAGCGGTCGAGGTTTATCGTAGGTCTTCCCCTCTACGGCTACGATTGGCCATGCTCCGGAAATTACAGGGGCGCATCCACTACTGGAAGCGGTTCCGCCAAATTTTACCGCACATGCGTCGCCGAAACTCTAAGTTATGGCTGTAACTACGATATCAATGCGCCCGCTCCCTGGTATGTTTATAGCAGTTACCGTCAATGCTGGTGGGACGATGCTCGAAGTCTCGACGAAAAATACCGCTGGACAGTAGATAACGACCTTATGGGCGTAGGTTTTTGGGCACTGGGATACGACGACTGCGACCCGGTTTTCTGGGAGGGTATCCGCGAGGTATTCGGCGATTCCGCATACCATTCCGATTCGATAATCGTCGATAATGGTGATCTCGAGTTCACTACCGGTGGAAGCTGGACAGCAGGTTCCTATTCAGGCGGATGGTGGGATGACTATCTATTCTGCAATGCCGGCGGCGGCGAAGACTGGGCGACATGGACGCCTGACATTCCGGACCCCGGCCATTACGATGTCTATATGTGGTGGAACGCCGGAACAAACCGTTGTGACAGCGTATTTGTCCGTGTATTCGGTGTAGAAAACGAGTCGCTGTTCGTATCTCAAAAGGGGAGCGGCGCTGAGTGGCATTATCTCGGCAGGCATTCATTTTCTGAGGGGTCGAGCGGCTATGTAGGTATCAGCGATAGATCCGCGGTCAACGGAAGTGTGGTCATTGCCGACGCCGTCCTATGGATTCCCGTAGCCGGAATGGACATCTCCGACAAAAGCACCAAACCCGACATATTCCAAATCCGAGCCTACCCGAACCCTTTCAATTCAGAATGCACAATCGAAATAGAGGGCAGTTTCGACGGCACAGATATCGAGATTTACGATCTTTCCGGACGACTCATAAACTGCTTGCCATATTCCCAAAACAAAGTAATTTGGAATGGATACGACTTATTGGACAAAGAGGTCCAGTCGGGTGTTTATCTTGTTGTTGCAGGTTCACGATCAAAAACTATAACATTCGTAAAATAATACCAAGGAGACCAAAATGGCTAAACCTACAAAAATCGAAGGCAGAATCTGGGTAATACGCGACGAAAGCGGTTCCAGAATCGATAACATCGACACAGACATGATTTATCACAACAAACACCTCGCGGTCACGGACATCGACGAGATGGGACAATACATCTTCGGCAATCTCGACGGCTGGAAGGATTTCCCCAAGAAGGTTCAGCAGGGGGATATTCTAGTAGTCGGTCGGAATTTCGGGTCGGGAAGCAGTCGTCAGCATGCCGTGGACGGTTTCACAGCCCTCGGTATTCAGGCGATTGTCGGCGAATCCTTCGGCTCGATATACTGGCGCAACGCTGTCAATGCCGGCGTTCCAGTTCTGGAAGCACCGGACATCATGACCTCCGGAATCGAGTCCGGTCAGGTGATAACCATCGACCTCGAAAGCGGCGGAATCGAGGTCAAAGACAGTTGTAAGAGAGTTCAGGCCAAGCCCATGAGCCAGGTTCAGAGGGAGATCTATCAGGCTGGCGGCCTTTTCGAATACGCAAAATAAACGGAAGCTGAACGATAGAGATCAGGGAACTCGAAATATACAGCAGGCAGATTGCAATGCCGGGAATCGGCACGACGGGTCAAAATCGTCTTCGTGCCGCCAAAGTTGCCATTGCAGGCGTAGGCGGATTGGGGTGCACTTTAGCCCAATGCCTTTCCGGCGCAGGAGTCGGCCAGATTAAACTCATCGACGACGGCGAGGTGGAGCTATCCAATCTCAACCGTCAGTTTCTATATAGAATCGAGGATGTGGGAAAACCCAAAACCGAAATCGCGAAACAGCGGTTGTCGGAAAGCAACTCGAGTGTTCTAATTGAGACGATATCCGTCCGGATTAAATCCAAAAACGCCGATCAGATTTTCTCGAACTGTGATATAATTTTCGATTGCCTGGATAATTTCGAGACGAGATTTATATTGAACGAAACAGCGATTCGACTCGAAAAACCCCTTATTCACGGAGCCTGCAGAGGTTTCGAGGGCAGGTTGATGACGATTATTCCCCTTCGAACCCCCTGCTTGAAATGCGCGGTTAGTTACGCCCCGAAAGAATCCGAAATTCCCATTCTCGGTTCAACCGCGGTTTTCGTGGCTTCTCTCCAAGCCTCGGAAGGGATTAGATTAATCACAGGAAACCAACCGGCTTCTACGGGCAAAATGCTCTTCGCCGACCTATCGAAGATGTTTTTCGAGATGATAGCAGTCTCAAAAGACCCTGAGTGCAAAGCTTGCGGGAGTTTACCATGAAAGTTCACGTGCAGATTCACGGTAATATGCTCAAACCGCGCGGCGTCGCCGAAGAGACGATCCATATCGAGGGCAAACCCACGGTAGAAAGGCTACTTATAGAAATGGGCTATCTTAGGGAGCATATAAAATATATCATCGCCGTCAGAAAAGGAGAGATGATACGCCATAGCGAACTTCTGTCCGATGGCGACACTGTTCAGCTGTCTATACCCATTGGCGGCGGGTAGAAGAATATCAATTGACAATTGGCATAATGTCAATATTTTGCAATAAACTACTCGGAAATTTGATGTAAACGATTAGATTGGAGATAAATATGAGACTATCCGTAAACATCGACCACGTTGGAACTTTGCGCGGAACAAGGCACACCAAATACCCCGACCCCGCCCATGCCGCGGTTATCGCCGAACAGGCAGGCGCAGACGGAATAACCGTGCACCTTCGAGGCGACCGCCGCCATATCAACGACCGGGATTTTTATCTCGTTCGGGAGCTGGTAACTTCCCATCTCACCCTCGAATGCTCAGCCTCCCAGGAAATGATAGATATCGCCCTGCAGGTCAAGCCCGACATGGTAACCCTCGTTCCGGAGAATCCCTCCGAAAACACCACCGAACGGGGCTTTGACCTCGTCGAAGAAGCCCCGGAAATCGAACATGCAGTGGAACAACTCGCCGAAGCCGGAATCATAGTCTCCCTCTTCGTCGATCCCACCGAAGAGAATATGAAAGCCGCGGCGGCAATCAACGCTGATTATGTTGAACTGAACACCAATTATTACGCCCTCAGCAAGACTTTCGAAGAGGAAATCGACGCCCTGCGAACTCTGGAACGTTCCGCCCATCAGGCTTCCAAGCTGAAACTCGGAGTCGCCGCGGGACACGCTCTGACATACCGTAATGTCCGGAATATCGCGGCCATCGAGCCCGTGGAGGAGCTTTCCATAGGGCACGCGATAATCTCCCGCGCCCTCTTTGTAGGCCTCGACGCCGCTATTCGCGAAATGATGGAAATAATTCGCAGAACTCGAAGGTCTATCGGTGTCTGAGGACCGGAAAATATACAGCGTATCCGAACTAAACACCCTCTGCAGGCTAACCCTGGAAGGCATCGAACCGGACGGTCTCTGGCTCGGAGGCGAGATTCGCGATTTGAAATTTCCAGCCTCGGGACATCTGTATTTCGCTATCACCGACGATGTCAGCAAGATAGACGCAGTGATGTGGCGGTCATCGGCGGCACGATTAAATTTTGCCCCGGAAAATGGTATGAAGGTGGAACTTTTCGGCACACCGACCCTATACGACAAAACCGGCAGATACCAATTCATGGCGCGTCGAATGTTACCCGTAGGCGAGGGCGCGCGAGCCATAGCATTTCGCCAGCTCAAGGAGAAATTAGAAGGGGAAGGCCTCTTTTCCGGTGAACACAAACGGCCTCTGCCGAAATACCCTTTTAAAATTGGCGTGGTTACAAGCGGTTCCGGTGCGGCGATACGGGATATTGTGAATGTCATCACCCGGCGGGCGCCATATGTATCGGTGATTCTTCGACCGGCAAAGGTGCAAGGGGAGGGCGCCGCCGAGGAGATAGCTCTTGGGATTATGGAACTGAACGAGTTCGCCGATGTCGATCTGCTTATCGTCGGACGCGGCGGCGGAAGCGAAGAAGACCTTTGGTGCTTCAACGACGAAGCCCTCGCCAGAACAATTTTTGAATCTGAACTTCCGGTAATCAGCGCGGTTGGTCATGAAATAGATTTCACGATAGCCGATTTTGTGGCGGATCTTCGCGCACCAACGCCATCAGCCGCGGCGGAACTGGCAGTTCGAGATATGGATGAACTCGTCGGTAACCTCCAGGGCTACATAAGCACCGCAAGGCGCGGATTGACTATGCGAGTTGAGAGGGAGAATTCCCGCCTTCAATCGATAATCAAGAGATCCGCATGGAAAGCGCCTCTGCGAATCCTACACGATTACGAACAGCGCATTGACGATTTTCTCTCCTCAGCCGATAGGACTATGCTCAGGCAATCAGAGAGAAAGATATCCCGTCTTAACAACCTCAACGCCAGACTCGGCGGTCTCGCCCTTTCAGCGTCGATTAATCGAGGTTTTGTCGTCGTCGAAAAAGACGGACGGACAATCACCAAAGCTTCAGAACTGAAGCTCGGCGATAATGTCGGAATCCGCTGGTCCGACGGCGAAAGAAAAGCGGAGATAGTAGAATAAGCCTGAAGCTTATTTTTTGACCTTCTGCTGTTTGTGAAAACTCAGAAGCATTCCGAGAGCCACGAGCATGAGGCAGACAGATGTTGCTTCGGCAAATAGCGGAATACCGAAATTAATAAGGAAAGCTTCATGGACGAGGCCAATAAGGCCGAGCAGGAAAACAACAATAATCCAGAATAGCATACAACCCCCAGTTAGTGAATTGTTCGTAAAGACCTGCTTTAAAATATCGTGCTGTTTTAAAATTTGCAAGGAAAAAATTGAGAAAAGCGAAATTATTTTTAAAGAAACAATTTAAAGAGAATAGAAAGTGCTTGACAAGATTGATAGGAATGTTTAGTATCGACGTCTTCGTTAGACGGAATCATGAGCCCCGAATCATTGGATATGTTTCGAAAGACGAGGACAGTTAAAGCTTTATCCAAAGCTAAAAGCTTAAGGAATCATTATATCGCAGACTCCCTCGATTAAGCTGAGGGAAACTTGTTCATTGAGATGATAAACGGGGGATAAGCCCCCGATAATAACCTGTTCCGACGCCCCATCGGAGAGGGCCGAACTTCACTTTCGGGCACCGGCAAGAACCTAAAATTAAAAAACGCCAAAAAACCAGGGTTATAAGACAGCCGAAATGTCCGTCGGTCAAGGTCTGGACCGAACCGGCTCGGGACGCTAAGTCAAAGGAGATGACTTATGGAACGGGCAGAAATACTTCTCGAACCGAGGGAAACCGAAGTTCGCGAAAGAGAAAATCCTCCACCGCCGAAAGATAACCGGCCCCGGAGGATAGAAGATCTTGGTTTACTGCACCTCCGTGGCCTGCTTGGGCCATGATTTGCAGTCCAAAAAGGAGGTAGAAATGACAATTACCATCCGCAAGTTTTCGATTATTGATACCAAATCGTAATTCTTTATCGATAATCAACGAATTGATTTCGATTTGAATAATCGAACCTTACAAAGGCGTTCAGGGATACTGGACGCCTTTTTTTCTACTTCTCGGTTTCGTCTTTATTGTCAGGATTTATCGGGCAGGCGTCGGAAAAGGGGCAGGAGGCGCAGGAATCGCGCTTTGTATCGCGTCTGATTCGAATGGCAAAATAAATCAAACCGGCTACCAGAGCTATTATGGGAATTATCCAGGTCATATCATCCCAAGCCTATCAGTCTGCCGCCGCGATAGACAATAGTCGCCAAAATCCACGCGAGGCCGGTGTTGAAAGCTATCGAGAAGAGTGCCCATTTCCAGCTTCCGGTCTCCTTTTTTATCGCGGCGATGGTGGCGATGCATGGAGTATAAACCAGCGTGAAAACCATGAAAGCATAGGCCGAAAGGGGAGTATAAAGGCTTCCGAGGGCATTGGCGAGATTGGTTTCGTTACCCGAACTCGCGAGCACAGCAAGGGTCGCAACTACAATCTCCTTGGCGACGAAACCGAAGATAAGCGAAACTGCCCCCCTCCAGTCCGTTCCGAAGACGCGGACTATCGGCTCGAAAAACGCCCCTATCCTTCCCGCGAATGATTCAGCCGAGGCATATTCGGCGCCAGGTGGAAGGCTTCCAAGCGCCCAAATCACTATCGACCCGACGAGAATAACCGTCCCCGCCTTTTTCACGAAAGCATAAGCCCGCTCCCAGGTGTGAAGCAGAATCCCCTTGAGCGCAGGGATGTGGTATGGCGGAAGCTCCATCACAAACGGCGTCGAAAGGCCTTTGAAAAGGATGATTTTCAAAAATTTCGCCGCCAAAATCGATATCGCGATGCTGAGAAAATACATCGAAAACAAAACCAGCCCCTGATTCGTCTCGAAAAGAGCCGACGTGAAAAGCACGAAAACCGGCACTCGCGCACTGCATAGCACAAAAGGCAGAATAAGAATTGTCAGCAAACGGTCTTCGCGGTTTTCCAGAGTTCGAGTGGACATCACCGCCGGCACCGTGCATCCGAAGCCGATGATTATCGGAATGAAGCTCTTGCCGTGAAGGCCGAATTTGTGCATAACCTTGTCCATCAAAAAGGCCGCACGCGCCATGTAGCCGGAATCTTCCAAAATCGAGACGAAGAAGAACAAAATGATGATGTTCGGCAAAAAGATTAGCACTCCGCCGACCCCCGCTATCGCGCCGTCAACGACCATCGAAATGAGGGTTTCCGAAAATCCAGCGGAAGACATGAGCTTTTCTAACGATCCGGAAATGACCCCGAACAGGGAGTCTATCCAATCCATAGGATAAGCGCCCAGGGTAAAGGTCGCCCAGAATATCAGGAACATTATCCCCGCGAAAATTGGGATGCCGACAAACCGGTTGAGAAGGAAATCATCGATACGGTCGGTGACGGTGGGTTCGTCGTGACGCGGATGATCGACTACCTCGTGGTAAATCCCGCTGGCCCAGCCGTGGCGCATGTTCGCGAGCATGGATTCGCCATCGAGGCCGAGGCGGGTTTCCATCTTCAGACGAATCTTGCCCACCGCCTTGCGAATATTTTCCGCGTCGGGGTCTGCCGATAATATCATCGATGTGATTTCGGCGTCGTTGGCAAGGAGCGAGGCCGCCAAATACCTGCTGGTGTGGCATTTCATCGCCAACGGCGGAGCCGCGGATATAGTGTTCTCTATCTCCGTAATCGCCCTCTCCGCGACCTTGCCGTAATTCAGCGGAACCGGGCAATAGTCCTTTCGCGATACATCGATTATACTCGAAATTAGTTTGTCGATACCCACGCCGGAACGTGCAACCGTAGGCACCACCGGCGCACCAACCAGCGCCGAAAGCTTGTCTATGTCGATAGTGATTCCCCGCGCTTTGGCGATGTCTATCATGTTCAACGCGACTACTATGGGCAAATCCAGCTCCACAAGCTGAGCTACGAAATACAGGTTGCGTTCGAGGTTCGAGGCATCGACAACAACGCACACGACATCCGGCCGCTCGAAAAGGAGGTAATCCCGCGCGACGCGCTCGTCCGGGGAGTAGGGAGAGAGGGAATAGGTGCCGGGAAGGTCGGTTATCTCAAGCTCATAATCGTCGGTTTTGCGAATTCCAACGAATTTCTCGATGGTAACCCCCGGCCAATTCCCGACATATTGGGACATGCCGGTCAGCTCGTTGAAAATAGAGGTCTTGCCGGAGTTCGGGTTGCCCGCGAGGGCTACGCTTATTTTGCTTTTCTTAGCCGTCATATTCGACACGAAATTTTGCGATGATGCCTATTCATCGTCATCGGTGGATTTTCTGAACCAGCGCCAGAACCCTCGATGCTTTCCGCCTTTGCCATGTCCTCTTCCGCGCCGTCCGCAGAAACCGACGGGGACGACCTCTATCATTTTGGCTTCGGCAGGACGCAGAGAAACAAGGGTTCCGCGGACACGAATCTCGAAAGGTCCTCCGCCGGGGGCTCTGCGCAACATACAGACTCGCGTTCCCGGCACGAGGCCGAAATCCATCAGCCGAGACCGAATCGCGCCCTCGCCGTTGACGGCGGTGATTTCGCCGTGATCGTGTATTTGTAGTTGGTCTAAGGTCATGCTTCAATTGTTAGGTTATCTTAACTCAAAACAATATAGCCATTTCAAATGAAATATCAAGAGGTTTTTTAGGGGGGGATTTAGCAATACTTTGAGAGTTGGGATGCTGATTCTAATCACCCTCGATGGCAATCGCGCCGAGAAAATCGTAGTGAGCCGCCTCGACCATGGCGATTTTGGACATCGGCATGCGCTCCTCCGCTCCGATAATCGCGGAAAACAGAATAAGCCGCTGAATCCTCTCGTCTCGGGCGTTATCTGAATATCTATTATCTCAAATCACAGTGTCGATTACGTCGATTTTGTTGTCGATTACGTGAATTCGAGAGGCAAGTGCCTGCAAAAACACGGCAAGTGCTATAGAAAACTCGGCAAGTGCCACGAAAAGAGCCTCGGACTATGCCACTTGCCCCTCGGATTGACGCACTTGCCATGTCAAATGTGGTACTTACCCCTCGGATCGACGCACTTGCCATATCATATATGCCACTTGCCAAATCTAATGACGCACTTGCCATGTCAGATATGCCACTTGCCAAATCGACCGACGCACTTGCCGTATCGTCTATGCCCTTTGCCGAAGCTTTCCGGCCTGCAAGCCATTTTTTGAAGCATTTCCTCATTTTCCTCTGTCCTCTGTGGGAAAGCTCTTCCCGACGGTCCGAGTAGAGGGGGATTTTATTACTTGATGTAGATTACCGGCTTCGTGTATGCCTGGCCATTTTGTTCGATACGCACGAGATACACTCCGGAACCGAGGGAGGGGGCGGGTGTCCAAACATATACGCTCCCTGAGCCTGTCGAAGGGTCTTTTGCATTGACATCGCTGGACACTGCAAACCCGCCGGGCACTTCGACAGGCTCAGTGACCGTCTCTACCCGCCGCCCGATCACATCGTAAATCTCCACGCTAATCGGGACGGGAGACCCGTCCCCTACGGGAATATCGACCGCGATGGTTACCGCGGAATTGAAGGGGTTCGGGTAGGTGGAAATCTCGAAGGTTTGGGGTTTGTTGACTGTCCATTCCTCGATTCCCACCGATTCGATTGTTATAGTGTCCACGGCGTAGTCGCGCATGCAACCGTCGCTTGCAATCAGGGTGACGAAATATTCTCCCGGAGAGGTGTAGATATGAACGGGGTCGATGTCGAAACTCGTTGCGCCGTCGCCGAAATGCCAGATGAACTCCATCGCGCCTGCGGAAGCATTGTTGAACTGAGCCGTATCCGAGTCTATCATAAAACTGAAATCCGCGTCCGGCACTTCCGAATCGTCAATCCATCCAGCCAAGGCATCGAAGACGGTGGAATCGGCTACCCACTGGAGAAAATCGGCGTCGCCGGGGGAGAGGGACGAATGATAGGGATTGCCCATCGGGCTGGAACGGAAGATCATCGCGTAGAAGACGCATGCCGTCAGATAACTGCCCGATGGACTCGGATGGCTTCCGTCCCCGGACCAAAAACTCCACGTCGAATCGATTTCACGGGCGTGTTTCCAGGCGACTCCTGCCGGTGCGCAACATACGTTGAGTTCTTCCGCGATTCGCATATAAGCGGCTTCGAGGGTGTCCTGCATGTGCTCGAAATCCTCGAAATCCGCGCTACATTCTCCGCCGATACATTGAATTCCGCCGTCGCGTCGCCCCCATGTCATGAAGAACATCGGTCTGGAGCAGTTCGCCGAGATTATTGAATCAAGGGCTCTCGCGCCCGGATACGTCCAGTTGTTTCGATAAAAGGGGATTGTCGGCATCTGGCTCTGATCCTGAAGGATGACGAAATCCCAGTCGTTGGATTCGATTTTTGCGATGGAAACGGCATTTGTGCTGTGTTCGAAGAGGGTGTAACCGCCGGGGGTGTTGCTGTCAAAGATTAGAGTATCGCCTACGGCCGAGGCCATTTGCGCTACCATCGAGGGCAAATCGTTGACATAGGTGTAGCTATTGCCGAGGAAAAGCGCCTTTCGAGTTCCGCCGAAAAGGCTTATTGCAAGGATTAGAAGGGAGATAAGGCATATCCTGATTTTCATGGTTTTCCCTCGTTCCAACGCTCTCGCGTAAGAAAGTTTACCCAACGCTCCGCGTCGAGAGCCTGCTTGAAGTCCGTGTTTCATCTCTTTCTATCATACCTCCTCGATTGCTATCTTGCCAGCGTTGCCGTTCCTTCGCATTTTATTCTGCCTTCGGCGCGGATGGTGTAGATATATATTCCCTGGCGCATGGGGGCGCCGGAATCGTCTCTGCCGTCCCATTTCGCGGCCTCTTTGGCTCCACTACCTGTGGGCACCTCGATAGTTCGCACGCGGAGGTTGCCGAGGGTGTATATCTTGATTGTGCCGGGAACCAAGCCGAGGCCGGGGAACTCGAATTCCACCTCGTCGTTGATACCGTCGCCGTTGGGGGTGAAGGGGTTGGGGGTGGCGGAGCAGAGATAATCCGGCGGATAGTTGCATGGTATTGTGATTGACCCCGCGTAGAAAGTTATCGCCTTGTGGCCGAGTTCGATGTCGTATTCACCATCCGGCAAATCCGGGCAGACGAACTTAAGCCACGTGTTGTAGAGCGAATGCGGGTCGGGGTGATGGTCGGAATACTCGATCGGGATAACCACGGTATCCTGCGGGCCGTAGAAATATATTTCTATGTCCCCGCCGATATTCTCGTTGCTCCCCTGCCAGAGGTTGCGGCCGGTGAGGGTTATCGTATCCCCCGGGTTCGCGCACTCCGGCACCGAATCCACCTCTATCTCGAAGGGTTCGGGAACCGCGCAAGGGGGGAGTTGGTAGCCGGGGAAATCAACAGCCGCAAGAAGCAGGTTCTTCGTATATTGGAAGTAATCCGCGGCATTCATGAATACGACATTGAAATCCAATTGCTCACCATCGGCATAGATAGTGACGAACGAGTAGCAATTACCCTCGAATAAAAACGGGTATGAAATTGCAGATACCGCCGCTTCGTATGTCGAATCGGATAGAATAATCGGATAGGCCGAATTACCGCATTCGATTTTTTCACCATGACCAATTCCTACCGAACATATTTCGTTCGTAATCGGAGGAAACGAAAAAATATCGAAGTAGAAATGGCAACCAATCCCTTCCGTATCGATGGTATCCGTAATTTCAAGATTCGTATTCCAATTCGAATTCATCAGTAGCGTATTCATTACGTCGCAGTTATGGCCCACGTGCCACCCGCATTCACGCCATTCTCCGATGACGAGTCTGCCTCCTTCATTGGTAAATTCGATAAGTTTATTTTGTATTTCTACCGAATAACTGTCCAAGGGGGCCTGAATCCACACGGCGTCAATCTCCGACAGGTCATCCCAGCCATAATATGAGAGTGTGCACATTTCGACACCGTAAGACGCAAGAGTATCAATCGTGTAAAACCAATGATTGACGTCCCCCATCGCGTTTATATTGTCCCAGAGAATCGTTTGCGAAAAAGCTGATCCCATCAAGAGAATGATGAGTAGATTTACTGCGATTTTCGTTATTTTACAGGCAGAATATACCACGTATCATCTCCATTCGATTGAACCATCCTGCATTCTCCCTGGGCGATTGATATTCCTGTTGTTCCGGCTGTCCCGTCGATATATTCGCCAGCATAATTACAATATAATGTTATGGAGCCGCCGGAGTCATGTTTATTTTTAATCACATAAATCCGGCCTTTGATACCGTCAGGTCGTGGAAGGAATACACTGTAAGAATTGTCCTCCATCACGACAGTGTAGTCATCGTCCCCGAGGTCATAGTCATCGCTATCTTCCTCAACAATCGGAAGAGCCAGAGAGCCGGCAACCTTTGTTTTGCCATCGAAATATCCTGCCCAGTTTGTTGTTCCGCCGCTGGCGGTAGCGTAGATGCCGTAGTTTTCGTCGTCACCGGTAGCGGTAGCTTTTACCCCGTAATTAGTTGCGTCATCTCCAGTCGCAGTAGCATAAACGCCGTAGTTCGTCGTGGCGTAATATGATGTAAATTCTCCACTTGCCGTGGCTTTGATTCCATAGTTATCGGCATCGTCGCCTATGGCTTCGCTCATCACACCGTAATTAGTAGCTGGTTCATAAGCTCCGGAACCATTTCCATAGCCTCTTCCGTATAAGCCATAGTTATATGTATCCCCACCGCCAGCGGCTAAACCATAAGCCCCATAATTGTTTTCGCCACTAATAGCTTCTGCGTAAAAGCCGTATTTGTCACCGCCATCGACCATACAATGGCAAGGATTAGCTCTTCCATAAAAAGCGTAAATTGCATTTCCCGACGCTCTGCGTCGAGTGTGTTCTGTGCGAATTTCATCTCGGTTTAACATAGCTCCTAATTTGCCGTCGCTCCTTCGAAAAGTTTATCCCATTCAATACTAACTTTACGAATTCCCCGCCGTGATGTCAAGCAAACACCGCGCGCAAAAAAGCGGCACTCGAGACTATCGGGTGCCGCTTGTTGCATAGGTAACTCGCGCTTATCTACTTCGCGAAGAGAACCTTCCGTGTCGTCGTCTCGCCGCCGGCGTTAAGACGCACGAGATAAACGCCGGTAGGCGAATCCGCCGGTTCCCAGCGAATTGTCTGACTGCCCGAAGTAAGTTCGCCGTCGATGAGAGTAGCGACCTTTCTGCCGGTGATGTCGAAGATGTCCAGTTTCACCTCGCCGTCGGCGGGAATCTGGAAATCTATATTCACCGCAGAGTTGAAGGGGTTCGGCGACGCGCTCATCAGCAGGGGTTTTGCGGGAAGTTCAGTCTCATCGACATCGACAGTGCCGGAGCGAAGATATTCCAGTATCGACTGCATGAAGTCCCTGCGGTTGGTTGCGCCCGAAATGGTCTCCCATCCAAAGGCGAAATACACGAGGCGATAAATGCCGTCGTAAACCACCCCTGCGCCCGGCGAACCGGTTTTGTCATAATAGAAGGCAAGCTGGCTTCCGCCGGTGGGTGCAATCTCGCTCTGCCAGGCTCCCGCGAAAGGCGCGCCGTCGGGGGAATAAAGCTCGTATGTTTGCCCGACGAAAGGCCCGGTCGCGTTGCCGATAATCGTGTTCTCGTCGGAATCGTCGGTGAGGTAGGTCGCTTTGAAGTATGTGTTATACCACCCCGCGACATCGGGGTAAGTAACATTGAGGAAATAACCGAGGTCCTGACTGGAGAAAAACAGTTTGCCGCCGCCGGTCATGTAGTTCTGCAATGCCGCGAGGTCATCGTTGTCGATAACGGTGGAATAATCGTCGCCGGTGAACCATAGGACAAGCTCGTAGTCGTTCATCTCGGATGCAGTAATTGAGCCCATGGAGCGTTCGTGGGTGTAATACGCTTCGCCGAGAGCGTCGAGAGCGGCTTCGTAGTAAGTCTCACCCGCGTCGCCGGCATCATCGTCCACCAGGAGGATGACGTTCTGAATCACGGAATATCTAATCGTCTCCGTCTCGCCCGAACCGACGGAACGAATCACGAGATCGATATTTCCGACGCCGTCGCCGGAAGTGGTAACCTCGATATCTACCGTCGTAGAATCTCCCGAATCAACCGGCACGACCACCGAGTCGGAATGGGATGTCCCGCCAACGGTCAGAGTAGCGCTCCATGCGCCCGGCATCGATTTCACCATCTTCACGACATAAGTGTCATTATTCGTGCCGACATTCTTGAGTCTGTCCCCTGCGAGATCGACAGTGCCCGAAGTGGTCAGGATATGCTTCAAAGTTCCGCGCCAGTAGAGCCATTTGTCCGTCTGAGGCCACCATGTCCAGAAGGCGGAAGCGACATCAAAAACCAGAGTGTCGCATGGTATGGCCTGAACCCAAGTTACTATTTTCATATTCTCCGTCACGTAGGTTCCACCGTCCCATGTGAAGGGGAAACTGAAATTCTGAGTGCCGACAGTTCCAAGGCTAATCGTCTGGCCGGAAGTGTTCGGCAGAAGGTCGCGGAGGACATTGTGATGGATATTCTCGCCATTGGGCGCTGAGTAAGAAATATTCGATTGTGTAATAGCCGCGAATAGCTTGTATGAACCGGATGTCGAGTTGTGAACATGGACATCGACCTCGATATTCGAACCGTCAACATCGACATCGAAGGATATGGGCGCTGGAGTCCGAGTCGGGGCGAGCCTCTCGCTGATGGCCGAGGGCATAGATGACCATGGCCGAAGCTTTTTTGCGTCCACGCAGGAGGTTGGAACAGCTGTGACGTTATAAAGACCGGACCTTGAAATCATATCGGCTGAGTTGTAAGTATAAAAAGGGTCAGTGGATCCGGGAAAACTTGTATGTATCTGCAAGATTGCCATTTCCGGGCCGTATGAATTAGACAACCCGCTTGTCATTTCACCGTTTGGAGGGCAGTATCCGCATGTATGATTGGTGAACCTCTCCACTAACGCCGCTTGACGCTGAACCGCAAAGGCTCCCGCGGACAGTATCACAACCATAAGGACTATCATCAGATTTCTGGAACTCATCGTTTCTCCTTTTTCTAACGTTCAGTAACTAAATAAAAGATAAACACCATTCCAATATTCGCAACCCCTTTTTTTGCATAAGAGTGCGAGAATTCAATAATGTAGCCTGCATAGAGGCTTAAGCGATTGCAGGGGCGAACATTTTCCCGCGTCAATCCAAAGCGGCTGAGCCTGCCGAAGTTCCAAAGGGTCGATGTCCTACTTGTGAAGTTCAACACGGTGGCTGAGCCTGCTAACAGCCCCACGCGATCGAAGCCTTTTTTGCTTGCTCACCCCGGTGGCTGAGCTTGTCGAAGCCCTACTTGGATTGCAGGAAGATTCTTCGTTTTCAACAGAAGACACTTCGACCCTTCGGCAGGCTCAGGACATCGCAAGCTCAGTGACCGCACTTCGACCCAGACGGGCTGTAAGCAGGCTCAGTTACAAAAAAAGGGCGCCCGAAGACGCCCTTTCGATTATCGTTGGAAATGTTCCAAACCCTATTCCGAAGGCTGAATCGCCTTGGTCGGGCAGACCTGGAAACATAGCGAACAATGCTGTCCCGCGCAGAACATCGGGTCGATTTTCGCCTTTTTCTTGCCCTTTTCGTTCTTCTCGCCGGCGGATATCGCCGGACATCCAAGTTTGAAACAGGTTCCGCAGGCGATACATTTGTCCGAATCGACCTGGAACGGCGTAATCTGGAGTTTTTTGATGTCCAGGAGAATACAGCGTCCGCGGTTGATTATGAGCTTCGCGCCGTCCTGCTCCTTGACCTTCTTGAGGACTTCGGTAAGTCCGGCGATGTCGAAGGCGTCGGTGAAATAAACGTGCTCGTCATCGAGGCCGACGGCAGACGCGATTTTGCCGTAATCCAGCATGGAGGCCTCTTCGCCCATGAGAGTCGAGCCCGTCCCGGGGTGTTCCTGATGGCCGGTCATAGCGGTAATCGAGTTATCGAGGACGACGGTTGTGAAATTGCCCTTGTTGTAAGCGGCTTCGGCGAGGCCTGTGAGTCCGCTGTGGACGAAGGTGGAATCGCCGATGAAGGCGAGGGTGTTTTTCCCGAATTCTTTCCCGCGCGCCTTTTCGAGTCCCATTGCGTTTCCGATGGATGCGCCCATGCATATGCAGGTTTCGCCGCATTCGAGGGGGGGCATCATGCCCAGCGTGTAGCATCCGATGTCGGTGGTCGTTGTGAACCCCAGTTTATGGGCGACGTAGAAAATCCCGCGATGGGGACATCCGGGGCAGAGCACCGGCGGGCGAGGGGGGAGGTCTCCCGATTCGCCGACGATTTCGGCCTTCTCGCCGGTAAATGCCTCTCTGACCTTGGTTTGGGAAAGCTCGTTGCAGAGGGAGACTTTTTCCTTGCCGATACAGGGAATGCCCGCCGCCTGCAGATGCTCTTCGATGAAGGGTTCGTTCTCCTCGACAATCCAAACCTCGTCCACCGATTCGGCGAATTTGCGCGCCTTTTCGATGGGGAAGGGGAAGCTCATGCCGAGTTTGAGGAATTTTGCTTCTGGAAAAGCCTCGCGGGCATACTGGAAACTGACGCCGGAGGATATGATGCCGATTTTCTTGCCTTCAAAGGTCCAATCCCCGTCGATAATAGGGTTGAGGTCGGTGGTTTCCGCGAACTCCTGAAGTTTTTTCAGGCGCTCTTCGAGGGCGACGTGCAGGACGCGGGCGTGGGCGGGAATCACCACGCGCTTTTTCGGGTCGGGGGTGTAGTCTTTGACCGGAACATTAACGCGGTCTTTCAACTCGACCAGGCCGAGGGAATGGCAAAGGCGGGTGCTCATACGGAGCATCACCGGAGTATCGAACTTTTCGGAAATCTCCATTCCGCGAAGAACGAGGTCTTTGGCCTCCTGGCTGGATGTCGGCTCGAGGAGAGCGATTTTCATGAACTTGGCGTAACGCCGGTTATCCTGCTCATTCTGCGATGAATGCATACCGGAATCGTCCGCGGTCACGATGATGAACCCGCCGTTGACGCCGGTATAAGCGAAACTGAACATCGGGTCGGCGGCGACATTCACGCCCACGTGTTTCATAGCCACCAATGAACGTGCCCCCCCGAAAGAAGCTCCCTGAGCCACTTCGACAGCGACCTTTTCGTTGGGCGCCCATTCGCAGTAAACATCGTCTTTGTATTTAACTACATTTTCGAGAATCTCGGTCGATGGGGTGCCGGGATACGCCGTTGCCACATGGACTCCGGCCTCATAAACTCCCCTTGCGACAGCTTCGTTGCCGGATAAAAGGACTTTTTCTGACATTTAAACCTCCGTTGTTTATTAAATCCAAAAGAGTGATATTATAGGTGAAAAGACTAACAAGCGCAACCCAAAAGGCGGAATAATCGACAAAAAGGGACGATTTTTCAGATAATGATTTCATTTATAGTCGGAATTCTTCCAGTGGCACGGGGCAGATCTTTTTTCTGCCGCAATTTGAGCACATATCGCCGCACCAAATCATCTCGAACAGGGAATCCGTGCGGTCGATGATTTTAAGCTCGTCGGTTACTATGCCCAGTTCGAAATTCCTGTTTTTGGGGCTTTTCGCCCCAAGGCCCGCGCCGGTAAGATTCGCCGAACCGATATACAGCAATCGGCCGTCACCGAGGACGCTTTTCTGATGAACCCGCGGGCAACGCCGCAGGATGAAGTTGCCCTCATGTTTGAGTTTTTCCTTCCGCGCGAGTTTTAGGAACCATTCTGAGGGGACGGAGGCATGAAGGATACGGATTTGCAGGCCGTCGTCGGCTTTGCGGGCGAGATATTTAACGATGGTTTCGCCTCTGCCTTTGCCGATGATTGTCAGGGCTTTAAGGATTGCGGTTGCTATGTCCAGCCGATATCTGGCATTTTTAATGATACTCTCGACGACTTCGGAGTAATGGCCTTCGTTTTCGACGAGGGATATCATTTCAATCCACGAGATAAATTGTTTGAACCTCGGTCTTTATCGGAGGATTTGAGAGGAGAATGCCTTGCACTGAGTATTTGCCGAGGGTTACACCCTTCCACGATTTTGTTGTGCAGTTCCACTGAGTGGCATATTCGGTGGTATCCCCCGGTTCGAAGCTTACGCGGTTTATCACCTGTAGGCAGGCCATGCCTTCCAGGGAATTCCAAATCGGCTCGCCGTCGCGGAACACAACGAATTCCGCGGGGCACGACGAAGGGAACATTATCTCGACAGGCTTCGGCGAATCCACAATCAACCGCATTCGGAGTTCGATTCCCTCGCCGAGGGCATATGCCGAATCCAGATCGGTCATTATCAATGTAACTGCCGGTGTGCTCTTTTTGTCGGGCGTTGCGATGTAGGCATTCCTTCGGCAACCGTTCTGTAAGATGAGCAGTCCGGCAATCAGGACAAGAAGTATGGCGGTTCTATTCATCATATTTTTTTAGAACTCCGATTAGTTCTTCCGGTGTCGATGAGTTGATTACCTCCACTCGGACATCGGGCGAATGAAGGATTCTCGAAAGGCCGGACAGGATTCTCACATGATCGCCAGACCCATTCCGAGGAGAAACCAGAAGAAAGAATATCTTCGCGGGCTTCATATCTACAGAATCGAAATCAATGCCGCCGGCCGTTATTCCTCCGACAAGTTTTGAGGAGTTGATGGAATCCAGTTTGGCGTGGGGAATGGCTATTCCATAGCCGACACCCGTGCTCATTAACTCTTCTCGCTCGAGAACAGCTTCGAGAATCTCACCCTTCATATCGAGATCGTAAACATTGCACAGCAAATCCACCAATTCCTCCAGCACAGAGGCTTTCGATTGAGAATCGAGGGGGATTTTTATTGCGCGTCTTGAAAGGAAATCAGTTACCATTCATACCGGCCTTTAATGTCGTTCAATTTGCATTCAATTTTAGTGTTCGGGCTGTCCAAAGTCAAGGATAACCGTAAAAAATTGATTTATGAGGCCGCCTCGTTTTCGATACGGAACTTCTTTTCCTTTTCCTGACGCAGATATACTGTCTGATGGGGGAAAGGAATCTCGATGCCCACCTCGTCGAAACGTTTTTTGACCAGATAACGGAACTTCCGAGCAATTGTCCACTGCTGAAGGGGTTCGGTCTTTATCATTACTCGAATATCGACGGCGCTATTGCCCAGATTGTTTATTCCGAGAATATCGAAACTTCGAATGAAGTGACCGAACTCCTCGCCGCTTTTCATTTCTTCGCCAATTTTGGTAATTTCTTCGATAGCTTTGTCCATGCTGGAGTTATAACTTATACCCACGTCGATTACAGCTCGGCTTTCGAGGAATGTCATGTTATCAACAGGACCTATTTGCCCGTTTGGAATAACATGGACTATGCCCTCGAGGTCTCTAAGGACAGTTGTCCGCAAATTGATGTTCTCGACCAGCCCCGCTCTGTCGGCTATTTTTACGACATCGCCAACGCGGTATTGATTTTCGAGAAGAATCAGGAAACCGTTGAAGAAATCCTTGACAATATTCTGCGCGCCGAAGCCTACGGCTATACCTACAACACCTGCGCCAGTGAGTAGCGGGGCAAGATTTGCACCTATTTCTTTAAGTATCATGAATAAAACTATCGTCCAAACAAACACTTTTGTTGTTACATTTATGACACTGAAAAGAGTATCCGCCCTCCGTTCGATTTCACTCCGAGTTGTATCGTCGTCATCCTCAAAACGCTTGAGAACACGAATGCCTATTCTCTTTACAACTTTGATAATAATAATCGCTCCGATGATGTAGGCAAGAACGCGTAGGCCGCTTGTAGATGCCCATTTTAAAAGTTCTGTCCAAATGTCGTTCCAATTGATTTCAATTCCAAACATGGGACCTCCTGTTTATTATATATCTATTTATTGCGAACTGTAAATGTAAGAATCGCCGAATCGTCTTTGGAAACTGGTATTGTCCACTCATTGGTTCGAGCGTCTTTTTTCACGCCCTCGTGGCTCTCGGTTTTGATGAACCAGTCTCCCCAGAAGCTCTCTCTGACAATTATCTCGACATCTTCTTCCTTATGATTGCGAAGCTCGATTTTGAAATCCCGCTCGTTTACCCTGTCCGAAATTCGGCGGTAATCTGTCTGAGTCCGTTCGGCTTTGATATCGAAAGCGTTGCCCAGATAAACTCGGACATCCTCGTCCTTTGGTGTGTGGTCTATTCTATCCTCACCGACAAACTGAAGGGCGCCGGATCTGTCTTCCTTGTAAACTCGAATAACCCCTTTCGGCAAAGGTATTCCGAGGCCTTTTTCTTTGGAGTTCTCGAAAACCAGCTCGACCCGGACATCGCTTCCGCGGGAGCCGTCGAAGACAAGTTCCTTTTCCACGGGAGTTTCCGCGGGGTCGAAAAGGGAAATCTGCTTGTCCTGTCTGTCCGCGACAGTAGCTTTTCTCGGCAGAGTGTAGAGATGATATTCGAAAAAACTCTCCTCCTCAAATCCCTGCGGGGCGCTTTCCAAAGCCATCATCCCGTCTTTTGCCCGAGTCGGATAGGGGGGAGGCTGTTCGGCGGTATGGACATCCCCAGCAACCAGTTTCAGGGTTGCGTCTTCGTAGGACATCCCCGACTTGTTCGAGATTGTTACCCATCCGTCGAGGGTTAAATGTTCGTCCTTTTCGTCCACTGATGCCACATAAGCGGCTTCCCATCCAATTCCATTGGTCATGTAGGATATCTCCATATCCCGCTTACCGGATTTTTCCGAGTTGAGTTTCCATGCGAGGGTTGGGCGTGTATAGAATCTGTCAGGCCTTTTCGGGAAAGTAACATCGAGAATCTGGTCGATTATCACGGCTGTCAGGCCGGATTTGGTCTCCATCAGAATAGAACTGCCGTCGCTGGCGAGAAGTTTGCCATCGTAAACATCGCCTTTCTCGGTGAGAATTCGAATCTGATTGTCGATGTTTTTTTCGAGAAGACGTTGGGTGCCCACGAGGTCGTATTCGTAATTCTGTTCGAGAACGAAGAGACCCTCGGCTTTCAGATGAACAGTCTGGGGACGGATTCCGCTTGGGACGGGCGAAAAGTCGAAATCCTGAATTCCTGCTGTTATATCTATAGTCCGAGCCTGTTTGACAAGCCCGAACCCGTCGTTGTAGATAGTGATTGCCATTTCGCCAAAGGTCGAAAGGGCGGCTAAAAGTGTTACTGCTACTATCAAAATATTTGTTCGCATCTTTATGCTCCTTTTATAATTGATACGTTATAATCTTTATCAAGCAAAAGCCATGCCTTCGATAGATTAGTTCATCTATGAGTCTAATATATGAATTAAGACTTGCAAGAAAACAGGAAATGCTTATATTCCAAAAATTAGAGAACGGATAACGGAAACGATAAGTGAAAGAAAAGAATCCTACAGAGGCTACCCCCCCACGAAGTCCCTCGGAAAAAGACATTTCCGGCAAGGATGTCCAATCGTCTAAGCCCGAAAGAGCAATATATGTCCTAATTGCCCTTACCGTTCTTGCTCATATCTTCTTCTTTATGCCCTTTCACGGTGTTACTCCGGATATCCCGGAAGTAGGCGACATAAGCACCGAAGAGGTTATCGCGCCTTTCACATTTGAGATTGTCAAATCCGACGAAGAGCTGGCGCAAGAAAGAGCAACGGTCAGTTTCAATGTGCCGGTGGTTCTGGATTTTTCTGTGGAGATTAGCGATTCAATTCTCGGGAAGTTCGATTCTTTGTGGGAATCCTCCCTGCAATTCATCGAGAAAAAGAGCATGCGCGGCAGAGCAGATTCCCTTCGCTACTATTTCCCATGGCTTACCGAGGATGAGGCCAAAACCCTGTCCGAATTTCGAATAGTCTCCAATGTCCGCCAGAATGTCAGAGAGCTTTTGACCGAGATTTATGCCAGTGGTGTATTCGATTGGGAGAGCATGCCGGAGGGGGATACCGCCCATTTATTCAACATCAGAAGAAATGGTGAAGAGGATATAATCCCAGCCGAAAGAATCACTACTCTTATCGAGGCAGAAAGAAAGCTGGAAGAGCGCTCCCGAGAGAGGTTCACGGATTACCCCGAGAAGGGGGAGATTGTGCACAGTATAGCATTAGGCATGCTTAGGGCCAATCTTATTCCGGACATGGAATTGACACAGGAAAACCGTGAGAGTGCGGTCGCAAATATCGAACCGGTTCGCGGGTTGGTTCTCGAAGACCAGCGTATAGTCGATGCTCACGAGAAGATAACAGACGATATACATCAGAAGCTTGTCTCCCTCTCCATCGCTAAATCGGGCAGATACTCTACAACACCATCTGTTTTCAGCGCTTTTCAGGTTGTAGGACGGCTTATTCTTACTCTACTAATTCTCGTTATATTTTCTTTCTTAATTAAACATTATTATGAAGATATCTGGCGGGATCCGGCTAAGTTTGCCGTGGTAATGTTCGCCATATGGCTTCCCGGAATGTTCGCTTTCATCTTCCGCTTGGCGAGCTGGCCGGAGCTTCTTACACCCATGGCTTTTTCCGCAAGTCTCCTTGCGATATTATTCGGAACCCATTTGGGAATAATCGCCGTGATAGCGGCTACTTTGCTTATGACCTTCTCCGGAGACATTTCAGTATCAGTGTTAACTGTTATGCTTATCCAGGGCATCGTGGCCTCGGAGGTGTTTTCGAGTGTGGCTAAGCGCAGGCAAAGTATAAAGCCGATAATATATACGATAGTCGCGGGGGTTATTGCTGTTACAATCCTGGATTTCGTTTCCTTCGGGGAGTTCGGCAAGATGGGCTTGAAAGCCCTGTCAGTCTCAGCCGGAAGCGCTTTCGGGCCTTTGCTCGCAATCGCCTTAATACCGGTTTTTGAACGGATTGTGGGTATAATCACCGATTTTACCCTTTTGGAATATGCCAATACTAACGCACCCGTCCTTCAGCAGTTGGCCATCGAAGCCCCGGGAACATACCACCACAGTATGGTGGTCGGAAACCTCGCCGAACGCGCGGCTGAGGTAATCGGCGCAAATCCCCTTCTGGCTAAGGTGGGCGGATTGTATCACGACATCGGCAAACTCACCCATCCCGAATACTTTTCCGAGAACCTGAGCGACCATAACCCTCACGATAAACTGAGTCCGCACATGAGTTTCCTCGTCCTCTCCGCCCATGTTAAAGAAGGAAGCAGGCTGGCCAGAATTCACGGTATTCCAAAGGCTATTGTGGACATAATTCAGGAGCATCATGGAAACTCGTCCATGAGATACTTTTACGAGCAAGCCAAATCCAACGATCCATCGGTAACCGAGGACGCGTTCCGATATCAGGGGCCTGTGCCCCAGACTCGGGAGGCCGCACTGGTTATGCTTGCCGACAGCGTCGAAGCAAAGATCCGTTCCATGGAAAAAGTAGATAGCAACACCTTGAAACGCACAATAAAAGACACAATCGACGAGAAATTCGAGATGGGTCAGCTTGCCGAAACTACCCTCACAACCCGCGACTTGAACTTGATCGCAAGTTCTTTCCAGACCATAATGGAGGGAGTTCTGCATCGACGTCCGAGTCTTCAAATAGCCGAGGAGAGAACGGCATATCCTAATAACCCCAAAGATGAGTATTGAAGGAGGTAATCCCCTTTTGGTAGGGAGCACATGGTAAGCATAATAATAATATTAGCCCTTTATTTCGTGGTGATGATTTCGATAAGCAGTTTCTCATCCGCGGAGAATCTTGTTTTTTCCCTTTCCGCCGAGGATATTCGAGAACTTTCTCTGCGCGAAGACAGAAGTAGCAGATGGCTTGCGGATAAACTAAAAAAACCCCGGGAATTCGCCTTACTTTTCGTTGTTGCAAGGACTCTTCTTTTCACCCTCGCGGCCTTGCTTCTGCTCCTTTTGACCGATATCATTCCCGAGTGGTGGTTCATAACCATCTGTGCCCTCGTTTTCTGGATTACCATCGTGCTTTTCGGTTTTGCTTTTCCGGGAGGAGCGGTTCGAGGCAACCGTCTCGAAAAAGCTCTTCGCAAGTTACCACTGATACGTCTTGCCAATTATGCCCTCGCTCCATTCAATATCCTCTGGAAAGGCACCCTGCGTATTCTCGCTCCCGAGGGCGGAATAGGCGGCCCCCTGGCAATCGAAAGGGAGCTGGATGCCCTTATCCCCGACGAAAATGGTTTTGCCGGCCTCGAAACAGAGGAAAAAGAAATGATCCGCCATGTAGTCGAGTTCGGTGATACTACGGTTAGAGAGGTTATGGTTCCCCGTATCGATATGATATGTATCCAGGCCGACGCTACGCCGGAAGAGGCCATTCAGACCATCGCTAATCTGGGTCATAGCCGAATTCCAATCTACATTGACCGCGTCGATAACATCGTTGGAGTAATCTATGCCAAAGACCTTCTTCTCGCGATGTCCAAACAGAGGCCTATCGAGGATCTGCAGGATATAGCCCGCGAACCTTACTTCGTCCCCGAGGCCAAAAAGACCGCGGATCTCCTACGCATTTTCAAAAAAGACCGTATTCACATAGCTATCGTGGTCGATGAATACGGGGGGACTGCGGGATTGGTTACCATCGAAGACCTTCTCGAAGAAATCGTCGGGGAAATTCACGACGAATACGACGCAGAAGAGATTCACATCAAAAAGCTCTCCGATAATGCTTTCCTCGTCGATGCCAAACTCCCCATCGACGAAATCAATGAGGAATTGCATATAAACCTTCCCGAGGAAGATGTGGAGACCCTTGGCGGCTTCATCTACGGCCTTGCGGAAGCAATACCGGAGCCTGGGGATAAGTTTGTCTATGAGAACCTGCTTCTAATCGTGGAAACTGTTGTGCGTCAGAGAGTTAAATACGTTAAGATAATATTCAAAGATACCTAGGAGAATTAAGTCATGCTCAAGCTGAAAACACTCATCCTGATAGCGTTAGCGACTGCAGTCTGCCTTTTTGGCCAGCACATCCATATGAACTCCGGCGATTCCCGCTCTTTCAGCGCGGGTTTTCAGCTTGGTGATTTCCAAATAGAGATTAATCAGGGATATTCATCCGTCATAATCGAGGACATCGGTTGGTCGTCCGTTCCCGGAGAGCCGGAAGTGCCCATCGCTTCGGAATATATCCTTATGAACGACCTTGCTATGCCCGAAGTAATAATCACATATGCTTCTGTGGAAACAGTTTTCGCACCTCCGCCCAATCCAACAGATGTCCCCATGTCCGAAAACGGAGAACCTTCGGGGGTTTTTCCGGGGGAATCGCAAGTTTACAACAGTTCGAAAACTTTTCCCGAAAGCATAGTGGAGATTAGACCCGTGGGAACCGCCCGAGGATACGAACTCGGTCTCATTTCGGTTAATCCGATCAGATACGATTTCCGAATTGGGGCGTATCTTATCCATCGCAAAGTGGATTTCGATGTTCATCTGAACGGCGAAATAGCTTTGCCCGCAGAAAGACTTGAGAGCGAGCCTTTCGCTCGAATGATGCGGGAATTCTCCCTTAATGGCAATGTCCTTCCGGCGACCCTTCCCGGAGATCCGGGGACATATCTCATAATCACCCCCGATAACTGCTGGGATGTCATGGAAGATTTTGCCCAATATAAAAGAACCCGCGGGCATCGAGTTATTCACAAAAGGTTATCCGATTTGGGATCGCCACCATCGAGGCATGACATCAAAGATTACGTCCAGGAAGTTTACGATACGGAAAACCCCGCGCCGACATTCATGATCCTCGTGGGCGATGTTACCATGAACGACGGAACAGCAGTTCCCGACTATAACTACGGCTATTATTATTCCGGACATGGATATAGCCTTCTCGACGGCGAGGATTACTTCTCCGACCTATTTTACGGCCGCTGGACGGTAGATAATGCCAATGAATGCAGAACCTATTCCAAAAAAGTCAAATGGTATGAAACCACGCCAACATCCGGTGGTTCGGATTGGCTTCACAAGGCGATTGTCGTGGCGACCTACGACCACGCTGTTTCGCCGGTCTGGAATGTTCTTTGGGTTCGCGAGCTGTTATTGAGCTATGGATACTCTCAAGTCGATACCTTCTTCGAACGGGGTTCGGTTATTCCTTCCGCATCCGAAATTTCCGCCCCGATAAACAGCGGTCTAGGCCACATCGACTACCGGGGATGGGCTGGAAGCAACGGCTGGTGGGAGCCTGAATACACCGTTACCGATGTCATGACCCTCAGCAATTCCGAGGCTTTCCCGGTGGTGGTCAGTATCGTATGTGGAACGGGAGATTACGGCGCATTTACCGATCCCTGTTTCGGCGAAGCATGGCTTAGAGCCGGCACAGTTACAAACCCTCGCGGTGGCGTGGCCTTTTTTGGAACCACAGACCACGATACAAATACGAGATATAACAACCCGATTAACGGCGGTTTCTATACAAGTTTATTCGTCCACGATTTACCCCACATAGGACAATGCGAATGGCTGGCGAAAACCGAAACTCTGCGGCTTCATCCTCGAGAATTCGACTTCATCGAACTTTACTTCCACAGCTACGGCACCCTCGGCGATCCGGGGCTTATGATGCAACGCTACGTCCCCGGAATCCTCGATGTCGTTCATGACGAAGTCGAAAACGGCGCTCTGGTTCGTGTCGATGTCGCCGAAGAGGGGATGCCCGTCGAGAACGCTACCGTTGCGATGTTCCGCCTCGAAACCGGCGAACAGACCTTCGCCCAAACTGATTTCATGGGCAAAAGTGAATTGTTCGTCCCCGGAAGCGGCGAAGGCACCATCGTCATCACCGTTTACGCCCCCTTCCACACGACCTATGTCGATACCGTAGAAGTCAGCGGCAGGCCGGGGCTTTCCGTCGTCGATTACGCCATCGAAGACACCATTTCCGGCAACGGCGACGGCATCCTCGACCCCAACGAGATAGCTGTTCTGCGAGTTACCCTCGAAAACTACTATTACCTACCCATAAGACCGGTGGAGGCTTATCTATGGGCTAATCACACCGGAGTTACCGTTCTCGACGAGTTCGATTCCGTTACCGTTGACGGCTATTCGGAAAACGAACTGGTCTTCATCATCGAAACTTCCGGAGAAGCCACCGGCGGCGGGCCTGCGAGTCTGCAACTCATGTGCGATTCCCGTGTGGGGCGGACTATGTTGCCCATCGAGATTACCCTTCCCCCCGGCGGTATAACAATAGACTCCATCCGCATCGATGACACAATCGGCGGCGACGGCGACGGCACCCTCGAACCGGGGGAGAACGGCAGAGCTTCTGTCCGATTTACCAACCACGGAAACGGCAATATAGAATCCTTCGCGATAAACGCATATTCCACAAGCGGCTGGGTAAGTATAACCGACGGCGATTCCGTTGTCTTGCCAGCTCTTTCGGCGATGTCCTCCGTATGGTCGGATGAATTCGATGTCAGTGCCCATACCGAGGCCTTCCACGGCTATCCCGTGAACATCGAAATCCACCGCGCCGAGAACGACAGGCTTATCGCCACAAAATCCCTTCAGCTGGGCACGCGCAACACCGATGACCCCATGGGAAGCGACGAATGGGGATATTTCGCATATGACAACACAGACATTGCAAGCGGAATGACTCCGGGAACCTTCGACGACATTTCCTCGACCGGAACCTTTGTTTCCGTAGGGGACGATGAGAATATCCCCCTAGAGTTATCCTTCGACTTCGTTTATTATGGCGAAAGTTTCGATACAATCACTGTGAACACCAACGGCTGGGCGGCTCCGGGAGTTCAGCCATGGTTCATGCTCGATTTTTACAATCTTCCTATACCCGCGCCAAATGGCCCATGGGGAACCCTCGCGCCCTTCTGGGACGACCTCAACCCGAACCCCGGCGGCGGCATCTATTGGGAAGACAGAGGCGACCAGTTCATCGTCCAATGGCAGGATATGGGGCATGTCCGCCACGACGCTGTCAATAACACTTTTCAAGTTGTCATCTTCGATTCGGATGTCTATCCCACTCGAACGGGAGATTCCGAAATCGAGTTCAGATACACCGGCACCATCCTCGATCTGGATACTACGGGTGAATTCTCCACTATCGGCATCGAGTCGCCGGATCACGGAATGGGCATCGAGTATTTGTTTACGGCCTATTACGACGACGGCGCGGCGCCCATCGACGGCGGAAGCGCTATAAAATTCTCCACCAACTGCGGGTCGGCGCTTCTTACGGGAAATGTCGATCTGGAAGGGGATGTCCCGACCAGCGCCATCGTTTCCACCGACCTCGGCCAGATTGCCCGACCGAACATGCACGGTGACTGGCGTCTTCTGGAGCTTCCAGCGGGGGATTACGTCCTCACATGCACTGCGCCATACCATTTCCCCCAATCGGAGAGTCTTTCCCTGATAGCCGATGAGCACGCCATTATCGATTACGCTCTCAACCACATTCCGACACCAGCGGGGCTGACCGTTTCTCAGGGAGAAATCGATGAAATCACCGTAACATGGCCTTCCGCGCCATCGACGGAGATGTCTTTCACCGAGTATCGTCTTCTCAAATACCTCGCGCCGGGAGGCGTTCCCGAGATTATCGAAACATCGGACACTTTCTATATCGATGATTCCGCGGAGACCGGCCGTAAATACTTCTACCGCGTCCAGTTCGATTATTCGAGCTATCTGAGCCTGCCTTCGGAAATCGAAGAGGGGTGGCGCGAACTCAGCACCTCGGTCGATGAGGCTGAATTGCCGAAGGAACTTTCGATCTCAACATCGCCTAACCCCTTCAACGCGGTGCTTCGTGTCGATATCGACGTTCCCGATGGTGAAAAGGGCGAACTTGAGATTTTCGATGTCCTCGGCAGACGGGTTCATGAATTTTCCACCCTTTCCGGCTCTCGAACAATTTTCTGGTCAGGGGATGCGACCGGCATGGAACTGCCCAGCGGCGTATATTTCCTGCGAATTTCGACCGAGACGAAGGCGATAACGAGGCGGGCGGTATTGATAAAGTAATCATCAGAAATAATTGACAACAACAAACAGGAGGTATAAATGACAGAACCTATCATCATCGGCGTATGGGCGCGGGAAATCCTCGACAGCAGAGGCAACCCGACCCTCGAAGCCGAAGTTGAACTCGAATCCGGAGCGGTCGGATGGGCCGCGGTTCCCAGCGGAGCATCTACCGGAAGCCACGAAGCAGTAGAGCTTCGTGACGGCGATCCCAATCGCTATTTGGGCAAAGGTGTTACCAAGGCGGTCGATAACGTGAACGAAATCATCGCGCCCGAGATTATCGATCTCGACGCCACCGACCAGCTCGGTATCGACAAGCTGATGATCGAACTGGACGGCACACCGAACAAAGGAAAACTCGGCGCGAATGCCATTCTTGGCGTATCGATGGCGGTTGCCCGCGCGGCGGCGAGCCATATGGAACTGCCCCTGTATCAATACATCGGCGGCATCAACAGCAGAACTCTGCCCATCCCCATGTTGAATGTAATCAACGGCGGAGCCCACGCCAGCAACAATCTTGACATTCAGGAATTCATGATTCTACCGGCGGGCGCGCACAGCATAGGTGAATCCATTCGCGCGGCGAGTGAAACATTCAAATCCCTCAAGGGAATTCTCGATAAAGAAGGCCTCGTAACCGCAGTGGGCGACGAGGGTGGAATGGCGCCGTCGATGAAATCCAACAGGCAGGCTTTCGAGTATCTGCTTCGTGCAATCGAAGGTGCGGGTTATCGTCCCGGTGAGGACATATGGATTACCGTCGATTGCGCGGCTTCGGAATTTTACGATTCGGAAAAGAAGCTCTACAACCTCAAAGCCGAGGGCAAGGAACTCGACTATTCGGGCATGATCGATTATTACGAAGGTCTCATTAAAGACTACCCCATCGTCAGCATCGAGGACCCCCTCGCCGAGGACGACTGGGAGGGTTGGACAGCCATGACCGCCGCAGTTGGGGACAAGATTCAGATAGTTGGCGACGATATCTTCGTGACCAACCCAAATCGAATCCGCAGGGGTATCGATGAGAAGGCCGCCAACGCGGTGCTTATTAAACTCAACCAGATTGGATCGGTTACAGAGACCCTCGACGCCATCAAGATGGCTCTGAATGCTGGCTGGGGCGCGGTTATCTCCCATCGCTCCGGCGAAACCGAGGATACCTTCATCGCCGATCTGGCGGTTGCCACCGGCGCTGGTCAAATCAAGACCGGAAGTATTTGCAGAGGTGAGAGAATCGCAAAATACAATCAGCTGTTGCGTATCGAGGAAGAATTGACGGGGGTTTGGAACTATCCGGCACCCGCCGACCTATATCCGAGACTGAAAAATTAGCTCCATGCGTCCGGGGAGAGAACATAAAAAAGATTCGGGCGGGAAATTCCTCAGATTCGACCCTGAGCAAAGGCGAAAGATGGTAAGGAGAGCGCGTATCGCCGCCATCGCCCTTGTTCTAATCGTCCTGATAGTAGTTATTTTCGGAGGGCAGTCCGGTCTCATCTCTATCTACAGATATTCGAGATATGAGAAGATACTGGAAAGGGAACTTGCCAAGGAAAAGAACACCACCGATTCCCTCCAACAGGTTCTGATAAAACTGCGCAGTGACCCGGAATTCCGCGAAAGGGCGGCACGGGAAAAACTACGAATGATCGATGAGGGGGAGATTATCTTCCGATTCGACGACAGCGAAAAGTGATTCTTCTCTCAGGATAATCTAAGAGGACGGCCTTTCAGCCGTCCTCTTTTTTTACTTCATAATGAATATCATGGCGTCTTGCGCCGGAATCTCGAATTCCAGAGGACTGGGGTCATAGATACGTTCGCCGGAGAAAACCTCGGTAGCCCTGCCCAGGGAGGATTTTGGAATTGGTCTTGTATCCGCGGGGGCGAAGTCGTTTTCCACGAGTAGTTCCACAGAAACCGACTGAACCGTATTGGAAAGATTAACCGCTACCACCGATATTTCATCGCCATATCGTCTTTCCACGACGAGAACATCATTGGCATCGTCGATTAAAAGGGGTCTGGCTGAACCGAGCATGAGGCTCTGATTTTTTTGCCTGAGTCCGGAAATATATCGGACGGTTTTGAATAGTTCCCTGTCCCATTTGTCATCCTCTCCCCAGGGGAATGCGCGCCGACAGCCGGGGTCTTTTCCGCCTTCCATGCCTATCTCGTCGCCATAATATATGCATGGCGACCCGGGCCATGTAAGCAACCAAATCATAGCGAGACGGGACCGCCAGACTTCCCCCTTCGCGATGGTTAGGAAGCGAGGGGTGTCGTGGCTTCCGAGGAGGTTCAGCTTGACCTCATTCACCGGTTGGGCGTAATCCGCCAGATAGCCGCCGAGGCGGTCGAGGAAATCACTCGGTTTGATATTCGAGTTCGCAAAGAATTCGATGCTGGCGTCGCGGAACCGGTAGTTCATCACGGCATCGAATTCGTCGCCGCCAAGCCATGGGGAGCCATCGCCCCAAATTTCGCCGACGGAATACGCCTGAGGGTCGATGGCGCGGATGGTGTCGCGAAAAGCTTTCCAGAACTCGTGGGGGACATCCGGGGCAACATCGAGACGCCAGCCGTCTGCGCCATGCTCCTGCCATTTGCGGATAGCCTTGAAAAGATATTTCCGAACTTCCGGATTGTAGGTATCCATCTTCGGCAAAGAGCCGAAACCCCACCAGGCCTCGTAGTTCGGGTTTTCCGGCCCGCGAACGGGGTAGGAATGGACGAAGAACCAATCGGAATACTTGCTATTATCGCCTTTTTCGACAACATCCTGAAAGATGTGGGAGCCGTAGCCGATATGGTTGAAAACGCCGTCCAGAACTATTTTGATGCCGGCTTCTTCGGTTTTCTTGTCCAGCTCGATGAATAGATCGGTGTCTCCGAAATTGTCGTCGATTTCCATGTAGTCGTGGGTGTCGTATTTGTGATTACTTCCGGCTTCGAAAATAGGGTTGAAATAAATCGCGCCTACGCTCAAATCTTTGAGATGGTCGAGATGATCGATTACTCCCTGCAAATCACCGCCCATGAAGTTGTCGTATTCCGGCACACTTCCCCAAGGCACGACATTCTCCGGGTCGTTAGAGGTGTCGCCGTTGGCGAATCTTTCCGGGAATATCTGATAGAACAGAATTCCCCGCGCCCACTGAGGGGTGATGAACTTCGGTGCATCAGAGGCTGAAAGGGCGTAAATCTGCTCCTCGGGGAACTTGAAAGAGGTTTCGCCGTCGATTATTTTGAATGTATATTCGGTCTTCTTGCCAGCTGGAATGGAGGTTTCGAACCACTCGAAAGGATGCTCCGAAGCGAGATAAGCCATGGGAAGTTCTTTCCTGCCAAGCTGGAAATCTTTGTATTCGAGACGAACCTCCTGCACGTCCTCCTTTTTTACTCGAATGCGAATCCAGAGGTTGCCGTAGCCGTCGTCGCAGAGGTAGGGGATGGCCTGTTCATGCCAGATAGCCCCGGTCATAATCTCGCCGTCGCCCCGAAAGGATTCGGCCACAAATTTTTCCCAATCTCCTACTGTTATAACGGAATTCTGTCCGCCGAAGCCGTCGGGTGCGCCTTTGGGATTGTTCGGGTCGGTAATCCAGACATCCCCGTTGACCACGAATTTGTATTGATACTCGCCATCGGGAAGATCGAGGGTAATTTCCCATGTGCCGTCTTCGTCGTCGTCGGACATAGGGGTGGCGTCGGTGCTCCAGCCATTGAAAGACCCCGCGAGGTTCACCCTATCGGCGGAAATGTTCGGCGTGTATCGGAAAGTAACTTCACGGGCAAATAAGCCCAGAGCGAAGATTGCGAATAGGACTACAGCGTATCTTCTCATGGTCATCCTTTTGGTTTGATTCCCCATAAAAAAATAGATGGGGCGGGGGCGTAGCCGATTTGCTTTATTGATTCGACAATTTCTCTGCCCTCGGCGAAAATATCGTCCAGACCGGGTTTATCCGATAATCTCTCGATAGTTTTTTCGATGGTTGCAATTTTTTGGGATGTCATCTTTTCATCGTGGGGATTTTCTATCGGCCATTCGTAATCGATGATGATTAAATTTTCAAGGCTCAGGGATTCGATAGTCGATTTGATAAAAGCAGAGTCGAAGGTTTCTCCATGGAATCTTCCGAATTTCCGGTCGAGAGCGGAAGACCAGTGGTGAAGCCGAACATGATTGCGCCGAACTTCGTCGTCGGTGTCTCGTTGCATTTCGTTAATGATCAGATTACCGCCCGGTTTCAGCACTCGAAGCAATTCGCCGAGGGCTGTTGGGATATCTGATAGATGATGAAGGGAGTTGGACATGCAAACCGTATCGAAACTGCCGTCTTCGGCGGGGATTTTTTCCGCAGTCCCGAGGATGAAATCGACATCGGGGAATTGTTCGGAGATGAATTTGCGAGACATCTCGCTCGGGTCGAGGGCAGTAACCGATTCGACTTCGGAAAACTCGCGGATGAAGTGAATAAATTCCCCGGCGCCGGACGCGACGTCTAAAACGCGTCCGGCGGGGATTTGAGCGGCTATATTGTTAAGTTTTTCTATGGAGTCCATGAGCAACCACTATTTTAGGTATATAGCTTCGATTGTCTTGATCTCGGTGCCGGTGTTAATGCGTATCGAGTAAACTCCAGACGGCACATTATTCGAGGGTTGCCATGCCTTAGCTCCCAAGGGCAGTCGCTCGACCTCCTGGCCCCGGGAATTGAACACGGTAATCGAGGCGTTCGTGGGAGCATCGATCATGCACGCCCTGTTGAACGGATTCGGATAGACGGACAGCATAGGGCTTTCCGGCAATTTGTCCTCCAAAATAGAGGTGCCGACGACGAACCACCATGAAAGTTCCACCATATTCGGTTCGCCTATGTCTGGATTGTCCCATCCCCGGAAAAGGAAACTGACCGTATCGCCCATATCTATATCGATTCCTGATGCTCCGAAGTCGATTAGGATAGTGTCCGCGCCCTCCATCATCACCCCTGTGGACCATGAGCCGAGGGTTATGTCGCCGTCGGTGAAATCCCAGGTCTCATCGGTGTTGCCGCATCCGTCATCGTGGAAAACTATCATGATTCCCGAGGGCACAGCCGGCAGAACCGCGCCGGAATCCGGTTCGTAGAAAAGAATTTCGGGGGGAGTTTTATCGACATGGAAGGTGAAACTGCTTCCGGAGTCCGGTGACGCCTCGCCGCCGGTGTCCTCGATGCCTACCAGGGTTACCGTAATATCGCCGTCAACCCAGCTCGATGGGGGAGTGAAGACCAATGTATCTGCAACCGCAGAAAGTTCGGGGTCGGCTACTGTGTAGCTCGTTCCATCGACATCGATTATAGCCGTAGAGGGATTTATTCCCTCGGCGTCGTTGAATGCCAGCATGATGAGCGTGTCCTCGGAGACCCACTGACCGTTGCCGGGGAACCTGTATGACAATCGCGGCCCGCCCGAGACGGCATCGCCGGAACGTTTGTAAATACCGCTTGAGGTTGAGGCATAGTAGCGCCTTTCCCCGCCTATAACCGTGATGGCGAACTGTTCAACATAATCAAGCAGGGTGGATGATGCCCAGTATTCCCAGGTCTCACCGAAATCAGTCGAGCGGAAAACTCCCTCGTCATTACTTAGGATAATCATTTCCGGATCGAAGGGGTCGCACATAAGTCCCCAGTTGTATTCCACAAATGTCGTGCAGGAAGTCCATGTGCTACCGGCATCCTCCGAGACGAACACGGTGTAATCGTAAGCTACTGCGATTCGGTTCGGGTCGGCATTCGATACCGAGAGGGTCCAGAATGACTCACCGCCGACTGTGCCGGCAAGCGTTTCTACCCAATTTATCCCGCCATTAGTCGTTCGGTAAATCGAAACGCCGTCGTCGAGCAAGGCATGCATTCCATCGCTGTTTAGGGCATATATATTCGATGCATATTCTGTGTAATCTCCGGCGGCATTGTTCCATGTGTCCCCGCCGTCGGAAGAGTATGCCATGTTGTATCCGCTGAAATCATCCTGTGGCAGTGCCCAGATATAATCCGGATCAGTGTCACAATAATCGAAGTTGCCGTAGCAGTTATCCAGAAGAGTTTCCCATGTCGCTCCGAGATCAGTGGTTTTAAGGAGAGCACTCTCGCTGTTGAGAGCCAACATTGTCCTCGTGTCTGAAGGGTGAATATCGAATGCTGGAGCCCTGAGAAGAACAGTATCAATAGTTGTGAACGTATCGGGAGAGTATAAAAGTAGATATTCATATGTCATCCCGTCGATCCATCCAAAGACGACCTCGTGGGGGGAATCTCTCCAGAATTTTATCGGCCCGCCGCCATCGAAGGATGATGACGATACCGCAAGCTCCCAATCCGCTTGAGCCATTGCGGAGAGGGCAACAAAGACCAATAATCCGATTGCGACGACTGATTTCATTTTGTCTCCTTTTAGAAATTACTTAGCGTAAACCGCTTTATGGAAGTAGTCTCCCTCTGTCGTTTTCGCACGAAGGAGATAAACTCCCGTGCCGATATCTTCGGAGGGTGACCAGTAAAGAGTTCCGGGGGCAAGCCTGTCAACCAGCTTGCCGTTGACGTCGTATATCTGTATCTCTGCGCCGTTCGGAGCGTTTATTCTGCAAGCGCTGTTAAAAGGATTCGGCGAAACCCAAAGGCCGGAATATTCCGGCAGGGAGTTTTCGCCAATTCCATCGACCTGCGGATAAAACCACCAGCGGTAGGTGGTATCGTTGGGTTCGCCTATATCGGGATCATCCCAAACTTCGAACTCGACCCAGTTTGTGTCGTTGGGGGTGATGATAATCCCGGAGCCGCTGAAAATCACGAAGAATAAGGAATCATCCTCGGCGAGGATTTCCGGGTCGCCGGCTGTGATATCGGCATCGCCGGGCATGGAGAGAATCCAGTTGTCATGATTAGAACCGGAGAGGGCATCGGCAAAACGTATCTCCGCGCCGGTTGGCAGAGCGGTAAGAACGCCGGAAGGATAGTTCATAAGAAGGGCGGGGGGAGTTTTATCGACATAGAATGTATTGGTGTTTACGGTGTCCGGGCCGAGATGGCCTTCGGTGTCGGCGACTTGAAGAATTAGAATCTCAACCGGGCCTTCGGGAAGCTCGGAAAGTTCGATAATGACGCTGTCGCCGACGAGGGAAACTTCGGAAGAAGAACCCGTGTAAACCGTCCCGTTGATATCGACACTGAATTCTGAAAGGTCGATACCGTCCTCATCCTGGAAGAACATAACTATAGGCGTATCCACCGATGTATATGATCCCACCGGCGGGAATATCTCGCGAAGTATAGGCCCCTCGCTGGCATTGCCCCAGATTGTGATGGCGTTTTGCATCAGCCTGTCCTGATTCGGTGTTACCGCGTCGAAATAGTCCCATCCAAAGAAGACTACCGCGCCTGCGCCGAACTCCTGAAAGCCCGTGTGCATGTAGGACGATGCATTCGTAACCACCGGCGTGTAGTCGCCGTAATAGCTGTAGGCATATGACGCATTCATGCCGGTAAATGATGAAGCCACGCCCTCGGCTATGGGATGAGTCGCCAAAATAAGGCTGAGGCTCGAACTATAAACGCTCGAACCTGTCCCGCCGATGCTGTCGAAACCGGCGCCGCATATGAAATCCTTGCCGTGGGAATACATGGCGATAAGAAGCCCGCCGCCTTCGACCCAGGGCTCTAAAACGGAAGCAAGATATAGCCCGGCCGGCCTTCCCATCGATGAACCGCCGGATTCAAGCTCGGGGACGATGAAAACGTCAATCAAAGCCAAACTCTCCGCCGGAATGTCCATGTAATCCCAAAATTCGTGAAGCTCATAATCGAATTCTGTTGCCGAATCGAGGGCATCGAGAATGTTCACATATTCGCCGTCGTAATCGACATATTCGACCCAGATGCCAATTGATTTGGTCTGGCCGAAAGCCGCGAAAGCCATAACAGCGAGTAGAAGAATAACGAAGTTTCTCATGTTGCGCTCCTTGTTAAAGACATACTAATGGTTAAATTAAGTAAAATTCAGCTCGAACGCAAGCATTTCCGTCAGTTTGAAGGCAAAATGTTTTTTCTGGATGCCTAATATCGACGAGTTTGGATGCATAAAAATTATGCAAATAAGTTAAGTCAATGTGGTTCAGGCTTTTGCAAGACTTTTCTTGCGTTTTAAAGACCTCTTCTTCCGTTTGCAAGACTCCTGTCAACTTTTGCAAGACTTTTTCCTCGATTAAAAAGACTCCGGAATCAATCTAAAAGACCTGATCCTCGATTAAAACGACATTTACCTCGATTTATAAGACATCGCGCCCAATTTGTCCAAATTTTCTCACGATAAAAAAAGGCGGCACATCAGCGCCGCCCGAGAAACCCCGAGTTTTTTTACGGTCACGCCAGCATCAAACGCCGTCCGACAGGCTCAGGGATTTGATCACCAAATTCCTTTGCCGTTTCGATCCATAATTGAATTGCCTCTTTCGCATTTTGCAAAGCTTCTTCATGGGAATCTCCGTGCGCCATGCATCCGGGAAGTTGAGGCACATCGGCTACGAAGGCGTTATCTTCATTACTCCAGTAAATGATAATTTCATATTTTTCCATCTTGCTCATTCGAACGTAACCTTTTCAAGTCCCACCCTTTCAATATATCCATTTTGCTCTTTCTCGCAAGCAAAAGGTGATTCAAACAAAAAAAGGCGGCACCTAAGCACCGCCTTTTTGGATTAATCGAAGAAATTTATGGTTTAATAAATCTCGGCCTTTTTGAACATCATCCAAGCGAGACCTGCGCCGGATGTAGTTTCGAGGAAGATGCCGAAGTCGCCCGGCCCTCCAGTTGTTCCTGCGCCAACTGCTTGACCGGCTGTGGCACCGACCTCAGCGAAGTTAGCGCGCGTAACCGCCGCCGAGGTTCTAACCTGAACTACCCCGCCGACAGCGATTTTCACAGGAGCTCCAACGCCTGCCGCGGCGGTAGCTACGCCAATAACAAACTCGCTTCCTGTAGTCGCTTTGACTACCGTAAGGTCGGCTGTTGTTGAGACTGCCACGACATCGCCAACCGCCAGGGCTTCGCCGGCAGTTAGGGTAACGCAATAAGGATTCTGTCCAACATCGACAGTCCCTTCCACTTTGACGTTGCCGTTGAAGTAACCGGCGTAGAGATTTGCATCGGTATGTTTGTAGGCGAGAGCACCCCAGACAGAACCATTATCTGCGAATGTTCCAATTACACCGGCAGTAGGAGATCCGTCGCCTGAATAAGTATTGCCATGGACTCCGAAGTGATAAGCGTTACCATAGAGGCAATGACCTTTTACCGCTGAGATTGAAGAGCTATATCCAATGCCTATACCATCAGTAGAGGTTGTGGAATAACCATAAACACCAGAAGCTCCAGCAGTGGCGCTTGAAGTGCGTCCATAAAGACCGTATTGATTAGCACCTGAGTAATAAATTCCATATATTTGGCCTTCGTCATAAACGCGGGCATTCGTATTGGTATTTGCGGAAAGGTATGTGCCGGCGTCTGTCCAAAGGCCAGCGCCGCCGGCCGCAGTTTCCCAGGTCGCGTTTCCGCTGGCGTCCGAGGTTAGAACTTTGCCAACACCGGGAGTTCCGGCGCCGGCAAACCTAACACTGCCGGTAGTATGAAGCTGAGAAGTCGGTGAATCTGTCCCGATACCGACATTACCCGTGCCGTCGATCGTCATTCTAATCGCCAGATCAGTTCCGAAATGCATGGGCAGGTTCTCACGAGACCATAGGAATGGAACTCCATCGTCGCGAAGACCAACCAAGAAACCATCCGAGGTTGTGCGGCCTGTGGCGTCATTTGTGAACATCTGATATGTATGACCCGCGCCGTTGTCGATATGAACTTTTTCTATAGGGTCAGCGATTCCGATACCTAAGCTTTCGCTGATAAAGACATCGCCGGAGAAGTAGCCGGCCCAGAGGTTATCATCGGTGTGCTTATATGCCAGAGCACCCCATATGGCTGTTTCGTCCGAGAATTGGCCGATAATACCGGCAGTCGGAGAACCATCCATTGCCCATGTAACACCTTGAACTCCGTAATGGTGCGCATTTCCCCAAGTGCTATAGCCTTTAACGCCCGCGAAAGCACTATAAAGTGCCGGTCCGGGAGCATCATCTGTTGAAATAACCGTTCCAAAGACACCGTTGGCGCCGGCATCAGAGTTAGAAGTTTGGCTAAATACCCCTGTATTGTTATCACCGCTATAATAATAACCGTAGAGTTGGCCGCCGTCGTAAACTCTTGCCGATGTATTGGAGTTGGAATAAATATGAGTTCCGGCGTCGGTCCAAAGGCCAGCGCCGCCTCCACCTCCGGCAGTGAGATCGACCCAGCTCGTGCCGTCGTAGTAATAGAGTTTATTATCGGTCGAATTGGCGTGGAGGTTGCCTTCCAATGCAATTGAAGTGGCTTGAGGAACTAAATGGAAATTGCCCTCGAACCAGCCGGCATAGCCATCGACATTCGATGATTTTGCCCAAATGGCGTGGCTTGTTAAACCAGAGAGATCGTCATGAGCCCACATGGCTACTGGCTCTCCCAGATGATTGCGGAAACCTAAAGCTCCCATCACTCCATTTGTTGTGGCTGGGTCATAAATACTACCGACGATTGCTCCACTGAAATTGTTAGCGGCATAGGGGATTCTACTTTGAATGCCGTAAGTTCTGCCGGCAAGATTCTCATTCGTTACGTTTAGAATCCCTTCGCCTAATCCAACCCAGCCTGCAATAGGATCCTGATAGCTTCCAGTAACATTGGTGAGTCCGTTAAACCAGCCGGCGAACCAGTTTGTGCCGTTGTAGTAGCTCAATGCGCCGTAGGTGTCGTTGAGTTCGTTGGAACCGACGACACCGGCTATGTTTGCGCTATAGTCGCTCCACACTAGTCCGTGAAGTCCCGCCTTGTATTGGCCAGGGGTTTCGTTTATTCCCATAACGCCGGTTCCGCCGGAACCAAAAAAGTCCCATGAGCTACCATCGGCGACTGAGCCGTTTAAGTTTGACCCGACTATTGCATGAAGGTCTGTTGTTTCGTCATTATATACTGAGAAATTGGCTTGCATTACGGGGTCGCTATTAATAAATGTAGTTGTGGCATTTTGCTGGATTCGCGAATTGCCCAGCGTGCTTCCGTCGGGAGTCCAGAGGGGGATAAAATCAACGGTTCCACCTCCGCCGACACCAGCGCCAACAGCCGTAAGATCGACCCAGCTGGTGCCGTCGTAGTAGTAGAGGTTGTTGTCGGCAGAGTTTGCGTATATTGCGCCTTCTACTGCTGATGGAGCAGTTCCGGGAATGAGCAGAATTCCCGGGTCGAACTCGCCGCCGAAATCCTGTGTTCCGAGACGGCCATTAGTCAACGAGTTGGCGTTATAGCCGCGGACACCGGCGTAATCGTCTAGTCCGTCGGATACGCCGAATACACCGTATCCGCCGTCTGAAGCGTATCCGTATATGGCGTCAATCGGGACATCAGTTCTGCCATAGACACCGGCACCAAACCAGGAATCGGGATGTCCACCAAGTTCGTTACCATATCCGAGATAGCCATATACTGTTCCGGCCATATCGCCTCTTGCGGCGATAGCTGTTCCCATACTAACACCGGAATTGTCGATAACGAGTAATGTATCTTCGCCATTGTCCCAAACTTGAGCGTTGGCGTTGTTATTCGCGAAGATATACGGATCGACTGCATGGTCAGTCCATTGTGATGATCCCGCGCCGGGAGTGGCGGTCATATCTACCCAATCTGTGCCGTTGAAGAAATAAGCTTTGTTAGTGGCATCGTCGGCATAGATATCGCCGTGAAGCGGAGTGAGGGGTTCCGGCTGGGGTTCCAGATGGAAATTGCCAGAGAACCAAGCGGCGTAATTGCCAAATTCTCCCTGCTGACCGTAAACACCTATGAAATTGGAACCATCGTAGTATCCAAGAGCGCCTATTTCATCTGTGCCGCTTATGTAAGAACCAAGCACCGCCGCGGATGGAGTTCCCCAGCCGTCATAAAAGCCTGCGACGCTGGCATTATATTGCTCGGACATGTTGATATAGCCCTTAACGCTCGAATTCATGTCGCCTATGCTCCAAGAAGCGGCATCCGGGCTACTCGATTGGCCCTGACCATATATTACCGAGGTTCCAGTGCCGGACGCGAGATCGTTCTCCGCGTAGAAAGTCATAACCTCGCCTTCATCGTAGATCATAACATTCGTGTTGTTCTTCGGTAAAATCATGGGGCCGGTAGCGTGAACCTGCCATAGGGCAGTATCGCCGACCGCAGAGCCGCCGACTACGCTGTCGGCAATCGCCGCACGGTAAGCATAGGGCGAACTGGAAAGCTTCACTCTGGGAAGCAGAATGTTCCCATCGACCGTGATTTCCAGCCAGTAATCGACGCTGAAATCCAAAGCGATCGGAGTTAAAGAACCCAAGAGGACGTCGAAAAGCCCCTTTGTCACTGTAACTTCATCGGCGGGTGCGTGATGAAGTTCAGTCCATAAAAGCGTTCCCGCAGTGGGAGCGTCGAAAATACGGAACGACATCTCAAAATCGCCGTTTAAACCGACACCACCGTCATCGGTTAGTTTCCCCTGATATTGAATCTCGTTGGGAATCGCGAGAGCAACCGAAGCAACCATTGCAACGATCAGCAGAACAAACAGGTTTCTGGCAGGCATAGCCCCTCCAAGCATTAAGTTTTAACATTCATGAACATTCTTTTCCTTCTCAGGAACAGCAAGCTAAATTTAAATCGTGAAAACGAATTGCGCAAGAGAAAAGTATCGAAAATCGGGAAAAAACAGTCGATGGAGTTCCTTTTCTTCATCGAATCTTGGAGCGCCCTTCTGCTCGCCCCATTCGTCGGCGAGTCCGCTTCTTATATCTTTCCAGTTGACGAGATGTTCTGCCATCTTGTCGGGCAGATTTGCTCTGAAGTCGATGTCTCCGAATAAGTGTCCATGTCGGCTACGCACATTCCGACGTGTAAAGTATGCTCGTAGTGGTCGTCCGACATGAATTGGCTATTTTTGAATTGAGCCATACTAAATTCTTGTCATTTGTCCCGAAAATTTCCCTAAAGCACGACTTAATGATTGTCTTGAAGTCCTTCAAGAGGGCAATGAACTCCTTCAAGAGGACAGTCAACTCCTTCAAGAGGGCAATGAACTCCTTCAAGAGGACAGTCAACTCCTTCAAGTGGGCAATGAACTCCTTCAAGAGGACAGTGAACCCCTTCAAGAGGGCAGTGAACCCCTTCAAGAAGGCAGTCAACCGAAACTAAGTTGTTAAATAACAAAGATTAAGTGTTAGATCGACATACGATTTGAATCCATCGAAAATCCGCGAGAGCGGCGATTATTTTTGTCGTGCTCTACGCTACGCGACTCGCTTCCGCGAAGAAGAATCCC